>Ga0302123_10000697_pt1 | contig 25545 bp, 28 predicted proteins | sample CB21_321_MG_FD_203109 | JGI IMG/M metagenome (GOLD analysis project Ga0302123, IMG submission 203109) | Marine microbial communities from Western Arctic Ocean, Canada - CB21_32.1 | ecosystem: Environmental > Aquatic > Marine > Oceanic | place: Canada: Western Arctic Ocean | collected 2017-09-28 | reverse complement strand
GACCGGTATCGCATCCGTGATCGCCACCTCCTGCGCTACTACGCGAGAACGCTGACGCATCTGTTGAACGACCGCAGTCGCTCCCACCTGACGCGCTAGCAGCCCGGACGCCTCGCCGGTCCCGCCGGGAATCAGCGGCGGGTTGACTGAGTCAATCGAGACCAGGTCGCGCAAGAGACGGATGGCGGGACCCACCTGAGAATGTTCTTCAGAAGGCAGACTTCAGAAGGCAATAGAAAACTGGGGCATTCTGACTTCTGACTGCTTCGTCCCTCATTCCACCCAGTCGGCAATGAAGACGTTCGTGTCGCCCTCGGTCCGGGCGCCACGGTTCGAGGCGAACACCAGATAGCGGCCGTCGGGAGAGAACATGGGGAAACTATCGAAGGTATTGTCAAAGGTGATGCGCTCGAGACCGGAACCGTCCTCGTAGATCATGAACAGATCGAAGTTGCGACCCTCCGGATTGTGCCAGTTCGAGGCGAAGATGATCCGTTCGCCGTCAGGATGCCAGAACGGGGCGAAGCTCGCGCCACCGAGGTCGGTCACCTGCCGCCGGTTGCTGCCGTCTGCATCCATAACAAAGACGTCGATGGCGGTCGCGTTCGGACTCCAGAGCCCCTGGTCGAGCTGCGACTGATACCCGTCGAGGTCCGGACCTGGCTCAAGGGAGCGACCGCGAAATACGATCCTGCTGCCGTCTGGCGAGAAGAACGGGCCGCCGTCGGGGCCGGGGCTGTTGGTCAACCGACGGACGTCAGAGCCGTCCCCATTCATGGAATAGATCTCCATGTCGCCGTCCCGCACGCTGGTGAACACGACCGTTCCGTCCGGTCCGATGGTCGCCTCCGCGTCGTATCCGTCCGTCTCGGTGATACGGGTCAGCCCGGACCCATCCGCGTTGGCGGTGAAGATGTCGTAGCTGTCATGCATCGCCCAGACATACCCCTGGTCGAAACCGGGCTCTGGCGGACAGTCGGCACCACCCAGATGTGTCGAGGCATATAGGATAGATTCGCCGTCCGGAAAGAAGTAGCCGCACGTGGTACGACCGTCGCCAGTGCTCACTATCTGCGCGTTCGTCCCATCTAGATCCATCGTGTAGATCTGATCGCAGGACACACCTTCGCGAGTTGTCTGGAAGATCAACCGGCTACCATCGAACGCGTAGTAGGCTTCGGCGTTCTGGCCACCAAAGGTGAGCTGACGGAGGTTGGTGAGATGCACTTCTTCTGCGGTGGTCCCACCCGAAGCCGCTGGCGCGGCCGGCCCCTGTGTCGCCGGCTCGTCGCCGGCGCATCCGGCCGCCGCCACGGCAACCAGCCCGACGACGACGACCTGCCACGAAGCTGCCTTCCGCATCACACTCCCTCCAGCGCCGACCGCACGCATTGCGCAACCACCACCAATCGCTCCCACCATCGCTCGAACGTCCTCAGCCACGCCCCAGCCACTCCAAGAGCCCCAAGGTCAGCCATGGTACATAAGTGATGACCAGGACGCCAAACCCAAGAATAACCAAGAGCGGCACCGACGCGCGGTAGACCTCGAGTAGTGGCCGGTCAAACCGATACGACGCCAGAAACAGGTTCAACCCGACGGGCGGCGTCAGGTACCCGAGTTCAAGGTTGGCGATGAAGATGATGCCGAGATGCAACGGGTTGATCCCGAACTGTTCGGCCACTGGTACGATTAGCGGGACGACCACGAAGATGGCGGAGAAGATATCCATCAGACAACCGACCAGTAGCAGAAACAGGTTGAGGCCAAGCAGAAACACGAACCGCGACCCGATGTGCTCGTCGGCCCATTCCACGAGCAAAAACGGCACCTCCGCGTCCACGAGATAGGCAGTGAACCCGACCGCCACAGCCAGAATGATCAGTACCCCGCCCACGAGAACGACGCATTCGCTGAATGCCTGGTTCAGCCCCCGTCCAAACGAGAAGTCGCGGTGAATCAACCCCTGGGTCACCGCGGCATACAACGCGGTGAAGGCGGCGGTCTCGACCAGGGTGGCGTACCCGCTGAACAGCACACCCAGAACCACGAACGGGATACTCAACTCCCACTTGGCACCCCAGAATGCCCGGCGCAGCTCCGGCCACCCAAACGCGTGACGCCCGGCTCCGGTAACCCGGCCTTCCCGCACGCCCCAGGCCGCCACCAGGACCACGAGTAAGGTGCCCGGGACGACACCAGCCACGAACAGGTCGTCCGGTGCTACCTGCGCCACGATGGCATACAGGATGAGCGGCATCGCCGGCGGGAACAGCAGCCCGAGGGACCCGGAGGCGGTCAACAGCCCAACCGAGAAACGCTCGCGATAGCCGTCACGCAACAGCGCCGGGAACAACAGACCGCCCAGTGCAAGAATGGTGACGCCAGACCCCCCGGTGAATACTGTGAAGAACGCACACAGCACGACGCAGACGACGGCAGTGCCTCCTGGTATCCAGCCGACCGCGGCGCGGAAGACGCGTAACAGGCGCTCTGAGGCGTTGCCTTGCGCCAGAATGAACCCACCCAGCGTGAACAGCGGGATCGCGGGCAGATGCGGCTGTATCGTGAGCCCGTAGGTCTCGATGGCCACAATAACTGGCAGGTCTCCGTCGCCCATGTAGAGCAACACCGCGGCCCCGCCCAAGACCGTGAAGATTGGAGCACCGAGGACCGCCGCGACCAGCACGAGCGAGATAAACGGCCACATCGGAGCGCCCTCGAGAATGCCGTCGGTGCGCCCGAGCCAGAACCCGACCAGCAAACCAAGTCCGGCAATCGCCCGTCCGCCCCACGCGGGAGACGCCCGCCAGACGAGCCGCAGCGCGATAGCGACAAACGACACAGGCAGTACCAGCTGGGCGATCCAGACCGGCACGCCAAGAGCAATCTGTGTGCCGTCCTCCTTATCGAACAGCACCAGCTGGTAGGCAGCAGTAGCAAGAATGGTCGAGACGGTCGAGCCGATGAAGGCAGTAAAGATCTCGGTGGCCTGGCGGGACCGTCCATCCGGGATGAAGGTGGCGGTCGCCAGAGCGATCAGCTTGCCTTCGCGCGCCGCGAGCGCGGCACCCAGAAAGCCGACCCAGAGGGTGAGATGTTGAACGAACGAGATCGACCCGGGAATACCACCCGAGAACATCGGCCGAATCAAAATTTCGGCCAGCGGCAACAACACCATTGCCGCCAGCGCCAGGTTCGCGACGATCTCCTCGCCACCGCGGAACACCCGAACCACAGGTGGTCGTGCGATGCCCGCCTCGACCGATGCGCTGTCACTCATGGACGCTCGCGATCAGCTCCCGCCTCCCGCCCTGGTCACTGGTCTGCCCGGAAGCTGTTCCGTGCGCGCAGCGCCTGATCATAGACGTCAGCCGGAATCATGGTCCCACGCCAGGATGCGGTCATCTCGTCGGCGATCTCCCGGAGCGATGCCTGCGCGGACTCGTCGAGCGACACCACCGTGAGCCCGCGTCTCGTCATCTGCTCGACGGCTTCACGCTCCTGAGACGACACAGCTCGCCGCAAGTCCTGTTCGACCCGCTTGGCCGAGGCGCGCAACGCTTGCTGGTCCTCGGCGCTGATGCGGTTCCAGGTCCGCTCCGCCACAACAGTGATGCCCAGCACCGGCGCCAGCGGCACATCGAGCATGAACGGCGTCTTGTCGTACCACTGAAACAGTAGGGCACCATATGGAGGGCTCGGGTGAGCATTGATGAGCCCGGTGTTGAGGCCAAGCAGCACATCAGTCAACGCGAGCGGCTGCGCGTCGAACCCGTTCTGCTTGTACCACTGCAGCATCTTCTCGTCGCCGGCCGTCGTGTAGACCTTCGCCTGCTTCAGGTCGGCTAGGCTCTCGACCCGTTCAGCCGTGAAGAACCTCGCCCATCCACCGTGCCCCCAGTTCAGCAGAACGAGCCCCTCGTCCGCCAACGCCCGCTCAAAGGTCGAAGTCAGCTGCTCCACTACGTAGAACGCCTCTTCGTCAGACCGGAAAAAGAACGGGATTGTCAATACGTTGAATACGTCGTTGAGCTCGCCCGGTAGCGAGAACACCGCCGCCTGAGGTCGCCCGGCCTTGAGCCGCCTGGCCAGCGAACCCTCATCTTTGATCGAGCCAGCGAGCACCCGCAGCGTCACACGCCCGTCGGTCTCCTGCTGCCAATCGGCTGCCATCTGCTTGAGCGACTTGTCATAGACCGAGTTGGCCGGCAGGATCGAACCGAGTTGGATCCGGACGGCTCGCTGCGCGAACAACGCGACCGGCACCAACATCAGAGCGACCGCGATGGCCATTAGTCGCGACTTCATGGAAGACTCTCCTCCGTTCCCACAGGGTCAAAGAACAGATCATCGATGTGATCCAGCAAGGCCTGAGCCCGTTTCTGGTTGACCAGGTTTAGCAACCGCCTGCTCGTGTCCTCGTCCGGGTCGATCGCGAGCGCCTGCTCGAGCAGACGTCTGAACTCGGCTGAGTTCTCGGCCGCCACCGAAACACCGGACGCCAATGTCACGAACGGCGCCGCGTCGAGACCGTCCGACAGCTCAACCGCCCGCTCGAAGTGCTCGCGGGCCCGCTCCGGTGACCCACCGAGGTACTCGGGCAACGCCTCGAGCGTGATCAAGGCACTGTGGAGGGAACCGCGGTCGTAGTCCTCGTCTAGCTCCAGCGCCCGCGCCAGCAACGCCCGGACTGCCGGCAGATCGGCTACCAGCTCGGGCTGGTCAAGCGCATTCGAAATTGCCAGTCCCCAGGCTGCGCTCAGCAGATAGAGCACTTCGACATCTTCGACCTCGGTCACTGCCACCGCGGTCACCGGATCCTGCCGAAGCTGATCGGCGATTCCGTTGTATTTCAGTTCCAGACTCCGCAGGCAATAATCCCGCGCCCTGACGTAGAGTCGCCAGGTCCGGTCCCGTTCTCTCAGTGACCGCTCATAATCATCGTTCCACTCGGCGATCTCCGCATCGACCTGGGTGAAGGCATTGCCATACAACGTAAAGCCGGTGCAGGCAAACACCAGCGCCTGGTCCTGGCCCGGCGACGTATCCAGAATCGACTCGATCGTCTTGAGCAGAAACGGCAGCGCGTCGCGCACGAGCTCCGGGTCTTCCTCGGACAGGTACACGTCGGGATTCGCCAGCGTCGGAACGATGGCGTTGACCGCCATCGACCGCAACGAGCAGGCGCTGGAGACCAGCGCGGCGCCCAGGACGAACACCAGGGCGCCGCCATCGCCGAGTCGAGTCCACTTGGAGACACGCATGCGCAAATAAGTGTGACGAGCCGGAGCAGCCGACCCGATATCAGACAAGGCCAGATCTTCAATGATAGCAGCGTTTGGTGGGCAACCCGTAAGACCGGCCGAGGTTGACATGGTGATGTTTACGGAGTTGCCAGCCAAGGGCCAGGACCCGCCAAGCATGCCCTTGGAGTTGGAGGCCAAAAGGGAACGACCCGCCACGAGGCTGTCCGGCAACGGGCCGCCGGACGGCTAGCCTCCTGCCGGATCAGGCTGGTCCAGCGTAGTCGGCCGCCGGTTACCACGACACGCTCCGATTCGGCTGCAAGGTCCATCCGTGCCAAAATCCTGAAGATGCCAGAGTTCGTGACGATCCGGCGGGGCTGGCTCCTCATGGGAAGCGACGAGGGCCAGGAGAACGAGCGCCCGGTGCATCGGGTCTGGACTGACCCGTTCAAAATGGGCGTGTATCCGGTCACACGCGGCGAGTACGCGGTCTTCCTCGAGGAAACGGACTCCCAGCACCCGCGTGAGTGGAACAACCCGGCCTTCGGGCAACCGATTCAGCCGGTCGTGGGAGTCAACTGGCATGACGCACAGGCGTACTGCACGTGGCGCTCTCGGTACGGGGAACCTGTGCGGCTTCCGACCGAAGCGGAGTGGGAGCGCGCGGCCCGCGGCGGTCCGGACGGGCAACGCTATCCTTGGGGCGACAAGATCCCGACCTGGCTCCCGAACCGGGGCAACGGCCCTCTCGACGGCCCGTGGCCAGTGACGCTGGGAAAGCCAAACAGGTTTGGTCTCTATGGGATAGCGGCCAACATCCACGAGTGGTGCTCGAACTGGCACGCCCGCGACTTCTACGGCATGTCGCCAGAGATCAATCCGGTAGGACCGGAGGAGGGCCAGCGCCGGGCGTCCCGTGGCGGCGCCTGGCGGCACGCCCACACCATCAATCGGACGGCGGCGCGTAGCAGTCTGGACCCGTCGTTCCGCTATACCGACTACGGGTTCCGCCTGGCAAGGTCGATCTGAAAGAGTTAATCAGGACAGAATCCACAGCGACGATGACCGAATTCCAGCTGGCATCGAGAATCGCCGAGCGGGCGCGCGAGGCGGGCGGCCGCGCGCTGTTCGTGGGAGGCTGGGTGCGTGACCGGTTACTGGGACGCGACTCGAAGGACATAGACCTCGAGATCTATGGCATCGAGCCGGACCGGCTCCTGACGCTGCTCGGAGAGATCGGCCCAGTGAACACCGTCGGTGAGAGCTTCACCGTGTACAAGGTTGGACCGGTCGACGTGGCCTTGCCCCGCACCGAATCGAAGCACGGTCGCGGCCACCGCGGTTTTGTCGTCACGGGCGATCCCCTCCTGCCGATCGAGCAGGCCGCCAGACGTCGCGACTTCACCCTCAACGCGATCGCCTGGGATCCGCTCCACGACGAATACCTGGATCCGTGGAACGGCAGGGCCGATCTGGAGCGCCGGCTGCTCCGGGTCGTCGACCCTGAGACGTTTGGTGATGACAGCCTGCGTGTCCTCCGGGCGCTTCAGTTCGCGGCCCGCTTCGAGTTGAGCCTCGACGAGGCCACGAAGCGAATCTGCCGTGCCACCACGCTGGACGACCTCCCGGCCGAACGGATCTGGGGCGAGATGGAAAAACTGCTGCTCCAGGCCGAGTGCCCATCACGCGGGTTCGAACTGGCACTCGAACTCGGTGTCGTCGACCAGCTGTTCCCCGAGCTAAAAGCGCTGGTCGGCTGCGAGCAGGAACAGGAGTGGCACCCCGAGGGCGACGTATGGGTGCACACGCTGCTGGTCATTGACCAGGCGCGAATGCGGATCGATGATCTCGAACGACCGTTGCGGGTAGCGGTCATGCTCGGCGCCGTCTGTCACGACCTCGGCAAGCCGGCCACAACGGCGTTCATCGACGGACGGATCCGTTCGCGCAACCACGAGCAGGCCGGCGTCGAGCCGACGCATGCGTTCCTGGACCGCCTGAATGTTCACACCATGAACGGCTATGACGTGCGTCATCAGGTGGTCGGTCTGGTGGCGCAGCATCTGAAGCCTGGCATGTGGCACAAGAGCGCCGGCGTGGTCGGTGACGGCGCCTTCCGGCGTCTGGCGAGGAAGGTGGACCTGGAGCTGCTGGCGCGCCTGGCCAAGTCGGACTGCTTGGGACGACACCCCGGGGTATTCGACTGCTCGTCGATGGACTGGTTTGTGGAACGGGCCCGCGCGTTGGGTGTCGAGCACGGCGCCCCACAGCCGCTGCTTCTCGGGCGTCACGTGCTGGAGCTGGGACTGACGCCCGGTCCGACAATAGGACGGATCCTGAAGACGGTCTACGAGCAGCAACTCGACGGGCACGTCGCGACAATCGACGAAGCAATCGAGGCCGCGCGCGACGTTATCGGCGACGAGGAACAGCGCTAGCAGTACGTTTCTCAATGCACCGCGGCATACCGGCCTCAACCGGGGCTACAGTCTCCGCCGCTGAACCGTCCGCGAGAAAGTGCACCGGTATACTGAGTGTGGTGATGCATGGTTCCTACTCGCACTTTCGGACGCTTCGATGGCTCTGCTGTGTGATCCTCGTCTCGATGTTTCCCCCCAGTCAGGCGGCGGCCCAGGACCCCGGATCGATCGGTCCGTTCGTCATCGATATCCGGGGCTCGCTCGTCAGCGTCGGCCAGGACGCTGCGCTCGCCACCAATCGCGGACTCGCTCCGACCCAGCTCGCTGGATCGGGGATTGGCCTCGACATCGGTGGTCACGTCTATCTATTTCGATGGCGGTCGATCACCTTCGGGGTGGGGGCCTCTGCGCTGTTCATGTCGACGAGCCGCACCCCAGGCCAGGACGACCCTGACCCGAACGGCCCGCCGGTCAACACACGATTCAGAGCACTCTCGCCGCAGCTGTCGTTCAACTTCGGAGACGGCAATGGGTGGAGTTACCTGAGCGGGGGCGTCGGGACCTCGCGCATGTCTATCTTCGTCGAACAGGAAACGGAACCGGCGCAACGAGGAGCTGGCACACTCAACTACGGAGGCGGCGCTCGATGGCTCGTCAGACCCGGCCTGGCATTCTCGTTCGATGTGCGGATCTTTGCCATCAGCCCACTTGAGCAGACCGACACCGAACCGGGCTCGCCGCGGATGAACAGGGTGGCGATCAGCGTCGGCGTATCCGTTAAGTAGGCTCCCGGAACGTATACCGTCGCAGAAACTCGATGGTACGCCGCCACGCCCGCAGACTGGCTTGGCGGTTCGCCCCGTGCCGACCGCCCTGCGCCCGCAGGAATCCGTGCCCGGCACCGGGGAAGATCTCTGATTCGAAGTGCTTTCCGTACCGCGCCATCTCACGGGCCGCGGTTTCGATGGTCGCGTTCACCCGTTCGTCGTCACCACCATACAACCCGAGCACCGGAGCCTCCACGAGATGGTAGTCGGCCGTCTCGACCGGGGAGCTGCCGTAATAGACGACGGCCGCCTGCAGATGCGGCTGCGTCACGACATAGGCAAAGCTGGTCGACCCGCCCCAGCAGAACCCGATCGTCGCTGTCTTGCCGGTGGTCCCGGGCAATGTGATCGCATGGTCGCGCACCGCGTCGAGCCGCGCGATCACGTCAGCCGGCTCAAGCGAGCGAATGAGCCGGACGACCTGGTCGCGACTGGCCAGCGCAGCCGTCCCTCCGCCATCCGGTCCCAGCCCCGACAGTAGATCCGGCACAACGGCGACGAACCCATTCTCCGCCAACCGGTCCGCTACGACGCGCACCCAGTCCGTCAACCCGAAGATTTCGTGGATGACCAGCACGACTGGGGCGTCAGCCGATCCTTCCGGTCGCACGATCCAGGTGGCAATGGGCCAGTCGCCTCCCCCCAGCTGGATGTCCACCCACTCGCCACGACGCGGCGATGCGGCCAGCGCGGCGGCCGCGCCCGCTTCCGAAGGGGGTGGAACGGTCGCACTGGCTGCGAACTCGGTCGCGGTCTCGACTGGCGTGTCCGAGGCCGGCGCCGAACAGCCGGCCACCAGCGCCAAGAAGAGTCCCACACGGACGCGCGCTGCGCCGCGCCGCTCGCGGCACACCCCGGTGACATTGCTGTGGTCGGTCTGTACCGCACGCATCATCGTTAAATACGGTTCCAATACGGTCTTCCATCATAATGCGTTCATGAATCGAGAAACGCTGCTCAACTTTTTTGACGAGCGGCTGCGATCCGACGCCGAGTTCTTCGTGCACGACAACGGCTACCGGATCCGCCACTACAGCTACGCCGAGGTCAGGCTGGCAGCCGTCGCATTCGCGGCGCGGCTCGCAGCCGCCGGGGTCGGTACTGGGGACAAGGTGCTGTTCTGGGGCGAGAACCGCCCCGAGTGGGTCATGGCATTTTGGGGCTGCCTCCTCCGGGGCGTGGTGGTGGTGCCGATTGACTATCGAGCATCGGCCGGCTTCCTGCGGACGGTCGAGCAACTGGTGCACGCGCGGGTCCTACTCGTCGGCGACGAGGTGGACCCTCCGGCCGATTCGGATCTCGACGTCTGGCGCCTCCGGGAGCTAAGCGAGACCACCGGCGTCCCCGCCCCACCGGTCCCAACGGCGCACACAGCGGCGCGGGACGACGTCGCCGAGATCATCTTCACGTCGGGTGCCACCTCGGAGCCCAAAGGGGTCATCATCACCCACCGGAACATACTGGCCAACATCGTCCCAGTCGAACGCGAGGTCCTGAAGTATCGGAAATTCGGGCGGCCGTTCTACCCACTGCGCTTTCTGAATCTCCTACCGTTGAGCCACATGTTCGGCCAGTCACTCTCGACCTTTATCCCGCCGATGCTCCCGGGTGTCTGTGTGTTCATGCGGGGCTACAGCCCGGCGGCCATCGTGCACCAAATCCACAGCCGCCGCATCTCGGTGCTGGTGTGCGTCCCTAAAATGCTGGACGTATTGCGAGAGCACGTGCTGCAGTTTGCGCCGGAAGTGGCCGAGGCGCCAGCGGGCAACCCGCACGTGGTCCGACGCTGGTGGCGTTACCGGCGCATCCACCGTCTCTTCGGCTTGAAGTTCTGGTGCTTCATTGTCGGCGCGGCACCACTCGACCCCGATCTCGAAGCGTTCTGGTCCCGGCTCGGATTCGCGGTGGTGCAGGGCTACGGCCTGACTGAGACGGCACCGATCGTGACGCTCAACCATCCGTTCAAAACCCGACGAGGCACGGTCGGCACGCCAATCGCCGGTGTCGAAGTCAGAATCGCAGACGATGGCGAAATTCTCGTGAAGGGCGACAACGTCACGACGGGCTACTTCGGCGCCGGACTGGACACCACCGCGGTGTTCGATGACGGGTGGTTCCACACCGGCGACCTCGGCGCGCTCGACGAAGCGGGCCGACTGCAAGTGCTCGGGAGGAAGAAGGAGGTCATCGTCACACCGGAGGGGCTCAATGTCTTCCCGATCGACGTTGAGCGTGTCGTGAACGACCTGCCCGGCGTCAAGGAATCTGTCGTCGTGGGGCTCACGCGTGACGGTGAGGAGCGGGTGCACGCGATCGTCGTGCTCGAGACGCCGACTGACCCCGCCCTCATCGCCCGGGCAGCCAACCGCGAGCTGGGAGACCATCAGCGGCTGCGGGAGGTGCTGGTCTGGCCCGGAGACCGGCTGCCGCGAACCGAAGGCACGCAGAAGCTCAAGCGTGGCGCAGTCAGGACGTGGGCGGAGCAGGGCGCCCACCAAGTTACGGCGACAAAGGACACGACCGATCGCACCGTCATGTCGATTCTGCAGAGGGTCACAGGCGGCACCCTCAACCCGGAGACGCCGCTCAACGAGATCGGTCTGACATCGCTCGAGCGAGTTGAGCTGCTGATGCTGCTCGAGAACGAGCTCAACGCCACGTTCGACGAAGGAACCGTGTCCGGAGCGGCGACCGTCGCGGACCTCGAAGCTCTCGTCGCATCACCGGCCGCGACGTCCCGAAGTCGAGAACCCGCGTTTCCTTTACCGCGCTGGAATCAGAGTCTGATCGTGCGGGGGATCCGGAGGGCATGTCTGGGGCTCTGGCTACTACCACTGACACGGCTGTGTGCGTGGACCCGGGTTCACGGTCTCGAACACCTGGCTTCGGTCGGCGGTCCGGTGGTGTTCGCGGCCAACCATCAGAGCTTCATGGACACCCCGGTGATGCTGGCTGCGCTGCCACGCGCCATGCGGTACCGGGTCACAACGGCGATGGCCAAAGATTTCTTCGCACCGCATTTCCACCCCAAGGGCCATACACGCCGCGCGCGGTTCACCAGCGGCCTCAACTACTACCTATCCACCGCGCTGTTCAACGCCTTTCCGCTCCCGCAACGGGAAGCCGGCGCCCGCCACGCCTTACGGTATGCCGGCGAGCTGATCGGCGCCGGCAACTCCCTGGTCATCTTTCCCGAAGGACGGCGTACCGTCGGGGAGGTGCTCGCCCCTTTTCAGCCCGGGGCGGCGATGATCGCGGCGCAGCTCGAGGTACCGGTGGTCCCGGTGAGACTGCGCGGCCTCGACCGCGTATGGGGGGAGGGCCAGCGCATGGTGCGCCCGGGCCGCGTCGAGGTCCGGTTCGGACCACATCTAAGGCTGAGCGGTGGCGACTACACCGCGCTGGCGGCCCAGCTCGAAGCTGCGGTGAAAGCGTTGTAGCACCGCAAGGCCTGGGCCAGCTTTGCAAACTCCGGGCCAATATGCGAAACTCGCTAAGAGAGGAGAACGGTTGGCAAAGGACGATCTGCTTGACGTACAAGGCACTGTGACGGCGGTCCACAGCGGCGGCCTGTATCGCGTAGAGTGCGATGCGGGCCACGAGGTGCTCGCCCAATTGAGTGGTCGCATGCGTCGTTTTCGCATCAAGGTCGTTCCCGGTGATCGGGTCACCGTGGGCGTCTCACCCTATGACCCGGTCCGCGGCATCATCACCTTCCGTGCTCGCTAGCCAATATCTTGGATTCTGACACCACCCGTGCACGACCGCGCCGGCGGCACGACCGAGTCGGCCGCCCGAAACGACGACCCACCTTTTCGCCTGAGGACTTCGCCGCGCCCACGACCGAGCTGGTGATGCCGGCTGCGGTCGTGGAGGCAGAACCGGTCGCGTTTGACGAGCTGGGTCTCGACCCGGCGCTCCTCCTCGGCGTCCAGGACCGCGGCTTCACAGCCACCACCCCGATCCAGACAGCGGTCTATTCGATCGTCACGGCAGGCCGCGACATCATCGCCAGTGCGGAAACCGGTAGCGGCAAGACAGGCGCCTATCTGCTACCCGTGCTCAATCGCTTGATACAAGGGCCCGAACCAGCCGCTGACGCGGCGCCCCGTGTCTCGAAGGTGCTCGTTCTCGCACCCACCCGCGAGCTCGTCGTGCAGATCGAGGACGACCTGCAGGGTTTCACCTATCACACCGCGCTCACAAGCGCGGCGGTCTTCGGCGGGACGCCGATTGGCCCGCAGGCGCAGGCACTCAACGCCGGCGTCGACGTTGTGGTCGCCACGCCGGGCCGGTTGCTGGACCATCTTCGCGGTGGAATCCCGGCGTTTGCCGGGGTCAACACCCTCATACTGGATGAAGCGGACCGTATGCTGGACATGGGGTTCTGGCCGGACGTCCGCCGTATCGTCGCCGCCCTGCCCGGGGGCAAGCAGGCGGAAGGAAACCGGCGTCAGACGCTGTTGTTCTCGGCCACGATCCCCGACTGGGTCCTGACCCCGCTAAAAGAGTTATCGAACGACCCGGCCTACGTGCAGATCGGTCGGCGCGGCGCCCCAGCCGACGGCCTTTCCCATGCCGTCGAGCGCATGCCGGCGTCTCGCAAGACTGCCTGGCTGACCTCGTTTCTCGTCAAGACATCTGGCTCGGTGCTTGTCTTCGTCAACACCAAACGCGGCACCGAACGGCTCGCCCGCACACTATCGAACGCCGGGCTCAAGGCGACCGCGCTGCACGCCGACCGCTCGCAAAGCATGCGGCTGGAGGCAATCGGTGGATTCCGCAGCGGACGCTTCCGTGTGTTGGTGGCCACCGACGTCGCGGCGCGCGGCCTCGACATCGAGGGCATCAGCCACGTGGTGAACTTCGAGGTCCCGCCCAACCGGGACACCTACGTGCACCGTGTAGGGCGAACGGCTCGCCTTGACGCCAAGGGCATCGCACTGACGCTGGCCGCACCCGACGAGCTTCCGGCCGTCAAGGCGCTCCAAGCCTCGATCGACCTGCAGATTCGCTAGCAATCTAATTCAGGCTGGACCGATGTTCGACGATTCAGACCGCTCACTCGAGCCCGACGCGCCCTCACGTCCCCAGGGCGAACCAGGGGCCAGCCAGGCGCAAGCCCAAGGCGAACCAGAGGAAAGCCTGGCGGAAGTTCGGTTCCGGGCGTGCCGGTGGCACACCGACGCGGACGGTCAGCGGTTTTGCTCGAACCGAGACGTCCTGCCATACGCCGGCAAAGGCGGCTTCGACCCCAAGGCATGGTGCCCCGACTGCACCCTCTACAAGCTGCGCCGGACACCGAAGAAGCAGCAACGTCCCGAAGAAGACAACTACCCGCACTAGCGCCCGCGGTGACAGTGACGCTGCAGTCGACAGGCACTGCACCCCGTAAAGGACGTTGCTGGACCATTCCTTACAGGGGGCGAATTCTGCAGCAAACCGAGACTACTCGCTAAACTCCTTCGCCAGCTCCACCCACTCGCCGTCCGGCGCCAGATCGCAATAGGAGCGCCAGTGGGCCTTCGCCTCCGCCGAATGGCCGATCTTCTCGAGCGTCACCGCCAGATAGAATTGCGCGTCGGCATACCCGGGATTGATGCCGACCGCAACCCGGTAGTGCTCGAGCGCATCGAGATACCGGCCGAGATCGTGGTGAATGTTGCCCAGGTTGAAGTACGCCTCGAAGCATTCCACATCGAGATGCATGGCCCGCTCGTAGAGCGCCTGCGCCTCGACGAGCTGGTCGAGCCCGTAATGGATGTTGGCCAGGTTGACCAGCGCGGGAACCAGATTCGGATCAAGCAGCAGCGCCTTTCGATAGGCGAGGCGGGCGCGCTCGTGGCCGCCCTCGCCCTCCTCGTCGTGCGTGACGCCCTCGCGGAAGTACCTCGCGGCAAGCGAGAGATGGGCCGATGACGACGGCCAGACTTCGGCCGCAGTCACCGGCAAGGCGCCGGTTTCCCGGTGTGGCCTCAGCGCCACCACCTTCGCCGGCTGGGCCTCCCCCATGCGCTGATTGAAGTCGAGCGTCAGTTGCCCATCCCGCGCCGCCACAAGCGCCCGCAGCACGATGCGGAAGGAGGCCCCGTCCTCGAGCCCCTCGCTCACCTGACGGATGATTCCGACGTCCTGGAATCGGTAGTAGCGGTCGGTGTCGGTACGGGCGACGGGACGCACGAGAGACCACTTCTCGAGATACCGGAGGTGGTCCTCCCGGATCACCGGATACCGGTCGCGGATCTGACGCAGGCTGTGGTACTGCCGGTCCAGCGCCTGGGCCGACGGTAACCCGCCCAGGTGACAGAAATCTTCCTCGGTCAGGATCCGGACGCGACCAGGCGTAGCGGCGTTAGCCTGGTGCGCCCTCCGCAATTTGACACTCCTGGCCTCGGAGTTGGTCGTTGCCCCCACCGCGCCCGGCGAGACACCGGTGCCAACCACCAGCATCGTCGTGCGAGCCGTCACGTCGGCCGCCGCGAGACCGCCGAGACGCTCGACGGTCTCGCGCGCCAGGCGGCGACCGACCGACGCCAACTTGCCCGCGAAGACGACAACTTGACCCTGAAAAGGTGGATCCTGGGGAGGAGCTTTCTCCGCGGATCGGAGCCTCATCGCACCACCAAACGGATAGATGGCGCCACAATCTTCTTAGTCCGTTCAATCACGTCCATCTCGCCGCGAGCCGCCAGCGCTGTCAGTGTAGTGGCCGCCGCGCAAAAGATGAACGAGAATGTGTCCCATGTCAAGTCGGCGCGTGGCAGGTGCAGGACCGGCACGGTGCACGAAGTAGGAACCGATGTCGCGGTTGATCCTTGCGGGAGACGTCGGCGGCACAAAAACATGGCTGGGACTATTTTCGCTCGACGGACCCCGACCGTCTCTGGTCGAGACTCGGCGCTACGCGACGCTGGAGTTCGACGCCCTGACGCCGATGGTCGCGAGCTTTCTCGACCGGACCGGAGCAACGGACCAGATTGCGGCAGCCTGTTTCGGGGTCGCCGGCCCGGTGCGCGCCAACGTCTCGACCTTGACCAACGTGCCGTGGGTGGTCAACGGCGCCGAGATCGGCAGCCGGCTGGGCATCCCGACCGTCCGCCTGCTCAACGACCTCGAGGCGATGGCCTGTGCGGTCCCATTGCTCACCGCCCAGGAGTTGGCGGTCATCCAACCTGGAACACCGGCCACGGGCGGGAACGCGGCGCTAATCGCGCCAGGCACTGGCCTCGGCGAGGCCAGTCTCCACGCCGTCGGCGACCGGCTGATACCGGTTCCCTCGGAAGGGGGGCACTCCGACTTCGCGGCGCGCACTCCACGCGAACTCGAGTTGGTCGCGATGCTTTCCGCCCGGCGGGAACGCGTGGCACTCGAGGACGTCGTCTCGGGTCCCGGTCTCGTCACGCTATACACCTTCACGCACCGGACGACTCAGTGCATCAGCCGTTCGCTCGCCGACGAGCCTGACCAACGGCCCGCGGCCGTCACCGCCGCCGCTCTCGACGGCGCCTGCGGGGCCTGCATCGAAGCCCTCCACCTGTTCGTATCCGCGCTCGGCGCCGCAGCCGGCAATCTGGCTTTGCGCACCCTTGCGACCGCCGGTCTGTTTATTGGCGGCGGCATCGTACCCCAAATCCTACCGGCACTTCGAGCCGGTCACTTCCTCGAAGCGTTCCTGGACAAGGGCCCAATGCGACCGCTATTAGAGCAGATACCCGTGTTGGTCATCCTCGAACGGCAGGCGGCGCTGATCGGTGCCGCGGTTGCAGCCCGAGACCTCACCTGACCGCCCGCTGCCGCTCGCTCATTAGGCGCCGCACCCTGTCCCTCGGAACGCCCTGACCAGGTACACTGAAGGCACCGTGAGTGCCGTGCTCGACCGGCGCGCAACGCCTGTAGACGTGCCTCAGTCGTGACCCGCACCGAGGATCGCGGTCGGGTGCCTGATCGGTGATCTCGGTGAATGTCTCGCGTCGTGGCGCACCCAGGCGTCTGAGGCTCGTCGTCGGGACCCGAGCGGCTCGCATGGGACGAATCAGCGGCGATCGTTGGAGCGCCCATGCTTGGGCCATCGCGTTCGTGTTCCTCGGGTTGACCATAGCCGACTGCTCGGCCCCACTCGAGACGTCGGTTGACGCGTCCCCAGCGGTGGTGGTCCGCTCGACACAGCCTGCGCCAAGCCGCGAGGGCGACCGAATGCGTATGGTCGAACAACAGCTGCTGACCCGGGACATCACCGACCCCGGCGTCGTCCGCGCCATGCGACGCGTGCCACGTGACCGGTTCGTGCCGCCCGAACAACGGCAGCGGGCATACGAGGACCGGCCGCTGCCGATCGGGTTTCGCCAAACGATCTCCCAACCCTATATCGTGGCCTACATGACCCAGGCGCTACGGCTCTCACCGGACGCGAAGGTGCTCGAGGTAGGCACCGGGTCCGGCTACCAAGCGGCGGTGCTGGCCGAAATGGCGGCCACCGTCTACACGATAGAGATTGTCCCACAGCTGGCCGAACGGGCTCGTGACACGCTCGCTCAACTGGGGTACGCCAACGTGCAGGTGAGACAAGGAGACGGCTACACCGGCTGGCCGGAGCAGGCACCGTTCGACGCGATCATGGTAACGGCGGCACCTGACCACGTCCCGCCGTCCCTCGTAGATCAGCTCGCCATCGGGGGACGGTTGATCATCCCTGTTGGGCAGGGCCGGCAGGCGCTCACGATGATCACGCGCACCGAGGACGGCGTCGAACAAGACACGACACTGGCGGTCCTGTTCGTGCCGATGACCGGCGAGGCGGAGCGCCGCTAGCAGTCCGCGGTACGCTCACGAGCCCTCTACGATAGGCTCGCCGTGACCGGACTGAGCGCCGCGATCGACACCTGCGCGGCCGTGCGCTCCGCAACGTCGAGAAACGCGCGCGCTGCGGCCGAGCCCGGCTCGGCGACCACGATCGGGTTCCCGCTGTCGCCACCCTCGCGGATCGACTGGTAGATCGGGATTCGCCCGAGGAACGGCACACCCATCTCCTCGGCCGCCGACTCGCCACCGCCCCGACCGAAGATATCGCTCTCGTGGTTGCAACTCGAGCAGACGAAGTGGCTCATGTTTTCGACCAGACCAAGAACCGGCACGTTCAGCTTCTTGTACATCCCGACCGCGCGACGCGAGTCCGCCACCGCGACCGTCTGGGGGGTCGTGACGACGACGGCACCCGCCACCGGCACGGTCTGGCTCAGACTCAGCGCGATGTCCCCGGTCCCGGGCGGCATGTCGACGATGAGGTAGTCGAGCTCATCCCACCGGACCTCCCGGAAGAACTGCTGGATCACGCCGTGCAGCATCGGTCCGCGCCAGATGATCGGCGTGTCATCCTGGGTCATGAACCCCATCGAGACCACCGGAATACCATGCTTCTCGGCCGGCACGATCTTCTTCCCGTCCGTCTCCAGCTGTGTCCGCACGCCGAGCATGATCGGGATATTTGGACCATAGACGTCGGCGTCGATCATCCCGACCCGCCCGCCGTATCTCGAGAGCGCTACGGCCAGGTTCACCGCCACCGTGCTCTTGCCGACCCCACCCTTCCCAGCGCCGACCGCAATGATGTTCTTAACCCCTGGCAGCGGAGCGCGACCAGCCTCGGGCGACGCTACCGCGCGAACGTTCGCGGTCATGTCGACCGTGACGCCCGTGACCCCGGCGAGAGCCGAGACAGCCGCCACCGCCTGGTCGTGCATCTGCTCCTTCACCGGACAGGCGGGTGTGGTCAGCTCGATCACGAACGAGACCTTCCCCCCCTCGACCCGGAGGTCCTTGACGAAATTGAGGCTGACAATGTCGCGGCCCAGGTCTGGGTCCTGTACGACCCGAAGCGCCTCGAGCACCCCAGCCGGCTCGACGTGGTCTGTGGTCATTGATATCTCCTTCTCGAATCGTCGCCAGCGACGCGCCGCGGCGTCACGCCCGACGATCACAGTTCCAACTTAGTCAGTTATTGAATCCCTGACAAGTCCGCGGGGCGCGGCGCTGGTGACAGGGGCTAGGCCATTGTGTCAGACTGCCGCTCGAGGCTACGCGATGACTGAGGAACACACACCCGAGACGGTCGCCCCCTCCCCACCACCGCTTCCACCACCGCCGGCTCCACCTCCGTCAGGCGCGGCATCTCCAAACCGCGGCGTCATGATTGTCATCTCATATCTCTGGCTACTGGCTCTCGTGCCGCTCCTCCTCGAGAAGCAGGACACCGAAGTGCAGTGGCACGCCAAGCACGGGCTCGTGCTGCTCGGAGCGGAGTTCTTCGCGCTCATGGCCCTCAGCATCCTGAGCGCCCTCTCGGGGGGTCTCGGTTGTCTGCTGGTGCCCCTGGCCCAGCTCGGCATACTCGGGCTCCACGTTGTCTGCATCGCCAAGGGATTGCGGGGCGAGCGTTTTCTCATTCCGCGTCTGAGCGAGTACGCGGACAAGCTCTGACTCGAGCAGCGCGCGACTGAGAAGAACAAAGTCGAGATGGAATCCACGTCGGGCAAGTTCGCTCGGTGGACCACCTCACGGCGGACCTGGGTTCTTGTGGTCGTCGTGGTGGTCGCGTCCGGGGTGGTCGACGCTAGCCAGCCACCAGACCAGCAAGTCGGGGCGCGCTGGGCACTGGCCGGCATCTCCTGGTATCAGCGAACGCTGTCGGCCCGATTGCCGGCGTTCGGCGTGTCTTGCCGATTCGTCCCGACTTGCAGCCGATACGCGCACGCCGTCATCGGCGAACACGGGCTATGGACGGGCACCAGCCTGGCGCTTGGCCGGCTCGCTCGCTGTGGACCGTGGACGCCGCATGGCACAAATGACCCGCCGCCGCGCACAAGTGGCAGAAACCGGTAGACCTGTGTCAGGGAGACGTTGCCCGCGAACCGGCAGCGTCCCGTGTGAGCACCTCGCGATTTCCTGACTCTCGGGACACTACTGGACGGAGATCCGGACCTCCACGCATGTGGCCGGCGCATACGACGGGGTGACGTCAAAGCGCAGACAGGCGCCATCTCGCACGCCAGGCGGCACGACCAGCCGAAGTTGGTGAGGCAGCAGCCCGGCGCCACTTCCGTCACAGGCGCTACAGGGGTCTGGCCAGACCTCACCACGCCCCCCGCACACAGGGCAGGTGTGACGTAGCGATACGTCGAGCGGCACCTGGACGCCAGCATTGGCCTGTCTCGGCGTCAGCCGCACGTCGGCCGACAGCGGGTGTGCAGGCGCCGGGCCGAAAAAGGACTTCCGCATCCGGTCAACGACACTCGACACTGACGGAAAGTCGATGTCCACTTCGTCGGCGAACGCGGCCTCCCGCCCGGCGGAACACTGTGGCCACCCGGCACCAGAGCCGCGCCGGCGGTCCTGGCCGCTCAGTATCTCGTAGGCGTAATGGAGCGAGGCCAGGCATTCGCCCACACCGTGGTCACGCGGGCTTGATTGACACTCCCGCAACAGCTCCCGATACGCACGCCTGATCTCGTTGAGATCGGCGCCGTGCGGCAACCCGAGCTGACGGTCGTCATTGTGCATTCACCCCTACGATAGGAGCGGCTCTCCGGCCTTGTCAATGGATGCCCCGGTGGTACTGTCCTGCCCATGCCGGACACACAACCACCGCCGGGTACCGCGGCCGCGCCGAGACTGCACACGTGCCCAGAGTGCAGCGGCATTCTCGAGCCGACCAACCCACCCTGGCAGTCTTTCGTGCACCCGGACGCGGTGCGCTCAGAGCCAAGAAACACCGGTGGATGGCAGTGTCTAAGCTGCAGCTATCGCAAACCGTAGAGAGCGCGCCGTCAGTGAGCGCCAAGCAGAAGGATCATCTCGCGCCGGAGATCAGGCTCGAGGGCACCGATGTCGATTTCGGTCTCACATTCGTCGCAGAGCAACTCGAATACGGCAGAACGGCTCTGTTCCGTCAGCTCGAGTTCCTCTTTACCTGACTGGACCACGTGCGTCTGTAGCGTCTTGGCCAGGAAGCTTCTTTCGTTGCCACAGTTCGGGCACGTCAATCCCATGTAATCGGTAACTCCTCTCGTCGCGGTCGAAAATGGAAGGGCCGGAGGCCGCTCGCGGGCACGACCACTCCGTATCCTGTTCGTGACGACGGTGGCATGCGGGCGCCACCGCGGTCGCGAAAAGGACCGGTACAATTGTATGAGAATCGGGAAGAGACGCGCAATCAGCTGCGGCTAGCAGCGCGTGTCACGCGGGCCGTCAGGTGAGATACGATGGGTCAGTTATGATGACCAAGATGACCAACAGGATGGACTTCGACATCAAGACCGAGTCACGCGGTGCCCACTGGATCGCCTGGGTCACACGGGGTGCCAGCGACAAGCCGCTCGACTCCGTCATCCTCGTCGGTCAGACGCGTGACGAGGCGGAATCCGAAGCCCGCACGTGGGCGGACAAGCTCGCCGCCGATCCGGTGCTGCTGCGCAGCTAAGGTGCCATGAGTCGCTAGCAGCCCCCTACGGCCCGACGACGCAGGACACCTCACACCCAGCCGGCGGCGGCCGCGCTGCCTAACTCCTCCGGCGACATCAGCGACCAGCGGCCGTGGTGCTGCACCGTGCAGTGGGGCCCCTTCGCCTCTACCGCAGCCACGTCGAGCGAGAGCAGTGTCGCGACGTAGTCGGCTACGACACACCCGCACGGCAGCGCCTCCCAACCACGAAACTCGAAGAGCATGTACGGTGACGCGTGCGCGCTGCACGGTGTCAGCATCGATCACCTCCTGACAGAGTCATAGTGTAAGTCCAGAGCCACACAGTCGTTTAGACGCCAAGCCCAAGCGGCTGGACGCTTTGCGCCCAGCCGCGCGTCGCCGGCCAAGACAATCAGTGCAACACATGCCCTCAAAGGGGCACACCGAAATTGGACACACCGGATTCGAATATGTAAGCGGGGGCGCTCGGCCCTGTAGCACTCCGGAGCCCATGCGCACGAGCGTGACGGCCCAGTCACCAAACCGCGACACGCGGTGCAATGGCGAGTGTCCCCTCCTCGAGGTCAGCGCGCTGGGTCAACTGTGGAAAAGGTGTGCATGGGGTGTGCATGGGATGTGGATTACTCATAGAACGAAAATATTTTTTTACACGGAACGTGCGACGTTGCGCGAGCGACGGCGATGTGAATTGGTCTTCGCCCTTTCCTTCGCTTGATCCCCCTCACGAACAGGCTAGAATTCTGTCTTTCCTTGTTTCGTCGCTCTTGACAATATCGTGACGGTTCATCGGTTCGAACAGACAATCAGCGGACGCACATACCTCATTGAGGCAATGCGTGTGGACCAGGACCGCTGGCGTGCGTATCTGGCCAGTGTCCAGGGAGGCCCCACTGCGCTGATGCCCTTTTACGGTGCCACAGCCGAGCAGGCAGTGCACCGCCTTACCGATTGGCTCACTCTCGCCCACCAAACTCCGACGATTCCGGTATAGTACCGGCACTCGGCAGCTCGCCCGACCGGTACCGGCGGCGAGCCGGAACGGCAACGCAATCATGTGGCGCTGCACTCGGCCGCTTGGTATCTCGCTGGTCGTGGCGCTGCTCTGGGCTCTCGTTCCCGAAGCGGTCGCCGCAGAGTTGCCGCGTGTCCGTCTGATCACGACCGGCGGCACGATCTCTAATCGCCCCGGTGACCGGCTCTCGCCTGCCGAACTGGCCGCGTCGGTACCCGACCTCGATGAGCTCGTCGAGGCGGAAACAGAGGAGTTCACCAATGTCTCGAGCAGCTCGCTCACGCTCGAGCAGTGGATGCACCTGTCGCGCCGTCTCAACGCCGTCTTCGCCGATGACCAGGGCCTGGCTGGCGTCGTCCTCACCAGCGGCACGGACACGCTCGAAGAACTCGCCTATTTCCTTCATCTCACCGTTCGGCACGAACGCCCGGTCGTGGTGGTGGGCTCGATGCGCCGACCGGAGACGCTGGGATACGACGGGGCCGCCAACCTGCGCCAGGCGTTCCGGGTAGCCGCCGCCCCCGGCTCGCGGGGGCGGGGCGTCCTGGTCGTCCTCAACGACGAAATCAACTCTGCTCGGGAGGTCACCAAGACCGACGCATCTCACCTGCAGGCGTTTGAAACGCGCCGCTACGGCGCGCTGGGTGTGACAGCGCGCGACCGCGTCGTCTATTACCGAGGAGTAGAGCGCCGTCACACGGCGACCAGCGAGTTCGATGTCGACCGGATCCAACGGCTGCCGCGGGTAGATATCGTCATGGCGTATCAGGGCGCGTCCGGCGATCTCATTCGAGCCGCCGTAGACCGTGGCGCCGATGGCATCGTCATCGCGGGCGCGGGCGCGGGCGTCACGAGCGGCGGGCAGCGTGACGCGATCGCCTACGCCTATGAGACCGACGTGGTCGTCGTGATCGCCACCCGGACCGGCAGCGGTCGGATCGCGCCGCGGAGGCCCACCCCGGAGGAATCAGGCCCCAACACCTCCAGGCGTCTGCGGGTCTCGGGTGAAGACCTGGCGCCCGTCAAGGCACGGGTCCTCCTGATGCTGGCGCTAACGGTGACCGACGAGGTCGACGAGATCCAGCGGATGTTCGGGGAGTACTAAGAGCCGGTCAAGAACGACTTCACATGTCCGACCGCCACTCCATCCTGTCTGGCAGCGTTGCTTGGACGGCGGCTGGGGACATAGAATGGGAACGATTGGGCCAGTGGCGCAGTTGGGAGCGCGCGTGAATGGCATTCACGAGGTCACGGGTTCGACTCCCGTCTGGTCCACCAACCTTCACTCGCAAAACTACCAGCGAGGCTTCGGCCAAGGCTGCGCGCCCTAGCTCGCCGGCAGGGTCTTGGGGCCGAGGAGCGACGGCTGGCCTCTCCGAAGCCCCCGGACGCCTCTGGCACAGGGTCGAGTGAAGGCCGGCAACGCAGTTACCGGCCTCCTGAGTCCTGGGAGCCAAGTGCCGGTAGCGGAACTCCGAAGACCCGCTCGTAGTCCTCAGGCGTGTCCACGTCGGCAAACGCCCCGTCGTCGTTGATCTCGATCTCCAGCCCCTCCGCGGCATGGGCCCGCACGACCGGCTTCGCGCCCAAGACCGGGTCGGCGTGCCGCAGTTCGTGAAAGAGCGAGCGAGCGAAGAGGATCGGGTGTCCGTGCCGCCCATCGCGAGCTGGTCGCACAATCGGCGCGCCGGTCCGCCGGTATCCCTCCAGGACAGCCTGTACCGTCGCCGGCGACACCAGCGGTAGATCAACCAGCGTGACGAGCATGGCTCTCACGCCGGGATGGTCGATTGCCTTGAGCGCAACGAGGAGCGACGACAGCTGCCCCCGCTCGGGGGCGGGGTTGCGGAGCACGCGCACGGGCGGCGCCATCAGGTCGGCAGCGCGGCCGATCGCCTCCTCGTGGTAGCCGGTAACCACTACCACATCGTCGACCCCACCCTCCCGCAGCGCGGAGACAATACGAGCGAGAAACGTCTCGTCGCCCTGCCCAGTCGGCAACAGCGCCTTCGGACGGCCGCCCATGCGGGACGAGGCGCCGCCAGCCAGTACGACGCCCGGAATCATCTCGACACCACGCAGGCAGGGTAGCCCGCCTGGGAATCATGTTGCGCGCCGCTGGGACGGGACACTAAGATCTCGCCATGGACCATCCCGACGTCAGTGTTCGTTGCCAGCGATGCGGCACTCAGATGAACTTGAGCGACCCTGGGCCAGAAGACCCGTGGCCACCGAATCAGTTCTGGGAGTGCCCTACGTGCAATCGGCATTTCTGGACCACCTATCCGCCACCAAAACCCACGAAACCGGCCCCCAGCGCAGCGCCAATTAAGAAACAGCCCGCCACCGCGGCGACAGCGGCTGAATAGCGCCGGACCCATGCCCCATCCGACCGGACCTGCGCCAGAGAATAGGCTGCCGGAGAGCCTACCATCTCGCTTGACTTCCACCAACAAATCTCACTAAACTGGCCTCCCTCAAGCTGGGTCGCTAGTCACGAACGGTGCGCCTAAGGCGTGTTGTAGCTCGTGAACCCAAATTCTGGGTGGGTTCGTCAACTGCAATTTTCCGTCGCAGACGGCGTCTCGGAAGCTCAACCCGTGCCCGTCAGGGGGTGCGGGAGGTTCTGACGGTCACGCTGGCCTTCTAGCGAAAGGAAAGTGCCGACCGATCGTCAGGTCCCGTGTCGGTGCACGGCGCGTCTTGGTGCTGTGGCGACGGCAGCGGGGTTCGGGTATCGGAGGAGTACGTATGGAAAGCGGTACAATCGCGCGTCTCTTGATCGACAAAGGCTTTGGCTTCATCCGCGACGAGGGCGGAGTCGAGCATTTCTTCCATCGCAGTTCGGTTCGTGGAGCGGTGTTCGAGCTACTGCGAGAGGGTCAGCGGGTCGACTTCACCATTGAAGAATCGGCAAAAGGTCCACGCGCCGGTGAAGTTCGCCTAATCGAGGACTAGCGCTCAACCGCGCCGTCCTTGCCCGCCGCGGGGACGGCGCTCCATCCGTGACCTGGCCTTGGCCGGAGCCCGCGACACTCGCATCGTTCCCAACGAAGCGTCGTCGGTGTGGCGTTGTCCGGTCGACTCGCGTCCACCAGCGTTCAGGCTTCCCAGCCTGCCGCCTCCATGTCGCTTCCAAGCCTTCCCGGCCCAAGCCGGCTGGGAGCTGCGTGTCCTCCGTGCGATGATGGTCACGCGTCACGTGGAAGCGAACGGGGCCCGGTGGCCCTCCCGGTCTTCAAAACCGGTCGCCCCCCGCCAACGCGGGGGGGCTGGGTTCGACTCCCAGGCGCTTCCGCCATTAACCTCCTGTTACCCCAATAATTTACCGTTCTCCCCCTTCCTCGCCTCCCCCATCTCTCCCCCAACCGGCCCATCCAGCAGCCGGATGGCCCCTTCGATGACTGCGGGGCTCAAGTGCATGTACCGCTACGTGGTCGCGAGATCCTTAACGTGATAGTGCCCGTGCAGCCCAAACAGGCCGGTCGTCTACTGAAATTGTGGCCACCCACTGTGGGTCGAGCAGCATCGTGTGACTACGATCCGGTGAGAGCTGATCCTC
>Ga0302123_10000696_pt1 | contig 25549 bp, 27 predicted proteins | sample CB21_321_MG_FD_203109 | JGI IMG/M metagenome (GOLD analysis project Ga0302123, IMG submission 203109) | Marine microbial communities from Western Arctic Ocean, Canada - CB21_32.1 | ecosystem: Environmental > Aquatic > Marine > Oceanic | place: Canada: Western Arctic Ocean | collected 2017-09-28 | reverse complement strand
CGAGATGTGATCGCCAAAGCCTCCGCCGCCAGTCCCATATGACAAGGTTACGGTAGCTTACTCTATATGTAAAGCTATTTATGAGACACTACACTAGGACTCGGTGTGCTTGATCCAGCCTTACAATGGACGCGATGAGAGTGATGGTGGTTCGTTGGCTTAGTATTCTCGTGATTGTTGCTATGACGTCTTTCGCACAGGAAGGTCGGCCACGGGCCCGGGACCTCGGACTTGCTCCCGGGGTGATGCCGCCCGGACCGTTGAATGCGATCACCGATGTTGCGGGCGTGAAGGTCGGTCACCGGACGTTGATTCGCGGCGACAGCGTTCGGACGGGGGCGACGGCGATCTTGCCGCACGACGGCAATCTATTTCAGAAAAAAGTACGGGCCGCGACGTTTGTGTTCAATGCGTTCGGCAAGTTGGTGGGCTCGACGCAGGTCGACGAGTTGGGTGTCATGGAAACGCCGATCATGCTGACGAACACGCTGGCGGTTTGGGAAGCAGCGGACGCATTGAAGCACTACACGCTGCATCTTCCCGGCAACGAGGATGTGCGCTCGATCAATCCGGTGGTCGGCGAGACAAATGACGGCATGCTTAACGATATTCGCGGCGAGCACCTGAAACGCGAGGATTTCCTAGCGGCGATTCGCGACGCCAAGAGCGGGCCGATCGCCGAAGGTACGGTTGGTGCGGGGACAGGGACTCGCGCATTCGGGTTCAAGGGCGGTATCGGAACAAGCTCGCGGGTGCTGAGCGACCAGCAAGGCGGCTATACGGTCGGTGTTCTGGTGCAGTCGAACTTCGGTGGCGTGTTGAGCGTCGACGGCGTGCCGGTGGGGGAAGAGTTAGCAGCGGAGTCAAACAGCGCGGCCGGCGAGGTGAAAGAAGAAGACCTTGACCTGGCGGATGGATCGATCATGATGGTTGTCGCGACGGACGCCCCGGCGGATGCGCGGCAGCTTAAGCGGATCGCACGGCGGGCGACTTTCGGGTTGGCGCGGACGGGTTCCTCGGGTGGTCATGGAAGCGGCGATTTCGTGATCGCGTTCTCGACGGAGTTGGATGCCGCCGAGCGCACGGACGACGCCCGGCTCGGGCCGGTATTCCAGGCAACGATCGAGGCGACCGAAGAAGCGATCCTCAATTCGATGCTGCGGGCCACGACGATTGAGGGGCGCGACGGGAACCGGGCCGAGGCGCTGCCGATCGAGAGATTGCGGGAAATTCTCAAAAAGTATGGCCGCTAGAAAGGCCGTGGAGTCCGGGCCGGAGTCGTCGTCCTTCCGTTTTGAGGTTGTGGGGGAATGCCCACGTACGCGAGCGCGGGCAGGGCTGCTTCACACGCCGCATGGGACCGTGGAGACACCGGTCTTCATGCCGGTCGGCACGCAGGCCAGCGTCAAAGGGTTGACGCAGCGGATGTTGTCAGAGGAGCTGGGAGCGGGGATCATCCTGGCGAATACCTATCACTTGTACCTGCGGCCCGGCCACGAGGTGATTCAGGAGTTGGGAGGATTGCACGGGTTCATGGCGTGGCCCAACGCGATGCTCACTGATTCGGGCGGGTTTCAAGTTTTCAGTCTCTCCGGGCTTCGCAAGGTCACTGAGAACGGTGTTGTCTTTCGTTCGCACCTCGACGGCTCGGAGCACGTATTCACGCCGGAGTCGACGGTGGATGTGCAGCGGTCGCTTGGTAGCGACGTGATGATGGTGCTGGATGAATGCACGGAGTACCCGGTGAGCCAGGAGCGTGCCCGCGCGTCAATGGAAATGACAGTGCGTTGGGCTCAGCGCGCCTTTACGCATTGGCGAAAGGACGATGACCGCGGCCAGGCGCTCTTTCCGATTGTTCAAGGGGGGATGTTTGAAGACCTGCGGCGGGAGTGCGCCGAGCGGTTGGTGGAGTTGAACGCGCCGGGGTACGCCATCGGCGGATTGTCGGTTGGCGAGCCGCGCGGGTTGAGCTACGACATGGTCGACGCCACCGAGCCGCTGTTGCCTCGGGACCGGCCGCGCTATGTGATGGGCGTTGGGATGCTCGACGAGTTGGGCGACTACGTAGCGCGGGGCGTCGACATGATGGACTGTGTTCTGCCGACGCGGAATGCGCGCAACGGCTACTTTTTTACCAGCTCGGGGCCGCTAGTGATCAAGAATGCCGTTTGGGCGCGAGACCCTCGGCCGGTGGACGAAGAATGCGAATGTTACACCTGCCGGAACTTCTCGCGAGCTTACCTTCGGCATCTGTTTTTGGCCCGCGAGATGCTGTTTGGGACGTTGGCGACGTTACACAATGTCTCAGCCTACCTTGACAGGATGAAGCGGATTCGCGAAGCTATACTTCTTGGGGATCTCCCTGAGTATCTGGCCCTGACTCGCACTAAGACACAGAAACACTCCTAGTACGAGTCGGCAGGACGGGCCGTTGATTTCAACTCCCCCGTTGGTGTGTTTGAAATGGAAGAGGTGTGGTCGTTTTCGGCCGACCTAACTGGGACGGGTATGGGCGTTACTTCGATATTGAATATGGGATCGTTGGCCGGGGCCGGACAGGCGCCCGCGATGTTCCTACTCCAATCGAACCCATTGTCGACCCCTTTTGCCCCCATCATTTTGATGGTGGTAATCTTCTACCTCGTGCTGTTTCTGCCCATGCGGCGGCGGCAGAAGAAGACCGACCAGATGTTGCAGAGCCTCAAGAACGGCGACAATGTTGTGACGAACGGCGGCGTCATTGGTACGATCGTGACGCTAGGGGAAAGCGACAACACCGTCACCCTGCGTGTCAAACCCGATAACGTGAAGATCGAGTTCGCACGGAGCGCCATTACGGGGCTGCTCACCGAGGACGAGGAGAAGAAGTAGTCTCAGACCAAAACAGACCGCGCCGAGGCGCTTGGTTCGAATCCTTATGACAGGAAGTCTGCGAAATCGATTGTTGATCACCGTGGCGGTAACGCTGGTCGCGCTTTATGGCGTGATCGGGCTTCCGACCTCGATGCAGGATATTTACGATCACCTGGAAGAGAAGATCACGCTGGGGCTCGACTTGAAGGGCGGCGTCCACCTGATTCTTCAGGTGCAGGTACAGGACGCGCTACGGGCCGAGGCGGATCGGACGATTCGGCGGATCGAAGAGGAGCTTGGCGACTTGCCGGTGCCTCTCGTACCCACGTCGCTCACGAGGAACAATCCGGAAACGATCGATGAAGCCGACGACATCATGATTACGGCGGAGGGCGTGCCGGCGGAACGGGCTGCGGACTTCCGTAACACCATCGAGCAGTATTTCCCCGATTGGTTGCCGTCGAGCCGGACATCGACCACATGGGAATTGCGCATGCGGCCCGCGTCGTTGGCGTTGCTCAAGAACGACACCGTGACGCAGACGATCGCGACGGTTGAGAACCGCGTCAACGGACTCGGCCTGACGGAGCCGACGATCCAGCAGCATGGGCGCGCGGACGCTGAATACGAAGTTCTTGTGCAGCTTCCGGGTCTGAGTGACCCGGCTCGTGTGATGCAGATCCTGTCGATGACGGCGCAGCTTGAGATCCAAGAGGTGCTCGACCCGACGCCCTATCCGGATATCGATGCCGCACGAGCCGCGCACGGCGGCACGTTGCCGCCCAACGGCGAAGTGCGGCCGCACCGCCAAGCGGGCGTCGCTGGCGCTCAGAATCAGTTCTATCTGCTCAATGCCCTACCGGTGATTACGGGTTCGGATCTTCGGAACGCGATGCCGGGGCGGAACCCTCAAGATCAAACATGGGAGGCAAGATTTGTTCTCTCTCCTGAAGCCGGTTCCCGGTTCGGGGACTACACAGGGGCCAATATTGGAAATCTGCTGGCTGTGGTCTTGGACGACGAGATTAAGAGCGTCGCAACGATTCAAGGGCGCATCACTGACCAGGGTAGTATCAGCGGCTTGAGCGGGCAGCAGGAGGCCCAGGACCTCGGTTTGGTGCTGCGTGCCGGCGCGCTGCCGGCTTCGGTGGAGTATCTGGAAGAGCGCACGGTTGGGGCGTCGCTGGGGGCCGATTCGATTCGGCAGGGCGTGCGGAGCTCGCTGTTGGGCCTGGCGTTGGTCATCGTTGCGATGCTGATCTACTACCGCAAGGCGGGCATCAACGCGGTGCTGGCGTTGTTGTTGAACCTATTGATCCTGTTGGCGATGCTAAGCTACTTCGGTTTCACGCTCACGCTGCCGGGAATCGCGGGCATTATCTTGACGATCGGCATGGCGGTTGATGCCAATGTGCTGATCTTTGAACGCATCCGCGAGGAGCTGAGGGCCGGGAAGGGCGTTGTGGGCGCTCTGAACGCAGGCTTCGCGAAAGCCTTCCTGACATTGATTGATACCAACCTGACGACGATCATCGCCGCCGGATTCCTGTTCTTGTTCGGGCGCGGGCCCGTGCAGGGCTTCGCGGTTACGTTGGCGATTGGCTTGATCGCGAACCTGTTCACTTCGGTGTTCGTGTCGCGGATGATCTTCGACATGGTCCTGCTGGGTAAAAAACAGGTCAAGGAGTTAAGTATCTGACCGCTTAACGGGAACTTTAGACCGCCTAGCGGTGTCTAGAGCTATCGAAAGCCGATTTACGCGCTGAATCATGCAGCTACTGAAAGAGACAAATATCGACTTCATCGGCCGAAGGAAGTACTTCCTCGGGCTTTCGGTGTTGCTGATTGCTTTGGGCGGGGCGAGTCTTCTGCTCAAAGGCGGGCCGAAATTCGGCATCGACTTCAAGGGCGGGACGCTCGTCTACGTGAAGTTCAAGGAGGCCCCGCGGGTGGAAGAGATCCGCACGGCGTTGACTGCCGAGGGCCTCAACGTAGCGACCCTGCAGCCTTTTGAAGAGGGGCCGGATAGCCACGAGTTGAAGATAGACCTCGATCTGACCGAAGAAGAGGTGTTGACCTCGGGTCAGGACAAGATTGTCGCGACCTTGCGTGAGTTGTACGGCGGTGACGAGTCGAAGATGGACTTCAACAACGTCGGGCTCGAAACGCTCGCGGATCGGGTGATCTCCAACCCCAAGATGGCTGAGTCCTCGCTGGCCACCGACCAGATTACCGAGGGTGTTCGCGCCCTGTTGGCATTCCGCGATGAGGCCCCGCAGTCGGGGCTGATCACAGATTTTTCCCAGTTGGCTTCCGTTGAAGGGGTCAACTCTGATATCATATCGGCGCTTCAGGAAGAGGCATATCCCGGCGCGTTTGCGATCAGGGGGGGAGGGTACGTCGGACCGAAGATTGGCAAGGATCTACAGTGGCAGGCGATCAAGGCAACTCTATTCGCACTAGGCGGGATGCTGGTCTACATTGCGTTCCGTTTCGAGTGGATCTACGGAGTGGCCGCGGTTGCTGCGGTTTTCCACGATGTTCTGATCACCCTTGGGTTCTTCTCGATTTTCAACCGGGAGATTGAATTGACCGTGATCGCGGCGTTTCTCACCCTGGTTGGCTACTCGATGAACGACACGATTGTGATCTTCGACCGCGTTAGAGAGAACCGCAAGCTGACTCGCCGTCAGCCGCTGGAGAGTTTGCTGAATTTGAGTGTAAATCAGACGCTATCGCGAACGATCCTGACTTCCGGGCTGACCCTTCTCGCAGTACTGTGTTTGTTCTTGTTCGGCGGTGAGGTTCTGAGAAGCTTTTCGTTCGCCTTGGTAGTTGGCGTGTTGATTGGGACGTACTCGTCGGTGTTTATCGCGAGCCCGATTCTGTTGTGGTGGCAGGGAACCGCCGCCGCGAGCGGAGGGCAAGCACGTCGGAAATAGAGTAAGGCATTGCGCTGCAGTCCTGAAGGAGCTAGCATAGGCCGGTTGGGTGGAAGCGCGAAGGACGATTTGGTATTCGACAGAAGAGAGGGCTTAAACCATGTTTGAACAAAGCATGCTCGAATTATCTGGAGCAAGGACCAGGACACCTTGGACGGTGGCGCTCTCATTCGGCCTCCAGTTCCTGCTGATCGGCGTGATGGTCGTTCTTCCGCTGCTCGACTATTACGAACTTCCCGCGACGGAGTTGATGACGTTCCTGGTGGCGCCGCCGCCCCCTCCGCCGCCCCCGCCGCCGCCGGCGGCGGTTGTGGTGAAACAGAAAGTGATCCCACGCGAATTCGACACCGGCAAGTTGGTGCAGCCGACAGAGATTCCCGATGAGATCGCCATCATCAAAGAAGAGGATATGCCCCCACCGGCCGCGACGATCGCCGGTGTTGTGGGAGGCGTTCCGGGCGGGACCATAGGTGGTTCGCTTGGTGGCGTGATCGGTGGTATCATTTCCGGTCAGCCGCAAGTCGCGCCGCCGCCGCCGCCGCCGGTGAAGAAGAAGAAAGCCACCCCCAAACGGATTCGCGTGGGTGGCAGCGTCCAGAAGGCGCGCCTAGCGAAACGGGTTACACCGAGGTATCCGGCCTTGGCGCGACAAGCGCGTATTCAGGGTACCGTGAAGCTTACCGCGATTATTGCCCGTGACGGTACTGTCGAAAAGCTTGAGGTTGGCGGTGGCCATCCCCTGCTGGTTCCCTCGGCGATCGAAGCGGTGAAACAGTGGCGATATAAACCGACTTTGCTTAACGGCGTGGCGGTTGAAGTTGTAACTCAGATTGACGTGATCTTCACGTTGTCCGGGTGATCAGTGGTCGCGTGATTCATAGCGAATGAAGTTCTGACCGGTACAGCCGGCGGAGTCTTCGCGCATTTACGATTCAAGAGTAGGAGGAGGACTTTTCCATGTTTGCTCAGTTGTCGGTTTGGGGCATGATACTGCTCCAGCAAGAAGTTGGTTTCGATATAGTTTCGATGTGGAACCAGATGGGCGTTGCCGCGCGAGCGGTTGTCATCGTCATGTTCCTGATGTCCGCATGGTCGATTGGCGTGATGATCGATCGCTACATGGCCTTTAGCGCCGCCCGCAAGCAGTCGCGGCAGTACGCTCCGGCCGTGGCCGGAGCTCTGCGCGAAGGCAAGTTGGACGAAGCAGTGAAGGTGTCCGAGCGGTATAAGAAGAGCCATTTGGCAAAGGTTGTTGTGGCTGGCTTGCAGGAATTCCAAGCTCATGAAATGAGCGCGGAAATTTCCGGTGAAACGATTGCGTCTTCCAAGCGAGCTCTCGAGCGCGCCCAGGCGATCACCCATGCCGAGTTGAACAAAGGGCTCAGTGGTTTGGCCACGATTGGCTCGACGGCTCCGTTTGTTGGGTTGTTCGGCACAGTGGTTGGTATCATTAACGCCTTTGAGGGCATCTCTTCGGAGAAGTCCACCGGTCTCGGCGCGGTTGCCGGCGGTATCTCCGAAGCGCTGGTAGCTACCGCTATCGGTCTCTTCGTAGCGATTCCGGCTGTGTGGATGTTCAACTACTTCAATACGAAGGTTGAAGCGTTCGACGTCGAGATGGATAACTCCAGCTCGGAGCTGATCGACTACTTCCTGAAGAGAACCCAGAAGGTCGCTGCCAACTAGGTGGTACAGACGGAACTTGGTGGCGGGCCGCGGGCCCGCCGCCTCGTCCCGACGGGAGTCAGCCAATGGAAGAAGAAGAAAAGAAAAAAGAAAGAAAGAAATCAGGCGTCGTCGTTGACATCAACATGACCCCATTGGTCGATGTGATGCTCGTGTTGCTGATCATCTTCATGGTCATCACGCCGATGTTAAGTAAAGGCGTGAGCGTCGACTTAACTCGCACTCGCAATCACATCGCCATGGACGAGGCCGATCAAGAAGATGCCGTCTTGATCGCGATCACGCGTGACGGCAGCGTTTTCCTGGGCCGTTCGCGTATCGAGGGATCAGAGCTCAAGGGCGAAGTGGAAGATTTACTTACGACGCGGATCGACAAGACCGTGTACGTGAAGAGTGATTCTCGCTCGCGTTATGAGCGGGTTGTCGAGGTCGTGAATATTCTTCGCTCGGCCGGCTGTGATCAAGTGGGTTTATTGACGGAGAAGCTGGAAGAAACCGGCTCCTTCTCAGCCCAATAGCAACGGCGTAACCAGCCCTCGTCCCACGGCCTGAGGCTGGACCGTCAAACCTAGAAGCTGGATCTATTAAGGAGAAACGCCATGGCAATGGATGTAGGTGGAGCCGACGGTGGCCCGATGGTCACGATCAACATGACCCCGTTGATTGACGTGCTATTGGTCTTGTTGATCATCTTTATGGTGATTACCCCGCTCACGCCCAAGGGCCTTGAGGCCCTCGTTCCGCAGCCGAACCCAGACGCAGAGGCGGCGCCGCCGAGCAACTCCCGGACGATCGTCATTTCGGTCAATGCCGACCGCAGTATCCTCATCAACCGCGACCCCACCACCAAAGATCTGTTAGGGGCCCGGCTGCAGGATATCTTCAAGACGCGAGCCGAGAGAGTGATGTTCGTTCGCGGAGCCCCGAGCTTGGATTTCTCTGAGATCGCCGAGGTTATCGATATTGCCAAGGGTGCGGGCGTCGACAAGATTGGGTTACTGACTGAGGACCTTGGGTCGGGTGGCTAAGGATCCGCTGAATCGGACATACGGAGCAGAAAGCATGAAACGGTTTTCAAAAGTTTTCCTATCGCTCGCTACGGCTGGTGTTCTTCTACTAGCCACTGGGTGCGCGGACAAGATCAACTATCTCAGGGCGCGAAACGAGCTAAACCACGGAGTGCGCGCATTTACCGCTGCCGACTATCAGACCGCGGTCGATCGTTTCGATGAGGCCATCGAGTTGGATCCAGAGCTGTTGGCCGCCCGTTCCTACCGTGCGTCGGCGTTCATGATGCAGTACATTCCTGGCGGCGAGTCCGACGAGAATCGGGAGATCGCCAAGAAGGCCCTGATAGGCTTCAAGGAAGTACTTGAACGCGACGAGGGGAATGAAGTCGCGCTTGCCAGCATGGCGTCACTGTACTTCAACATGACGGAGTTTGACCTCGCCAAAGAGACGTATCGCGACCTGCTCGAGGCACACCCTGATAACAAGGAAGCGCTTTATACGATTGGTGTCATCAACTGGTCGATCACGTTTCCGAGGGATATGGAAGTCCGCGCCTCGCTTGGCATGAGGCCTGAAGATCCGGGTCCGATTAAGGACGAGGAAGCCCGCCTGGAGTTGGCGGAGGAGCACCTTCCCTTAATCGAAGAAGGTCTGGATGCACTGAACAAGGCGATCGAGATCGATCCGCAATACGATGATGCGATGGCCTATGTGAACCTTCTTTATCGGCAGCGTGCGGATATCTCCGAGTCATCGGAGGAGTACGAAAAGTACAACACGATGGCCGACGAGTGGGTTCAGAAGAGCTTGGAAACGAAGAAGTTGAAGGCGGACGCGGATATTCAAGAGTTCCAATAGAGCGTTCAAACGGTCTTATAATGAAGCCCTGGGAAGCGATCGCTTCCCAGGGCTTTCTTCATCTGTCATGGCGATGTGCCCGGCAGGTTCGCGATGTCAACGTCTTCCGTTGTCGCTAGCCAATCCCTCCCTCTCGATGCCGTACGCCTGCGTTTTGATGAACTGGAAGCGAAGCTCCGCAAGACCCGCCCTAACGACGACCTAACGCCGCTGCGCGAGGCCTTCGACTTCGCGGTGGAGCGCCACTCCGCGCAGAAACGCGCCTCCGGCGAGCCCTACATCGTCCATCCCCTCGACGTGGCCCACATCCTCGCCGACCGGCGCCTGGATCAAGTCTGTCTAATCACCGGGCTCCTGCACGATGTCGTCGAGGATACCGGCGTCGACCTGAGCGAGATCGAGCGCCGCTTCGGCCCTGAAGTAGCCGGTTGCGTGGATGGCGTCACCAAACTGAGTCGACTTGACTACTCCTCAACAGCCGCCCACCAGGCCGAGAACTTTCGGAAGATGCTGCTGGTGATGGTCCGCGACATTCGGGTCATTCTGGTCAAGCTTGCCGATCGTCTGCACAATATGCGGACTCTCGATCACCTTAAGCCAGAGAAGCGTCTGCGCATCGCTCGGGAGACATGGGAAATCTATGCCCCCATCGCTCTACGTCTCGGAATGGGGAAGGTGTGGGGCGAACTGAAAGACCTGGCTTTTCCCCACCTCGAACCCGACGCGCATCGCGAGATCAACAAGTACATTGAGTCCCGACGTGAGTTGGACGATGACTTTTTGCAACAGGTGACAGAGGTGATCAGCAAGACGCTCGATCAGGCGGATATACCCGCGAGGATCGAGGGAAGAATCAAGAGGTCGTCCTCGATCTACGAGAAGATGACCAAGCGCGGCGTGCCCCTGCCGGAGATGTACGACCTGCTGGCCTTGCGTGTCATCACCGACAGCGAGAAGAACTGCTATGCGGCTCTCGGGCTCATCAATAACCTATGGACCCCGGTTACGGGCACGATCAACGACTTTATCTCCCGACCCCGCGCGAACCTCTATCAGTCACTCCATACGTCCCTGATCAACGACAGGGGGCAGAAGTTCGAAGTCCAGATCCGTACGAAAGAAATGCACCGCATGGCGGAGGAAGGCATCTGTGCCCATTGGAAGTACAAAGAGGGCAGGGTCGGCGTCGATGCCGATGACAAGCGAATGAGTTGGTTGCGCCAACTGGTCGAGTGGCAGCAGGATATGCCCGACCCAACGGATTTCATGGCGAACCTGAAAGTCGACCTGTATCCGGAAGAGGTCTACGTCTTCACGCCCAAGGGCAAGCTCCTTCCTCTGCCGCAAGGCGCTACTCCGGTCGACTTCGCTTACAACATCCACACGGAAGTCGGCGATACTTGCGTCGGCGCGAAGGTCAACGGCCGGATCGTGCCGCTGAAGCACCACCTTGCCAACGGGGATAGTGTCGAAATCATCACACAGACGGGGCACACGCCAAGCTCTGATTGGCTGAACTTCGTTCGCACATCCAAGGCCCGCAACAAGATTAGGCACTGGCTCAACACTCATCGCCGCGAGCGTGCAGAGGAGATTGGGCTCAAGCTGCTCGACAAGGAGGCCAAGCGTCTGCGTGTTTCGCTTAAGAAGGTTGATGCTGAAACCTTCGAGACGGTCTGCCGCCACTATGGCTGCGCCCGGGCGGCGGATTTACACGCTGCCTTGGGATACGGACGCTACTCGGCCCGACAGGTGTTGTCGAAACTTCTACCGGACGAACCTCGTCTTGCCGCGCCGCCCGCGCCCGCCGAAACGAAAGCCCGATCTGCTCGGCCATCCGTCTCCCCAGAAGACTCCCTCGTCGTCAGCGGTATCGATGACATGCTCGTCTACCGCGCGGGCTGTTGTAATCCGATTCGTGGTGAGCCGATCGTTGGCTACGTTACCCGTGGCAAGGGTGTCGCAGTCCATTCGACCAGTTGCACCAACGTCGAGAACTTGATGTACGACGCGGAGCGCCGTATCGAGGTGCAATGGGCGAAGGCCGAAGACCTGCAATACGAGGCGAAGTTGGAGATCCGAGTCGATGATCGTCAGGGCTTGCTGAACGAGATCACGACGATTCTCTCGGACGAAGGTATCAATATTTCGCAGGTGTCGAGTCGTGCGTCGACGGGCAATGGATCGGGTCTCATCGACATCACGATTTCGGTGCGGGACCTCGCGCAACTTACGCGCGTGATCGGATCGATCCAACGCGTGAAGCACGTGCTCGAGGTGCGGCGTAGTTGATTGGCCCTGCTAATCGACGTAGGCGATGCAGTCGATTTGTAGAAGCTGGCCAGGCCGGCGGAAACCGGTGGTGCCGAAGTAGTTGCGGACCGGCTTGGGGTCGGGGAAGAAGGTATTGTAGGTCTCGGTCATCGGGCCCCAGTTGTTGACCGGATCAACGAGCGAAACCTGCACCTTGAGCACGTTGGCCATTGAGGATCCGGCGCGCTCGAGCGACTCCTTCATGATCGTCAGGCAATCGGCGGTCTGCTGCTGAACATCGCCGGGTCCGTTGGGACGCCGCTTTGGATACCAGCCGCCGATGCCTCCGATGAACAACAGATGACCGGAGCGCATCGGGCCGCCGGCGCGCTCTTTCTTGGGCGTCCATTCGTCGGCGGCTTGCGCGGATGAAGCTCCGGCGAGGCCGAGGGCGACGGCCATCATGGCTTGTCGGCGTGAGTTGGATTTCCCTTCGGGCATGGCTGTGTTCGTCCTCCTAGTAGCGTGTTGACTGAGCGAGTCCCCACAAAGTAACACACAGCCGAGAGCACTCCGTAGACGGAGCCGACGCGCTGGTACAATCGGCGTTTGCCGGCACCCTCTCGACCGGGTCCGGTTCGCCAATGTTCAACAAGATTCTAATCGCCAATCGCGGCGAGATCGCGGTCCGTGTCATTCGCACGTGTCGCTCCATGGGGATTGCTAGTGTCGCCGTCTATTCCGATGCGGATCGTGCTTCGCTGCACGTGCGGTTTGCTGACGAAGCGGTGCATATCGGACCCGCCCCCGCCAACGAAAGCTACCTGGATATCGAACGGATCCTTGAGGCCGCGCGTGCTTCCGGCGCCGAAGCGATCCACCCGGGCTACGGGTTCCTGAGTGAGAATGCTTCCTTCGCCGAGGCGTGTGACCAGGCAGGGATCAAGTTTATTGGCCCGACAGCAGCATCGATGCGTCTAATGGGATCGAAGACACGGGCTCGTGAAGTGATGCAGGCGGCGGGCGTTCCGGTGGTGCCCGGCACGACGGCAGCGTTGGTGAGCACGGAAGAGGCGGTGACTACCGCAAGCGAGATTGGCTTCCCCGTCATGCTGAAAGCGGCGGGTGGTGGTGGCGGCAAGGGCATGCGGCTGGTGGCGTCGGAGGGCGAGATGGCGTCGGCGTTCAGGCAGGCGCAGGGCGAGGCGCAGCAAGCATTCGGCACCCCGGAGATCTATATCGAGAAAGCGATTCTCAATCCGCGTCACATCGAAGTGCAGGTGCTCGCGGACGAACACGGCAATACGATCCATCTTTGGGAACGTGAATGCTCCTTGCAGCGGCGCCATCAGAAGGTATTGGAAGAGGCGCCGGCACCGTTGGTTCGGGAGCACCCGGAGTTGCGCGCCAAGATCACCAAGGCAGGTGTTGAGGCGGCGGTGGCGGCTGACTACGTCAATGCCGGGACGGTCGAGTTTCTCGCTGACACCGAGGGGAATTTCTACTTCCTGGAAATGAATACGCGCCTGCAGGTCGAGCATCCGGTGACGGAGATGATTACGGGCCTTGATCTGGTGCGCGAGCAAATTCAGATTGCCGCGGGTGAGAAGTTGTCGTTGCGGCAGGAGGATGTGCGACTGCACGGTCATGCCATCGAATGCCGGATCTACGCCGAAGATCCCGATAATCAGTTCTTCCCGTCGCCGGGTGAGATCGTGTCACTGACCGAGCCGGATGGGCCTGGTGTGCGTGTAGACTCGGGGGCCTATCAAGGTTGGACGGTTCCGATGGATTACGATCCGTTGATCGCGAAGCTGGCTGTGTGGGATGAAGACAGGGACGCTGCCATTGCGCGGTTGCGAACCGCTCTTCGGGAGTACAGTGTGACGGGCATTCGCACGACGCTCGGTTTCTTTCGGGATGTTGTGGCGGACGAAGATTTTCGGACGGGGCGGATCGATACGGGATTCGTCGGGCGCTGGACAGACCGCAGGAAACAGCGTCAGGTTGACGAAACGGGGCAGCGGGTCGCGTTGCTTGGCGCCGGACTTCACTTTCTTGAGAATGCTCGCGCCCAGGGCAAGCAGTCTGTGGCGCGTGCGAGCGCCTGGAAGAGGGTCGGCCGCGATGCTCTGTTACGGTAAGCGCATGCGTGTCGGCGCACTCGATTCCGTATGAAACTGCTTGCGAGCATTGGCGGCGAAGACGCGGCGCTGGAGTTGCCCCGCGATCTTGCATCGCCAGTTACGTTCGTTGTGGATGGGGAAACGAGCGAGGCGGATGTGTGGCGAGTCGGTCCGGGCGCGTATTCCATCATTGCCGATGGAAAGAGCTACGACGTGCGCGTGCATGAGCGCGGCGGCGGGGACTTTGATGTTGCTGTCAACGGCGTCACGCACGATGTCGCGGTGAAGGATCCGCGCCGTTGGACGCCGGGGGAAGGCAGCGGCGGTTCGGCCGGACCGCAGCAGGTGAAAGCGCCGATGCCCGGTAAGGTTGCCAAGCTGCTTGTTCACGAGGGTGAGGAAGTGGAAGCGGGCCAAGGCCTCGTGATCATCGAGGCGATGAAGATGCAGAACGAGATGAAGTCGCCGCGTGCGGGAAGCGTCGCGGCCGTCAAAGCGGTCGAGGGCGGTCCGGTTGCGGCCGGCGATGTCCTCGTTGTCGTCGAGTAAAGGTTGAACGAATGCCTGCGCGAGCGGATTGTCCCAAATGTGGCGGAACGGGTTGGAAGGAAGTCGCCAAGGGTGGTGTCGCGGCGGTTGCGCGCTGTGACTGCGCCGAAGTGGAGCGGCAGGGTACGCTGCTGGACAGGGCCGGTATTCCCGAGCGATTCGCGCAGGCGAGTTTTGAGAATTTCAGCCTGCCGCGCGGGAACCCCATTGCGAGCCGTACGCTAGCGGACGCGATGGTCGCCGCGAAAGGATACGCGCGCGAGTTCCCTCTCGCGCCGAAACCCGGGTTGATGCTGCAAGGTCCGCCGGGCGTGGGCAAGACACATCTGGCGTGCGCCGTGATGAAGGGTCTCGTCGAACGCGGATTCGAAGGACTATTCTTCGATTACCAGAATCTGCTCGATCGGATTCGCGCCGGATACAATCCGACGGCGGGCACCAGCGAGCGCGAGGCTTACAAGTCCGCGCTTGAGGGCCAGGTGCTGCTACTTGATGACCTAGGCTCGCACCGCGTGAGCGATTGGGTTGTGGACGTGGTGACGAGCATCATCAACCACCGCTACAACGGCAAGAAGGCGCTGATTGTCACGACCAACCTTCCTGATGAAGCCTTGGGTGGCCGCAAGAGCAGCAAGGATGCTGCCTCGGGTCAGTACCACATCAAAGACACATTGACGGACCGAATCGGCTCGCGGGCCCGTTCGCGGCTCTTCGAGATGTGTAAGGTCGTGCGGATTGACGTGAGCGACTATCGCTTGCGCGACGTCCAGCGCTAGGGCCCCCGTAGTGGCTCCGGTTTACTCCTCGAAGAGCTTCCCCGGCAAGATGATTCCATCCTGATGAGGTAGACCTAGCTGGTCGTAGACACTTTCGACGTCGGACCAAAAAGAATCAGTGGTGAAACGCGGCTCCTCCCCATGCTGTCGCCCGAGCGCGTTGGCGGCGTTCATCGCGGAGGTCGAGTTCAGGATGAGCGCGGCGGCAAGTTGTACTTTGGAGGCAGTGACGAAGTTGCGGGCGGCCCGTTCAAAGGCCGATGAATTTTCTGGTTGTGGCATGAGGGCTTTCTATCTGCCGGCGGCGACTTCCTTACGTTTCGCGGAGTTTCTGAGGAGCTCATCTACGTCGCGCATCATCGTGACTTGTTCAATCCGCTCCAGCGTTCGGTCAATGATCTGTCTCTTCTGGTCGTCGAGATCTGGATGAGATGGGAACTGGTCGAGAGCCCCCAGGCTTCGTAAGCGAGATCTTGAATCATAGTGTTGTCTCCTCTTGAGATCGAGCCGAGCCGCCAGTTTGGAGGTGACAGTTCGGCTCAGGTATGTCATAGTGTCAATAAGTCATTGGGGTAGTGACCCCATGACCTTTAGTCATTATGGAGTCATGGGGTCGTGATGTCAAGACTCTATCGAAAATTAAATGCACTTGACGAGTACGCCTGGGGAAGCCAAAGACAAGAAGATCGCTTACCGCGCTTCCGAAGATTTCCGGAAGCGTCTGCAGATCGCGGCCATCGAGCGCGGGATGAAAGTCCAGGGTCTGATCGACATGGCTCTGGATGCTTTTCTGGCCGCGGATGCTCCGTCCGAAGCGGATCGCGGGCCCACAGCCGGACCGTTCTCCACCATCACGGCCTCGGAGCGAAAGTTTTTGCAGGTCATGCTCGATTTCTATCGAGTGGCCGACGACGCGTCGATTAAGCTCGTGCGACAGCATGCCGCCGCCATGCTGGAGCTCTCAGGTAACAAGCGGCAACGTGAGAAGGCAGGCTGAATGCCGGGGAAAACTCACGTAATTCCTAATGTTTCGTAGGCTTCGTGCCGACTGGAGCGGAATGCTACCGGAAGGTGAGTGGGGGCGTTCGACAACTCAGTCGCGCCGCCGCGGTGTGAACGGAAAGCAGCCGCTAATTATCAGGGTCAACAAGGCCGAGTGAACGACCGGAAGGTCGATTTCGGTGATTAGTAGTTGAACTTGACTTCCAATTTCTCTTCGACTTCGGGGGTGGGCACCATGTCGATGGCGTCCCAAGGGCAGCCGTCGAGGAAGGTGTCGTCGGGGCCCTTGCTGATGCACTTCTTGCAGCCGATGCAGAGCTGGTAGTCGACTTCGATGCGGCCGAACGGAGGGCTGTCTTCGTCCTCTACCCAATACATGCATTCCTCAACCGGGCAGTAAGTGATACAGACGGGTGATCCCGCGCAACCGGTGCAACTCTCGTTGATGACGGCGAGCAGCGGCGGTTTCTTCTTGCGCTGGTTGGTGAGACCTTCGGACCAGGGCCAGGATTTCTCCAAGCCGAGATCGATGGGGATCTTTGGTTCTTCCGGCGGTTTGGGCTTTCGCACGGGCTTGGCCGCGACAGCCGGAGGTGGCGCGGCCGGGGTGGCTTCAGGGTTGGGCGTGGCGGCAGGTTGGTCGGCCATAGACAGTGATTATATCAGCGGTTCTGGCTCTCCTCAGGCGCGGAAAAGGCGGGTTAAGAAGTTCGTCCGGTCAAATAGCCTACGAGGAGCGCGGAAGGACCCGTCCGGCCGAATCGCCACGGCCACGACGCCATCCCCGGTTACGTAAAACAACTCCTTACCATCGCGCGACCATCTGGGCAGGTTTCCGCCTCCGCTAGAGACCGGGATCCTGTTCGCTCCACTGGGATACGACTGCACGTAGATCTCACTTCGCCCCGACTCGTCAGACGAATACGCGACCCAGCGCGGCCCACCCTCCGGGCCCGGCGAGACCTCGGCATCTCTTTCGTTGAATGGAGTTACCCGAAAAGGGGAGCTCATTTCCTCCTGCGACTGGCCACCCGGCGACAGGGTCCAAATGTCAAAACCGGTTTTGGGGTTGACCTCGTTGTAGAGCACCGTCCCATCGGCCAATACTGCGCTCGGGAACTGGTCGTAAGGCCGAGAGAGCAGGGCTTCAGCGGGCCGCGATCCGTCCGCGGGTCGGGAGTAGATGTCCCAGTCGCCCCCCCGATTTGAGGCGAAAACAATCCGCGCGCCGTCGCTGCTCCACAAGGGCAAGAAATTAAGGGTGTTCGCCGACGTTAGACGAGTGCGCGTGCCGCGCTGCAAATCATGAATCCAAAGGTCCGTAGCCAGCCTGACGGCTGCCTTCGTTCCGTCGGGCGAGAGCGTTACCTCCCGATACATACCCGGGTCCGCACCCAGCGACTCGACCGTGCCCTCCTGGTCGACCCACACCAAAGATGACTTTGCTGGGTTGCCGGGCGCGTAGACTGCAGTGCCGATGTTCGACACAGCAAGCCAGCCCCGGGCCTCGTACTCCACGTAGTTGTACACGTTGGCTAGGACGAAAGTGTCGGCGCTGGTGCGCGCGGGATGCGCGGCGTCGAAAGGTGCAGCTCTGATGCCGGCGGCCTGTAGAACCGCTAGTCGCATCGAAACTCGCGGACGCCCAGGTCGACGAAGGTAGGACCATTTCCCACTGGCCTGAGTCTAGCGAGAGCACCGCGCTGCCCTGGGTTTGCCCCCATATCCCGAAGAGAACACTTCGTCCTCCTGGAAGCGCCTGTGGGAAGCCGTGAACGTACCCCGCGGCCGCGCCGTCTGGCTTGGTCAGAGCCTCGGGCATTCCACCGCTGGCGGGAATCCGCAGGAGTCCTGAACCGAGCGACGCGGCGTAGATGATCGTGTCGTCCTGGTTCCAGGTTCCACCGACGGGAACGGCGGCTTCGGCCAGCGAGATGGGTGTACCGCCGGCAACCTCCGCTTTTTGAAGCTGCCCCTGCGCGAAGAACGCCACCCATTTCCCGTCGGGCGAAAAGAACGGTTGCAGGGCGCCGCTTGAACCCGCTACCGAGCGAGCCTCAAAAGAATTCAGATCGCGTAGATAGAGCCGCGGCGCATCCGTTCCTTGCTGCGCTGTGTATGCGATGACCTGGCCATCGTCCGAAATGGCGGGGCTGCTGGTGATCTCTTGGCCCGGCGGAAGTGGGATGGAAAGGCGAGTGGTCGCGGGTCCGGGTTCACCGCGAAGAGCGATGAACGCCAGGGCGACCGCAACGATCGCGAATCCCGCCGCCACGGCAGGCCAGAGCCACGCCCTTGCGGGGTTTCCTGGCTGGCTCGCCGCCGTCGTGGTCGGGCTGCCTGCCTCAGGAGTGACCGTCCGTAGGATGGCTGATTGGCCGGACCTGAGCTTCTCAGCTAGCGTTCGCAGGTCTTTCGCGATCTCACCCGCGCTGCTGTAGCGGTCCGCGGGGTCCTTTGCCAAGCACTTGCCGACCACGAACTCCAACTCCATCGGCACGCCCGCTCGAATCGAAGTCAGCGGCGCTGGCTGTTCGTGTACGATCTCATAAAGCAGCGCTTGGTCATACACGCCCTTGAAGGGCCGTGCGCCTGCGACCATCTCGTATAGCACGCAACCCACCGCCCATAAGTCCGTTCTGCCGTCCACCTCCATCCCCTGGGCCTGCTCGGGTGACATGTAGGCGGCCGTGCCCATCGTCTGATCGGCCTTCGTCAGACGCGAGGCTTCGGTGAGCCGTGCCAAGCCGAAGTCCATGATCGTGGCGCGGCCCTTGGCGTCGACCATGACATTGGCGGGTTTGATGTCCCGGTGGACGACGCCCTTCTCGTGCGCCGCTTCTAGCCCCTCGGCAATCTGCCGCCCGATGTCGATCGCTTCCTTCAGCGGCAACGGCCCACGCTCGATCGGCGCTTCGAGGGGTTCCCCTTCGATGAACGCCATAGAGAGGAAGGTCCTATCCTGGGCCTCGCTGATCTCATACACCGGACAGATGTTCGGATGATGCAGTCCCGCTGCCGCCTTGGCCTCGCGTAGGAAGCGCGCTTTGGCTTCTTCGTCGTTGAGTAGATGCGCGGCGAGGAACTTGAGAGCTACGGTGCGGTCGAGTTTCGTGTCCTCGGCTTTGTAGACGACACCCATCCCGCCTTCGCCGAGTTTCTCGGTGATCCGGTAGTGGGAGATGGTTGTGCCGATCATGGAGAGTCAGTCCTGTTCGCGATCCTGGAACTCAGTAAACCAGTTGAGGACGACACGTATCGTCGACTGAGGGGCTTCCGCTGGGTCGTAGCCGACCGGCTCGGGCAAAATGAACCTTTGGCCATCCAGCGAAACATCGTAGTGCGGGTTGTTAAAGCTGTTCCGCAGTCCCGGATGCTCGAACAGTTCCGTCGGTAATCCGGCCGAGAATACCCCTTCTGCCGAAACCGCCACCACCATGAGTTTCTGCCCTTCCACATAGAAGAGTTCTTTCCCGTCTCGGCTCCAGCGCACTTGACTCCCGCCGCTGTTCGACACCGTCACCTTGCGGCCACCTTCGGGAAACGGTTGTACATAGATTTCCGTCTGACCTGATTCGTCCGAGACATAGGCCACATACCGGCCATTGGGTGATAATTTGGGTGCAGCTTGCAACGAGGGTTCTTGCAAGAATGGCTGCGGCTCCCAGCCGCTGCCATCTTCGTCGCGCTCCAGGTACCAGAGATCACGCCCGGTTTCGGGGTCGGACTGATCGTAGAGAAGATACTTCCCGTCCCTGGACCAGTCGGATGGCCACTCGTTCTGGGGCGTGGCCGCCACCGCTTCCTCCTCCCCGCTGCCATCGGCTTGCCGGAGATAGATATCGATATTGCCCGCTCGAAGGGACGAAAACGCTACCTCGTCGCCTCGGGGCGACCACACCGGGGCATCCTCGAATTCCGGGGCGGAACTCAAACGTGTGCTGACGCTCCGGGCAAGATCCCAAGCCCACACGTCCGTATTGGTGTCCTGCGCCACCGCCACCGCCACCGCCACCCAACGGCCATCGGGGGAGAGTGCCGCCGTACGTATTCTGTCCTGTGCTTGACCGATCTTTTCAACTTGCTTGCCGGCGCGGTCAACCCAAACCAGTTGCTGTTGCCCAGCGGAGCCGAAGATGTCGAGGTAAACGAGCGTTTCATCCGCTGCCACCGTAGCGTCACGGATGTTCTCTGAAACAGGGAAGGCCTCCCCAGTAGCACGCAGCGTCTCCAAAGAAAAGGGCAGCGCCCAGAGATCGCTAGTTGTTGGACTTGTCGCGTATATCAGATGACCACTGTTGGAATAGACAGGCCACGCGCCGGGTCCCAGAGTTTCTCTCTGGCTGCTTACCAGATCCTGGACCACCATGGTCTGTCCTGTCTCGATTCCGAATGTGAACACCAGGATGCGAGCCCCGGCTTCCGAGGGCAGGAAGTGGGCCCAGGCCGGGTATTTAGTAGCCCCTTCTGAAGCCTGATCCAAATCCTCCGGGGCCAACAAAAGACCGGGCGTGCCACCGCGCGCGGGTACCTGGTAGAGGCTGTGTGGTTGGATTAGCGGCCCGGAGCTGAAGACGATCAGCTCGCCGTCGGGACTCCATGTTCCCCCGTGGAAATGAACGCCGGGCAACCCACAAATAGGGCTGGCCAGACCGCCTTGAACGGAGACCTTTTTGAGGTCCCGACCGGCGGCGAACCCGATCATCGTGCTGTCCGGCGACCAGAACGGGCTCCTGGCACCTTCGGTACCCTCGATCGCGCGCGGTTGTTGCTGGTCCAGATCCTGAACCCACAGTCTTCCTTGCCCGCCGGCCTCGACGAAGGCGATGTGCCTTGCATTGGGTGAAATCGCGAGAGATGTTGTCGAACGTACCACCTCCCCATACGTCCCATAGGACGCTTACCGGCGGCACAATGGCGAAGCGGCGCAGGGGAGTTTCGGCCGGCGGGGTTGGGGAGAAAAGCGGGAAGAATGCCAAGACCAGGGCGAGGAGCACACCCAGCGCGCCCGCCCCCAGCACAATGGTTTGCCGCCGACGCTGCCCGCGCTCCATTCGCTCGGCCGCGGATTGCGGCAATACCCGGATCGCGACGGACCGATGCAACTCAGTGTCTTCCGCCAGGTACTTGATCGAGTCGTCCGCCTCCTTGATGTCCTCGATGACCCGGTATCGAGCCAGCGGACCTGGGGAGAATTCCTCTGTCGCGGTCGGCGGCGTTATCACCGTCTGACTCGCAGCCTTCGCTTGCACGACCGTGGACCTGCGAGACTCCAATTTCTTCCTGAGCGCCTCCAGGTCCAAGACCATGTCGGCGGTGGTCTGGTATCGCTCGTCGGCTTTCTTTGCCAGACACTTACCGGCCAGCCATTCCAGCTCCATCGGGACGCCGGTTCGCAAACCCGTCATCGGCTCCGGCTCTTCGTTGGTGATCGAGTACATCACCGCTTTGTCGTAGTGCCCCTTGAACGGCTGCTGGCCGGTGATCATCTCGTAGATCACCACGCCGAGGGACCAAATGTCGGAGCGATGGTCGATGTCGGCTCCATAGGTCTGCTCCGGCGACATGTACGTCACCGTGCCCATGGTCTCGTCCATGCGGGTGAGCTTGGAGCGATCGGCGAGTTGGGCGAGACCGAAGTCCATGATCGTGACGTGGCCATCCGGCCCCACCATGAGATTGGCTGGCTTGATATCACGATGGACGATGCCTTTGCCGTGGGCCGCCTGTAATCCTTTGGCGGTCTGAATGCCGATGTCGAGCGCGTCCTTGAGCTTCAGCGGACCGGATTCGATCTTCTTGTCGAGTCCCTCGCCTTCCAGGAAGGTCATCGCGATGAAGGTCTTACCCTCGACCTCACTGACCTCGTAAACGTGGCAAATGTTGGGATGATTCAGCGCCGCCGCCGCTTCGGCCTCTCGCCGGAACCGCGCTTTGATGTCGTCGTCACCAAGTAGGTGCGCCGCGAGGAATTTCAGGGCGACGGGCCGCTTGAGGTTCGTGTCTTCGGCTTTGTAGACAACACCCATTCCACCTTCGCCGAGTTTCTCGGTGATGCGGTAGTGGGAGATGGTCGTGCCGATCATAGTTGGAACACCTGCGCAGAGAGGGTGAAAGAATCGGGGACAGTCCACTGCGCGCCCCTTGCAACCCGGGACAAGGAAGGAAGGTTCGTGGGCGGCGCTTGGTACAGCCCCCATTTTTTCACGATGCGGTAGTAGGAAATGGTCGCGCCGGTCATGCCGGTTCGATTCTACCTCTTGACGAGTCGGTTGTGGGCGTTTCCTGCGCCCTTTCAGGGCTTGTTGCGTCTTGTCGGCGTTGACCCAGGGCTGGTCGCCCTGCGCTACTATCCTGCCCCCTGAGGGCTCCCGATTGGTCGTCGCCCTACTGGGCGGGACACGGAGTGAGGGTGGCCCGTGCGTTGGATTGGACGCCGCGATTGTGGGTGGGCAGGTAACCGCCTCCCTTGTATGTGGCAAGGTAGGGACAAGAGGTGAGCGAGGAGCCGGTGGCAACCGGCTCCTCGTGACGCGGCGTCGGCTCGACAGCACTCCCGAGGGCGTTTTGAGCCCGTCCGCAAGCCTGAGCGGCGCCGCGTGCCTCGGCCGTAAGAACCCGGATAGTCGCTGGGGCCCAAGAGCCCGTATTCACAAGGAAGGGTGTTCCGACCGTGCTTACTAATTCTACTCCCATGACCGTGGGCATTGATGTATCCAAGGAATGGGTTGATTTTTTTGTTCTCAACAGGAAACAAGACCCCAGCGGCCGTCGGCCGCGGCGGGTCAAGGAGCTGAGCGAGTTGGCCGCCGAGCTGGCGGCGTTAGGGCCGCGGTTGGTCGTATTGGAAGCGACGGGCGGGTTGGAAACGTCTGTATGGGCGGCGCTGGAAGCCGCTGGATTGACCGTGGCCGTCGTGAACCCCAAGCGGGTGCGGGATTTTGCTCGGTCGTTGGGCCTGCTGGCCAAGACCGATCGACTCGATGCGCGGGTATTGGCGCAGTTTGGCGAGACCCTCCGGCCGAGGTCGACACCGTTGCCGAGTCGTGAGTCCCGTGCTCTGCGCGAGCTCTGCACCACCTCGACAGCCTCGTTGGCATGCGAGCTCAACAGCGTACGCGCAAGTGGCAACTCGAAGGCGAGATGGCTATCGCCAGCGTGGAGCGTGTCATCGCATCGTTAAGCCAGGAGCTCGCCGTGGTGGAACAGCAAATCGAGCAAGCTCTGCGTGAATGCCCCCGCGAGTGTGAGCGAGCCGTGCAGTTGCGCACCGCGCCGGGTGTGGGGCCCAAGACCTGTTGGGCCTTGGTGGTCGATTTGCCCGAGTTGGGGCAGCTCACCGGACGGCAAGCCGCCGCGCTGGTCGGGTTGGCGCCGGTGGCCTGTGAGAGCGGACACTTCCGTGGCCGGCGAGTGATCGCCGGCGGGCGTGCCCGTGTGCGTAAGGCGTTGTATATGGCGGCCCGCGCCGCCGTTCGCTGTGATCCCCATCTCGCCGCGTTTCGGGCCCGTTTGCTCGCTGCCGGCAAGCCCAAGCAGGTCGCCGTGATTGCCGTCGCCCGTAAGCTCCTGGTGGCCCTCAATTCCATGGCCCGCGACAATCGCCCCTGGATTCCTCGCCCCGCTTGACATAGTCGCTTGCGGTCGGGGCTCTGTGGGAGATGGGTCGCGGTGTTCGTTGGCTCCTGGTGACGGTTGCCGAGGGCAATCACTCTTCGACGCGCTCGATCCGCAAGGCTTGCGAGCCTCCGGTTCGGATGCGTCCGCAGGCTTTGGCGAAGTCTGCCCAGTCGTATTTCCAGTCGCCGGGAATGCGCGCGAATAGGCTCCCGAAGCTTGGCACGCCCTCGGCTCCACGCAGCGTTACGCCGCGTCCGAACGCGAACAGAATTTCCGCGACCGGCTCGCCGCTGCTGGTGACGGGTGTTCCCGGGTCCGACCAGTAGAGAATCTCTCCCGGCAGCGGCAGTCGGGTCCGCTGCTCTTCCGGAGCGGGTACAAACTCGTCGAGGAGTACGAACGCCTCCATTCCGGAGTAACGCCCATGGATCAGGTCATGTTCGATCGGCAACATGTCCCAGACCAGCTTGCAAGTCTGGGGCGCCTCGTCATCGAGCATCTCGGCCACCACCGATTCACCCGTCTCAACAAACGTCAGTCGAATATGACGCCGCTTTGCTCGCATTAGGTTTTCTCCCTAGGGTATGAGGATAGATGATCCGACCAGCCCGCCGGAGCCAACCGGCAATCTAGTCAAGTATCCATGTGTTTGTCAGCCTCTCGTTTGCGAAAAAAAGACTCGCGCCCACCAAACATCATCCAGCGACTTTGCACCTACGGCAGTGTACACTTCGGGCAAGTCTTGCACAATATCGCGCGTCGAAGGTCGCGACCTTTCCGTTGAGGAACTACCGGGAGGCCCTCGCGACCGGGACTCTAAAGGGAGGGTTGGCGGGCCCGGTGCGACTCGAACGCACGGCCTGCCGCTTAGGAGGCGCACCAGCACTCTACATTCTTTCCACTCAGTCCCTTTGTTTCCATCGCTTTAGATCAACTCGGGGAACCTGTCTTTCGCTCAACAAGAACCCCTTTGGGACCAAGTACATAGGTTTTTGACACATTTCTGACACAGTGCCGATCACCGGGAGGCAAGGAGATAGCATGACTGAAGAACAACCTGTAAAGCACGAAGAACGATTGAGCAGCGGGGCACTCGAAATGATCCAAGACGCTCTCGACACAAACGGAAGCAACTGCTTCCAAATGCCGGGAGAACTGGAACCATTGAGCCTGGAGCAACTCGAAACGATCCGAGACGCTCTCGACAAATACGCGGACAGTTGCTTCGCCGGATATCATGAGCTCATAGAGCTCGGCAACGTAGCGCCAGCAGTCCAGCAACGTGCGCTGGCCGCCCGGTCGCTGACGAGGCACATCGACGTCGAGATTCTTAGGCGCCACCTGCCTGAGCATCTGGGTAAGCGACTTCAGGAACTCGGGGCGTTTCTCGATTAGGATCAGTTCGTGGTTGTCTTCAGATCGGGGTACCGACACAGCGGCAGCATAAACGGCCCGGTGGGCTTTCGGCTCGACGCCCAGGCCCTCGCAGCACTTGGCTAGCTTCCTGTTTCGGGTCAACCGACAGGCGGTGGGCGGTCTCAGTCGCAGGATTGGTAGTGCGAAGTGCGTCCAGCAAAGGCTGGCATGTTCAGTGGGAGATAGACCCACCGGGGTAAGAGTCAGAGCCCCGTAGCTTGAGTTGCATCGCTGGAGGAAACGAAGTCGATGAAGCCAACTGACAAAGCCATCCTTGGGATGGTGAGCAAGTCACCGGGCCGTAACGAAAGTGAACCCATAGGTGGCCTCGAAAACCTAAAACCCCGGAGGTCGAGCCCGCATCGCAAGGGCGAAGGCATCATGGCCTGGCGCAGACTGACTGAAGCGCTGGGTCACTCCGGCGGGGTATTAGGGGCAGCACGGTGACAAGGGCATG
>Ga0302123_10000694_pt1 | contig 25591 bp, 22 predicted proteins | sample CB21_321_MG_FD_203109 | JGI IMG/M metagenome (GOLD analysis project Ga0302123, IMG submission 203109) | Marine microbial communities from Western Arctic Ocean, Canada - CB21_32.1 | ecosystem: Environmental > Aquatic > Marine > Oceanic | place: Canada: Western Arctic Ocean | collected 2017-09-28 | reverse complement strand
GCTGCTCGGCGAAGATAATGAGACCATCGCATTTCAGCGCGGTGAAAACCACCTTTTCTTCGATATAGGTGGGCGGCAGCTCGTTTCACGAGTGCTCGACGCCCAGTTTCCAGCCTTCGAAAGGGTCATACCGAAAGGAAACGACAAGCGCGTCGAGTTCGAGCGGGACCGCCTGACTAGCGCGATCAAACGCGTAGCCTTGTTGTCGAGCGAACGCTCACGCGCGGTGAAGTTGCAGATTGACGCCGGTAAAGTCGAGATAAGCTCGAGCAGTCCCGAGGTAGGCGAAGCGTCCGAGGTGTTGTCTGTGGAGTATAACGACGCGGCAGTTGCTATCTGCTTCAACGCCCAATATCTGCTTGATTTTCTTGCTGTTGCCGACTCAGAGAGCGTGGCGCTGGAATTCAAGGACGAGATGAGTCAGGCCGTGCTCTCGCCGCTTTCGACCGAGGGATGCGACTACACATATGTGATCATGCCGATGCGGATATAGGACAGATCCGTCTGATTTAGTCCTGTGGCTCTGCTAGTAGGTAAATGTAACAGAATAGAACACATTTAGTCAGACGGGTTCGGTTCGCGGGTTGTGAAAGCCAGTTGATACCACCAAAACCACCCACACGAAAAGACATTCACATGACGCAGTTGGATCAGAAAGCGGCCGTCAATTCGATCTTGCCTCCCGATGGCGACGTAGAGATGCCCGTCGCGACCGAAGCACCGGTCATCACCGAGGCGGACCTGGCGGATTACGGTGCGGACAAGATCAAGGTGCTGGAAGGGCTCGAAGCGGTCCGCAAACGGCCGGCGATGTATATAGGGTCCACCGGCGCCACCGGCTTGCATCACCTGGTCTACGAGGTGGTCGACAACGCGATCGACGAGGCGCTAGCCGGTTTCTGCGACACGATCAAGGTAACGATTCACATTGATAACTCGATCACGGTCATGGACAACGGTCGGGGAATCCCGGTCGGTATGCATTCCAGTGGCCGACCGGCGGCGGAGGTGGTGTTGACGGTGCTGCATGCCGGGGGCAAGTTTGACAACGAGAGCTACAAGGTCTCTGGCGGGCTGCACGGTGTCGGTGTCTCGGTCGTCAACGCGCTGTCTGAAACGCTCGAGCTCGAGATCTGGCGCAATGGCCAGGTCTTTCAGCAACACTACATGCGCGGGGACCCGGCCGGCGACCTGGAGGTCACCGGCACGACGAAACGGCGCGGTACCAAGCTGACGTTCAAGCCGGATCGGGAGGTCTTCGAGACGGTCGACTACAGCTTCGATACCCTTGCACATCGACTGCGTGAGCTGGCGTTCTTGAACGCGGGCGCGCGGATTACACTCGATGACGAACGGGACGGCAAGAGCCACGATTTTTGCTATGAAGGTGGGATTAACTCGTTCGTGCAATTCCTCAACAAGCCTCGGACCGCCATCAATACCGAACCGATCTACATGCGGGGGGAACGGGACGGCGTCGACGCCGAGATATCACTGCAGTGGAACGACGGCTATTCGGAGATGTTTCATGCCTTCGCCAACAATATAAACACGCAAGAAGGCGGAACGCATGTTTCGGGCCTTCGCGCCGCGCTGACCCGCACGCTCAATGCGTATGCCAGCCGCCAGAACCTTGCGAAAGATCTCAAGGAAAGCCTCAGTGGCGACGACATTCGGGAGGGCCTGACGGCCGTCATCAGCGTCAAGATTCCGCACCCCCAGTTCGAGGGGCAGACCAAGACGAAGCTCGGTAACACCGAGGTCAAGGGGATAGTCGAGGCCATCGTGAATGACCGGCTCGGCGCCTATCTCGAAGAGCACCCGGCGATTGCGAAGCGGATCGTCAACAAGACGATTGACGCCGCACGGGCCCGCGCGGCTGCCCGCAAGGCCCGCGAACTGGTGCGACGGAAGGGCGCCCTCGACAACAGCACCCTGCCGGGGAAATTGGCTGATTGTCAGGAACGTAATCCGGAGCGCTGCGAGCTGTACATCGTCGAGGGCGAATCCGCCGGCGGGTCGGCGAAGCAGGGCCGTGATCGCCGCTTCCAGGCCGTGCTGCCAATCAAGGGCAAGATCTTGAACGTCGAGAAGGCGCGGTTCGAAAAGATGCTGGGCAGCGAAGAGATCCGGACGATGATCGCCGCGCTTGGGTGCGGTATCGGCCAGGACGATTTCAATCTGGGAAAGCTGCGGTATCACCGCGTCATCATCATGACCGACGCGGACATTGACGGATCCCACATCCGGACGCTACTCCTCACGTTCTTCTACCGGCAAATGCGGGAGCTGATCGAGCGCGGATACATCTACATCGCGCAACCCCCGCTGTATCGTGTCAAGCGTGGACGCAGCGAGACCTACGTCAAGGACGACGGCGAGCTCGAGTTCTGGCTCTTCAGGCGCGCCGCCGAGGCACGAGTGCTCCAGCTCCCGACAGAGGAACTGACGGGCGCCGCGCTCGAGGCGCTCTTGCATCGCCTGGTGGCCTTCCAGCGCTACCGGGGAATCATTGAACGTCGTGGTCCCGCGGCCGACATCGTCCAGGCGCTGCTCGTCCGGGGCGCGTTCGACAAGACGTTTTTCAGTGACCGCGCGGCGCTTGAAGACCTTGCACGGAATCTGTCCACGACACAGCGCAGTGTTTGCGTGGAGGCGGCTCCGGAGTACAACGCCTACGCCCTCGTGGTCGAATCCAGGAGCGGCGGGTTTGTTCGGCGCCAGACGGTCGGGATCGAGTTCGTGACCTCGGCCGAGTATCGCGCGCTGTCTGCCAGCTACCGGGGGATCGAGGGTGTTACGGGGCCGATGGTCGTCACGATGGCGGTCCGGCAGGATGAGGCCGCGGAGACGGCTGAGCCACAGCCGGTGACCGCAGCGAAGTCCGGCGACGTCCAAATTGACGACATCGATCAACTGGTCGACTACTTTCTCGCCGCCGGCAGGCGTGGTGTGGCGATCAACCGCTACAAGGGGCTCGGCGAAATGAACCCCGATCAGTTGTGGGCCACCACCATGAACCCAGATGATCGAACTTTACTGCAGGTCCGGGCCGAGGACGACACGGAGGCCGACCTGATGTTCACGACGCTCATGGGCGACAAGGTCGAGCCTCGCCGGAAGTTCATCGAAGACAACGCGCTCGATGTGAAGAACCTCGACGTGTGAGGCGAATACTCTTACGACGTCAACATTCAGAAGTGAGACGTCAGAGGACGTCGGTTGGCGGCAGCGGCTTTTCCGTTAGCCGCGCTTCTACTTTTTTCGTGCTTCTGCTTCGCGTGCTCACTGCTACCGTCTGACTCCTGACCGCTGAGGACCCCACGCCCCATGCCCGACGCCCCAGACACCCAATCACGCATCAACATCGAAGACGAGATGCGGCGCTCGTACATGGACTACGCCATGAGCGTCATCATCGGGCGCGCGTTACCCGATGTCCGCGACGGGCTGAAGCCGGCGCATCGCCGGGTCGTGTACGGCATGCGGCTGATGGGGTTGACCTCCAACCGCGCCTACCGCAAGTGCGCCAAGATCGTCGGCGACGTGATGGGCAACTTCCATCCTCACGGCGATGCGTCGATCTACGACACGCTTGTGCGGCTCGCGCAGGGCTTCAACATGCGGTACCCCCTGGTCGATGGCCAGGGCAACTTCGGGTCCGTCGATGGCGACCCCGCGGCGGCCATGCGCTACACCGAAGCGAAGCTGCAGCCGCTTGCCGACGACCTGATGGCCGACCTCGACAGGGAAACGGTCGACTTTGTCCCCAACTACGACGAGACGACCGAAGAGCCGACGGTCCTACCCACGCCGTTTCCGAACCTGCTCGTGAACGGGTCGTCCGGGATCGCGGTTGGCATGACCACCAACATACCCCCGCACAATCTGCGGGAAGTCATTGATGGGGTCATCTGGACGATCGAGAACCGCGAAGAGAGCGAGGACGAGAAGCACAGAGGACTGAGGGAGCGGATTCCTGGACCTGATTTCCCGACCGGGGGCTACATCGTCGGGCGAATAGGGATCGAGGCCGCCTACCGGACCGGGCGCGGGTCACTCACCATGCGCGGACGGACCGCGATCGAGGACATCGGTAAGGGCGACCGTCAGGCGATCGTCATCAACGAGATCCCCTATCAGCTCAACAAGACCAGGCTGATCGAGAAAATAGCCGATTTGGTGCGGGACAAGTCGCTCGAGGGCATCAGTGACTTGCGAGACGAGTCGGACCGCGACGGAATGCGAATCGTGGTGGAGCTCAAGCGCGGCGAGGTGGCGGAGGTTGTGCTGAACAACCTGTACAAGCAGACCCCGCTGCAGACGACGTTCGGCATGATCATGCTCGCCATCGTCGGTGGGCGGCCGCGGGTGCTCAGCCTGCTGGATTTCGTCGAGCGGTTCATCGAATTCCGTCACGAAGTGGTGCAGCGGCGGACCGAGTTCGACCTGCGGAAGGCGGAGGCGCGCGCCCACATTCTCGAGGGGTTGACGATCGCCCTTGATCACCTCGATGCGGTGATTTCGCTCATCCGAGGCGCGCGGAACCCGGCGGAGGCGCGGGTCGGTCTCAGGGACGAGTTCGAGCTGAGCCCGATCCAGGCGCAGGCGATTCTCGACTTGCAGCTGCAGCGGCTGACTGGACTGGAGCGCCAGAAAGTGGTGGACGAGCTGGCGGATCTTCGCGTCTTGATCACGCGCCTACGCCAGATTCTGGACAGCGAGGCACTACTGATGGAGGTCGTCGTCGATGAGCTCCGCGAGGTGCAGACGAAGTATGGCGACGACCGCCGTAGCGAGATGGTGGACGACCCTGGTGAGCTGCGGATCGAGGATCTGATCGCCGACGAGGACATGGCGATCACGGTCAGCAACACCGGCTACGTCAAGCGGACCGCGATCACCGAGTATCGGAATCAGCGCCGCGGGGGCAAGGGCCGGATCGGCATGCGGACCCGCAATGAGGATTTCCTGACCCATCTGTTCATCGCATCAACGCATGCCTACATCCTGATCTTGTCGGACCGCGGCCGCCTGTACTGGCTCAAGGTGCACGCCATTCCGGATGTCGGTCCGGACGGCCGCGGAAAGTCGATCGTGAACCTGGTGTCCATGGATCCTGCGGAGAAGATCGCAGCGTTGCTAACGGTCAGGGAGTGGCCAGCCGAGGATGGGGAGCGCTACATCGTGACCGGCAGCCAGCGCGGCGCAGTCAAGAAGACGGATCTGCGGTTGTTCCGGCACCCGCGACAGGCCGGGATCATCGCCGTGGGCGTGGCCGAGAACGACGCGGTGATCGCCGCGGAGATTACCGACGGGCAAGGCGAGATCTTCCTCGGCACGCGAGGCGGCAAGGCGATTCGCTTCGCGGAGCAGGATGTTCGCCCGATGGGACGCATAGCCAGCGGGGTGCGCGGAATCCGCCTGCGAGCTGGGGACGAGGTGGTCGCCATGGCGATCGTGCGGCCCGGCGGTGCCGTGCTAACGGTGACGGAGCACGGCTATGGGAAGCGCACGGAATTGGACGAATATCGCGTGCAATCACGTGGGGGAGTGGGTATTATTAACATCCAGACGAGTGCCCGCAACGGTCGTGTCGCCGGTATCGAGTACGTGGAGGACGAGGATGAGCTGATGCTCATCACCCAAGGTGGGAAGGTGCTCCGTATGGATACCAAGGATATGCGACTGATCGGCCGGGCAACTCAAGGGGTCCGACTGATCGAGATCGATGATGAGGACCGAGTCGTATCCATCGCTCGTCTGCGGGATGAGGTAGAGGACGGAACCGAGGCAGACATCGGTTCGGAAGCGGTCACGGGGGATCTCTGAGGCAGGACACATGCAAGACTGGGGGGGTGTGGTGAAATGACCCGATACAGAATGAAGACGTTTGCGTGTGTGCTGTGCATAGTGCCGCTGGTGGCGCTGTTCGTCTCCGCTTGTAGCGGTAGTGGCCAGGAGCAGCGGCTGCTCCGGAGCTACTTCCTGGCCTTGCGGCTGAATGACCGACCCACGCTCAACAACATCGCGATGGTCAGGTTCGAGGGCGGCACGGTCTCGACCTTTTCGATCGAGAGCGTCGCGGAGGAGCAGAGTCGGCCGCTGCAGACCAAGGCGCTGAACATGTCGCTGATGGAAGCGCAAAAGATGGAAGACGACTTTACCGCCGAGAAAGTCGCGTATCAAGAAGAGAACTTCGAGGCCATTAACCGGGTGCTCGCGGCCGAGCGCGACGGTGAGGTCTCCCGACGTGACGTCGAGGTGCAGGAAGCCTGGAGGGACTGGCGCGACCGGACAATGGAGCATGCCCAGACGGTCTCGAACGGGCAGCTCGCGCTCAATAACGAGCAGAGCGCGGCATCACTGAGTCTGTTCGACCCGAACAATCCGCTGGACTTGACGGAGTATGAGGGCGAACTGCTGACAAAGGACGTCTCGATCACCGCCAACGTGGAGATGGACGGCGTCGAGAGCGAGCGGTCGATGGTCATCACGCTGCAGAAGGCGGTGCTGACCGGGTCCGACGACGTGATGATCGAGGGCGGCTGGGTTGTCGCGCAGATCAACTAGGTTGTTCGACTGAGCACGCGCCACACGAACAGGCCCGATCCCCAGCCAGCCGGCGCGTGGGACCGCGCTAAATGGCCCGGCCGAGACAGGCCGAAACGCGTGGACATACGCCCTACGAATCGGTCGACGGCGCCGCTATCTTTCTGTCTCCAGTTGTTCGCCACGCTGCCGCTTGGTGTCACCTTGTTCGGCCTGTGGCTCTTACTCTCGCCGAAGCGCGATCTGTTTCATCTTACGCTCGGCGGGGTGACGGCCTGCGTCATTGCGCTGCTCTCGGCGCGTCTCTTCGTACAGCCGCATCCAATTGCTGAGCCGAACGGTCGCACCCTGCTCTGGATGCCGTGGCACCGATTCGCCCTGTACCTTCCATGGCTTGCGATGCAGGTTGTCATCGCGAGCCTGCAGGTGACCTACCTCGTGTTGCACCCGCGGCTGCAAGTGAACCCCCGGACGCTTCGGCTCCGCGCGCGCTTTCCTCATACGCTGGCTCGGTTGACGCTGGCCAACTCGATCACGCTGACCCCCGGCACCGTGACACTCGACGTAGATGGTGACGAGTTCCTGGTGCACGCGTTGACCGAGTCCGCTGGCCGTGATCTGGAGCAGAGCACCATGCTGGCCCGCGTGTCGAGGCTGTATGGAGGGAAGGGGTCGTGAGATGACCTTGACCTCGCTGTTCGCCTCGGTCGCGGTGGCGCTCGCACTGGTCATGGTGCTGTCGCTGTATCGGGTGGTAAGCGGACCGTCGATCTTCGATCGCCTGACAGGTCTGGGTTTGATCGGCAGCAAGATGATTGTGCTGCTCCTGGTGCTGGGCGTGTGGAGCGAGCGGGTCGATCTCTTTGTAGACATTGCCCTGTCCTACGGCCTCATTAGCTTCGTTGGCACGCTGGTGCTGGCGAAGTACTTTGAAGCGCCTGGTGGCCCGGACGGCGGAGCGGGATGAACCTGGTTGCCGGTGTCATGCTCGTCCTGGGCTTCGGTTTCGTCCTTTCCGGGGTCATCGGGATTCTTCGATTTCCAGACTTCTATTGCCGGCTGCACGCCATGGGGACGTGCGACACGTTGGGGGTGGCCTTGATGATCGGTGGCCTGGCAGTGAGCGAGGGATTTACGCTGACGAGTCTGAAGATGTTACTCGTGCTGGTGTTCGTCTCTCTCGCCAACCCCACCGCGACCCACGCCCTGGGACGCGCAGCGGTGAGGGCCGGGCTCACGCCGTGGACCAAGCCCCGTGGGGAGGACGAGCGATGATCGACGTTCTCGTCGTGCTGCTGTTCCTGCTGCTGATGGTGGTCTGCGCGATTGCGGCGCTCCGCGTGAAGGATCTGCTGGCGGCCGTAACCATCTTCGGAGCCTTTAGTTTCTTTTCGGCGGCGTTCTTCGTAGTCCAGGACGCCCTCGACGTCGCCTTCACCGAGGCGGCGGTGGGGGCGGTCATCACGACGGTGTTCTTCGTGTGCGCGATCCAGCGGACGACGCGCAGGGTCCAGTGGCGCGGGCGAATGCAGCGGGCCTGGTACAACGAACTCCTCGCGATGCTGGTGCTGGTCCCGGCCCTGGTCGTGCTGCTGCAAGCTGCGGCCGACCTGCCGCCCGTTGGCGACGGCACCTCTGCGCCGTTCACCCACGTGGCGCCGTACTACATTGAACATGGTCACGAGGAGACGGGCGCCTCAAACTTTGTGACCGCGGTGCTGGCCGACTATCGGGGGTACGACACGTTTGGCGAATTGATGGTCATCTTCACGGCCGGCGTGGCCTGTCTGCTGATCTTGGGAGGCAAGGACGATGGGCCGCCAGCGAAAGACGAGGGGCAAGCGTGAGGTCCGGTATCGGTAGCCCCGTCATCGACGCGGCAGCCCGTCTGCTCGCGCCCTTCATGTGGCTGTTCGCCACGTACGTTCTGGTCCACGGCCACGACAGTCCTGGCGGCGGGTTTCAAGGTGGCGTGATCCTGGCCGCGTCGATCATTCTGTTGCGTCTCGTGCAGAGTCGCGAGCGCGAATCCGCCTTCACGTCAAACAACGCCCTCACGCTCGCATGCGCCGGCCCTCTGCTCTATGGCGGCATCGGCGTTGCGTGTTTGTTGTTCGGGGGCAACTTCCTGGACTACGGCGCGTTGCCCCTGCCGCTGGACCCGGTGGAAGTCCGGGTCATTGGCACGCTCGGGATCGAAACCGGCGTGATGCTCGGTGTGACCGGGGTGCTGGTGCTCATCTTTGACATGCTCGCGTCGTGGGACGGTGCTGGCGAAGCACCACGACCCGAAGGCGAGCAGTGATCGGAGATCTGGGAGTGATCGCCAGAGAAGGGCTGACACGCTGATGAGCTTGGTCGTCTGGGGCCAGCTGCAATACGGATTGGCGGCGGTGCTGCTGCTGGTCGGTCTGTACGGGATGCTGACTAAGACGCACCTCGTCCGCAAGCTGATGGCGATGAACGTCATGCAGGTCGGGATCATCGTGTTCTTCGTGTCGCTGGCGGTGCGCGGCGGCGGGGTTCCGCCGATCGAGATCGAGTATCAGGCCGCTCATACCGACGTCGTCTATGCCAATCCGCTGCCCCATGCCCTCATGCTGACCGCCATCGTCGTAAGCGTTAGCACCACGGGTGTCGCGCTCGCACTGTTGATCCGCATTCACCGCCGCTTCGATACCCTCGACGAGGCCGAGTTGCTCGAACGGTTGCGTGAGTGAGCGCGCATCTACCCATCCTCATCGTCGTGTGCCCGATGGTCGCGGCCCTGATTGCCCCCCTGGTGGGCCGGGTCTCGGCCCGGCTGGCGCGCGGTCTCACGGTTGCGGCGCCGGCCGTCGCGCTCGGGTGCGCGGTCATGGCGCTCCGGACTGCGCTCGACTCCGGTCCCTGGCACTATCACCTTGGCGGATGGGCGCCGCCCTGGGGCATCGAGTACGTCGTCGACCCGCTCGGGGGTGGGATGGCGGTGCTCGTGGCGTTGCTGGCCACGCTTGTTGCCATCTATGCCGGTTCGTATGTGCGGTCCCTCTCCCCGCGCCGCACCACCGTTTTCAATAGCTTGTTTCTGTTGCTGACGAGTGGTCTGCTCGGCATCACGCTGACCGGAGATCTGTTCAACCTCTACGTCTTCCTGGAGATCTCGTCGCTGTCCGCCTATGGGTTGCTTGCTTCCGGCGGCGAGCGGGCCGTCGTGGCCACCTTCCGCTACCTGCTCATCGGGACAATCGCAGCGAGCTTCTACCTGATGGGGCTCGGCTATCTGTACGCGTTGACCGGCACCGTGAATATCGCCGACCTCGCCATGCTGCTACCGGCGGCAGGGAGTGGCAGCGCGATGACGGTTGGGATGGTGCTGATCGTGGTCGGCTTGGCGATCAAGATGGCGGTGTTTCCGCTGCACGGCTGGATGCCGGATGCCTATTCGTACGCGCCGCCACCGGTGACGATGTTCATCGCCGCGGTCATGTCCAAAGTAAGCGCGTACGCCCTGATTCGTGTGCTGTTCTTCGTGTTGCCGCGCACCGACGCCGTCACGACCTCGCTCTCGATCCTGAGCTGGGTGGCGGCTGGCGGAGTGCTCGCCGGCTCGGTCCTGGCGCTGGCCCAGACGGACGTGCGGCGGATGCTGGCCTACTCGAGCGTCGGGCAGATGGGCTATGTCGTGCTTGGGCTTTCGATCGGCAACGCCGCGGCACTCACAGGTGCGCTGCTTCACATCACGGCGCACGCGGTGGCCAAGGCCTGCTTGTTTGGTGCGGTGGGGAGCCTGTCCCGGGAGACGGCGGTGGCTGATGTTGCCGGATTTGCCGGCGCCAGTCGCCGCGCGCCGTTGGCCATGGCGGCCTTCACGGTGGCGGCATTGTCTCTCGTGGGGATACCACCGACCGCCGGATTCTTCAGCAAGTGGTTTCTGTTGCGGGGCGCGCTCGAGGCAGACGCGTGGCTATTCGCGGTGGTGCTACTCGTTAGCTCGCTCCTGAGCGCCGTTTACTTCTTCCGGATCATCGAGCAGATCTACTTCGTAGACCCCGGGGCGGCTGAAGCTGAGAGATCGCCCCGCCGGCCGGCGCTGGGGTTACTGGGTCCGGTGATCACACTCGGCGCGGCGGTACTACTGGTCGGCCTCTTCAATGGCCGGTTGGTCACCACGGTGATCCGCCACGCACTACCTGAGTTCTAGCATGCCTGATCTATTCGGTGCTGATCGTCCGCTGGTGGCCATGCTGGTGCCGCTGGCTGCGGCGGGCCTGATCCGTATATTCGGCCGACACCCCACGTGGCGCGAGAGCTGCACGTACGGGGCCGGCATCATCACGCTCTGGCTGGTCGCGTCGATGCTGCCGGTGGTGCTCGACGGCGGTGTCATTGAGACGTCGCGGCTATCCCTCGTGCCCGGAGTGTCCCTGCATCTGCGCGCCGACGCGCTCGGGCTCCTGTTCGCGCTTGTGGCCTCGACGCTCTGGCTGCTCACGTCGATCTACTCGGTCGGCTACATGCGGGCCGGCGGCTATGCCAACCAGACCGGGTACTTCTCCAGCTTCGCACTCTGCGTCTCGGCCACGATCGGCCTGGCATTCGCCGCCAACCTGCTGAGCTTCTTCTTGTTCTACGAGGTGCTGACCCTTGCGACCTACCCGCTCGTCGCGCACAATCGTACGCCGAAGGCTCGCGCCGGCGGGCGCACCTATCTCGTCTACACCCTGACAGCCGGCCAAGCGTTGCTCCTCGCCATTGTCTGGACGTACGCGTTGGCGCCAGGCGGCGAGTTCCGGCCCGGTGGCCTGCTGCCGCCTGGGCTTCCGGCCGGGACGGTGATCGGGTTGTTCGCTCTGTTCGTCGCCGGCATTGGTGTGAAGGTGGCTATCATGCCGCTACACGGCTGGTTGCCTGCGGCCATGGTCGCGCCCACCCCGGTCAGCGCGCTCCTCCACGCCGTTGCCGTCGTGAAGGCAGGCGCATTCGGGTGTTTGCGAGTGGTGGGCTACGTGTTCGGCGTGGATGTCCTGCGGGAGGTTGGTGCCGATACGGTGCTGGCGGTAATCGCCTCCGCGACGATTCTGTTCGCCTCGTTCCGGGCGCTTGGCGAAACCCATCTGAAACGTCGACTGGCGTACTCTACCGTTAGTCAGCTGTCCTACATTGTGCTCGGCGCGGCCATCGGTTCGGTGACGGCGCTGGCGGGCGCGATGTTTCACATCGTGGCGCACGGCTTCATGAAGATCACGATGTTCTTCTGTGCCGGCGCCATTCATACCGAGTCGCACCGCGACGATATTACCCAGCTAGGCGGTATAGGTCGGCAGATGCCGATCACGATGACGGCGTTCACCATCGCCGCTGCGGGCTTGGCCGGGACGCCCCTGCTGGCCGGCTTTGTCAGCAAGTGGAACTTGGGGCTGGGCGCGCTCGAGGCCGGTCAGGGCGTGTTCATCGCCGTGCTGGTCACCAGCGGGCTCCTGAATATGGCCTATTTCTTTCCGATCGTGTACGACGCCTTTTTCACGCCTGCGCACGGCGAGGTGACGCCAGAGCGGTGGACCCTGACACTGCCGCTTGCGACGACAGCCGTGGCAGCGCTGTTGCTCGGAATTATGCCCGACTTCGGAGCCGGGTTCTACCGTCTGGCCTGGAGCGCCGCGATGAGCGTCGTTGCCGGTTCTGCGGCTGGTGGGGTGCCATGACGGTGGCACGCGCGGTGGCGATTGGTGTAGCGGCGGCCGCTACGCTTGGCCTCGACCTGCTTGCTCATCCGCATGGCGAAGCCTGGTGGCACCACCTGGCGGGGTTTGACCTCGTCTACGGCTTCCTGGGGTGTGTGGTAATCGTGTTCGGGTCGAAGGCGCTCGGCAAGGCCTGGCTGCAGCGTCGCGAGCGGTTCTACGAAGGCACGAGAGAGTGATATCCCACCCGGCGTTCATCCTGTTCGCCACCGCGGCGTTGGTGAGACTGACCCGCGGTCGAGCGCGCGCCGGGCTCCTGCTCGCTGGGGCAGTTGCGGCGCTTGTCGCGGCGGCTTCCCTGTCGCCTGGTGCTCACTGGGGCTACACCGTCGGCGATTACCAGCTGCAACTGCTGCACGTGGACTCACTCAGCCATCTCTTCGGGCTGATCTTCACGCTGATCATGGTGGTCGGCGCCCTGTACGCACTGCACGCCACGCGCGCCGGAGAGCATGGCGCCGCACTTGTTTATGCGGGTGGGGCTCTGGGGGTGGTCTACGCCGGCGACTGGGTCAGCGCGTTCGTCTGGTGGGAGCTCATGGCGATGGCGTCGCTGGTCGTGGTGTGGTCCGGAGACACCGACCGCGCCGGTACCGCCGGGTTCCGCTATCTGTTCGTCCACGTGGCGGGCGGGTCGCTCTTCTTCGCCGGGCTCGCGCTGCATCTGTCTGGCGGCGGCGCGCTGGAGCTCGGTCCGTTCGGAGATGTCCGTGGATGGGGCTATGCGTTGATCCTGCTGGGGGTCGCCATCAATGCCGCAGTCCCACCGTTCCATGCCTGGTTGGTCGACGCGTATCCCGAGGCGTCGATCACGGGGATGGTGTTCCTGAGCGCGTTTACCACGAAGACCGCCGTCTACCTGTTGATCCGGGTCTTTCCGGGCAGCGATCTCCTGCTCTGGGCCGGGATCACCATGGCGCTCTACGGCGTCGTCTATGCGGTGCTGGAGAACGACATCCGCCGACTACTCGGCTATCACATCGTCAGCCAGGTCGGGTACATGGTGGCGGCGGTTGGCCTTGGCACGCCGCTGGCGCTTGCCGGCGCGGCCGCCCACGCGTTCTGCCACATCTTGTACAAAGCATTGCTGCTGATGGGGGCCGGTGCCGTGATGACGGCGACCGGACGACGCAAACTGACCGACCTGGGCGGTATTTGGCGGCAGATGCCGGTCGTGGTAGTGCTGTACTTCGTGGGCGCGCTCTCGATCTCTGGCGCGCCGCTGTTCAACGGATTCATCAGTAAGTCGATGATCATCACGGCCGCCGGCGACGACGGTCACGGCGTTGCCGAGCTGCTTCTGACGCTGGCGAGTATCGGCACGTTTCTCCACACCGGTCTCAAGCTGCCCTACTTCACCTTCTTCGGGCCGGCACGTGGTCTGCGTCTCTCGCCGGTGCCGATCAATATGATTGCCGCGATGGGTGTGGCGGCGGCCTGCTGCATCGGGCTCGGTCTTGTTCCCAGTTGGCTGTATGCCCGCCTGGCGACATCGACGCCAGTTGACTACCACCCCTACACCCTCGACCACGTCGGTGGAGCGCTGCAGTTGCTGGGCGGGACCGCGCTCGGATTCTGGTGGCTGTTGAGCAAGCTGAAAGGGGAGGCGACCGATAGCCTGGACACCGACTGGTTCTACCGGCGACCGCTGCCGGTCGTGGTGGACTGGGTGATTGCCGCGGCGAGCGTCACCGGGCAGGTCGCACAAGCAACAGCGCAACGCATCGTGCAGACGGCGACCGGGCTTGCCGCCAACCCATTGACCGGCCTCGGTCGCCTCGTGACCGGCGGCACCGGGGCGATGCCACCCTACGACGAAGACCGGTATCGGTTCCCGATCGGCGTCACGGTGTTCTGGGTGGTGCTCGCGCTCGGCGTGCTCACGCTTCTGGTCGGATAGGGAATGGCCGCTAGGCGAGCGTGAGCTTGGCGAACTTTGCCCGGAGCGTCTTCCGTCCGACGTCGGCGAAGCGGACGGTCAGCTTCAAGTCATCGGTCAGCGGCTCGACCGTAAGGACGGTGCCGACACCGAAGGTGGGGTGTTGCACGCGGGCGCCGGGTCGAATGCTGATGACCGACTGATCCTCGTTCTCGTAATCGTACCCGTAGTCGGGCCGAATCTCGTCATCTTCAATGGCATCGGCCGCTGGCCCGTAGCGCCGCCGGCCGCGCCGCGGCCGGCCAAAGGTGGTCGTGTCGCGAATCGGCGTGGAGAAGACTGGCGCGATCACCTCGACCAGCTCACTGGGGATCTCTTCGAGAAAACGCGACGGCTCGGACCCTCTATACTCACCGAAGACGCGGCGGCGGGCGGCGCTGGTTAGGATGAGACGTGTCTGCGCGCGGGTCATCCCGACGTAACACAGCCGACGTTCCTCCTCGAGCTCGCCCTCGTCGTCCTGCGCCCGCATGTGGGGAAAGAGCCCCTCTTCCATTCCGACCATAAAGACCACCGGGAACTCGAGCCCTTTGGCCGCGTGCAGCGTCATGAGCCAGATCCGAGACTCGGGCGCGCCCTGTTCCTCGTCAGTTTCGGACAGTAGCGACAACCGGTCGACGAAGCCGCTGAGCGACGGTTCGGGGTCGCGCATCTCGTAGTCTCGGGTTGCCGAGACCAGCTCCATCAGGTTGGCCAGACGGCTTTCGGCCTCCTCGGTGTGCTGCTCGCGGAGGTTTCCGAGAATGCCGCTCTGGTCGAGTAGCTTGCCGAGGACATCGGACACCTGCTCTCTGGTCGCGATGTCGCTGAGCGTCAGGATCAGATCGCGAAACCGCCGCAGTGCGGTGACGGCTCGGGTCGCTAGCAACGTCTCGTCGACGGCCTGGGTCAGCCGCCGCCACAGCGATCCGGTCGGTCTGCTGGCGGACCAGGACTCCGCGAACAGCGGGCCGGCATCCGCCGCCGCTGGTGCGAGCTCGTCGAGAGAGGTGAGCACGCCCTTGCCGATGCCGCGGGCCGGGACGTTGATGATGCGGCGCAGGCTGACATCGTCATCCGGATTCATCAGCAACCGCAGGTAGGCGAGCGCGTCCTTGATCTCCTTCCGCTCGTAGAACCGGACGCTGCCGATGATTCTGTAGCTGAGGCCTTCGCGAATCAGCGCGTCCTCGAGCGCGCGCGACTGCGCGTTGGTGCGATACAACACGCCGACGACCTCATCCTCCGCCGCGAGCGCCTCACGCAGTCGCGCGGTTACGAAATCCGCCTCCTCGATCTCGTCCCCGCCCCGGAAGTAACGGACGAGCGCCCCGCCCGTCCTGTCGGTCCAGAGCCGCTTCTCCTTGCGGTTGCGGTTCTGCCGGATAACGGCCGAGGCCGCGTCGAGGATCACTTGCGTCGACCGGTAGTTCTGCTCGAGGCGTACGACGGTCGCCTCCGAGAAGTCCTGCTCGAAGTCCATGATGTTGCGCAGGTCGGCGCCGCGCCACTTATAGATGGACTGGTCGGGGTCGCCCACGACACACAGGTTGCGGTGATGGTCGGCCAAATGGTGTATGAGCAGATACTGAGGCTGGTTCGTGTCCTGATACTCGTCGACCATGATGAACCGAAACTGCTCGCTGTAGCGTTGCTTGACCGGACCGGCGGTCGCGAAGAGCTCTACGGTGCGCAGCAGCAGGTCGTCGAAGTCGAGCGCGTTGGCCTCGTTCAGCGCGCGTCGGTAGCGCTCGTAGACCTTGGCCGCCATCTCGCCCCGCGCGCTCCAGCTCTCGCCGCGCAACGCCTCCGGGTCCAGCATCTGGTTCTTCGCCTGGCTGATGAGCGACAACGCCTGGCGCGCCGGCAGGATCTTATCGTCGATGTCGAGGTCTCGGAGCGCTCGTCGCACGACCGCCAGCTGGTCCGCTGAATCGTAGATAACGAAGTCGCGCGACAGGCCAATGGCGGGGCCTTCGCGACGCAACATCCGCGCGCAGAAGGCGTGGAATGTCGAGATCCACAGCCGGCTGCAGTCGGACTTCAGCAGCCGTTCGACCCGCTCGCGCATCTCCTGGGCCGCCTTGTTCGTGAAGGTGACCGCGAGAACCTCGTGCGGCTCGGCATGGCCGCCCCCGATCAGATATGCCGCTCGATGCGAGATGACCCGGGTCTTCCCGGATCCAGCCCCGGCGAGAATCAGCAGGGGCCCCTCGGTCTGCACCACCGCGCGGCGCTGCTCCGGGTTCAGAGACTCGAGTAAGTCCGTCGAAAAAGACGAGAATTCCAGATCTTGCGCCGTCACTCCACCGTCACGCTTTTCGCGAGATTCCTTGGCTGGTCGACGTCGCAGCCGCGGCGGACGCCGATGTGGTAGGCAAGCAGCTGGAGCGGGATGACCATGACGATAGGGGTGAGCAGCGGGGCCGACGCCGGCACGGTGATGAGCGAGTCCCGCGCTGGGTCGATGAGTGTCTTGATGGCGGGTTCGCTATCGTCGGCCACGACGATAACAGGACCGCCGCGCGCCTTGGCCTCTTGCAGATTACCCGTCATCTTCTCGAACACCTGTCCGCCGGGCAGTAGCGCCACGACCGGCATCTGCTCGTCGATGAGCGCGATCGGGCCATGCTTCATTTCGCCGGCCGGATAGCCCTCGGCATGAATGTAGGAGATCTCTTTCAGCTTCAACGCGCCCTCGAGGGCGATCGGGTAGTTGATGCCACGACCCAGGTAGAGGAAGTTCCGATGCGTGTAGAACCGCTGTGCGACGGCTTGGATCGCCCGGTCGCAAGTTAGCGCCTGTTCGAGCAGCTGCGGCAGGTGGTGCAGTTGTTCGAGATGCTGGCGGGCCCTATCCGCTGGGAGGCTTCCGCGGGTCTGCGCCAGATAGATCGCGAGCAAGTGCAACGCTACGAGCTGTGATGTGAACGCCTTGGTCGAGGCGACCCCAATCTCCGGACCAGCGTGGGTGTAGACAGTGCCGTCGGCCTCGCGGGTCGCCATGCTGCCAATGACGTTGCAGATGGCGATGCACGCGGCCCCTTTGCGCCGTGCCTCCCGGAGCGCCGCCAACGTGTCTGCGGTTTCGCCCGACTGCGTGATGATGACAGCGAGCGTCGTCGGCGTGACGATCGGGTTTCGGTAGCGATACTCGGACCCGTAGTCCACCTCGACGGGGACCCCTGCGATCTGTTCGATGAGGAACTTTCCGACCAGCGCCGAGTGCCAGGAGGTGCCGCATGCCAGGATGATGATGCGATCGACCGCCTGCAGTCGGTCGTCTGGGATCTCCAGCTCGCCCAGGAAAACCTGCCCGGACTCGAGCGATGCGCGGCCGAGCACCGTGTCCTGAACCGCCCGTGGCTGCTCGAAGATCTCCTTCAGCATGAAGTGCTTGTAGCCCGCCTTCTCCGCCATCAGCGGGTCCCAGGTGATGCGCTGGGTCGTCGTCTCGACCGGGGTGCCGGCGAAATCGGTGAGCGCCACGCCCTCGCGCGTGATGGTCGCCATCTGCGCGTCGCCGAGGAAGACCACGTCACGGGTATGGTCCAGAACAGCCGGCACATCCGAGGCTACCAGGAACTCGTGGTCGCCCATGCCGACGACGATTGGCGGGCCGTTTCGGACGGCTACCAGCTTGTGCGGGTCGTCAGCGGCCAGCAGCACCATGCCGAACAGACCTCGGACCACGGTGAGCGCCCTGCGAACCGCGTGCTCAAGCCCGTCGTCCCGCATCTCCCGCTCGACCAGGTGCGCGATGATCTCGGTGTCGGTCTCGGTCTTGAACCGATGTCCCTCTTGCTCGAGCTCGTGCTTCAGCTGCAGGTAGTTTTCGATGATCCCGTTGTGCACAACGACGATGCGGCCAGTGCAGTCGCGGTGTGGGTGGGCGTTCTCTTCAGTCGGCCGGCCATGGGTCGCCCACCGGGTGTGGCCCAGCCCATAGTCGCCGTCCACCGGGCGTTCGGCGAGCGCTTCCTCGAGCCGGGCCAACTTGCCGGCGCTGCGGCGCACCTCGATGTCGCCGTTGCGCACCAGTGCCACGCCCGCCGAGTCATAGCCGCGGTACTCCAGTCGGCGGAGCCCGTCGATCAGGACTGGGAGGACCGGTTTCGCTCCGACGTAGCCGATGATGCCGCACATAAGGATCAGACGTCGGAGGGAGCCGCGTCGTGGCTTTTCTTCCGGCGCGCCACCCAATTGTCCTTGTTGACCTGTTGGGCGCGGGCCACGCTTAGCGCGCCGGCGGGCACGTCGTTGGTGATACAGGACCCGGCCGCGACATAGGCGTCGTTGCCGAGTGTCACCGGCGCGATCAGCTCGGTGCCGCTGCCGATGAAGACACGGTCGCCGATGGTCGTGGGATGCTTTTCGGTGCCGTCGTAGTTGCAGGTGATAGTGCCGGCACCGACGTTCACCCCGTTGCCGATCGTAGCGTCGCCAAGGTAGGTCAGATGGTTCGCCTTCGAGCCTTCGCCCAGCGACGTCTTCTTCGTCTCGACGAAGTTGCCAATGCGCGCCGCCTTGCCGACCACGGTCTCCGGACGCAGATGCGCGAACGGCCCGATCCGGGCGTCCTGTGCGATCGTGGTTCCCAGGATGACACAATAATTGTTGATGAGCACGTCGTCACCGAGCGTGGAATCGACAATTCGAACTCCCGAGTGCAGCTCGCAGCGGGCGCCGATCCTGGTGCGTCCCTCGAGGGTGACGCCCGGGTGGATGACGGTGTCTGGACCCACAGTGACGTCCGTATCGACATATGTTGTCGCCGGGTCCTCGATTGTGACGCCGGCCGCCATGAGTTCCTCGTTCTTGCGCTGTCTCACGATCTGTCTGACCTCCGCCAGTTCCGTCTGGCTGTTGATCCCGCGCACTTCGTCCGAGTTTTCAACACCGACGGTCTCGACCCCCAACCCGCGGCGACGATAGATCGTCACCAGGCCCGGAAGATAGATCTCGTTGAGGGCGCCGGACACCGGAATATCCCGGAGGGCATCGAAGAGTGGCGCGAGGGCGAGGGCGTAGATTCCGCTGTTGATCTCTCTCAGCTGGCGCTGTGCTTCGGACGCGTCCCGTTCCTCGACGACGCGGCTGAGCCGGCCGTTCTTGCGAAGGATACGGCCGTAACCGAATGGGCGGGCCAGCGTGGCGGTCAGCAGCGTGAGGGCGGCGTCGGTCCGCTGGTGGGTCTCGAGCAGTTGCCGGAGGGTGTCCGGCCGAATTAACGGCACGTCGCCGGACAACACCACCAGAGAGCCGCGCAGGCCGCCAAGAAGCGTCTCTGCCTGAAGCAGCGCATGACCTGTACCGCGTTGCTCGGTCTGGAGCACGAACCCGAGCGACGCGTGATCCGCGAGACCCGCGCGGACCTGGTCGGCCATATGGCCGACCACCACAACTTGAGAGTCTGGGATCACAGCGCTCGCCGCACGCAGCACGTGTGCAATCAACGGCAAACCGGCGAGATGGTGTAGCACCTTCGGCCGGCCGGACCGCATCCTGGTCCCCTGACCGGCCGCGAGGATCAGGACGTAACTTGCCATTAATCTGGGCCGGACTGCTAGGGTTGTCCGATTGCGTCGAGAAAAGGTTGGGTCTCTCGAATGGAATCAAAATCTGGCTCGTGCTTGGCTTGCAGCCGATTCGTCGGGTTGAGCGCGATGGCCTTGGCCAGGTGCTCGACGGCGGTCTCCACGTCGTGGCGCAGCGCGTGGGCCAGGGCCAACATGTACTGGATGTGGTCGTGCTTTCGGTGTGACGACGAGGAGCTTTGCAGGAGCGTGAGTGCGTGATAGACGTCGCGGCGATTGAGAGCGAGCGTCGCGGCAAGGATCCGTTCGTCGACCGACTTCGGCGTCTTCGCTACAGGTTTCAGTTCCCGCTCGCAGACGTTCAGATACAGACGCGCCCGCTCGCGCAATTCACGCTCCTCTGGAAACTCCTCCAGCACCTGTCTGAAGGCGGTCGCTGCCGCAGCGAAGTGCTTGCGTTGCAGCGCCTTCACGCCCTTCTCGTACAGCGCGACCGCCTTGGCATAGGCCTGGCTGATTTTGACGACTAGAGCGCGTTGAGCGCGGCGTTTGGCGGCAGCAGGAGCCTGTCGCCTCACCGCGGCCTTGGACGCTGCTCGGTGCTTCGCGCGTGTGGCGGTCGTCGGACGCTTCGTGGTTTTAGGCGCTGCCCGGCCCTTTGCGGGTGTGGCGGTCGCCCGGGACTTCGCGGCCTTGGACGCTGCCCGGCGCTTCGCTGGTTTTACGGTCGTCGAACGCTTCGCAGCCTTAGGCGTTGCCCTGTCCTTCACGGTTGTGGTGGTTGCCCGGCGCTTCGCCGCAGACTTGCTCGCGGCTGCACGCGCCGTCGGGCGACGCTGCTTGGCCATCGGGTCTCCTTCAGACGTCCGCTGTCTACCACACAGGAATAAATCGGAAACATATCAGACAGCATCTGATGGGTCAAGACGGTAACCTGTAACACGCGACGAGCGAATTACTATATGTCTTATGACCTATTTACTTAGCTCTTTCGATCTCACTGTACATCTGTCTCGTCGTACGCCCGTATTTAAGACCCAATTCCCTCACCGCCTCCCGTCGAGAGCCACTTCTTTCTGTTAAATGACCTAATTCTGATAGTAGAAGGCTGGCGATAGGTAGCGTCTTGACCGACGGTTGCCGCGCTGGCTGGGGCCACACGACGCACGTGTACTCTCCACGCGGTGATCCCACGGCATCGATCAGGCTAGAGATAGGTCTTATGACCAATTCCTCGTGTATCTTCGTCATCTCTCGACAGAGGGCGATAGTCCGATCACCCCAGCAAACCATCATCAGCTTGAGAGTCGTGATGAGCCGATGCGGCGATTCGAAGAAGATCAATGTTCTGGGCTCATCAGCCAATGCTTCGCACCAGCGCTTTCTGTCGTTCAGTTTGCGGGGTGGAAATCCGACGAAGGTGAAGCTGTTCGCTGGCGCACCAGAGGATATAAGCCCAGCTGTCACCGCAGAAGGGCCTGGTAGCGCGACGACAGGAATGCTGGCGTCAAGCGATTGACGCACCAGGAGAAGCCCTGGGTCTGACACTATAGGGGTCCCAGCATCGGAGAGGAGGGCAATGGAGTCGCCCGTTAGGAGTCGTGCCACGAGCGTCGAGCTTTTTTTGCGCTCGTTGTGTTCGTGCAGGCTGGTGGTTCGGGTGGTGATGCCGTAATGCCGGAGCAGCCGGGCGGTGCGGCGGGTGTCCTCGGCGGCGATCAGCTGTACGGCGCGCAGGATCCGGAGGGCGCGAAGCGTGATGTCCTCGAGGTTCCCGATCGGCGTCGCGACTAGATAGAGCGTGCCAGACATCGAGGGCGGTGCGGCGCGGGACCTGTACCACGGACTGCGAGAAGGCACGGTATTGTAACATCCAAGCGAGCCGCTCCGACGTGAGACCCGATCCACCTATGCAGGGGTCTCGTGGAGTGAGGACGCAACCGACTGGGTCACCGGCGCGCGCCGCGTCGACACTGCATGTACACCACGGAACCGCTGTCGCACTTTGTCGACGAGTATCTGGATTTCCTGCACGAGAGCCTGCCGACGGCTGCCGCTGGGGGACGGTGTGCACATCCATGACGACCGGATCGAGGACCTTTCCCGGTCAGGCATCGAGGCGCAGGGCCTGGAGTTGGGCGGATTCCAGCGGCGACTGGACCGCATATCGACACGGAGTCTGACGGCCGAGGAACAGCTCGAGTGGAGGATGATGGCAGACGAGATCCGAGGCCGGCTGTTCAAGCTGGAGGAGGTTCGCCCCTGGGAGCGCAACCCGCAATGCTATGCAGAGCTACTGGCCACCAGTCTAGCGGGTTAGACGTTGTTCGAGTACGCGCCGCTCGAAGAGCGGGCCAAGCGGGTCGTGTCAAAGCTGCGGCAGGCACCACGCTGATCGAAGCGACCGAGACCAACATACAGGAGCCACCCGGTATATTCATCAAGCTCGGCGCCGAGGCATTTGACGGGGTTTGGACCTTCATCGAGCGGGACCTGCCACGCGAAGTCGTGCCAGCTTCAGACTCGGGCGCGAGCGATTCGAGGGACGGCTACGCCACCAGATGCGGCCGGCCGGCTGATGTTGCTGAAGCTGCGTGAGGATCTGCGGGCGCGCGAGGGCTCGAAGTTCTCGCTCAAGTCCTTTCACGACCGATTGCTCGGGAACGGCTCGCTGCCGCTCTGGCTACACCGCACGCTGTTGCTCGGCGACACCGGTGACGAGCTGCTCGATTGACGCTCGATCCTGCGACCAGCTAACATCGAGAGTCCACAAACTGCTCACACAACGCATCAGATGCCACTCTACGAATATCAGTGCGATGCGTGCGAGCATCGCTTCGAGCACATCCAGAAATTCTCGGATCCCCTTCTCACCGTCTGTCCGAAGTGCGGTGACGCGATACGGAAGCTCGTCTCCTCTCCCGCCTTCCAGTTCAAGGGCACCGGGTGGTATGTGACCGACTACGCGAAGAAGGGCACCGGCGACACCGCCGAGACCGAGGCCGAAAAGTCGCCCGATGGCAAGGACGCCACGTCGGCCAAATCGGACACGTCGGACAAGACAGCCACGTCGGACAAGACAGCCACGTCGGACAAGACAGCCAAGACGACCAAGACCAAGTCCGCCGATTCGACGAGCTCGTCCGACTCGTCGACGAAGGGCAGCACGTCACCGACACCAGGCTCGGGCTCCCGCTCCCGCTGAAGCTCCGATGGGCACGCAGGCCACTCAAGGCTTGTCCCTGTAGTAGCAAGGGCCCTCAGGGGCGCTTGACGTTTTCCGACTCGAGGCTCTGCAGCAGCGCCGGCACATGGTCCGCGAGCTCCGGATGCTTCCGCGCGAAATAGAGGATGGCGCGGAGGTACCCGAGTTTGTTGCCCGCGTCTTGACGGATTCCGTCCAGCACAACGGCGTGGATTGGTCTGGTCTGAAGCAGTCGGCGGAGACCGTCGGTCAGCTGAATCTCGCCCCCGGAGCCCTCACCGGTCTCCTCGAGGGCGGGGTAGATGTCGGGGGTCAGGAGATACCGACCGATGATGGCCAGATCGGACGGTGCGTTCTCCGGCGACGGCTTCTCCACGAGGTCGCTCACCTGGTAGACGCCGCCGCCGAGCGGCTCTGCGTCGATGATGCCGTACCGGTGCACCGCGTCATGGGGTACCCGCTCGGCAAGCAGCACCGGTCCCTGCACCTTGTCGAACACCGCCAGCATCTGCCGGAGCGCTGGCGGGTCGGCATCGATCACGTCATCGCTCAGGACAACCGCGAACGGCTCGTCGTCCACCAGTTCGCGGCTGACGAGGACAGCATGTCCCAGCCCAAGCGGTTCGTCTTGGAACACGCAGGAGAGCTTCATCCGAGTTGAGACCTCGCGCAGGTCGTCCAGCAGGGCCGACTTGCCGCGGCGTTCCAAGATCTCCTCCAGCTCGGGGTGCCGGTCGAAATGCTCCTCGAGCATCGTCTTGCCGGGGCTGGTCACCAGGATGACCTCGTTGAGACCGGACGCCAGCGCCTCCTCGACGCCGTATTGAATGATCGGCTTGTCGAGAATTGGCAGCAGTTCCTTGGGTAGGACCGCGGTTGCCGGCAGGATGCGTGTCCCGAGACCAGCGGCCGGAAAGACCACTTTACGGATAGTCTGCGTGGGTTGCATGGTTTTCGATTCCGACATCGAGACGCATGATAGCAGTCCGCGGTGCAAGGCTAGCTGCCGTCGATCGGCGGTGGTTTTAGACGCTGCCTTCGTTGGGCCACGGCTCACATGGGTCGAACACGGCCGGTATGCTCCCTCGTCACACCTTGCCAGCCGGGCGCCCCACCGGCCCATATGCGAGCTGGACGAGCACCACGGGCTGTTACCCAAGGACGCTGCAATCAAGACGGGTAGAATGTAGGCCATGCTCGATCCCGCGTTGTTTCGTGACCAGGCATCCGACGTCGACGTGCGACTCGGCCAGCGTGGTGGAGACCATGGAGGCATGGTGGAGGAGTTGCGTCGTCTGGACGCCGAGCGCCGCGAGATCATTCCGGTGCTCGAGAAGGCAAGGCGTACAAAGAAGGAGCTGGGGGCGCGGATCGGCAAGGCGAAACGCGACGGCCAGCCAGCGGACGAGTTGATGGCGGCCGGTCAGCAACACACGAACGCAATCACGGGGCGGGAAAGCAGGCTCGAGGCAGTTGAACAGGCGCGTCACGCCATCCTCATGACGTTGCCAAACCTGGCGCACGAGAGCGTCCCCGTGGGCGCCGGCGAGGCGGACAACGTCGAGGTGCGGCGGCACGCCGACCCGCCCGTTTTCGACTTCGAGGCTCAGGCGCATTGGGACCTGGGACCCGCTCTCGGCATTATCGACTTCGAACGCGGCGTCAAGCTGGCCGGTGCGCGGTTCTCGGTGTTGATGGGCACCGGTGCCAGATTGGCGCGCGCGCTCATCAACTTCATGCTCGAGCTGCACACCGGTGAGCACGGCTATGTCGAGGTGGAGCCGCCGTTTCTTGCCAATGTGGAGTCGCTGACCGGCACCGGTCAACTGCCGAAGTTCGAGAAAGATCTCTTCAAGATCGGCGGCGAGTGGAACCTGTATCTCATCCCGACCGCCGAAGTGCCCTTGGCGAACCTGCACCGGGGAGAAATTCTCGACGGCCGCGACCTCCCGCTGAAGTACACCGCCTACACTCCCTGCTTCCGCAGCGAAGCCGGATCCTACGGTGCGGACGTGCGTGGGCTCATCCGTCAGCACCAATTCGACAAGGTGGAGCTGGTGGCCTACACGCGGCCTGAGGAGTCGTACGAGATGCTCGAGGCGTTGACCGTCCATGCCGAGACGGTGCTGCACCGGCTGGGGCTTCCGTATCGCACGGTCGTCCTCTGCACCGGAGACATGGGGTTCGCGGCCGCCAAGACCTACGATCTCGAGGTCTGGCTGCCGGGCCAGCAGAAATACCGGGAGATCTCCTCATGCAGCAATACCGAGACGTTTCAGGCACGGCGCGCGAACATCAAGTATCGCCGGGACGGCAAGGGGAAGGCCGAGCATGTCCACACGCTCAACGGGTCCGGTCTTGCGGTGGGGCGCACGCTGATCGCGATCCTCGAGAACTACCAGCAGGCCGATGGCTCGGTCGTGGTCCCCGAGGCGCTGCGCCCCTACATGGGCGGCTTGCGTCTCATCGAGCCCAGGTAGCAGGGCCCTTGATGGGCGCCGAGCGCCAAAGGGCGAGGGTCAAGCGAAGTTGTCAGTACGCCAGGTTCAGGGAGGGATGGCCGAGCGGTTGAAGGCGACGGTCTTGAAAACCGTTAGGCGTGAAAGCGTCTCCTGGGTTCGAATCCCAGTCCCTCCGCCACTTTAGGTTCCAGTAA
>Ga0302123_10000690_pt1 | contig 25663 bp, 41 predicted proteins | sample CB21_321_MG_FD_203109 | JGI IMG/M metagenome (GOLD analysis project Ga0302123, IMG submission 203109) | Marine microbial communities from Western Arctic Ocean, Canada - CB21_32.1 | ecosystem: Environmental > Aquatic > Marine > Oceanic | place: Canada: Western Arctic Ocean | collected 2017-09-28 | reverse complement strand
TATATCCAGTTGAAGAAGGAAAAATCTGGAATTAAGAAGCGCAAGGATGGTCTTTTCATTTTGGAAGATGGCGACGAAAACGAAACTGGAGACGTTATCAATTTTTCAGAGTGGCGCGCCCGGAAGATGAAAGAAGACGCGTTAAAGTCTCAGCGTGAAAGAGAAATGTTGGAAGGTAAATTGTTAAGTCGCGAAGAAGTTTTGTCGCAACTTGGTTCGGCCTTTCATGTAACAAAAACAAGTCTGCTAACGATTCCAACAGCAATCGCCGGAATTGTCGCAGTTGAAGATGATGCCAATGTCTGCAAAGAAATTATCGAAGGAGCTGTCCGCGAAACGCTTGTTGAGCTTCAAGGACAAATCGCTCGCATCGGAATTGCTGACGATTCTGACGAAACTACCGCCGAAACTGGACGTAGCACAATGGGCGGACGCTGAACGAATGCTGACTGTTTCCAGCTCTCCGTTTCCGGGGAAGTGGAAAACTGAAAGAGCAGAATATCAGCGCGGAATCATGCAAGCGTTTTCCGATCCGAAAACAGAACGGATTGTTTGCTGTACTTCGAGCCAAATTGGAAAGACTGAGATCATGAATAATATTTGTGGTTTCTTCTTGGTACATGATCCTTGTCCGATTTTAGTTCTTTTACCGACTTTGGAACTTGCAAGGGCTTGGTCAGTTGACAGACTTGCGCCGATGATTTCAACGACACCGGCAATTCGCGAACAGATTGGCGATCCGCGGATGAAAGATGGAGACAATACGATTCTGCAAAAGCAATTCCGGAATGGTTCGAGGTTGTCAATCGCTGGAAGTAATTCGCCAGCTTCGCTGAGTAGTCGTCCGATCCGCGTGGTTTTGATGGATGAAGTTGATCGGATGGCGTTGTCGAGTGGTTCCGAAGGAGATCCAATATTGCTCGCAAGTCGTAGAACTCAGAATTTCTTCAATCGCAAAGTCGCGATGTTCTCGACACCGACAGTCAAAGGTGCTTCGAGGATTGAAAGTGCTTTCGAAGACAGCGACCAACGATATTACAATTTGAAATGTCACGATTGTAAAAAGCCGCAAGTTTTGGAGTGGTCACAAGTACGATGGGAAAAGGACAAACCAGAAACCGCAAAATATCATTGTAACGAATGCGATGTTGAATGGTCAGACGTACAGAGAAAACAAGCAATACGATCCGGAGAATGGATTGCAACTGCACCATTTTCGGGAACTGCTGGTTTCCATTTATCGGGGCTTTATAGTCCGTGGGTCGATATTGCAGAATTGGCTAAACTGTTTCTGGAATCAAAACATACCGGACAGGAAGCACTTCGCGTTTTCGTTAATACAGTTTTGGCTCAGAGTTGGGAAGAAGATGAGGGCGATGGAGTTGAAACCAATGACATTATGGTTCGCGCTAAGAACTTTGAAACGCCGTTACCGGATTCGAGCATCGGAGTTTTGTGTGCAAGTGCGGACGTGCAAGCCGACCGAATCGAAGTTCTGGTTAATGGTTACGGAGCAAATAACCAAACTTGGGTTGTTGGTTTCCAAATTTTCTATGGTTCACCAACAGGCGAAAGTCTTTGGAACGAAGTTGAGGAATATTTAAAAACGACTTGGCCTCATCCGTCGGGTCATGATTTAAGAATCACAAGATCGTTTATTGATTCCGGTTATGAGACTGGAAATGTTTATCGATTTTGTAAACGACTAGAGGCGACTGGCGCTCGAGCAATTAAGGGCGTAGGTGGGGAAAATCGGGCTGAGGTGGGCAGACCAACCAAAAATAATACTTTGCGGTGTAACGTTTGGCCGCTTGGTGTGAACACGCTTAAAACGCAAATACTTGCAAGATTGAAGATTGATGATCCAAAAGATTCAGGTTTTGTACATTTTCCGGATTTTTTAGATGAAGAATTTTTCTTGCAATTGACATCGGAGCGACTTGTTAAACGATATAAAGCCGGAATCCCTCGAATGGAGTTTAAGCGCTTGCGTCCTCGCAACGAAGCACTTGATTTGATGGTTTATAACCTAGCCGCATTTCGTTCGTTAAACGCGAATATGAGCGTTATTCAGAAGAAATTATCAGAAGTAAGAAAGACCGAACCAAAAAATCAATTTAAACCACGTCCGAAATCATGGGCGACTAACTGGTAAAAAATGGCAAATCAATTTTCATCAACAAATTATCCAACAACGGAGCCGGAAACATTGACGCTTGGTGATCGTTGGTTGTGGAAGCGCGAAGATTTGGGGGCAGATTATGCTCCAGCGTCTTATGCGTTAAGTTACCGCGCCAGACTATTGGGTTCAGGTAGCACGAATTTTAGTTTCACCGCATCGGAGTCAGGCGACGATTACGTTGTAGAAATAGCCAGCGCGACCACGGCGAATTATACTGCCGGAACTTATAGCTGGGCGATGTATATTACACGTTCGTCTGACTCTCAACGTATTAAATTAGATACTGGCAAATTTGAAGTTGTCGAGAATCTGGTTACATCTTCTGCCGATCCGCGAACACACGCCGGAAAGATGGTTGATCATTTAGAATCGACTTTAGAAAGTTTAGCTCAAAAATTGACAACGGCTTATTCAGTTTCAGACCGTTCGAACACATTGCGTTCGATGGACGAAGTACGCGGCGAATTAAATTATTACAATACAGTTTTCCGCCGTGAAGTTCAAAAGGATCGTGCAAAAAAAGGTAAACGAACTGGTCAAAATATTCTTGTGAGGTTTTAACTTATGGCATGGTACAACCCACGATCTTGGGGCAAAACAGAAAAACGACGATTTCCTTACCAGCGGAATTATTCCGGAGCCGGAGCCGGTAGATTGTTATCTGGATTTCTTGGCAGTTCAACAAGTGCAGATTCAGAGATTCGTCCAGCTTTACGCAAATTAAGAGACCGCTGTCGACAGCTCGCACGAAATGAACCGATTGCCGCAAAAGCATTGCAGATTTTTCGGACACAAGTTGTTGGTGATAAAGGTTTACATTTGCAAGTGAGGGCAAGAAACATTCCGAGACCTGGACAATTGAAAGGTGATTTGGATATGTCTGGAAACGATATTGTCGAAAGAGCTTGGAAGGAATGGAGTGCAAAAGGAGTTTGCGAAATTAGTGGTCGTCACTCATGGATTGATTGCCAACAGTTAGTTCAGGAATCACTCGTTAGAGACGGCGAAGTATTAATCAAACACATTCGAAATGCCGACAATCGATTTGGTTATGCAATCCAGTTTTTAGAGCCGGATTATTTAGATGAAGAATTAAACACACCGGCTGAAAACGGCAATCGGATTGTCATGGGCGTTGAGTTGAACCAGTACAACAAACCGGTCGCATATCATCTTCACGATGGTTCTGCACATCCATACGACACACATGGAAAGATTGGCGGACGTGTTCGAGTTCCTGCTGAAGATATAATGCACATTTACCGCCCGGAACGTAGCCAACAAACGCGTGGCGTTCCATTGTTTGCACCGGTGATGGATAAGATACATCAGCTCAACGGATACGCTGAAGCTGAATTGGTGGCCGCTCGATTGTCTGCTTCGAAGTCGATGTTTTTGAAAACTCAAGACGGCGTTGGATATGCCGGGGATGATTTTGATGGTGAAGCGGCGATTATGGATGCTGGCGAACCTGGAAGCATCTCACAGCTTCCGCCAGGTGTGGATATTGTGGGAGTTCCGGGGATGGATCACCCAAATTCTGCATTTGCTGATTTTCACAAAGCCATGTTGCGTTCGATTGCTTCCGGTCTTGGTTTGGATTATGTGACGCTTTCGAGCAATCTGGAATCAGTCAGTTATTCATCGATTCGAGCCGGTACGATTGAATCGCGAGACAACTACAAAATGCACCAAAGGTTTTTGATTGAACATTTTGCAAATCCTATTTTTCGAGAGTTTTTGAGTTTGGGAATTACGAGTGGCGCGATTCCGTTTCCGTCTGATCGATTTAATAAGTTTGCAAATTCTGTGATCTTTCGAGCAAGGGGTTATCAATGGGTCGATCCACAGAAGGAAGTTAATTCTGCCGTTATTGGATTGCAAAATGGATTTTTGACATTCAGCGACATAGCACAACAAATCGGTGGGCGTGATGTTGAAGAAACATTCTCGACTTTACAAGCCGATCTCGAAATGGCGGAACGCTACGATTTAAAGATTAACTTAATGCCGTTGGGTTTGAAAAGCGCGGCGCAACCTGAAATCGACAAAGGTGAAGATGAAGTTGAATAAAGAAGAAAGAAAAAATTTAGAAGGATTAGAAACTCGCACGATGTCTTTAGAGTTTACGCGTGCGGAAGGTGAAGAAGAAAACAGAACGATCAATTTGTCGTTTGCATCGGAGGAGCCAGTTTTGCGGAGCTTCGGTTGGGAAATATTATCACATGAACGACAGGATATTGATCTTGATTTTATGGAGTCAGGCCGAGCGCCTTTACTCTTAAACCACAATCCAGAAGTCCAGATTGGAGTTATTGAGCGAGCAAGTCTCGACGAAACGACGCGAAAGTCTCGCGCCGGAGTACGCTTTGGAAAAAGTGATCTCGCGTCAGAAATTTTGCAAGATGTCAATGACAAAATTCGGACAAATATTAGCGTTGGATATTCTGTCAACAATTTAGTGAAACAGGATGAACAACGAGATGGGACTGACGTATACCGAGCCGGATGGACTCCAATGGAAATAAGTTTAGTAAGTATTCCAGCGGACAGATCAGATATTGGTGTAGGTCGTGCCGAAATTAAAAAACCAATTATTGAAAGTAAAAAAATGGAAGATACTAAAGTTGAAATAGTAGCGGAAACGCCAAGTATAGATTCCGACAAAATACGTCAGGAAGCACTTGCGGAACGCTCAAAAGAAATCAAAGAAATGCAAGCGCTAGGAATACGTCATAATTTGCGCGACTTTGCAGATGAAAGCATTCACAACGGAACCGGTCTATTTGCGTTTCGTGAAAAGATGCTGAACAAGATTGAGTCAAAACCACTTGAAGTTTCACCCGATCATGTTGATGTGAAACCGAAAGAGCAACGTAAATATTCATTGCTCCGTGCATTGAATGCCGCAAGTCGTGGTGATTGGTCTGGGTCTGGATTCGAGCAAGAAATGAGTCAAGAAGTAGGTCATCGTCAAGGCAAATCTCCACAGGGATTTTTTGTCCCGGATTTTGCTTGGACTGGCAATCGCAATGAAACTGAACTTGAAAAACGAACTGTGATGACCGTTGGAACCAACGCGAGTGGTGGATTCATGGCTCCTGTTCATAATATGGGGTCTGAATTTGTTGCCGCGCTTCGTGCAAAGATGGTTATGCCCGATCTTGGAATGCGAATCATGAGTGGATTAACCACTAAGATTTCGATTCCGAAAGTAACAACTGGTGTTGCGGCGGCATTTGTGGCAGAAGATTCTGCCGTAGCCGCAGTTAATCAAGTTACTGGTCAATTGACACTTTCCGGAAAAACTTTAGGTTGCTACGAAGATGTCAGCAGATTATTGCTCTTGGAAAGCGATCCATCAATTGAGCAAATTGTTCGCGACGACATTTTATCTGCTATGGCCGATAAGATTGAATCAACAGCAATTCACGGTGGGGCAAGTAATGAACCATCTGGTATTATTGATACCACGGGGATCGGGAATATTGCCGGCGGAGCCAATGGCCTTGCTCCTGCTTGGGCGACTCACGTTCCAACTTTGGTTAAAGAAGTTGAAATCGATAATGCGGCGCTGAATGCTGGTACTCTTGGATTTTTGACTAATCCAAAAGTTAAAAGCAAAATGGCTTCAACTCCAAAAGTCGGTTCAACTGATTCAGTTATGATTCTGAATGATCCGTGGACAAGTCTTTATGGTTATCCGCTGGCAATCACAACCAATGTTAAATCTAATTTAACAAAGGGGAATCAATCACTTTCTTCGGCAATTGTCTTTGGAGATTTTAGTCAGTTGATTCTAGGAATGTGGAATACGCCAGATGTTCTGGTGGATCAGTATACGAATTCCACAAAAGGAACTGTTCGTATAGTCGTCCTTCAAGAAATCGACATTGCAGTTCGTCACGCGCAAAGTTTTGCGGCGTGTCTCGATTTGTTGACTGCATAATTAATTAACCTAGAAAGGCAACCATGAAAATTATTATTCTTGAAAATGTCGAGTTTGAAAGCAGGTCTTTCGAAAAGGGTCAAACCGTTTTGATGACTTCAGACGAAGCAAAGCGTTTGTGTTTAACTGGCAAGGCAACAATGGAAGAAACAAACCGTTCAGTTGGTTTGAAATCTTCGAATGTTGAAGCGCCTAACAAACGCGAGAAGAAATAATCATGGCAGTTGAAGACGATGCGATGCGGTTGGAATTCCTCGAAGATTGGGGCGATACGGCCGCATCGTTTGGTGATACATCGGCAGGTTCAACGGCAACAATCACGGCGCTACTTAGCAAGGCATATTTTGCTGAAAGCATCGGTGATCAAACTGTTGAATCTTCGCAACCTGTCGCTTTGGTTCGCACTTCAGATGTTCCAAGTGTTATTCAGGGCGACACGCTTTCGATTTCATCAGTTGGTTATACAATCGTGGAGGTGATGCCTGACAACGAATCGATGACAAAATTGCGTTTGAGGATTAGCTGATGGCGCATTTGAGACAATCAATTCGTGAAAGGGTTGCGGCAGACGTTACAAGTTTAGTGACAACTGGCGCGAATGTTTTCCAAAGCCGTATTTTTCCGGTGGAGGAATCCAAACTTCCGTGTCTGTTAGTGTATACAACTTCGGAAGATTCTGAGGTAACGGAAATGGCTTCGCCACGACCAATAACTCGGATGTTGAATGTTGTTGTACAAGGTGTGGTTTCCGCGGCACAACCGGACGACACTTTGGATTTGATTTCGAAAGAAGTTGAAGTTGCGTTGGCCGGTGATGTTTCGATTAATTCGCTGGCAAATAACAGTTTTTTGTCTTCAACAGAAATAGAATTTAATGCCGATGGCGCAAAACCCATTGGAACGGTGGTGCTTAACTATTCCGTTGAGTATCGAAACTTGGATAATAATCCAGAATCAGCAATTTAACTAATAATATCAAGGAGTTACAATGGCAAGTTACAAAGGGCAAGATGGAGTCTTCCAGGCAATCACAGCAGGAGGGACTTTAGCTACAGTCACAAATTTAAAATCGTGGAATATTTCTCAGACAATAGATTCAATTGAGACAACTTCAATGGGAACGACAGGCGACGCAAAAACGTTTACAACTGGTCTTAGTTCTTGGACTGCGTCGTGTGAATTGCTTTATGATTTGAGCAACGCGGTTCAGGCCGATTTAATTGTGGGCGAATCCGTCGATATTAAAATTTGGCCTAATACTGTTTCAGAAGCAGAATCATGGGCTGGAACCGGAATTATTACGGATACCGGTCAAAGCGGATCAATCGGAGACATGGTTGGATCATCGGTTACTGTTCAAGGAACCGGGGTCTTAACGACGGTCGCGTAATATGTCTGCAATAGAAAAAGCAACTGCACAATTTCGCGAGAGATTGAATGGCGAATTACAAACCATTGAAGTTCCAGAATGGAGCGACAAGGATAATCCGTTCAAGATATATTTCAAGCCGCTGATTAACTTCAAGGCACAAGAAAAAATATACGCTCTCGTGAATGCAGGAAAAGCAAGCGAGGCAATTTGCCAGACTTTAGTAATTCGTGCGCTGGATATTGATGGAAAGCATATTTTCCGTCAGCATGATATTCAGAGTTTGATGCACGAATCTGATCCGGATGTTGTTGGAAGAATAATTCAGGAAATGACACCGGATGCAGACGATGCAGAAATGTTAAAAAAAAGTTAATTTCTGATAATGAATTAATGTTTCTGTTTACGCTTGCAGAACATTTACACAAATCGATTGATGAAGTAATGGAATTTTCCACCTTCGAAATTGAATTGTGGGCAACTTATTTAAATCATCGAAATCAGCAGTTAAAAGATGCCAGCGACAAATATAAAAATAACCGCAACTGATAAAACTAAAGGTGCATTTAGTTCTGTTAGGAAGTCAGTCTCAGGACTGAGTTCAAGCGTTATGTCTTTGCAGGGTGCGCTGGGTGGAATTGGTTTGGCTTTAGGTGTTCGAGCTTTCGTTAATTTCACAAAAGAGAGTCTGAAATTAGCAGACGGAATCGGGAAAATGTCGGATCGATTAGGTATTACGACAACGGCACTTCAGACATTCCGTTTTGCTGGTGAGCAAGCTGGTGAGACATTTGAATCAATGGACAATAATTTAGTGAAATTTGTCCGGAACCTGGGGGATGGTCAGAAGGGAATCAAGACAATCACCGACGAATTTGACCGGCTAAATATTGACTTAAAAGATCAAAACGGCAATTGGAAGGATCACGAAACAATATTAGGAGAGGTCGCAGATCGTTATAAGACGATGAAAGACCCAGCGGATAAGTTATCATCCGCGATGACATTATTTGGTCGTGGTGGACGCGTGATGGTCAATATGTTGTCGAATGGGTCAGATGGGTTGGAGAGACTTCGCGGTGAGTTGGTTTCGTCTGGTGGAATTATTCGAGAATCTTTGATTAGAAACTCCGAAGATGCAAACGATGCAGTTAACAAATTGAGCCACACTATTCAAACGACTTTAATGCACTCGCTTGCAGATATGGCTCCGGCAATTGAGACTGCCGCCGAGGGGTTGCAAGCGTTTTTGATTCCAGCAAAAAGAATGGAAGGCGAAGGGTCTTCATTCTTTTCCATGAAAACATTAATGAAAGCACTACTTGGCTTGCAATACGGATTTTCTCTTGTCTCAGTAGTTTCAAAAGCATTTTTTAAATTTTTGGGTATCCAGCTTAAAATTGCAAGAACACAAGTCGAACATTTAGCAGGAATTATCGGAACCGTTTTAGCTGGGGCATTTATGCACGTCCGAAACTTTGTTTTACCAGTTATTAATACGGTGATCAAGGGAATAAATCTTATTAAGTCGGCTATTGGGCTAAAGCCGATCAAGTTACTGGACGAAAAACAGGTCTCAATAATGGGTAATATTAATACATTAAATGCGGAAGCAGTTAAACAAGTAAAAATGCACAGAGCAGAAAAAGAATTATTATTGAAACAGATGTTGAAGGAACTGGAAATGGCAAAAGAGACTCAGAACATTCGAGCCTCAGCGTTTCTAATTTCTCAAGTTGTGGAAGCTCCGGAAAAATTGAAAAGAGAGTTGGAAGAAAAAATCGATCCAATTCAGAAAGATACTGAAGAAACAGATGCAAAAATTGTGAATGTTATTCGATACCAAAGCGTATTCACGGAAGCATTTGCGGATATGGCAAATTCTGTTACAGAATTGAGCGAAAAAGAAAAAGGATTGAATGCACAAAGGATAGATCAAGCATTATCTACGTCGCAAACGATGATCCATTCAATGAAGGGATTCAACAAATCATGGTTTGATGCCAGCAAAGCACTATCGATTGCAGAAACGATAATGAGTACCTACCGCGCCGCCACGGCGGCACTTGCCGTTCAGCCGCCTCCGGTTGGCATTGCCTTCGCAAGCGTGATTACCGCTTTAGGAGTCGCAAATGTGGCGAGAATTAAAGCACAAAAATATGAGGGAAAAGCATCGGGCGGAACTGTAAATGCCGGTCAATCATATATCGTTGGTGAAAAAGGTATGGAATTGTTCACGCCAGGACAGACCGGCAGTATCACGCCAAACAATCAAATGGGTAATGCAAATGTCACGTTTAATATTAATGCAAATGATGCACGTGGATTTGACCAGTTATTACAGGCACGAAGAGGAATGATTGTTGGAATGATTAATAAAGCAATGAGGAACAATGCACAGTCCGGGTTGATGTGAGTGGAACCTTTCCAAGTAGTCCTGCATTTAATTCGCTTGAAGTGAATTCAATTCAACCCACATTTGTATCACGAACCATCAGCGGACGAAGACAGGCACGGCAGATTGGAGGTCAATTTTTCAACATGACTGCAACGTTTCCTCCAATGACAAGAGCAGAGTTCGCGCCAATAGATGCGTTTGTTATGAAACAGCGTGGTCAGTATGAAACGTTTACTTTGATCCTGCCAGTTCTGTCAACAGGTTTGGGAGCGCCAGCAGGAACACCACTTGTTAGAGGTGCAGACCAGACAGGAAGAACACTTGATACTGATGGATGGTCAACCGGAGTCGTAATTTTCAAAGCAGGAGATTATTTAAAACTGGCAAATCACGATAAGGTTTACAAAGTGGTTGCCGATGTAACAAGCAATGCTTCGGCAAGTGCAAATACAGAAATCACGATTGAACCAGCACTTATAACAAGTCCGGCAGATAATAGTGCGATCACACACACATCAGTTCCATTTACAGTTGCTTTGACTTCAGGAGTCCAGAGTTTTGCAACAGGCACAACCGGGTTGTTTTCGTATGAAGTTGATTTTGTAGAGGTACTATGAGCAGGGGTCTGGCAAGTGCAATAACTGATGAACTTGCAAAGGGTCAATTTATGATGGCACATTTAGTGTCTTTAGAATTGGATTCAACTTGGCTTTTTACTGATGCACCTGTCGATATTTCTCCGGGTGGTTCCACAACTTACAAATATATGGCCTCAATAACTGCTGATTCAACTTCAGCAACGCTTTATGGCCCCAATGGTATTGCCGAAATGCTGTTTCCTCAACTCATTGCAGGAATGACAATGACTGATTTTGTGGCAGAATATTATGGAACACCAAGTTCTTTGGCAGTAGGTACTACCATTGCGTCACTTGGGACATCACCCAATTTTACTTTGAGTAGTGAAGCCATTTATACAAACTCTTCGATTCTCCTCGCATTTACTGGAGCATTCAGATATTTAGCAAATGGTTTTATACTTGGTTTGGATGGAATACAAGAAAGTTCAAACATTAATATTGGATCAATAACTCTTGGTATTTCTGCTGTAAATCAGTCTCTTATTTCTGATGTGTTAAACAATGGACATTTGAATAAAAAGGTAACTATCAAAAGAATATTTCTTGATCCAAATACTTATGAGCCAATAGGAGGTGCTTCTTCTACTCTTTTTTCAGTTTATTCTGGAAGAATTGAAGGCATGAGTATTAAGGAATCTGGAGAAGATTCGGTGATGGAATTATCAGTTGCCAACCATTGGTCAGATTTTACAAGAGGGAATGGAAGACAGACAAATAGTGCATCACAGCAACATCACTTTGAAAACGATTTGTCAATGGAATTTGCACCACAAACAGGCAGGAAATTACTATGGGGTGATGTTACAAATCCTGCAAGTGAATCTGACAGCTCGTTTGTCCCCTCTTCGTCTTCGTCGGGGGGCGGTGGTGGGTCTTACGATGGTGGGTCTCACGGTGGTTGGTCTGGATCGAGATAATCTATGAGCGTCGTATCATCTTGGTTTGAAGAGAATGTAGCAGACCCGATAAAGAATACAATTAATGACATAATTGGAGGTGCAATTCTTCCAAGTGCTATAGAACTAATACAGACCATCACTCCTGCAACTCCAGGAGTAGAAAATAAAGAAGAAGCAGGAGACGAACTTAGGCCAAAGCAAGGAACTGATGTTTCAATTCCTGTTATTTATGGTCACAGAAGAATTGGTGGAATTTTAGTTTACCAAGAAGTTGAGGAAGATGGTTCAGGAACAGAGCTTTTAAATATGTATCAATGTTGGGCATTATGTGAAGGAACAGTCCAAAGATGGGCAGTATATGTGGATGATGTGGTACTTCAAAGTTCAGATTATTGGCGTAATAGTGGAAATGCTATTCACGACAGATTGATATGGACAAATGGAGAAACTGGAGATGGGCCTAACTATGCTTATGGAACAAGTTATGGTTCAGATGCAGGAATTGCAGAGCCGGCATTTGTAGAAGGGCCAGATTTGTCAGGGGGATATTTTAGATCAAGTGGTAAAAATTGGCGCGGGGATGATGATGGTGATTCGCATCGGATGAAAGGCATTGCGTGTGAGCAGATTAGTTACAGGCATCATTGGGAAGGTTTTTTTTCGAATGGTACTCTCCCCGGAGCAAACTCTTTCGGGCCGGGAGCTGGTGTTGAGGGTTTAGGTGAATCAACAGAAGGTGTGGACATTTGGAAGTCAGGAATGCCCAAACTTGCTTTTGATGTAACTGGGCCAGTAATAAAGGACAATTCAGGGACAACTAAAGAATCAAGTGATCCTGCTTGGATTCTGTATGAGTATTTGACAAATGAAAGATATGGTTGTTCAATACCAGCAGATGAAATTGATACAACTTCATTTGCAACTGCTTCAGGTATTTGTGGTCAGCTTTTTAGTGAAATAAGGAGGCATGACTGCAATATTATCCTTGATACAGCTCAACCATTACTAACAAACGTAAAGCGGATTTTGGCAACGTGTAACGGTCGGTTACATTGGATCAATGGTCTTTACACAATGAAGATTGATGATGTTTATTCAGGTTCAGGTGAGTTTAACTTCCTTGAAAAGCATATCATTGGAGGTATCAATATTGTTGGGGGTTCAAAAGGTGAAAGATTAAATCAAGTAACTGCAAAGTTTATAAATCCAGACAAGAAATGGAAATCAGATGAAGTACGCTACCCAGATATAAATAATGACAAGATTGTTTATGCTGCTTTTCTGTCTGCTGATAATGATGTAAAACACACAAAAACACTTAACCTTGGAGGAGTAACAAATTTTAATCAAGCACGGGATTTAGCAAAACAGGCGTGTCTCCGCTCAAGAGATTCCTTAAAGGTATCGTTTAGAACAACCGCAGAAGCAATGAACGTTATAGTAGGAGATGTTGTTACGGTTACTCACTCAACACCAGCATGGTCTGCAAAGGAATTTATTGTAAGAGCAATTTCACTAAATGCAGACGGAACGTGTTCTTTATCTTGTGTTGAACATAATGATGCAATTTATGCTAGGGACTTTAGATGGATTCCGGCAGAATCTCCAAATACTACTTTGCCCGATCCAAAGAGTGTTACTACACCAATTGGGTTGTCAGTAGAAGAAAACGTTTATTCTTCAATTGCTTCTGCTGGAGTTAGGATTGCAGTACAACTAGATTGGACATCATCTGGAGCATTTACAACTTCACATGATGTTAATTACAAAAATGTCTCATCTGCATTAGTCACACAGATATATGGAAATTCTACTCAAAGTGGCCCCGTAGCTTCTGTTGATAGTATTGTACAAAATGTTACTTATGCTGATGCTTCATTTGGGGGTATCCCATTAACAGGAGGTTCTGGTTCAGGTATTAGGGTTAGTGGAAGTATTATTGACGGCCAGTTGGATAATCTAACTGTAGAGCTTTCAATATCCTCTGCTGGAACTGGTTATAAGACAGGAGATGTATTAACATTCACTTTTCCGGCTGCTGGTGCTACCTGTACAGTTGCTTCTCTTACTACCTCCACCAGTAAACTTATATTTTCAGCAAAAAATCATGGGTTTCCAGACAATATGCCAATAGTGTTTACTGCATCAGATGCAACAAATGCGAATGGAGTCTTACCTGCTGGTATAACCGAAGGAGTTACATATTATGTAAGACCGGGAATTGTGGCAGGAAGTGGCGAATCTTATATTTTAAATGGTTTGGCAAATAACTTTCATGTTTCTCTTACACCTGATGCGCCTGAAGATAATTATGTTATAAGGACAGATTCGCTTTCTAAGAAAGTTTATGGAACAGGCCATCTTGTAGAAAGTCCAGAAGCAAAATGGGTTAATGCTGGCAGTACAATCAGTAAGTCAATGCTCCTGCAGGATTTTACAAAAGGGACTTTTAAGTTCCGTGTACGTGCAAGGAATTCGGTTGGATCAATATCAGAATGGCTAACTTCGGAAGATGTGGAGTTGGAAGGAATTACGGCGGAACCTGAAAAAGTTTCTAATTTTACTGTTGCAAATCATGGTGCAAATGCAATAATAACGGTTCAGCCTCCGAAGGATACAACAGACATTAGTCATGCTCAGATTAAAGTTTTACAGGAAGATTCAACATTATGGGCTGATGCAATTCCAGTTGCACAGATAGCGGCTGGAAATACTACAACTGTTGTTCCTGTTGTTGAAGGAACGTATGTAGCAAAATGGGTGAGCAGTAGTGGAAAAGAATCTACTGATTATTTAGGTAGCGGTTCTGTTTCATCTTATGGTTCAGAATCGGTTGCAACCTTTCCAGAACAGGAATTATGGGCTGGTACAATGGATGGGTTCTATGAGACAGTAGATGCTGGTGACGATGTTTTAAGATTTCTTGGTGGTTCGTTGATTGATACAGTTACAGAATTAATGGACACATGGGTTCCGTCAATTGATGAACTTGGAGGACGTACAGAGCCAGCAACTTATACTGGTGTAAAAAGGGATTTGGGTGCAGTTCTTCCTGCAAGGATTCATACAAACAAAATATTTACCTCATTGGTTACTGATGGTTCGAATTTTATGGACTATTGGGGTAAAGTAGATTTACGAGAATCATTTGATCCGGTAGGCCAGTTGGATAATCTAACTGTAGAGGTTCGGGTTACTGAAGATGATCCTGCCGCTGTAGATGCAGAATGGACAGATTATAGGGAGTTTCTAATCATAGATGTTGTTGCACGTGGCGTTCAAATAAAAGTAACATTCCAAGACTTTGACGAGAATTCCCAGTTTACTTTGCGAGAGTTGGAATTGCTTGTTGACATGGTTCAGAAGTTTGAATCTGATAGGGCAAAGACTGCAACAACAATTACTTACGATACAACATTTTATAATATACCAGATTTGGTAGTTACGCCAGTGAACATGGCTACAGGTGATTACATGACAATTTCTTCAGAAACAAAAACAGGGTTTGGTATTAATTTTTATAATTCAAGTGGAGTTTCGCAAACAAGAAACTATAATTATATGGCAAAAGGAGTTTAAGAATGGCAAACACACATGACTATATTATTGCAAACGACACAGGAGCCGCCGTACGTGCAGATTTCAATCTTCTGTTTCTGGAAATTGAGGCCAGCAATGCAGGCGATTCTGCTCCGTCAAATGTTGCGGCAGGAAAACTTTGGCACGACACGACTACAGATCATTTGAAATACTATACTGGAACAAGTTGGGTTTCTGTCGCAAGGTCTGTAAAAGGTGCGGCAAACAATACCGATATTACAGGAACTATTAATCCTGCGGCTTCAACGACAGTTCCGGGTGTTAGCACGGTATTTACAACTGAAGCCAAGATCGGCGACCAGCTCGTCGTCACAGGCGAAACTCGAACAATTACTGCAATTGCTTCTGATACTTCGCTCACCGTTGATACTGCTTTTTCTGATAATGCAAATGATGCAACGCCTGAAATTCATCCTGCTTCATTTGTTGTGTTGAATGATTCAGGTACTATTGATTTTTTGATTGATACAGACGGTAATATCGAAGGTGCAGGAGGAATTGGAATACCTACAATTGGAAGGGCGATTGCCATGAGCATCGTTTTTGGAAGTTAATTTTAATTAGAAAGGAATAATAAAATGGCAAATCCCAACATAGTAAGTGTAACCAGTTTATACGGTGAAAGTATAGGTTCGGCATTAACGACAGCGGTTGATAATGTTATGCTGACAGTATTAGCAAATAAACTCATAAAAATTAATTATATATCAGTTGCAAATACTGATGCTTCGACAGCAACTGATGTTTCGGTATCAGTCACAAAAGCTGGATTTACATCGGCTGGTGTAGCATCGGGAGATGATGAAGCTGGTGTCCATTTCCTTGCATCGACAGTTAGTTGTCCGGCAGATGATGTTTTGATTGTTCTGGACAAACCAATTTATTTAATGGAAACGGATAACTTGGAAGCTGGAGCAAATCCTGCAACTGCCGACATTTTTATCAGTTATGAAGTAATTGACGACGCATAATAGAAAGGTAAAAAATGGCAAGATTAATGAAACGCACCGCAACTGTTACTTCATCAGAGGTTGTGGATTTGACCGTTGCAGATGATTTAACTGTTACCGATGATTTAACTGTTAGTGGTGACATATCAACTTCAACATCAAGCAAAATCAAGGATAAAGGTTCTTGCTTGCAATCAGCATTAAACCGATCTTTGGTTTTTGGTTATTAACATTTAAAGGAGTAAAACGATGGCAGTCCCTACAGGCGGAGGAACAGAAACTTTGCATTCACATTGGTTCGAAGATGTCGATGCAATCCAGACTTTAATTTATGGCGTTCAACATCACGTTTATACAGTCAAAAGTATAATAGTTTATTGCAATGCGCTGGATGCAACTACGGATTTTGGTTATTTGCAGATGAAAACTTATGACAATCATTCGGCAAGTGGTACAGGTTCAACAATGATATTTTCGCGGTTCAATATTCAGGTCGGGGAAACATATGTTTGGAATGATGTATTCTCTTTCAATGGTTACGAACCAAGCGGAACCGCGGTTATGAGTGCCGCCGTTCAGATACTTAATGCGGCGCAAGGTGGGTCTGCCGATGCAGAACTTCAATTCACAATGACTTCAGCAGATAGTGGTGGGCAAGATTACGACATCGGCATTACTTACATCGATCAAGACTTTTCATAGGAGAATGACATGAGTGGAATATTAGGAACAAGTTCAAGAAAGTCAGGAATTATTGGCAGATCACAGGATACTGCAAAAGCATGGGTTAATTTTAATGGGACTGGAACTCTAGCAATTCGGGATTCGTTTAATGTTTCAAGTGTTACTGATAATGGAACAGGTGATTATTCTACAAATTTTCGAACTAATATGCAGAATGATAAATACGTTGTAGTTTCAGGATGCGGAAACAATGCTGCATCAACTTCTTTTGCAAATAGATTCGAGGCGTATTCTAGGGCAGTCGGGACTTTTCGGGCTTTAAATTATGCGTACAATGCTTCTGCAGCTTATGACAGAGAAGTTTGTTATCACATTGTTTTCGGAGATTAAAAAATGAGAATTATGTACAAAACAGTAGAAAATACAGTTGCAGTAATAGTACCTTCACCAAACTGGTCAGGCACAATGGAAGAACTTGCTCAGAAGGATGTTCCAACTGGACTGAAATATAAGATTGTTGAGGATTCAGATATACCAACTGACCGATCATTCAGGAATGCTTGGGAAGTTGCCGAATCAGACCTTACAGACGGAGTGGGAGCATGATAACAATAAGCATACCTAAAGCAAAAGACATTACAAAAGATCGTCTGAGAGCAGATCGTAAACCTCTCTTGGAAGCACAAGATGTTCTGTTCATGCAAGCACAGGAAGCAGGGTCAGACACAACTGCAATAGTGGCAGAGAAAGCACGACTCAGAGACATTACAAAGAATGCTGATTCCTGTACTACTACAGACCAACTTAAAGCACTATCTGTAACAGAATAACGCTCAGAATCGCTTGTGGGCAAAAAAGACGAGATTATCGACGCGTTAGTACCAGACGAACCGGTCGGAGACGCTGAACGGCGCTGGTTGTTCAAATTCGGCGCACGTTTTCTGATTACGTTGTGTCAATTTATGTTGCTGGTTTTGATGCTCATTTTGTTATTTTATCGCATAGCGCCTGACAGTTCTCGCGACTTAATTTCGGCCATTGTCGGAATGCTCGTTATCTCGCAAAAAGACGCTGTTCAGTATTGGTTCAACAATCATCACCATGACAAAATATGAAATTCTTGGATTCATTCAAAAAATTATTCAGCAAAAAAGAATCTGAAGGAACAGAAGAAAAGCGCCAACAAATTGAACGGTCTTTAAATGCGAAAATTTTGGCAGATATGGAAAAAGAAAAAGCAAAGAAAAGATTGACGATTGAAGATTTTGACCGTTTTAACCAGCAAGAAAAAGATATGCGAAAGTTGATCGAAAAGAAAAGAACAAAACAGAAAAAAGAAGATATGGCAAAAAAAAGAAACAAAACATTATCAGCAAATTTTTAAAAATAAAATGGCAATAACAGATCAAATGAGTGCCGTTGCAGAGCATTCTTTAGTTCGTGCAGTTACTCCATTTCTTGTTGCTGGAATAATTGCTTTATGCACTTGGTTATTTTCAAGCGTGATGAGTTTAGAACAGCAAGTCAAATTACTGAACGAGGGAACTGTTCATAACCTGGAAGAAAAAGTCGATGGATTATCGGCAAGAATTAGTGCAATGAATGTAACGTTGACCGATCTGCGAGTTTCTTTAGGAGGACGAGATCGCAGAGATCGACAAGATCATTAAGATGGAATGGAAATTATTCCAATGTGTTTTGTTAATAGTTGCTCTCTGGATTTTATTAGCAAATTGTACGAACACAAATAGCCCCAAATTAGGCTACTGGATAAAAGGGTTTTCAGATTTGTCACAATGGCAATGCGTGGAAACTTTTCAACCGCATCAAAACAAGGAGTGTTAAAATGCCAATGATAATTTTTGGAGTCGTAAAAACTCTCGCGATAGGATATTTGGGAAATAGCAAAATTATGGAACAGACAGCACTCATAATTTTGAAATATTTAAGCTCACTTTCGTCAAATAAAGTCGACGACAAATTGGTGGCTTTGCTCGAAAAAAGTATTGCGCAAAAAGAAAAAGTCTGACCTTGATTGGCGGACTTCTTTTTTGCTCATAATAATCGTAATGTTAGTTGTTGCGATAATTTCGTTTGACGCGAATTGATCGAGTAATCTCGTGAAGGATTTGACGCGTCGGCAATTCGGTTTTTATATAGTAGGAGGAATTTTGCAAATTACGAAAAATTTCAGTACAGACGAAATGCATTGCCAATGTCATTATGGTTGTGGTCAAAACGAAATGGACGACGAATTTATGCGGATGTTGCAAGCGCTTCGTGATGAAGCTGGTTTCGCTTTAAGGATTTCGAGTGGCCGCCGCTGTCAATTGCACAATTCTGACGTGTCAAGTCACAAAACAAAAGCCGGAATCCATACTTTCGGACGTGCCGTGGACATCCTCACCGGACACATTAACACCAGCTCCGTTCTAAATCTCGTAAAATTAGCTCAGAATATTGGCTTTAATGGACTCGGCCTCAACTTTCGCAATGAAAGAAAATCCAGATTTTTACATTTGGACAATCGCGATTCGTCAATGGATGCGCCATTCAATCAGCCGGCAATCTGGACATATTAGTATCTCTCCTAAGTATTTTTCCCTCAATTAAATATTTTCATATTTACGTTGCATTGTCCTTTTTGCAATGTTATGTTATATTTTAGAATAATAACCACTAAATATTATAAAAAAGATTCGTAATGATTTCAGTCATTAACGTAATTAAATGAGAAAAAGCAATAAAAAGGCTTGACATATATGTACAAAAGAGGATAATTGTATTCAAGTTAAGAATAACCTTAACTTGATAACCAAAGAGGAATATGTACAAATTATGGAAATGCCACGAATTTGAATGTGAACACGAGGGTTGCTCATCCCTAGAAGATGAGAATCATCCGAATATGTATGTAGACAATGACAACCGATGTAAAGATGGTGCAATGGATATGGCTAAGAAGGCCGGATGGAAATTTGTTAAACGTGGCGGAGTAAGAAAAATATTCTGCCCCACTTGTTTTAAAGATGTTGCATGAAAATGAAAAGAAGAATTGAATGGTTAATGGATTTCTCTTGGAATAAAGGAAAAACTGAGGAGGAGTTGAAACAAAACATTAATGATATGTATAAGGAGAATGGGAATACAATTGTTGAAGGGGCATTTGATGAGTTGATTCCCGAATATCATGGAGAATATAATTTTCCACATAAGTTTGACAAAACTAATACAATATGAGAAAAACTATACAACTTCCTGCTGAGATCGATACACTACTTTCAGAATATTTGAAAGACGTGGAATCCAAGCAGGGAATCAAGATATCAAAATCGTCTTGGGTCACTCAGTCGATCCGCGAGAAAATGGATAAAGATTCAAAATCAATGGTGCCGTAGGGGAGACACGCCACCACACTTAATTAGATAAAACATGGACTGTGTTATCTGTTCAAAAAAACTAAAAGGCCTCCAGCAAAAATTCTGCGGCGACTTCTGCGCGATATATCATAAGAAAGAAAGAGCGCGAAAATTAGCACAAAATCGTCGCAAAAAATATCCCCCAAAATTCTGCGTTATCTGCAAAAGCACATTCATGCCTATCCGGAACCATCATGTTGTATGTTCGAAGGATTGTCGGTCTAAATTAAACATCATACGAACCAAAGAAAAACGATTAGCGCGAGGCTTGCGTCCGCAAATTTCGCCTATGAGTTTCCTCAAGTCCGAAATTCCGGCGAATCTGGAGACTCACAGTTCGCCAGTATTCAATTCAAGTTGCTCAGATAACAAAAATCAAATTTTAGAATTCATCAAAAAGGGTGGAGAAATAACGAAATTCCCATCTGCACCAGCAGGAAAAACTCCGGAAGTTAATTCGGCTTATGGGTGGATTCCGGATGAACTGTTTGGATCGGCTTTGATGTATGAGATGGGAGATGAAGAATGAAAGATTATAGAATTGAAGTCAAAGTAAAAAATAACATCCTTTACAGGCTCATGAAAAGAAACGGAATAGAAACTGCGGCAGAATTAGCAAGACTGAGCTGTGTCAGTTTGCCGGCAGTTTATAATTTCATGAATTTAAAAGTTATTCCATATTCATGTGAAAAAAAGGCAAAAGAAGGCGAATTTAAGCAGAGTGTTTTAAAACTTGCTGAATTTTTAAACGTCACACCATACGAAATGTTCCCAATACAGCATTTAGATAAACCTTTGTTTACAAACAAGGCTGAGACTGAATTGTCTTTTGAAGAAATTACTCAATATATATTGCCTGGAGAAGACAAACCATTATTGGAAGATGGGTTATATGATCCTGAACAGATTATTTTTGAAGATCAAAAACGAGATGCTGTTTCAGATATGCTCAAAACTTTAACTAAAAGGGAAGAAACTGTCATGCGTTCATACTATGGAATAGATGAGCCTCAACAAACACTTACTGAAATAGCAAGAAACGTGGAAAAAATGACAGGGCAAAAAGTGCTTACAGGTGAAAAAGGAATTACCAAGTCGCGTATGCGTCAAATTATTTTAAAGGCTGAAAGGAAGTTGAGACATCCAACTAGGGAAAGAATAGTAAAGGATTTTTTATGACCGACGATCAAGAAAACATAAAACGACTTCGAAAATTAGTGGAACCGTGCAAACGATGCGACGGACGCGGATACATTTTATATATGAAACGTTTGCCACTTCAGGGATTAGTTGAAGAACGCGAAATATGTGGGTGCATTAACGCGGATTTGCCGGTCGCAGAAATCAAAGATGGTCGGCTTAATTTTACAATGGAGGATGAAAATGGAAAATGATTCATTTGAAAGATTAATAAACGCGGTGGAAAGTTGCACTAAGGAAATGCAAATATTCAATCAAATTTTCACATCTGAATTGAAGGAGGCGGAAATGCGCGTGACTGAAACTATAAATCGCAAAGCGCAGGAAGTCATAGACGATCAAACGCTACCGGAATTGTTTACGCTAGGTTTGTATGAGCAATTACGAAGGAAAGCAACGATTAATTAAATCGATGAATAAGACTTGCGGAATTTGCGATAAAGAAATTATCAATCATCCAAAAAAGCAACAGAAACGGACGCGTTATTGTTCCAAAGAATGCGGTTTGATTGCAAATATAAAGGGGCAAACACGTTGGAGGAAATCGCGTGGATGATGATCGGAAAGACCGGAAAATGTATTCGGACAGACACAACAGTACGATCTCATGGCTTCAGGATTACGAGATGCGACGCGCTGAAATTTCCCGCGAGGATTTAATGTTGGAGATTCGCTGGTTGCAAAACAAAGAACAGAAAGCAAAATAAGTGTCTCACGAAATTACTCTTTCAAATAATGAACAGCGTCTTGCTAAATTTATTGCACGATCTCGATATGAAAACGCACGTTCAAATAATATTCCAGATTTAAAGATAAGCAATCAATCAAATGAGGAAATCGATCTTGAAGGTTTTGGGGCTGAATTAGCTTATTGCAAATTGATGAATTTATATCCCGATTTAGAAACTGGCGACATTATTCCAAATTTTGATTGTGTGTCTCGTTTGGGTGTCACGATTGATATTAAAACTACCAAATATAAGAGTGGACATTTATTGGCAACGCTCAAAAAGAAAGAAAATCCGCCAGATAAATACGTTTTGATTATTGGAGAATTCCCAAATTATCGGATAGTTGGTGAAGTGGGAGCAGATGAATTTTTGCAGGACGTTAATATTAAAAACTTTGGGAGGGGCAGAGGATATGCGTTGTCTCAAATGGAACTTAAACCATTAACGATATAGGTGAAATGGAAACAATTAACAACGTAGCTTTGATTCAGTCAATCAGAGCATCACAAATTCGTCGCAATGTCGCGGCGAAGAACGAGCGAAGGCGTAATTATGCGCGGGATTTATTCGTTCGATATTTTAGTAAATTCTCAAACAGAAAGGAAAATCATGGCAACAAATTGGCTACCGGCAGATTATGAACCGCCAACAACAAACAACATATATTTCAGACCACAAAGCGGCACTTCGAAGATTCGTATCCTCGGAGACTTCAGACACGCGCATACAGCGATAATGGGTTATCTTGGGTGGAAACATACCATTGATGGAAACACGCCGATACGCGGCGATATGAACGCATATAAAGATGTCAAAAGCGCAAGCGATGACGATCCAAAACACTTTTGGGCAATCACCATTTGGGATTATTCTGACGAAGCAGTTAAATGCTGGGAAATAACGCAAACGACAATTCATCAAGCGCTGACAACTCTCGCAAATAACGAAGCATGGGGCGATCCACGTCAATACAATATTTCGATCACTCGCGAGGGGGAAAAGCTCGGCACTACTTATTCCATCGTTGCCGAACCGCCAATTTCTGCTCCGCCAGCAATCGCCATTGAAAAAGCAACCGAGGCCAAAATTGACTTGCGTGAATTGTTTTTGGGTGAATCACCGTTTGGCGTTGAATCGCGTATTGGAGAAAAACCGCCTGTCATTATGGATCAGATGCCATCGGGTGCAGAATCTTTGGCTGAGGGGAGCAAATGACTAATTGGACATTAACAGGTAGTAACATAGAAAATATGAAAGTGGAACCTTCTTCTGCCTTTATAAAAAGACACAAGGCAAGGATTGCAAGGGGCAAAAAAAAAGGTGCGTCTAATTAATCTAATTCTACGGATGGAATTATTATGAAATATGTTAAATTGCCGATTGAAGTATTGATGGATTCCAGATTATCGGCAAACGATATGAGGGTTTTGGCTTGGTTAATTTACAGATCAAATCCAAATCCAGATAATCTTTGTTGGCCTTCAATTCGAAAATTATCTGAAGATACCGGGATCCATAAAAAGAAGATTCCATTCTATACAAAAAGGTTGGTTAATTTCGGATGGATTGAGAAAAATACAGAGGGAAAAGGAGGTGTTAAAAACAATCAGATTTATCACGTCCTAACTACTACCGAATCGGGGGGAGTTAAACAGTCCCCGAATCGGGGGTCTAAGTCCAACAAGGATGGCACCGAAACAGTCCCCGAATCGGGGGTAGTTACTCCTTTATATAAAGAGAAAAGGAAAGAGAATTTAGAAAAGGGGAATAAAAAAAATATTCTAAATTTTTCTTCTCGTGAATTAAGTCCCGCTGATATTAAAAATTCACAGGCAAATCGGAGGCATATTCTGAAACTGAAAAAACAGCAGGAAAATGCAAACGCTTAATCTAAATCGCCACGCATTATTCGCTGAGCCAAAACCACATCCAACGGCAAGAAAGCGGCGGCCTAAATTATTACCTGAAGACGTGCTTGCTGTAATTGACACTCGCGAACAACTTCCGCTGGCGTTGCCACTTCGAACAATCACAGACACGCTACCGACAGGCGACTATTCCGTTTCAGGATTCGAGGATTTGATTTGCGTTGAACGAAAGTCATTGCCAGATTTGATCGGGTGCATGACCAGCGGACGCTCACGCTTCGAAAGAGAGTTGCAACGTATGAAAGCGTACGAAGCACGTTGTGTTGTCGTGGAAGCGTCCTGGCAACAGTTACGCAATGGTGAATATCGTTCGAGGATAACGCCTGAAGCCGCTACGCATTCGGTTGTATCGTGGTTGAGTCGCTTTGGTGTGCCGTTTCTATTCGTTGATGATCGTACTGCCGCCGCTGATGCTGTCGCATATTTTCTATTCACCTCAACAAAAAAATATCATGAACGCTACAAACGCATATCTGAATGACCGAAGGTTTTACAGGGTCGAAGAGGTTTGCGATCTGTTCAACGTATCTGAACGTACTGTCCGCCAATGGATAACTGATGGTCGTCTTGAGACATTTCAACCAACGCGCCGACATTTAATCACCGGCGAGTCGCTCAAAACGTTTTTAATGTCAGGGAATATCACAGAATAATTGTCACTACTTCCGCTTACTTCCGCTTACTTCCGCTTACTGCCAACTATTTTCCCCAATAAGTTCCGCATTACTTGAAAACCAGATATATTTAGAATGATTCAGTCATGGATGATTCACCGGCTATGGAAGGCCTTCAATGCAAATGTCTGTTGTTGCGAACACCAAGCAACTCACCAAACATCTAAACAAAATCCAGCGCAAGCAAATCCCTTTTGCTACTTCGAAGGCGTTGAATGACGTGGCGTTTGATGCGCGTTCATACCTTCAAAAATCCCTACCAAGACGACTCGATAGACCAACCAAAGGAATCATCAGCTCAGTTCAAGTACAGAAATCAAAGAAGAAAAATTTAGTGGCAACCGTTGGCTTTGCTGGTCTTGGATTTAAATCAACGAAGTGGAGTGAATCACCGGCCAAGATCATGAAGCGACACATCCTGGGTGGGACACGATCACCACAAGGTAAAGCGATACCAGTACCAATCGCGAAGAATCTAAAGCTGAACAAGTTCGGCAATATGCCACGCACCAAGATCAAAACGTTATTGGCAAAGCCGGACAAGTATTTCTCTGGACAACCAAAGGGCAGGGACGCTGGCATATACGAACGGATCAAACGAACCAAACGAAAGCCGGGCAAACTAAAGATGTTAATCACTTGGGAACCAACAACGCAATATCAAGGCGGACGCTTTCCATTCAGGAAGATCGTTGAGCTTGCCGTCAAGAAAAAATATCGTATGCGGTTTGACGCGGCGTTAAATAATGCTCTCCGATCGGCTAGGTAGCGGGTCCCTCTGGGGCGATTAAGTTGCGGGTTATGCGCATGGCAGTTTTTTTCTAGATATTTCGAGTTAATTGATTCATGAAAACATTTGACGGAACACATCGGGAACTTGCGGCAAAGTTGGGTATGACTGAACGCAACTTGTATATCCAGTTGAAGAAGGAAAAATCTGGAATTAAGAAGCGCAAGGATGGTCTTTTCATTTTGGAAGATGGCGACGAAAACGAAACTGGAGACGTTATCAATTTTTCAGAGTGGCGCGCCCGGAAGA
>Ga0302123_10000688_pt1 | contig 25711 bp, 21 predicted proteins | sample CB21_321_MG_FD_203109 | JGI IMG/M metagenome (GOLD analysis project Ga0302123, IMG submission 203109) | Marine microbial communities from Western Arctic Ocean, Canada - CB21_32.1 | ecosystem: Environmental > Aquatic > Marine > Oceanic | place: Canada: Western Arctic Ocean | collected 2017-09-28 | reverse complement strand
GTGGCGACCTGATCATTGCGCGGTTCAGCCCGGAAGGATATGAAGAGATCAGTCGGACGAAACTCATCGAACCGACCACGCCTCCGCAGACTCGCCGCGAACTGAAGGCTGTGAATTGGTCGCATCCGGCTTATGCGAACCGCCATATCATCGCCCGTAACGATGAAGAAGTAGTCCGATACTCGCTCGAACGCTAGCCGCTTCTATTACTTCGCGGCACCACTTCGCCGGAATACCGATACGAAAACCCTTGCTACGATATACCTGCGAGCATGCTCTAACCGTCCCCTTCCGGGCTTGCCCCCGGCAGTCCATCATGAATGAGACGACCGTGGGTCATTGATCAACATGAGTGCCGGAGAAAGACAGGCCAAGTCACGCCACGGCACCACCCCGGCAGGGCTGCGTCGCCAGCTCGATGCAGAAACGACCGAGTCTCTCCGCGCAGATGAGGTTGTCTCCAGCCGGTCGCCTGCCTTGTTGGAGCCCGAGGCGACTGATCCCCAACCCGATGCCCTGCTCTATTCAGTAATTGTCTGCTATGTACTGTGGCTTCCAGCAGCGCTTGCGAGCCTGCTTCTCAAGTTAGCCATCCTCAGACGAGGAGGGAGGACGGCGGCCGGATTCGCGTTGGGTCGAGAGCCGATCGGAGAGACGGTGGGCTTCATTCCTGAGTTGTTTACGACTTGGGAATCTCTATCGTTTTACCGCGAAGACTATTTGATAGCGTTTGTCGTGCTTCCCGCGGTCGTGTTCACTGTTGTTCGCTTCTTGCCGAAGCGATTACGAGTTTGGACGGTCTCCTTGGTGGTGATGCTCGTTAACTTGGTCACGTACACACAATTCCATGTCTATGCTGACGTCGGTGGATTCATATCCTTACAGATGCTAAGCGAGGGTATTCGGTGGGTCGCGGCATACCCCCAGGGTTTTCACACCTACGTATCTCCCCATCTCGGGCTCCTTATGGTAGGCGTTTGCCTCATAGCAATGTTGACGCTCTTTCTGTCTAGTGAACCAGCCCATCGAGTTTGGGCCGCGTTTGGGAAGTCTGGTCGCCGGGCCACTTGCGGGATTGGCGCCGTGTTGGTTCTCGGAACGGGTGTCGCGGTCTGGACGGTTGACCTTCATTCACCTTCAATGCAGCGTAGTGTCTTCTCCTACATGATTGAGGCTTTGGCGCCGCGGTCGCCTGATTCCACGCCATTTCATCGGTATGCGGTCGAAGACTTGGTTGCGGCCTATCGAGACGCTACACGAAGTCCCAGCCTTAAGATAGATTCGCCCTATTGGGCGGCCGCTCAAGATTACAACGTAATCTATTTTGTTCTTGAGACGGTTCCACAAAACCTCCTGGACCTAAGTGGCAACTCGTCAGGAACGCCTCACTTGAATAGGGCGCGCAAGCGGTCCTTCGTTTCACCAGAACACTACACAACCTCCACCCTTTCGAACCGGGCCTTGTTCTCGGTGTTCACCTCGTTGTATCCGCCCGCTGCGGGACCCGTCGTCGACGGGCCTGGCCGCACCGCACCGGGAATTCTACGGGAGCTCAGGCAGCGAGGATACCGAACAGCCGCTTACTTCCCGTCGCGACTGATGGCGTGGGAGCACTGGATGTACGAGGCTGCGGGCTTCGAGGACATTCTAATTGGAGATGCGGTAACGACACCGCCGAAGCTTGGCGGTGGTTGGAGAGCAAGGAAATGGCTCGATCGTTTCGTCTTAGATGAGCTGAAGGGTGACATCAGGCGATGGGCCAGTGAGGATAGCCGGTTTGCAGCCGCTTTCTTTCCACAGACCGGACACGCCCCTTGGCCCGACATGGTGGGTGATGGTATCGAACGGGACGTGCGCACCCGAGGCCTCGAGATTATATCTCTTCACGATCGGTGGTTCGGTGAACTGTTAGAGGTTCTGGACGATGTGGGGATCGCCGACCGGACACTCATTGTGGTTGTTGCGGACCACGGAATTCGCCACTGGGCGGAGGATCCAAGCTTCGCGGCGGGCCGGCCGGGTGATGCGTCGTTCCACGTTCCCATGATGCTCTACGCACCGGGCGTTGTAGAGTCAACAAGAACTCTTGATTGGGCTACCTCTCACATTGACCTAGGGCCGACCGTCGCCTCGTTGCTAGGAGTGGCCAGGGGTAGAGAGTTAGAGCAGGGCGGTGAAATCTGGGATGCCCGGCTTGCCAACAGAACAATCTACTACTGGGCCCATCGGGTCGAGAAGGTTAGAGGTTATCGGAAGCCTGAATACTATGCGCTGTGGAACGGTGTAATCGACACGGTGCACGTCGACACGAAACAGAGTTTCGATCGTACAAATCTGGTTTCACCTACTTCGGACCTCTATCGCACAGTGGCCGCGAACCTGAAGACGCTGGAGAGCATCCAACGCGCGTGGCTGAGGAAGGCCCTTCGCTAGGACGGCGCCGTTCTTATCGAGGCAGACCTAACCGCACGAAACCGACCGAACCGGCGATGTCGCTCCAGGCGCGCCGCGAACTGAAGGCCGTGAATTGGTCGCATCCGGCCTACGCAAACCGCCACGTCATCGCGCGGAACGATAAATAAGTCGTTCGGTACTAGCTCGAACGGTCGTTGGCGTTCTGACGCCTTTTCGATTGCGGAGCCAGCGAGTACTCGAACGTGAGTCAACAGGGGTTTAAGGGGCTTAGCTCAGGGTTGTGGGCGCAAGCCTGAGTTAGGTTACGATTCTACTGTCAGTATCCGCAGTGGAACCCCTGTGATTTTTCCATTCAATTGGCTTGCGCGATACCTCGTTTGGGGCTTGGCCCTGGTAGCCATTCCGCAGGGGTTGGCTCCGCTTCCCGCGTCTTCGGAGGGCGCCGATTCCGCCGGAGATGCGCGGCCGTTGTTGAAGCAGCGGTGTCTCGCCTGTCACAGCAGTAGCGTGAAGACGGCGGGCTTCGATCTCGAAGACCTGCTCGGTCGCTACCCGGAGTCATTGGTCAGCGATTTCCGTCGTTGGGAGATAGTTGCCGATCAGATTCACTACCGCGCGATGCCGCCCGAAGGTGCTCCCGCCGCGCTCTCTCCTGGTGATCGCGCGCGGCTGACGGCCTGGATTGATCGGCAACTCGAAACCGCCGATCTCAGCGGGTTGGGAGATCCGGTCGAGCCGTTGATCCGGCGGTTGACGCGCGTTGAGTTCGAGAACACGGTTCGTGACCTGACGGGGATTGACGCCCATCTGGAACGGTTTCTTCCGGCTGATGGATTGAGCGAAGACGGGCTTCCGAACAACGGCAACAGCCAGTTTTTCGACGCGCCTCAACTCGAAAAGCTACTGGCCGCGTCCGAGGAGTTGTTCACGCACGCTTCGTATTCACCGACGCAGGGTTTCCGGTTTCAGAGTGAAGCCCCGGCGGCGGTGCGCTTTCCTGACCGCGTGAAGGGTGCGGCAAGGGATTTTGCCGACCTCTACTTCTCACTTGCGGACGAGCATCTCGAAGAAGGCGGCGCGGTGTGGAAACGGTACTTTCTCGCGGCTTGGGAATGGCGTTGGCATGAGCGGCGCGGGTCCGGGGCAGCGCTGGAAGAAATCTCAGCACGGTTGGATGTCCGGCCGGAGGTTGTCGGCAGACTACGGCGGTTCCTCGAAACCGACTACCGTGCGGCCGGGAAAGACGACAAGGGCGAAGAGAAAAGGGAGTTCCGCCAGTTCGCGCGTCATCTGGATCCGGTGCTTGGGGTGTTCGAATCGTTGCCGGATGCGGCGGACGAGGCAGAGTTTCGCGAGCAGCAGCCCGTGGCGGTGGAAGTGGCACAGCGGTTTGCGTCGGCGTTGGGGCACCTTCGTGAGCAACCGGACTATTTGTATACACTTTCAGGCGCTGATCACAGCCACGCTTTCGATATGGACGTCTCCGGGGCAGAGACCGTCTATTTGACTGTCACTGATGGCGGTGATGACAACACGAACGACTTCGCCGTTTGGCTCGACGGGGCGTTTCGCATGCGGGATGGTTCGCGGCGCTCGATCACGGACGTGGAGCGAGTCAAGGCAACGTCGGCGGACGGACGTATTCGCGAGAACACGAACAGCCGCGGCGAGGCGCTTCACGTCTTCACACAGGCGAGGTACCTGGGGCAGGTTCGTAGACCACTCTACGAGCAGCCGGAGCGCATGAATCGCTCGCACGCGCTGTACCGGGACAACACGGTTCCGTGGGAACGGGCGTGGTCGGTGCGAGCCCCTTCGCGGATTGCGGTGCGCGTCCCCGAGGACGCGGTGCGATTCACGGTGCGTGGCGCGCTGCAGGATATTGCCCGCACGCGGCCAGGGGAAGAACGGCGCGATTGGACCGAAGACGGCATGGTGCAGTTCTTCGTTTCGACGGATGCGCCTGAGTCGCTGGAGTTCGTTCCCGGAGCGCGGCTGACGTTCGCAAACCGCCCCCAGTACGCGGGGTTGCGGACGTTGCTGAACGACCTGCTCTCGCCAGCCTTTCCTAGTGCGAATCGCTGGGTACGCGCGGCGATCGAGGAGCCGGGTGAGAAGTTCGGTGATCCGGTCTTACTGGACGCTCCGGCAACATTCGCGGCGGCGTTGCCGGCTTCAGCCGGCGGGGCACGGAAAGAACTTGTGCGGCGCTGGGATGAATACATGCTGTTGATCGCCGAGCCGCGCTACATGACCGAACACATCAACGCGATCCTCAACGCGGAGCGGCGTTTGCTCCTCAACAAACACAAAGACCGAGTCTTGACGTTGGATGAAGTTCGTGAACTCGGCGATGAGAAGGTTCGGTCGCGGGTGGCGTTGCTGGATGATCTTCTAGCGACGGGTACCGAACGGTTGCGGTCGAAAGCGCGCGGGCATCTGGCGGCGTTTGCTTACAGGGCGTATCGGCGTCCTCCATCGAACGAAGAGGTCGATCAATTGATGGGCTTGTTCGATTCGTATCTCGCGGATGAGAAGGCGTACACGGCCGATGCGGTTAAGTTCGCGGCGCGCAGCACATTGGTGTCGCCGCAATTCTTGTATCTCTCAGAGCGTCGCCCGGCGGGCTCGGAAGGACGTCCGCTGGATGACTTCGAGTTGGCGAGTCGGCTCTCGTATTTCTTGTGGTCGACGATGCCGAATGACGAACTGCTTCGCGCGGCGTCCGACGGCACGTTGGGCGAAGAAGGTGTGTTGATCGCGCAAACCGAACGGATGTTGGGAGACGAGCGGGCGCTAGCGCTGGCGGATCAATTCTTCGGGACGTGGCTCGGTTTCCGGCGCATCCTGACCTACGAGGAGCCGAACCGCGAGATGTTCCCCGCGTACACGGACTCACTGCGGCAGGCGATGTATGACGAGGCAGCGCTATTCTCCGGAGAGATTATTCGCAAGAACGGAAGCATCCTCAATCTCGTCGACAGCCGCTTCACTTTCGTGAACGGGGAACTGTCGCGGCACTATGGGATCGATGCCGCCGGGGGTGAGGAGTTTCGGCGTGTGGACCTGAAGGACGCCGACCGTGGCGGTCTTCTCGGCATGGCGAGCGTGCTGACCTTGACGTCCCATCCGGCGCGGACGAGCCCGGTGGATCGCGGGGTCTATATATTCAAGTATCTGCTCGGGAGCCCTCCGCCGCCTCCGCCGCTCGGCGCGGCCGCAGAGTTCGAACAGAAGCAAGCAGGCCAAACAGAACCCCTTTCGTTCCGCGCCCAGCTCGAGCAGCACCGCGACAACCCCGCCTGCAATGCGTGCCATCAGCGGATCGACCCGATGGGGTTCGCTCTCGAAGGGTTCGACCCGATTGGCCGTGTTCGCACGAAAGACCCCTCGACGGGCGAGCGAATCGATACGTCGGCGCGGCTTCCTGATGGGACGTCGGTGGCGTCATTCGCTGAACTGAAGAAGGCGTTACTCTCCGGCCGCGAGCGCAAGAAGTTCACCAGGCACTTCTGCCGGCAGTTGTTGGCCTACGCTCTTTCGCGCAGCGTGACCTATCAAGATCTGCCAACCTTGCGTACAATGGAGGCGGCGCTTTCCGAGAATGATTACGCATTTCAGGAAGCGGTGAAGGTGATTGTTCGAAGCAGAGCGTTCCGATTTCGGCCGGGGATGGAGAGACATGCCGACACGCAAACGAACTGACGGACGCGCGAACGCGGGGTCTCTGTTGGACCGCAGACTTTTCTTGCAGGGCGCGGGAGCGACGATCTTGTTGCCGTGGTTGGAGTCCGCATCCGCGTTCGGCGCAGCGCCGGCGGCCCGGCTCGGAGCATCCAAGGCCCCGACACGTTTCGCGGCGTTGTACTTCCCCAATGGTGTTTTGATCGACGAGTGGGGAGCGACCGGCGAGGGCGACAGCTTCCAGCTCAAACCGATACTCAAATCACTGGAGCCGGTCAAGAGCAAGGTCCTGATCCCGTCGGGACTGTGGCATGAACGGCTCGATTCTCGCGGCGCGCACAACGGCAAGACGTCGGGGTTCCTGTCGGGCGTCGAGAACTACAAGATCGAAGGCAATCGCCTCAAGGTGGCGACTTCGTTCGATCAGGTTCTTGCGAACAGCATCGGACATGAGACGCCGCTCGCCTCGCTATGTCTCGGCACCAAGCCGGACGTGACGATCAAGCGCGAGTATTCGTCGATTTATCGTTCTTATATTTCGTGGAGTTCACCCTCGCAGCCGGCGCCGAAGGAGATCGATCCCCGCTTCGCCTTCGATCGGCTCTTCGCCGACAAAGAACGTCAACAGCGAAACAAGAGCATTCTCGACACCGTGTCGGGACAGGCCGGTGAGTTGCAGAGAAGCGTCAGCCAAGCCGACCGCGAAAAGCTGGACGAATTCCTTACCTCGGTGCGCGAGGTCGAGCAGCGCGTCGAAAACACCGAAAAGAAGGATGCGGCCCGCTGGGAACCAAGCGAGACGCCGGCCGGTATCGCGCGTCCCACGATGATGCCTGAAGACCGCGAAGAACATACGCGGTTGATGCTGGATCTGATCGTGTTGGCCTTCCAGATGAACAAGACGCGGCTGGCTACGTTCATGTTCGACAACGGTGGCTGTAGCGGAAACTTCAGTTTCCTGCCGGGCGTCACCGAGCAATGGCATTCGGCTTCTCATCACCGCAATCGCCCGGACGTGATGCGCCAGTACGCGGATATCAATCGCTGGCACGTCGAGCAATTGGCGTATCTGCTCACCCGCATGGACGCGATTCAAGAGGGCGAGGGAACGCTGCTCGACCACTCGATTGTCATGTGGGGTTCGGGTTTGAAGGATGGCAACAAACATACCTCGCATGACTTGCCTCTGATTTTCGCGGGCGGCGGAAGCGGTGCGATTCAGACAGGCCGCGCCGTCAGCTATGCGGAAGATACATCGTTCGCGCAGTTCTTCCTGTCCGTCGCGCACGCCATGGACGTCCCCTTGAAGAGCGTCTCCGACGCGACCGAACCTCTGCCCAAACTGGGCTAGACGGGTATTTCGACCCACCCCGTCGCGTCGCTTGCTCCGCAATTGGCTAGGGCTGTTGCTTTTATCGAGTGGGTCATCGCAGCCTCGCGGCTGCGGTTCTGAGTGTCGGGGGAGGAGATTGAACCTGACGGCGACCAGCGGTTGGACTGTCTGGTTTTCCGCGCCTCTTGGCACGGGCCGCCGGATTTACATCCGCCGCTCTGTTTTGGCTGGCTGGAGTGATGACGCGGTGTTGCGGAGGACTCAAAAACTCCAGCGGAAGCTGGAGTAGCTTGTGTGGGCGTGATAGTTTTGGTCGCCGATGAAGCGCTCTTCGTAGTTGTAGAATTGCCAGCCGAAGTTCCATGAGAGGCGGTCGTGGAGGGCGATGGATAGGCGGGCGGAGGGGGACTGGTAGGTGAGCGGGAAGCTGTTGTAGAAGTTGGTCCCGTCGAAGCTGAAGTTGGGGTAGGCGGGATTGAGTCCGTCGGCGAAGGCGGGTGCGCCGCGGTCGTCGCCGGTGTCCTTGGCGATGTTGTATCCCAGGTAGATCGTAGCGCGCTTGTGAGGCCGCAGCCGTGAACTGAAATAGAGTGTGTTGAGGTTGGATGTGTAGAACGTACGGGCTTGGGGCGCTGAGTCGGTTTGATCGAAGAAGTTGAAGATGCCCGACGCTGTATCGATCTCAAGCTTGGTGTAGCCGGCGTCGAACATGAGTAGCCCATCAGGGGCCGTCCACGAGGCGTTGGCGGACCAGTAGCGGCTTTGCGAGCTGTGGTTGATGAGCGAGGCGGCGTTGTTGTTGTCGCGGCTCTTGAAGCGGCCGCCGATGGTGAAGCCCTTCTTGCGGTATTGGACGCGGACGGTCTCGGAGTGAAAATCCTTGTCGCTGCGCGGCGTGAATGGCAGGTCAGCTTCTCCGACTTCGGCGTCGAACGAGATGCGCATGCCGCTGATCGGAAGCCACCGAAAACCGCCGACCGCCGAGTTGATGTCGTTGTTCTGCTCGAACGGATCGGTAGCGAAGGTGCCGCCGGGGAAGATGAAGTTCTCGCGGGTCACGATCCGGCGGCGCGAGAAACGGTAGGCCCCATACACGCCGAACTTGCGGTGCGGGCGGAAGTTGACTTCACTGGCGTTGGTGATGTGGCGAATCCCCAGGGACTCGAAGGACGTGAGTTGGCTTTCGTTGTTGGTGATTTCTAGAAACACTGAGTTGCCGCCGATGCGGGTATTGTTGACGGACGTGGTGTTGCTGATCGTCCATTGATCCGTTGGCATGAAAACAACGGTGAAGTCGCCGTTGCCTTGCTTACGGTCGGCGTCCCCGAATACAAACGTCTGCCGCGTGCTCGATAGATTCAGCGCCGGGCTGAACGCGGTGATGTCTTGCGAGAGGATGAAGTTGCGATTGCCGCCGGCGTAGACGTAGCGCGCTTGGAAGCCGATCTTGTGCTCTTTCTCGGTGCGGATGGCGACGGTCGTCACCGGAGTGTTGCCGTGGATCGGTTCGTCGCGGCGGACGCTCTCGACCGGCTGCACATTCGTCGAAGGCAGCGGCAGCGTGGACGCATCGCCGAAGATCGGGTCCTCTTTGTAGTTGTCGAATGCTTGGACGAAGGTGATGGCGAGTCCGAGGATGCGGGCGTTGAAGCCGGCGCGGTATTGATTGTTCTGGCGGCGGATGTCGTTCGAGAAGCGCAGGAAGTTCTCGTCGTCGAAGGCGCGGAAGCTTTGCGAGATGCCTTCGGTGGTGAAGCCGGGTCCGCTTTGCGAATTGCGGTCGTAGCCGAGGATGACCTCGAAGCGTGTGTCGGGGAAGAGCGTCAGGTCGTGGTTTTGGTAAGTGCGCTCGGTGCGCGCGGCGCGTTCGCCTTTCCACAACGACGGGAGTTGATTGAAGTACTGGTTGACGCGCAACTGCATGTCGTAGCGGAACCGGTTGTTCTTCTCGAGATGTAGGCGGGTCGCTTGATAGGGGTCTTCGCCCGCGCCGATGTTGTAGATCGAGAGCTCGTCGATCGCCGTCCCGTGACCTTCTTTCGAGTTCAGGCGAAATTGGCCTTCGAGCAGCCGGATGCCGTTGCCATAGTTGATCGCGGCGCGGTAGGCGTCGTGATTGCCCGAGACGTCGCTCATGCGGTAGCCGACCTCGAACGAGTTCGAGATGGTGTATGCGCCGGCGTCGTTGATGTCGTCAGGCTGATCGGGCGTGGGCGTGACGACGGCCTGGGCAAGCACACACGTCGCCGCCACGAGTGCTAAGAGCAAGACGCGAGTGGAAAAAATGGGGACAGTCCACGGCGCGCCGCTTGGCAACACTGAGGACAAAGCACTTGTGAAGGCAGCGCTTGGTACAGTCCCCAATTTTTTGCGGCCTCTTAGGCCTCGGAAATGCATGGCAAGTTTCATCGCCGGAAGAGGGGATCCACGTTTGAGCCGTGGATGCGTGAGTGACAGGTGACGCAGTTTTGGAATTGCGGCTGCGTCAGGTCATGGAATCGGCGGCCCGGCTCAGGAATTCCACCGAGGCGCGGGCCGAAACCCATCACATCGTTGTGGCATTCAAGGCACATAGTGAACACTGCCGGACGGCGCAGCAGGCGCGCGTTCGTCGAGCCGTGCGGATCGTGGCACGACGGGCAACCCTCGACGCGCACGGGTGGATGCTCGAAAGCGAACGGTCCGCGTTTGTCGCTGTGGCACTTCACGCAGGGGACATCGTTGCCGAGCCCGTGGCCGACCATGCGCGGTGACTGCGCGGAAGCCCAGGTCGCCATCGGCGTGCCGTGCGGGTTGTGGCAGTCCGAGCAATCGACAGCGCCTTCGTTGACGCGGTGCTTGAACGGCAAATCGAAGCGTGCGCGAATGTCGGTGTGGCATCCATAGCAGACGTTGCGTTCTCTGTCGGCAAGCAGATGCTGAGGCTCGGGCGACTTGTGGATGGAGTGGCAACTGATACAGCTCACCTCGCCCGTCGAGTGCGACGAGCGGCGGATGTGCATCTTGCCAAAGTCCTTGGAGTGGCAGCGCAGGCATTCGTCGAGGACCTTGTTCGGCGGTAGGTCGGGGAAGCGGACGATCTTCGACTTGTCACCCATCCCTTTGACATGTAGTTCGCCGGGGCCGTGGCAGCCCTCGCAGCCCGTGTCTTCGGGCGTGGCCTTGCCGGATGCGATTGATTTGAAGTGGGGGTTGCGGTTGAAGCCCAGCCAGACATCGGGGTGGCAGGCCTGGCAAGCTTCGCTGCCGATGAAGTTGTTCTCAGGCGCGGTGGTTTGCCCCGGGGCGACCCCAGTAAGAAGGCCGAGGAATAAGACGGCCCAGGCGATTTCGCGCCTGAACACACATCGACCATAGACGATACGCACCGCGAGACTCATAACCTATCTGCCCGTCGCCGACCCCTGTGTGGTTGCGGTCGAGCAGTTGCTTTGGTGGACGCCGCAGCGTCCACCTCAAACCCCTTTGTCGAGAGCAATGATACCGGAGGGCTATAAGAATTCACAGGGGTCAACGGACGTTTGGATACATCAACCCACAATTTGTAACAAGTGTTGCGAAAGGCGAATTGTTTCCTGCTGGTAGGTTGGGTTCTACTTTGATTCCGGCTCGGCACGCCAGAGAGTGCGCAGGCTGAACATCCAGGCGGCGGCGGGCAGCAGGAGCGCCAAGCCTAGTCCGAGGGCGGCCGTGCGAGCCGCGATGGCGTGGTCGATCGCCCAGCCGCAACTGTAGCTGGCGACTGACGCTGTCACCATGAATAGCGCCAGGTCGGCCGCGAAGACACGTCCGCGAAAACGGTCTTCCGTCGACAGGTGAAGCAGCGTCGTCGAGTAGACCCAAACCAGGGTGCCCCCGGCGTGTCCGACAACCATGGTGAGCGCGGCCATACCTAGCGAATAGACCTGGCTGAAGGCCATGTATGACAAACCGGCGGATACGTATCCGGCCAAGATCGCCCACCGCATCCGAGCGCGGCTCCCGCCAACGATGGGGCCCACGAGCAACGGCCCAAGCAGCGAGCCGACGCCCTGGAACACCAAGAGCAGGCTCATGCCGAGAGCGGTCTGACCGTCGACCGCGAACTCACGGCTGCCGATGACGCTGACTAGCACCAAGCGCGCTCCGAGGATGCCCAGCCCAAACTTCAGGGTCAACAGCGAAGCGAGTTTCAAGTCACGGGCGACGTACCGGAAGCCCTCGACAATCGGACCGAAGCCGAGAATCTCGTGCCAGCGCAGCCGACTGTCGGGATCGACATGGGTTTCGCGCACGTGCATGCGATAGATGAACCACGCCGACAACAGGAACGAACTGGAGTTCAGCAAGAATACGGTCTGACGGCCGAACCAAGCTACGGCAAGGCCTCCGATGGCGGCGCCGGCCGTGACCGTCACGGACCAAGTGGTTGCCGACACGGCGTTCGCTGTTGCGATGTCCTCCTTGCTAACGACATTCGGAAGGATCGCGTTGCGCGCCGATTCAAAAAACGCCGCGGTAGACACTTCGAAAGCCAGCAACATGTAGAGGATCCAGATCCGGTCGCGCGTCCCGACCGTCAACATCCCGAGGACAACCGCCGCTCGCAGCAGATCGGTGATCAGCATCACGCGCCGTCGGCTCACGCGATCGTTCACTGCCCCGGCCGTCGGGCCGACCACAAACATCGGCAGAATCTGGAGTACCGCTGCTAGTGCAACGGTCTGAGCCGAGCCGGTGAGCTGCAGCAATAGATCGTAAATCGCTACGGAGTAGAACCAGTCACCCGTGCCGCTGACGAGCTGGGCGCACCATAGACGCCGAAACGGGACATTGCGGCGCAACAACCGAAAGTAGCTTGGTAGAGAGATGCCCCCGTTGTTATCCACTGCGAGGTCCGGTATGTGCGCTCACGAGAGGTGTCGGAGCCGAGTGGACTCAGGCGCGATAGAGGCCGGTTCGCTCCCGTACGAGGTCCATGGTTTGTTGCGCGATGGGCGCAACACGTTCGGCGCCTTCTTTGAGAATCTGCCGAATCGCGGTGCGGTCGGTCGTCAACTCTTCGTAGTTCTTCTGGATCGGCTCGAGATGGGAGACGACCATCTCGGTGACGGACTTTTTGAAATCGCCGTATCGCATGCCGGCGAATTTGTCCTTCATCTGATCGTCAGTCCAGCCTGAGAAGGCCTGAAAGATGTTCAGTAGATTCTGGACGCCCGCGCCCGGGTCCTCCATGTCAACACCGGGCTTGGAATCCGTAACAGCGCGGCCGATCAGCTTCTTGATGCGGTTCGGTGGGTCGAGCAAATTGATGGCGTGATTCGGGCCGGCCGCGGACTTGCTCATCTTCTCCGTCGGCTCATCGAGTCCCATGACTCGAGCGCCCACGGCGGGAAGCTTGGTTTCGGGAACAACAAATGTCTCGCCGTAGAGCGAATTAAAGCGCTGCGCGATGTCGCGTGTCAGCTCCAAGTGCTGTGCTTGGTCGTCGCCCACTGGGACGATGCCCGCCTGGTAGAGCAGAATGTCGGCCGCCATCAGCGTTGGATAGCAGAACAGCCCCGTTCCGAAGGACTCCGCATTCCCTGCTTTCGCCGTTTTCGCCTTGAACTGCGTCATGCGATTCAACCAGCCGAACGGCGTCACGCAGGTGAAGACCCACGCGAGTTCGACATGCGCCGGGACAGTTGACTGCACGAAGACGGAGGCGTGCTTCGGATCAATGCCGGCGGCCACGTAGAGGGCCGCTACATCTTCGATCTTCTTTTGTAGTTCCTTTGGTTCCTGGTAGACGGTGATCGCGTGATGGTCGACGATGCAGAAAATGGGCTCGTAGTCGTACTGCATCTGCGACCACGTTTTGAGGGCGCCCAGATAGTTGCCGATGTGCAGATTGCCTGTCGGCTGCATTCCAGAGAAGATTCGTTTTTTCATGAGGTGATGCGAGGCACGAAACCTCACATTCTACGGCGCGGCTTCTCAAGGCCACAAGCGCGGAACCTAATAAGGCAGCGCGGATCAGGCCGTTCTGAAGCTTTTTTACTCGGTAGAGGCGATGGTATAGTCTATGCAGAGTTAGGGTTCCGTAACATTCTCGATACCTGCGCGCCAGGCGCTTTCCATGGATTTCGATCAACTACATGGGTTCTTAGAGATCGTGCGCCTGAAGAGCTTTTCGAAGGCGGCGCGCTCGTGTTTCCGAACACAGCCGGCGATCAGCGCGCAGATCCGGCAGATGGAGCAGGAGCTCGATACCCAGCTCTTCGAGCGCTTCGGCAACCGCATATCCCTCACCGCCGCCGGCAAGCTGTTCGCCACCTACGCACAGAAGATTCTTGATACGAAACGCGAGGCGTTTGACTCCGTGAGGGAGTTAGAGCGCGTTCCCCGCGGCGAAGTGATGATCGCGGCCAACGAGGCCACCTGCGTCAATGTGCTGCCGCGCGTCTTCTCTAACTACAAGGGAAAGTTCCCTCACGTGCAGTTGCAAGTGATTCGTTCGTATGGCTCGACGATCGTTGACGCCGTGCTCGATAACTCGGTCGATTTCGGCATCACACATATGCCAGTGCGAGAGCGCCGATTGCAATCAGCGGAGATTCACTCCGACGAGATCCGGCTTCTGGTGCCGCCGGGCCACGAGTTGGCCGGTTTGCGGAGCGTCAGCGCGGAGCAGATCGTGAAGCATCAATTGCTGCTGCCGAAGAGTGGGCGCACCCGTAGCCGCATCAACGAATACCTCGATATCTACGACGACGAGATGGAGATCTCGATGGAGCTGGAGTCGAGCGAGATGATCAAGCAGTTCGTGATCGCCGGACTCGGAATCGGCTTCATGTCGGTGACCAACGCACAGAACGACATTCGAAGCGGCGCGCTCGTGGCGGTCCCATTGGCGCCGCTGCCGATGATCCGCACCTTGGGATTGATCTATCGCAAAGATAAAGCACTCTCGCGCGCGGCGTTGGGCTTCATCGAAATTGTCAGCGAGTTCGCCGGAGTGCAACCCGTTTCCAAAGAGGCGGCACCACGCGGTCCACGAAAGGCTACGAAAGCGTCATGAACTGGGTTGTCAGGACATCCACCATCCACGTAGCGACGGCTAAGAAACAGGCGTCCTTCCAATCGGTTGACGAACTGCCGCGAGAACTAAAGCAGGAAATCAAGAAGGCCCTTGATGGGCCCGACACCGAGACGATCTATATCGCCAACCAGGCCGCTTACGAGCGTATCGGCGAACTGGTGCGGGAACAAGAAGAATCCAAACGCGAGCCCTACGAAGAGGAACACCACTCCCATCGGAAGCGCCTTGCGCTAGCCGCCTTGGGAGCGGCCCTATCGGCCGCGGCGCTCACCTGGATCGCACTCACCCTACTCGGTAAACAGTAAGCCCCGACAGTAGCTTCGGATAGAAGTCAGTCGACTTCTGGGGCATCACTCCGCCCGAGAAAGAGATCTGAGCGACTTTCTGCACGTCGACCGGGCGGAGCAGAAAAGCGACTTGCGCCGCGCCGGACCGAACTTCCTCAACCGCTTCCTCGAAACCGCGCACGTAGCTGATATTCTTCAGTTCGCGGACGTCTTCCGCCGAGATGCCCAGGGCTTTTGCAAGCAGCGACCGGTGCAATACCACGACGTCAAGACTTCTCTCTTGATCGCTTGCGTCGGCAAGCTCCGCTGCTAGTGCTTCCGGACGCCCCTTGAGTAGATAGTTCTTTGTAGCGTCTTGCAGGCTGACGCCGATGGCGCAGCGGCCTTCCGGCGCCGTGTCGAGCGCTTTGCGCAGTTCATCCGGGCTTGCAAACGATTCCGTTTCGAACCACTGCTCTGCTCGCTGGCGAAAGGCTTCGGCCGGGAATCCACCGAGGCCGCTCAACACGCGATGTGTCGCGAGGACGAGCAACCCGGACGCCCGCATGTTCACGAACGTCATCATCACGCGATCCGCGCCCGGGACACCGGCATTCTCCTCGGCGTACGCAAGCGATGTCTCATAGCGGTGATGGCCGTCGGCGATCAGGATTTTCTTGTCAGCCATCGCTGCTTGAATAGCGGTCGTGGTCGCCGGATCGTCGATCTTCCAAACACGGTGGCGAACATCGAAGTGGTCGGTGACGTCGATGATAGGGTCCGACTTAGCGGCATCGTCTAGACGCGCTTCCACCGACCTCTCCGGATCGTCGTACAGCATGAACAACTGCCCGAAGTGCGACTTCGTGTGTCGCGTGAGCTCAAGGCGATCGGCCTTCGGTCCCCGGTGCGTCAACTCGTGCGGGAAGATTACTCTCTTCTCGTACGGGACCGCCTCGGTCAATCCGATGAACCCCTGCCGAACCAGAACCTCACCCGTCTCGGGATGCTTGAACTCCTGGGTGTAGGGATAGAACGCGGGCGCTGTGTCCTGCGCCAGGATGCCGTCTCGAATCCATGAATCGAGGTATCCCGCAGCGCGTGTATAGACGTTGTTCGATTCGTCGTCGCCCGGCTTGCCGAGACCTTTGTTCAGACGAATGAAGTTGTAAGGGCTGGCGTCGTAGTAGCTCTGTTGCAGATCCGTCGGAATCTTGTCATACGGCTGCGTGACGAGATCGCCGATCGGACCCGCCTTTTCGGTGTAGCGGAAGGCAGAGAAGGGAAAGACGTTCGCCATCAAGAACTCCGGGTAAAATGCTCAAGTCGCTTGAGAAACGGCGCTGATGAAAATAGGCCGAGCGACGAGCATCCAACAAGAAAAGAATGGCGGGAGCGACGGGACTCGAACCCGCGGCCTCCGGCGTGACAGGCCGGCGTTCTAACCAACTGAACTACGCCCCCGAATTACTGGGAAACCAGGCGAGAAGACAAACTTTGCGGACTGTTGATGCGGCTTCCGGTCTCGCCCAGACCGTTGGAAGCAACGCTACGTCCAACAAGTTTGATGCTAGCACGGGCGCGAAAGGTGCGCAATCCAAGCCGGTTTTCCCGCACGGCGAAGGCATCCACCCAAACTGGCACTCCGAGCAGCAGGTGTGACCCTGCGCTGACCAACCGCCTGCCATCAGCGCCGGATGTCACCTCTCACCCTTGCGCTCCATGTTGTTACAGATCCCCACTTTCGGAGCAAACGACGCAACGGGTTTCCATTCGTCGCCCTCCCTGTGTTCTACCCAGTACGCGTCGCTCGATGTTTCCGAGCGCAGACGCCATCGGTCTTCTGCCTGAATCGGGTCGAACGGAATCGTCGGCTCCTCGCTGGTCACCTCACGAATATTCCACGAGCTGCCCCCGGTCTTTGTTTCGTAGAGTTCGAACGGATCGACGTCGGCATTCGTCCGCTCGATGATGAGAAAACCGTGGCGGGGGTCCTCGAAATCGAACTCCAGCACCATCCCGTTGCGGTTGTCCTCTTCCCACAGATAGCGATCAACCCAGCGCTTGCCGCCGTTGCGTGTCGAGAGCAGAAAGGGCACCGGAGACGAGTCAGCTTCCCACTGTTGGCCGCCGATCCAGCCGTGCTTCGCATCGACGGTGCGAAAAACCTCCAGGCTTCCACCGGGGATGCGGCCGAGAGGCTCGGTCCAAGTCTTCCCGCTGTCGTCACTGCTCAAGATCACCGACGAAACCGTGCCGGCATCAGCGTGTACATTGCCCATCACAAAGACTGTGTTGCCGAGCTCGCCGATCGCCACAAGCTCCATGACAAGGGAACAAGCCGTGACGTCATTGCACACGAGCCCGGCCCGAAGCAGGTCTTCCTCCCAGCATGCCAGCGGTAGGACGAGCGGCTCGCCCGAGAACGTGAGCCGCGTGATTTCGGGTTCCTCCTCGGCCTGACCGGGAAGAGTCACGGCCGACATCCCGAGGGATACCAACAGAGCCAATAGACGGAGCCGAAACCGCATAGGGGTTCACTAGCAGAGTAACGGAAACCGAGCCCGTCAGTGCCTAGCCAATGTGATGTTATCCTCGGGTCCGACGGACGCGAACGCGAGGGAGACTCCACAATGAACCGACGACTTTTCTTGATGGCCGGCAGCGGTGCTGCGTTGGCCGCGGCGCCTTCCGGTCGGATTCGCGTCGGCCTCATCGGGAGCGGCGGCCGAGGCCGCACGGTGATGGGACGTTTCGGACGGCACGATGACGTCAAGTTGACGGCCGTCTGCGACATCTACGAGCCGAACCTCGAAGCCGGGTTGTCAGCCGCCGGCGGAGGCGCCAAAGCCTATCGCGATTACAAAGAACTCCTCGACAACAAAGACATCGACGCCGTCATCATCGCGACGCCCGAGCATTGGCATCACCGTATGCTGCTCGACGCCATCGCCGCCGGTAAGGACGTCTACATCGAGAAGCCGCTGTGCCGCACACCCGAAGAGGGCGTCGAGATGGTGAAAGTCGTCCAAGCATCCGACCGTGTCGTTCAAGTAGGCATGCAGCGCCGAAGTTACGCCCTCTATCACGAAGCGCGCGACCTGCGGCGTGCGGGCAAGCTGGGGACCGTCCGCATGGTGCGGACCTATTGGCTCAACAACAACCTGGCCCTGCGCGACCGGAAGTTCGAAGGGCCGCTTGATTGGAAACAATGGATCGGCCCTGGCAGACCAACCGCCAAGGACGAGAAGCTCTTCTTCAACTGGCGGCACTTCGCTGACTACGCCGGCGGCATCGTCATCGATCAAGGCGCGCATATCTTCGATTCAATCCACATGATCATGGACGCCGGTTACCCGTCGGCCGTCAATGCCTCGGCATGTAGCGGACATATCGAAGGTGCCGATCGGCCCGAGTCCGTCGTCGTGACGGCCGAGTACCCGGAAGACTTTCTCGCCGTCTTCACCATCAACTACGCGGCCATGCGCTATCCCGGTAAGAACGATCAGCTCAACGCCTACGACGGCGACGAAGCCCGCATGGATGTCGGACGCGAGTTCCTACGTGTCTTCCCGAAAGACGATCCGAATACGGCCTCGATCAACGACGACCGGCCCGGCGGTTTCAGCGAAGCGACCACCGAGCACGTGAACAGCTTTCTCGATGCGGTACGGCAGCGGGGGACGCCGTCCGCCCCGATCGACGTCGGCTTCCAGTCAGCCCTGGTCCTGCATCTGGGGAACCTGTCCCTCAAGCACGGCAAGCGAATCCGGTGGGACCGCGAGAAGATGGCGGTGGTCATTTGATTCCAGCCCGACGTCGTCGCCGGAACCGAAAGGGTTTAACCCCGCCTGCGTTAAGATGGTGAGTCTCGTTCGCCTGTTCTGGCCTGATGCGTTCCAGCCGGTTCGGGACACGCAACGATCCCCAGTCACCCTTCGGAGGTAATACCCGTTATGAAAAGAGGAATCCCGATCTTTCTGTGCCTGATGGGCCTGCTGTTGGCTCCCGGCTTTGTGAGCGCTGAGAAGAAGATCATCTATCCGCCCAACATGAAGGAGCATCGCCCCGACATGCCGTTCAGTCCCGGCGTGCAGGTGGGCAACATCTTGTGGGCGGCCGGCCAGACCGGCGGCAGCATCGAGACCGGCGAATACCCCGCCGATTTCGGCGAAGAAGTCCACGCGACCTTCAAACGCATTGACATGATCCTGAAGGATGCCGGCTACACATTCGATGACGTCGTCGACGCCAAGGTCTACTTGACCGACATCTCGACGTTCTCGACCATGAGCGGTATCTTCCGCGAGTACTTCAAGAAAGACCCGCCGGCGCGAACCACGGTTGGCGTGGCGAGTCTCGTGGGCAAAGCACGGATCGAGATCACCGTTACAGCGGCAAAGTAGTTACACCCGAGTGGGGAGGGGCGGCTTCACGCCGCCCTCCCTCCTCAAAAGTGCTCGAACCCTTCGGGCTTCAACGGTCGGCGTTTGCCGGACGAAATGACGTAGACGCCTCGGCGAGCCACGACTCGCCCGATGGGCGTGAGAAGCAGCCCCTTCCGTTTCTTTGGCATCGCGGTCGATGATCGAGCCGTGAACAGCAGTTCGTACTCCTCCCCGCCGTGGAGCGCCTGTTTCGTCGAGGCGCTCCCGAAACGCGGTACGGCTAGTTCGTCGATCTCGATTCCGACACCGCCCGCCCGCGCCACGCGTTGAACATCCGTCGACAACCCGTCGCTCAGATCGATAGCAGCGGTGGTGCGCTCCGTCTTGCGCAAGTAGCGGCCGAGGTCAAGCCGTGGTTGCGGCCGGAGATGGCGCTCGACGGCCGGATCGTCCGCCCCGATTGAATCAGACCCCAGACGTTCAAGACCAAGCCGCTCAAATCCCAGTACCGATCCGCCCAGCTCCCCGGATACATAGACGATATCTCCGACCCGCGCTTTGTCGCGGCGAAGCGCCGATCCCACGGGAATAGAGCCCGTAACAGTCACATGAGCGCTAAAGCGTTCGGCCCTCGCCACATCGCCCCCAATGAGCGCCGTACGGGCGAAAGTGCTCAGTTGGAACATTCCTGAGAGAAACTGTTTCAACCAGCCGTTTTCCAACGCCCACGCCGGCAGGCCGAGCGAGAGCAGAAAATGACCCGGCTCACCGCCCATCGCAGCGATATCACTCAGGCCGCGAGCCAAACACTTCCATCCGAGGGCTTCCGCCGGGTGTCTATCGCGTACAAAGTGAGTGTTTTCAATAATTTGATCGGTTGTCAGCAGGCTTTCGTAGCCACTGCGAACGGGCTTCAGAATGGCCGTATCGTCCCCGATTCCGAGCCGAATACCCGTCTGACGGGCCCGCAAAGCCCGTTTTCGAACGTACTCAATGACCTGATTCTCAAGCATCCTAGCTAGCGATTACCCCTAGTCCTAATAGTCCCAAAGTGCTATCGATGGCGGCCGCTGCCTTCTTGACAGCTACCCCCAAACTTGATAGTTTGACAGGGCTGTCCCGAATTGGGGTAGTACCACCCGTTTCCTACTCGGAAATTGGTACCTGTCACCCGTAAGGCTGGTAACCATTGTCGAGCAACACATCCCCTACGTCTGTGCGTAAGAACTATCTCATCGTTGTCGTGGGCCACTCCGTCCACGGTCGGCTCCGCCGCATTCAAATTCCGCATTACGCGATCCACGTCGTCCTCAGTCTCGCGCTGTTCGGAGGGATCGTGGGTCTGGGCCTGGCGTCCAGCTATGCGCGGATGCTCTGGAAAGCGGCGGCGTACAACGAACTCCGTGAAGAGAAGGAAGCTCTCCAGCGGCACAATGAGGAACTACGCAAAGCGGTAGACGAACGCGAAGTGCAGATCGCATCGCTCGGAGAACTAGCGACCGAAGTGTCCATCGCGTTCGGCATCAAACGTCCTGAAGCGTCTGAGGCTTCCGTTCCGGCAGAAGAGACTCCGAAGCGGGACTTCGATGATTTCGTCACCCAATACGACTTCCTGCAACAGGTGCGGCTGTCGCCCACGGGAAGCAAGTCGCTTTGGTACTGGCTTGAGAACACGACTCCCTCGGTTTGGCCCGTACAGGGTCGCCTGAGTTCGTCGTTCGGCAAGCGGCGTGACCCATTCAGCGGCGAAGGTGCGTTTCACCCCGGCGTGGACCTACGCTCTCGGCGCGGTACGCCTGTGGTTGCGGCGGCTGACGGATTGGTCACCGAGAGTGGTTGGGGCGGCCAGTACGGCAAGCGAGTGATTCTGAACCACGGTCCCAACTCCCTTTCAACGCACTACGCGCATCTCTCGGAGTTCTTCGTCCGATCCGGCGAGATCGTTCGCCGCGGACAAGTGATTGGCCGGGCCGGCGGAACGGGTCGGGCCACCTCGCCTCATCTGCACTATGAAGTCCGCTTCAAGGGCACGCCGGTTAATCCCTACCGCTACCTCCAGAAGAGCAATCCGAAGAGCGCTTCCTTCGACTTCGCCGACTAAGCCTACTCCCAACGGGAGTTCCTACTGACCCTCGGAAGTTTCCGCCTCGCCTGGGCGCGTCCAGTTCATCGTGCGTCCGAGCAACGTGATCCCGATATACCCCCGCACTTTCAATACGCCCTCTTCCGTCAGATGTAGCTTCGCCTTGTAGGTCTTGCCTTGATCCGGAGCGTAGATCGTGCCGCTCCAGCGGCTGTCGCCGTCGTAGGTCACCCCTTTAAGGATGGTGAGTCCGACCAGAGGACGATCCCGCAGCGCCCGGTCGGGATTATCGCGGTCAACCTTGATCTCGCCCGGCATGCCGCGGCGGTCGTTCGCCGGATACGTCGGTTCTTCCAGCCACGAAATACGACCCTCGTATTGGTCGCCTTCCCGGCTGATGTCGATGTGAGCGCGGTGCTTGCCCGTGTCCATCAGCCAGGTGCCGAGGACCTCATCGGCGGGCTCCGCGCCGGTCAGCATTGCCGGGAGCAACAAGAGAACGGTGCATAGCAGTGAGCGGCGAATCATCTCTCCATCCCTGTCAATAAGATACTATTTGGCCCTGAAGCGTTACGCTCCGCGTAGGGGCATGTTCTCGGCAGACCGATGAGCAAGTGGACCAAGATCGCAACGGTGGTGCTGGGTGGTTTCCTAGGCCTGTTCCTGGTGCTGTGGGTGTCGTCCGAGAGAGTCCGCTATGCGGCCTCGGCCGCTGTCGACCACGTGCGGTTGATGGCGTCGCGCGTGTCCGTGCAGTCGTTGATCGATGCGCCGGATACGCCCACTGAGTTGCGCGCGAAACTCGAGACCGTTCTGCGAGCGCGGCGCTTTGCCTCTGAAGAACTCGCGCTGCCCGACAACGCCAGCTACAAACACTACATCGACGTGGGCCGGCCCGAGGTGGGGTGGAACGTCTTTGCTGCTCCTGAACTCTCGCTGAAGCCCCTGGAATGGTGTTTCCCCGTCGCCGGGTGCGTGGTCTATCGCGGCTACTCCTCCGAGAGCGACGCGTGGGCGTTCGCCGCGGACTTGCGCGAACAAGGCAACGACGTCTACGTAGCGCGCTTCACGGCCTACTCGACGCTAGGCTGGTTTGAAGATTCCCTATTGAGTACCTTCATGGACCGGCCCGCCGAGTCCATCGTGGGCATCATCTTTCACGAACTCGCCCACCAACAACTCTATGTCGCCGGGGACTCCGATTTCAACGAGGCCTTCGCGATGACGGTGGAACACGAGGGCTTGCGGCGATGGCTGCGTTCCGAGGATGAGGCCGAGGCCCTCGACAGAATTCGCGATGGATGGGATCGAAGCGACCAGCGAACCCGGCTCATGCTCCACACGCGCGGAGCCCTCGGTGAGTTGTACGCGAGCAGCCTCGGCCCGATGGAGATGCGCGAACGAAAGCAGACTCTGTTGAATGAGGTACGCCAATCGCTCTGCACCCTCGACGGGGATTGCGCGAGTGAAGAATCTGCCCGGGCACGCGAGAAGCGGCCGCTCAACAATGCGACCCTGGCCGCCGTCGCGACCTACTCCGACTTGGCGCCGGAGTTCGAGAAACTGCTCGCTCGTGAGGGCGGCGATCTTGCCCGATTTTACGAACAGGTCGCGGTGATTGCCAACCTTCCGGCGAACGAACGGGCCGAGCGTCTGACCAAGTTCAACCAGTAGGACAACTGCTCCGTTCCGACTAGAACCCTCGAACCGTGACCCCTGGGGCGACGACGAAGGGCCGGGCGTCATGCGCCCGGCTGCTACTACCGAATAACCGATACGCAGGTCGACACTGTAAATAGAGCCCTTCCGTCGCGAGGTGCACGACCGCCTGACCGCCGCCCATAGCGTCACCAACCCCAACCAACGCATCGATCCATTCCCCGAAAGCCTCGCCGCCGCGCGAGGGGCAAACATGGCAGGCATCCGGCGAATACCATTCGCGGCGCAAGGGCAGCAGTTCGATCTCCCCACGGGAGGCCATCTCCCCAAGCTCGTCTTGAACTGCTTGAACACTACTGACAACCGCGTCATGAGTCGCACGGCTGCGGGGATAAATCAGCCTCCGCGCGAAGTGAAACATTCCCGGCGAAAGCTTCGCGATGCCCTCGATCGGTAACGACGTCACCGCGACCCTGGCGCCGACTCCGCGGAACCTCTCAACGATCGAACGAACCCGTCCGGCAAGAACGGGTGCGCGGACCCCGTGCATCAAGTCGTTTCCGATATCGGTCAGAAGAGCGTAGGCGTCCGACGATGCATCCTGTTTACGCGCCTGCTCGAAAGCACCAAGAAGTTCGCAGCGCGACAACGATGTGAACTTGATCCCCAGACTGCCGCCATCGATTTCATACGACCGGCCCGGGCCGTAGGCGACTAGAACAGTGAGCGTTCGATTCCTGAAACGCAAACGCAGGTGGCGAATCACCCCGGGCAACGCGACGGTCAGGTTGCTGGACCCAAGCAGGGCGACAAGAACGGGGCGCTCGACCATCGGACGTCTCAAGCCGCCGAGCGGGATGAGAGTCGCTCTGGACTCTCAAACGCGGTCGAAGAATGGAGAATTGCGTTGATGAGTGTCGACGGATTACGGCACAACCATTGCACAATTAGGTCCACGGCGAAATTTGGAATGCAAGACGCGGGTAGACGCAACACCGGCGCGGCCGTGCGAGTGAACTTCATCGAGCGCGTGTTGGCGGGTCTTCTCAGCCGCTCAAATTCGGTGTGAAGATCCGCTACGTTTTCGAGCGCAAGCTCCGCGAAGGCGGCGGCGTCCGCCACGGCCATGTTCGTCCCTTGGCCGCCAACCGGGCTCACCGGGTGAGACGCGTCCCCCATCAGTACCGCGCCAGGGACACCGTAGTTACGAGCGTGCCCCCAAGGGCGGCGAATGCGTGTGAAGCCGCCCGGGAACTCTCTGCCGGCTACGACCGCGTCGATACAACTATCAATCGTCCGCAGGCGCTGCCAGCCCCGTCGTGCGTTGTCAGCGTGCTCAAACACCGTAGGCCGCACGGCAATCAGCCCCACACCCTTGTCGGCCGCCAGCGGTAGGGCGAACATCCCGAGGACTCCCGAGTCCAGCGCCGCCGTGTTCAGCCACACGCGCGTCGTCGGTCGAGGGATCGCCGCCGGCCAGTCGAAGCCAAAGCACAGAAAGTCGATCGGGAACAGGCGCGTCCGCATCGAGATACCGCATTCACGGCGGACGAACGAATGAACGCCGTCGTTGCCAACCGTCCAAGGCGCGAGGAATTCGTGTTCGCGAGACGTTGCGAGATCCCGCGCCCGCACACCCATGACTCGGCCGTTCTCCTTGAGGAGGCCCGCGACCTCAACGCCGCGGCGCAGCTCGAACGTGTCTACGTTGAGCAGATGGTCCCGCAACACGTTCGGCTCAAGCGAGCAACGTTCGATACCCCTGCGCGCGATGAAGTCCTCAGGCAGGTCGAGTGAGTCGCCCTTGCCTGCGCGTATCTCAACTCGTCCCAGCGGTAGTAGAGTGTCGAATGCGAGACGGTCCGCGGGAATCAGCGAGTGAAGGACTGCTATGGTCGCCGGCCACACAATCTCGGGCCGCGCCAGCGTCGGCGATGCGACCGACTTCTCAAGGACGAGCACGTTCTTGCCGCCCCGCCCCAGCAAACCGGCCAACACACCACCGGCCACGCCTCCGCCAACGATGATGTAGTCATATTGCATCCGCTACAGGCAACCTAATTGTACGGTCCGAACACGCCCGGTTGACTGTCATGGCGGGCATGGCTGATAGAATCGGACGAGCGCGCTTCCACAGCGTAAAAAGGGGACCGGGTAGAACGTATGAGCACAAGTCGGCGGGATTTCGTGAAGAAGGCAGCTTTGGGCGCAGGATTGGCAGCCACGGCGGCGGCACAGTCACCGAGCGACACCGTCAACATCGGTGTTGTCGGGTTCCGGGGCCGCGGCCGGGCGCACTATCAAACGTTCGCCAAAATGCCCGGCGTCAAGGTCACCTACCTTTGCGATGTCGATGAGCGCCTGTATGAGCGCGCGGTCGGCGAAGTCGAGGAGATTGCCGGCTACCGTCCCAAGACAGAGGTTGACATCCGTAAGTTGCTGGAGCATGACGACCTTGATGCCATCTCGATCGCGGCTCCCGATCATTGGCACGCGCTGATGGCGATTTGGGGCTGCCAGGCGGGCAAAGACGTTTACGTCGAGAAGCCCTGCTCGTACACGCTGTGGGAAGGCCGCAAGATGGTCGAGGCCGCGCGCAAGTACAACCGTATCGTGCAGGTCGGCCTGAACAACCGCAGCGATGTCCGCGTGCGTTCAGCGATGGACTTTGTACGGAAGGGAAGCTTCGGTCCGGCGTATCGCTCGAAAGCCATCATCTATCGAGGCCGCCACAGCATCGGTAAAGTGCAGGAATCATCCATCCCCAAAGGCGTCAACTGGGATCTCTACCAGGGGCCGGCACCCTACCGCGCCTTTACC
>Ga0302123_10000686_pt1 | contig 25752 bp, 21 predicted proteins | sample CB21_321_MG_FD_203109 | JGI IMG/M metagenome (GOLD analysis project Ga0302123, IMG submission 203109) | Marine microbial communities from Western Arctic Ocean, Canada - CB21_32.1 | ecosystem: Environmental > Aquatic > Marine > Oceanic | place: Canada: Western Arctic Ocean | collected 2017-09-28 | reverse complement strand
CAGAACCCCGGCAGCCAGTCCTGAGCGACGGCCAGCCTGAGACCACGCCAATCCGCGTGGTCCAACACTCACAAGGTGGGTCCGATTTCGACGCCGAAGTGGGTCCGTTTTGCACGCCTATCTCCAGCATTGCGATAACGCTGCCCGCCGATCCGATTCCAATACCAGTGAAAGCTGTCGCAGGCGAATTCACTCGTGTCATGCGACAGCCCGATGTTGATATGGCCGCGGTTCACCTGTGGGTCGAAGATACCGTGCGGAATGACGACGCCATCCGCCCAGGAAGGAAAGTCATGGTCGAACGCCTGGAAGGAGTGGTTGCCGCGAACTCGCCCCTTGCGGTACAGCTTTCCGAGATGCTCTTTCGCCTTGGTGTCCATCGAAAACCACGGATTTCCAGCCGATTCATACTGGTCGATCAGCTCTGCAATTCTGAGGAACTGGGCATCTCGGTCCGGATGCTGGCCACCAGCAAGGTCCTTGCGGATTTGGCGGCGGCGAATGCCCGCGTCGTCAAGCCAGGTGGAAATGGCGTCTCTGCCAACGGGCGTGCCGAGGTCGGCGAGTCGCTCGGATAGCATGCGTGGGGAGAGATCTGTAAAGATAATATCATCCTGATCGGGATCCCCGGCGGTTCGTACTTCCAGGCATGAAATCAGGTTCTCCTCTTCAGGCGACTCAGATTCAACCTTTTTTTTCGACCGGCGCCGGGCCGCCGCACCCGACCAGCAGCCGGGTCGTTCTCAAGGTGGTCGAGTTCCTTGAGGCCGCGTTCGATGGTCCGTACCGAACACCCCAGAATTCGCGCGACATAAGAAACTCCCCCATACCCACGCTGAGTCGCCTCAATGGCAGCAAAGCGTCGCCGATCCTTTTCCGACAACGACTGTGCAAAGTCTCGAAGCTGCTTTTCAATGGCCGGGTCGTTCTCAATGAGTTGCATCGCCATCCTTGGCTTTCGTAGTAAGCGGGTCTGCCGAATTCTGGAAATAGTCTGGCAGAATTGACCAACTGCTACGACACTAATTCATCGCACGCCGCTTACCTGAACGATTCTGGCGTAACGTCCTCTCTCTGTTGAGTCGCCAGTCTTTACCGGCTGGATCGGCGCGACATTTTCCGCAACCGGTTCCGTGGTTGCAGACTGGCCCGGCGTGACTTTGCCGAGTCGCCGACCTTCCGCGTGATGGGCCACAACGGCGTAGTAGCGAATGCCGTTCTTCTCAACTGTTCGCACGGCCAGACCGGACCACTGCGGCAACGGCTTCCCTCCTGGCGTGATGGTAGGCATCGGCAAAGAAGGATCGAGTCGCCTGTGTTGAAACATGTGATACCCGTAGTGCTTGCCTGAGTTGTTCACGATTCCGTCTATCGCCGGCTTCAGGCCTGCCATAGTTGCTGCCGTAATTGGTGAATCGCTGTGGTAAAGGGTGTAGCGATAGTCGGCGCCTCGTTCGCCCTCGACGACGTCCTTCCACGTGACAAATGTCTGGCCGTCGCGGTGGATCGCCCGAATACTGGTCACGTTCAAATCGGCGGCAAGCGAATCCTGTGGCAAGCCGTCAGCCGTCAGATCAAGCGAAAGGAGAACGATCGACAGGAAAACGAACACTGACTGGAACACTGTGTGTTTGAAGTTATTCATCTTGATTCTCTTAGCGGGTCAACAGTTTATTGAGTTGCGAATCACTCTGACTCGTTCCCAATGCACCACAGGTGTTTCCAGGTGCGGATAAAGATGTTTCCCTGCGAGACGGCAATCGAAGCATTCGTGTGTTCTTTGAGCACGTTCTTTGCCAGCACTTCGTACCTGCGTCCCGCGGCGAGGACGAGCGTTGTCCCCTTCTGATCGGTGAAGTAGAGCCTGTCGTCAGCATACACCATCGAAGCCCAGGCATCGGAAGTGCCGGGTCGCGTTTCTATCTGCTCCTTCCAGACTTCTTTGCCCGTCTTGATTTCGAAACAACTCGGAATCGATCCGCCGACGTACAGGTAGTCGCCCAGAACGACGGGGCTGTGTGGCCCACGGCCGCCGCCACTGCGTTCGAATCGAAGCTGTTCGATGACACCTTGGCCCTCAAGCTTACAGGCGTCCTTGCCAAAGATCGCCATGCCGTGTGCGAACAGAGGTGATCCGTAAACAAAGTTGCCGGGGCCTCGCTGTTTCCACAGTTCTCGTCCCGTCTTCGGGTTGAAGCCTTTCATGACGTACGGAAATGGCATGATCAACTGATCGTGTTCGCCGACGCGTGCGACTATCGGAGTGGCCCATGTACCCTGAAGATCGCTGCCGGTTTCAGACTGCGGCTCGACGTGATCCCATACCTTCTCACCTGTCCGCTTATTGACAGCCCGAAGCAACTGACGGCTGCCTGGCCCGCACCAGAGAATCACCAGGTCACCGTAGAGGATTGGCGACGACGCGTTTCCCCAGACATGGTCGAGCTTGCCGATGTCGTGCTTCCAAATCAGATCGCCCGCCATGTCGTAACAAAGCAGCCCGGCCGAGCCGTGACTGACGATGATTCGCTCACCATCGGTGACCGGCGTTGCCGAGCAGAAGGGATTCGTGCGATGTGTCGGTTCCGGCACTTTGTAGACGGTGTCGCTCTGCCAAAGCAGGTTGCCCGTGGTTCGATCGAAACACAGTAAGGAGCGCTTCTCCGCCACAGCCGCGCCACCGCCCGACGTTCCGCGGGGGATCTTTGGGTCTCTCTCGGGTGGCCAGTGCGTCTTCTCCGACGCCTGTGTGAGCAACACTTGATCGCCCCATACCACCGGCGACGAGTTGCCTTCATCGGACAACTCTGCTTTCCAGCGGACGTTTTCGGTCGCGCTCCAGGTCACGGGGAGATCGGTCTCACGAGACACTCCTTGACCGGTCGGTCCGCGCCATCCCGGCCAATTGTCGCCGAAAGCGTCAACACCCACGAAGGTGCAACCGAGGCACAGCAGGAATGAAACAATGAGCCGCATGCGTGTCATGGCAGAAGTCACTCCCGGAGGTTCGTGTTCTACTTGGAACTTCGAGGCCGACCTTCGTTGTGTGTGTTGGTGTATTGCTTAGTCACTGGGCTTTGCTTCGGTCGATCTCACGAGGCAACATGTTCGCAGAGCATCAACATCGCTCGCCCCCATGGTCACGCCATATTTCGGAAGAAGGACGACCATGAGAGCCTTATCGTAAGCGATTGGCCGCGTTGCCTGCGTGAACACATCAACTGCCTTCACAGAATCAAGCTGATTCAGGTACAGCCACTGGTGTTTCAACACTCGCCACCACGACTCGATCATCGAATTGGAGGACCGAATCCCTGTCTGAGCCAGCACACGTTTGAGAGTGCCGGACTGAATCAATTCATCTACGGTCGCATTGTAATTCTCAACGCCACCGTCCACGACAACAGTTGGATTTCCAGAGGTCATCGCGTTCGACGCATCGAGAAGTCGTTGAGCCGTGATGGCTGGATGAAAGCTGTCGAGTAGACGGGACCCAGCGATGTTGAGGGCAAACTCCTGCACCGGTTGGCCACCTCGACCTGACCGTGGCAGGTCTGACCAGTGTCCCACACCACGGTCGGCCAGACCCTGCAGTGTGTTTCTTGCCTCTTCGGCTGTGAGGATGTCGCGACGTCACTGCTGAAGCTGACGGGACCTGCGAGTCCGCCTCTGAGTTCGATTCATTCGATAAGCTGACGGTCGCTCCGTTGCTCATCCGACTCACCGAGCATGCTGTAGATGCGTCGAGCTTCGCGGCCGAACCAGCGACTCAGCGCGATGCCGGCCGAAACGCTATCTGCATCGATTCGTTCGGCGTCTTCGAGTTGCGGGTCGTCAGCCGCCTAACGGACGAGGCAACTTCCCTGCCGGGTTTTCTATTTTCAGCAACCGCTTCACGCCCCCTTGCTCCCCACCCCACCGTCAGCCAGAATCACCTGCAACTCATCCGATTCAATCCGTTGGAGCAATCATGGCGAAGCGTGACGGCAGCAAGAGTTCGGCAATCCGGGACTACATCACTTCGAATCCCAACGCCAAACCCAAAGAGATTCTGACCGCTCTCAAGGCACGTGGGATCGATGTTTCGGTCGGGCTCGTATCCGTGGTGAAGTACGCCAAACCCAAGTCCGGGAAGAAGAAGCCGGGACGACCGAAGAAGGCCGCTTCAACCAGCAGTGACCTGTCGGCAGATCAGTTGCTGGCCGCGAAAACGCTGGCCGATTCACTGGGCGGAATTCAGAACACCCGCGAAGCACTCGACCTGATTGAGAAGCTCGGTTGAGTTTCCGGCATGACAGTCATGCGAGGTCAGCAGCGAAAAGTCGGGCTTGCTCGATGATGGCTTCGAAGTCCTCCCGACAGATTCCCGGTTGGATGTCGAAACCAGACAGCTCTCGCAGCTCAGTCAGAAATTCCTGCAGCTCATCGATGAACGCGTTCGCCATGTCGAAGGCGGCCTGATCTACCGTCAGTGAGTGTGTAGTCGCTGCTCACGTTTGGTCGCTCGGATATTCCGGATGGACACGTCACCTGGGAAGATCAGGTACAGCAATGTGCTTTGACCAGATCTTGTCCCAGTCATGTGTTGCCCAGTTGTCTTTCGTTGCATAACTGCGGACGACAAATCGATCGTGCTCGGTTCCGGGAGAGTCAATCAGCTCGACGTACAGGAAACCATGACGCAGGCCAACTCCTTGTCCCGGGTTGCGACGATCACTTTTTGCGGCCGCAAGGTCATCCGGGTCGAAGACGTCAACGCCGTTTTCCAGGCGAGTGGAAAACTCCTTGCCGTCCCAACGCAGACGCTTCGGTGGGGAGCCGTGCGTGTGACCGTGAAACAAAGCGATCACGTTGTATGCCTGAGTGATGTCCCAGAGTGCGGCAAGGTCCTCTTTTGGCCAGTCGTACTCTGGGCAGTTTGGATGAAGATGAAATGACAGAATGACGGGACGGCCACTCTTGCCCACGTGCGTTGCCAGGTCGTTGGTGAGAAAATCGAAACTGGCTCGCGGTGAGTAGTGGTGATCCTCACGACGGAGTTCTCCCTTGCCGACGAAGATCCCCAGATTGACGCAATGAAGTGGTCCCCAGTCCCATGAATAGTGCAGACCGTTGCCTTTGTAGTGGACTCCCTTTCGCTGGCGGTTTCGACGGATGATTTCCTCGATGACAAATGTCTCGCCCTGCGGTCCGTCGTGGTTCCCGTGCAGTTCGAATGCCGGGAACGGTATCCGGCCATCTCGCGCCGTAACACCGAAGTCTGAGATAAACCGTTCCCACTCGAACCGCTGCATGGCTGGATAAGAACCGCCGTTCTTGTCGGCACTGTCGATCAGATCGCCTGTGACAATCAGTCCTCGGATGTTCTTGCTGACTTTGCCTGCACCAAGACGCTTCGGAATAGTACGTCCCGCGAACTGCTTCAGGACCTGTACCATTCGCACTGATGCCTGTTCGGAATACGGATCGAGCCGGCTCGGTTCATCAGACTTCTCAGCCAGGTACTGCGGATCGCCACCCACCAGAAACGCGACCCGGTCGTCCGCCGCGGCTCCTGTGATGGCCGTCATGCAGACGCATGCTGCAATCGACAACTCTCGAATTTGGCTCATTGCTGTTTCAGTTTGATGAGGAAAATATCGTTACTGCCGCGGCTCGTCAGTTTGTGTGTCTGATATTGCGTACCGGGTGAGAATGCTCCCGACAGAAAACAACTGCCTCGGGCATCAACAGCGACCGCGTAACTGAGATCACTGTGAGGGCCGCCCATCATTTCCAGCCAGTCCATTTCGCCCCTTGGTGAAAAGCGAGCGACGTACAAATCCCGCCCCCCGAGTTTCGACAGGTGCTGTCCCATGAATCGGACGTCGTCGGTGAACTCACCGGTGACGTAGCAGTTCCCGGATGAGTCGGTGGCGACGCCCAGTCCGTAGTCGATCTTCTTTCCGCCGCCTGAGTACGCCCACGCGGGCTTTCCGTCCGCGTCGAATCGAGCCACAAAGACGTCGTACTGCCCGGCACTCACCAACGTTGTGTTTCCAATGACGGCTTTGTTCTGAAACATCCCGGTCAGGTAGCAGTTTCCCTGCCCATCCACGGCCACGCCCGTGCTCAGTCCGTCTGATTCGCCACCGGCCGTTCTTACCCAGACGAGTTTCCCTTCAGCGTCGAGTCGGGCGACGAAGATGTCCTTCACGGCGGTGGGCGATCCGAACTCACGGCCGCTCAGCTGTACGACTCCTGAAACGTAGCCTGACACGTAACAGTCACCACTGGGGCCAACGGCGATGTTATGACCGCTCTGTGCCTGATCGTTTCCCGCCAGGCGACTCCATTTGAGATGACCATCGGTGTCATACTTCGCGACGAAAAGCGACTTGCCCATTTCGCTCGGCGATTCTGCATCGCCCAACGTCACTTTCCCCGAGAACGAGCCAGTGACGTACACATCTCCTTCTGGCGTGACTGCGATACCGTGGCCATAGTCGTAGCCTGCGCCACCACCATCGTGTGCCCATTGGAAGTTCCCCCCCGCGTCGAACTTCGCGACGTAATAGTCATAGTCGCCGCGGTTCCGGAAGGTTCGGTCGCCAACGCGAAATTCGGGGCTCTGAAAATGTCCGGTGACGTACGAGTTCCCAGTGGCATCCACGGCGACGCTGTAACCGCGGTCGATCTCCGACCCGCCAGCCGTCTGCAGCCACAACAGCTTTCCATCCGGCGAATACTTTGCCAGAACGAAATCCATGCTTCCTCGACTGGTCACCGTTCGGTCAGCGAATCGAGCTTCGTCGGTGAACTCTCCCGTCACATAGCAGTTCCCTTCAGCGTCCACCGTGATCCCACGAATCTTGTCGTGCTTCGAGCCGCCTTCCTGCTTCACCCACTCAATGATCCGTTCCGAAGTTTTCTGTCCCGTCGAGCCATCCTCGCCTGAACATGGAGCCTCGCGGAAAACACTCAGGAAGAAACATGTCAATACGAACGCCGCGCCAGAGAACCGTACGGGTGATCGATCTACGGGACGAATCATGTTGTCTTCTCGACTTCTGGTTACGTTTCGTGGCAGCCTTCGTGTGTCAGATGGGCCGCTCCTACCGCCATGTCTTGTCCTTGTCCCGAACGGCAACGGAGTGGAATATCTCGGCCATGCTGAACCGGTTTCCTGGTGGCGGTTCGGAGTGGAACTTCGACTCTTTGGCGACGGCGAAAATGTCGATCATGTCGGCTCGGTTCTTCAGAATCTTATGCACCTGGTCGACGAGCACGAAGAATACACCTTCGTGCTTCTCTTCCGCGGCCATCACCTTCAGGACGCTCACGGGATCAATGCCGGCCGATTGCCGAGTCGTGTCATCGATGTTCGCCAGATGAGCCAGCACAACGGCAGCTCGCCATCGCTGTCCATGAGTGGCTCCATTCGTCGCGAGATCGGCTGCCAGTTTGTATCCACTGATGTCTTCCATCAGAGCCAGAACGCGAGCCACTTCAAGAGCGTGTTCCAGTTGGCCGTTCTGCGATGCGAAAGCCTTTAAGTCCTTCCTCATCGGTTCCAGGCCACCGTCGTCCATCAAGGTGATGAGCATGTCGGCTGCCGCCAGGCGGACTTGGGAGTCTGAATCGTCGAGGGACTTTTTCAGGACAGGAATCGCCTTTGCTCCCTCGCGTTCGGCAAGCAGGCCGAGGCGAGTGTGGAAGTGATAATCAAACGTGTCGTTCATCGCCCGATAAGCTGCCTGGCGTGTGTCCCAGGGAAACCGGTGCTGAGCGCGGGGCTGATGAAACTGGAAAGCCTGTTCCGCACCGCGAGCTCGATAGAAATCCCTGATCTGTGGTTCCGCTGCCTTCGGTCCCCAGCCAGGAAAGACTCCGTCGTTTGTCGGTGAGCTGGAAAAGAACACTCTTGGAGCGATGGCCGCCGCCACTTCGTGGAAATCAAACGGAAACTTTGTGTGATCCGAGTGGTAAACCGATTCGAGCGGTGGCATGTATGTCGGCAGCGCCCAGGTTTTTAGTCGTCCTTTCTTCGTTTCATAGAACTCGAACGGTGTCCAGCCACAACTGGAGACGGCAATCCTGACCCGATCATCAAACGCCGCGAGGAACATGGCATTGTGCCCGCCCAGCGAATGGCCAATGGTCCCGATCTTTGCAGGGTCGACGTCCGGATGCCGTTGCAGCAAATCCACACACGTCATGTGGTTAAAGACGCCCTTGATGGTCCCTGAGTCGTAGCGGTCCGTGTCGAAAACGTAGGGCTTTGAATCACCGAAATCGGGGTAGTCCGGCACGATGACGACATAGCCCATCATGGCCAGTTCGATCGGGAAGTTGCACAGCGGCCAGCTTTCAAAACACCCCTTGCCTGCCGCGCCAGTCGGGTGCATGCCGACAATGCCGGGGCGAGTCTTGCCCGCGGACTTGTCGAGCGGCTCGTACAGGAAGGCATGAACGACTTCGCCCTCTGCGGCCTCGAAGTGGATCGTCTTCTTCGTGTACCGACCTCGAACCTGAGTATTGATGACGTGAATATCGAAGTCGTCGAGACTATAGCGTTGAGGTCGCTCGGGCAGTCTGCCCATCCCCATCCGCATTCCATCAATGATCTGCTGGCGCTTCGTTACAAAGTGCTCAGGCTTCGTGATCGGCTGGAAAAGATCGTCCTTGTCGTAGTAGACCAGCAGGTCTCTGAGTGACGGAGCGACCGGTTTCTTCTCGCAGTTCTGGGGAATCTTCGGCGACTCCTTCAGCATCGTGAAGTTGTCTGCCCAGACCTGAACACCAAACCGGTTAACTCCTTTTCTTTCAAACACTCTGAACGTGATCGAGTAGTTCTTTTCCTCTCGATACTTGTCTCGCCCGACCTTTATCCGTTTTCCGTGTTTCAGATACCGAGTCAAATCCAACGACACTTTCCTCCAGTCGGTGTCACCGTCGGCGACATCAGACTCCCAAACCACCTCATCATCGAGAAGCAGCTCCATCCAGTGATATCTGGCAGTCTTCCCCGTGTAACTGTCTTTGACGTAGAACGAAATTCCCTTGTCAGCCGCAGACAACTCCAACACCTGGGTGATTCCGGCAAACTCTTCCTTCTTCGTCGGCGACTGTGAGTCGATTGAAACGGTGAAACTATTCTCGCCTGATTGGGACATACGATCGTCAAACGCAGCCTTCAGACTTTCACTCTGCTTCACGATTTGCCACCCGTCGCGTTCCTCAAGATCGGCGTTCTTCAGCACCCCAGCCTGTAATGGCAGAACACCCGCGAACAGCAGGAGTGACGGCAAACAGAGACTTATTGAGCGTGTCATTGGAGTGCCTCTTGCTGGAGTCTACGTCTTCTCACTCGGCGGAGTGTCCTCGATCGACGTGTCGTCGTTGAATGTGAGAGGACGTCGACTGCCTTCGTGTGACGCATTATGGTAGTGCTGTAGGCAGTTCCGCGATCGTCATGCGGGATCGAACGACTTCTCAGGAGAAACCACTGTGCTGACTCTCAACGGCCTCAGCCATCGGTCGTTCTGTGATCGTGTTGCCCGCCGTGAGTTCCTCAGCGTCGGCTCGCTGGCTCTCGGAGGCCTGAGTCTGCCAGATGTGTTGCGGGCAGAGGATAAAGCGAACAGCTCGTCCAGCGACCGTGCCGTTGTGATGGTCTATTTGCCCGGTGGTCCAACTCAACATGAGACGTTCGATCCAAAATCCAACGCACCTGTCGAGATTCGCGGCTCGTACGGACCGATCAGCACGCAGGTCCCTGGCGTCCAGTTTTGCGAACTGCTGCCTGAACTCGCGGCGAGTTCACATCGGTTTTCAATCGTTCGATCCCTGGTCGGAATGAAGAACCGGCACGAGTCGTTTCAGTGCTACACCGGCCGACCGGGCGGACGGGCCGAGGACGCGGAACCCTCCGGTGGCTGGCCGACTCTGGGCGCGGTGGCGTCCTGGTGTCAGGGAGGCTTACGCGACGGGACAGTTCCCTACGTGGATGTGTCGCCGCCGATGGCCTACCGCCCCTACCGAAACCTTGGGCTTCACAATCCGTCCGGACGAGTCTCCTGGCCTGGATTCACCGGTCAGGCCCACACGCCGTTCGCACTGAAAGGTGACGTCAAATCGAATCTCACCCTCAACGGTGTCAACCTGCTTCGATTCGACGATCGGCGCAGTCTGCTGTCGTCACTGAATCGAACCAGTGAACTGGCCGAGGCGGCCGGACTGGACAACTTCCAGAAGCAGGCCTTCGGCATTCTGACATCGAGTCGCCTGGCCGAGGCGCTTGATCTGAGTCGCGAAGACCCGCGGCTCGTTGAACGATACGGCGAAGCTCAGAAAACCGATCCCAGTTTCGGCGGAGCGCCGCAGAGTGCCCATCATCTGCTGCTCGCGCGGCGACTGGTCGAAGCCGGCGTGAAGTGCGTGACCGTCGCTTTCGGTGCCTGGGACTGGCATGCGAATCGCGAAGGTCCAATCGACCAGCTCTCGAAGAAGTACCTGCCTGTGTTTGACCACGCACTGGCAGTCTTCCTCGAAGACCTGGACGACCGAGGCCTTCTGGAGAGTGTCTCAGTTGTTGTGTGGGGCGAGTTTGGGCGGACGCCGCGAATCAACGCGAAGGGAGGTCGCGATCACTGGCCGAACACGCAGTCCGTGCTGCTCGCCGGAGGTGGAATTCAAGGGGGACGTGTTATTGGTGAAACCGATCGGAGCGGTGGCGTCCCCGCCTCGCGCCCCGTGCATGTCCAGGAAGTCTTTGCGACGCTTTATAATACGCTCGGTATCGACGTGAACTCGGTCAAGATCCCAGACTTCAACGGGCGGCCGAGATACCTGGTGGACGACAATCATCAGCCCATTTCAGAGCTGCTGTCGTAACACGACGGACGACTACTCTGTCTTCTCAGACAACGAGTAAGTCCGATTCAGTAGCCGCGGTGTTCTGAATCGATCCAGAGGCCAGCAACGAATTGTCGAGCTCTACAACCTCAATGATGACATCGCCGAAGAATCCAACCTCGCAGCATCTCATCAGGAGATGGTCTCACAGCTGACGAAAGAACTGGACGCACTCATTGGTCGCGGGGCGACTCGGAAGGCCTCAAACGCGAAAAATGACAGCCGCGTTCGACACGACGTCACGCAGCTGAAGCGTTGGGCGGACCGGAATTAGGTTCGAGCGTTCCTCACCACACTTTCACCAAAGGACTGCCATGAAACGAGTGCGCATAGTCAGTAGCCTGGCCTTCCTGGTTATTGCTTCTATCGCGAACGCAGGCGACAGCCAGTGGCAATGCCTGTTCGACGGCAAGTCACTCGAAGGCTGGAATATCGAAGACCACGATGAGTGCTTCAAAGTAAAAGATGGAGCCATCGTCGCCGATGGTGGGCCTCTGGCTCGCTACCGGAGCGTCTCGCTCTGGCGATCAGCCCCAACGGGAGTGACTGACACAAAGGCCTGAGACTGACCACCAGCGTTTTCTGAATCGTAACCCGTCCGCAGTTTCTTACGTGTACCGATGAAGCGGCCAACGGCTTCGCTCCATGGGTTGTCATCTGGTTTCTGACTCCAAATGCCGGTGACAAAACGAGCCGATCCGGTCACCTGCGGCCGATTCGATTCTGACTTCAGAATTGACTCGGGCTGGCTGAGAAAAGACCGTCAGCCACGCTTCCTGGCGGGTCGAAGCGACATCGCGGCGGAACGGGATCATGCAGAGCCGCCAGGACGCAACTCCATTGAGTTCCAAACTTTGCGGTCTGGCGTCTTTTCGCGAGGCCAGAAAGTTTGAAGAAAACAGAAGAATCTCTGTCGGGCAACGGCTCTGTTCTGGCAATTGGTTGTAGACGGCGATGTGCAGTCCGTCGGAAACCACTGGATCAGCCACAATCAGAGGGTCAGCCATGAAAATGTCCTTCATTCCGAATCGCGGTTCCGACGTCCATGAAGGCGATACCGACGACATGGCTCCGGAGCGAATCACTCGACGCGAGGTCCGTGAGATTCCACCGGTCAGCGAAGTTGACGAATTTGAGGACCCCGAACCGGACGCCGCCAGGTCACCTGAATCACCCGCGGCAGCCGGAGACGTGCCACCGCGTCCGACAGCGATTTATCGCTCGGGCAGCCGACCAGAGATGGCCATTCTCACGGCTGTCGATGACGGCACGCTGGACGACGGTCGCAAATGGCGCATCTACGGCGATCGGTTTGTTATCGGTCGCACCGAGAGCGATTGCACGATCCCTCACGACAACGAAATCTCGAAGGCTCACGCCGAGATCACACGGGAATCGCACGGCCAGGGTTTCGTCTGGCACCTGGCCGATCTGAGCAGCATGAACGGCACATTTCTGCAGGTTCGGCGTGCCTTTCTGAGGCATGGACGGGAGCTGCTCCTGGGCGGGCGGCGTTATGAGTTTCAGTCGCCGCGCATGACAAACGCCCGGCTTAGCGCGGACGAGGCACAGGACACGCAACTGCGACAGGGACTCAATGGTGTGCCGCAGCCGCGTCTGGTTGAGCTGACCGACAATGGGCCCGGACGAGTCATCCCATTGGACGAGTCAATGATGCGGCTCGGTTCGGATCCGCGTTGTGAGATCGTTGTGGATGATCCGTTTCTCAGTGGACGACACGCGCGCATCGCCTGCGACTCCAGCGGACGCTGGTGCATCGCTGATTGCGACTCACTGAATGGTGTTCTGGTAAGAGTCAGCCGCGTTTCGATCGAGGTCGAACGCCGGTTTCAGATTGGCGGTCAGCGGTTCATCCTGAGAATCGTCTGAGCCCGCCTGCCTCAAAGTTCCTGGGAGTAGAATCATGTTGCGGTTTCGACAGAGTTCTTTGGTCGTCGGTGCTCGATCGGACTGCGAGATTGTCGTCGACAGTTCGACGGTCTCGTCCCGGCACTGCCGTATTACGTCGCATCGGGACGGCTATGTGCTTCAAGATCTGAATTCCACAAATGGAACGTTCGTCAGCGGCGAACGCATTTGTGCACGCACGCTCGTCTCGGCGGCCGACAACGTGACGCTTGGGAAACAAACGCCGCTCCCGTGGGAAGCTGTCCAGAACCTGATGACGCGGCAGCGCGGCACGATTCGTCGTAGTCAGGGTCTTGCTGCGCTTCTTCTGCTGGCCATGTTCAGTCTGATCACGGCGGGACGGGCTGATCAGACAACCGATTGTCCGGACGGGCCTGCGACGACTGCCGTCGCACACCGGGAATCCCCCGCCGAGGAACCGGCTTCCGCAAACGCACCCGCGTCACGCGAGCCCAGCGCGGAATCGCCCGATGAAACAGCAGGGACAAACCTGCGTGTTGACAGTTCCGACCGCGTGGAGGTCGAGTCCAGCCGTCTGCCGACATCAACGGCGTCAGATCTCAAATCGGCAGACGCGCCGAATTCGAAAGGCGATGCAGGCACGCCGATCGCCACGTCGAAAAGTCATGCCCGGGCGACTATCGACATTTCGGTGAGATCTCCCTCGCGCGAAGGAACTGTTGAGGCGTCGGAACACGACGCGACGCCGACAGTGGCCATTCACCTGAGGTCAACAACGGGGGCGGCCTCCGGTGTTCCCTCGGACCCGGTCGAGTCGGACCGACGGGGTGGCGAAGAAGACGGGAGTGTCCCGGTCGCGAGTGACAGTCAACCTGCACAGCCACAGGGCCAGGAGCAGAGGCAGGACATGCGAACTTTGCCCCAGGTGACGGCGCAAATTGAAGTTCAGCATGTTCCATTCAGTGTGAATGACGTGTACGCGATCGTCGGCTTTCCTGCAGATCAAAGACATCACGAGACGGACCTTACATCCATGTCCCGCAAGGAACGTGAAGCCGAGGAGCAAAGGCAGCGTGTGCAGAAGGCACAGGACTTGCTCGATCTACGGATGCTGGAACGCTACCGGTCAGGTTGGAGACCCCGTTCGCCTCACGAACAGATGAGCGCGCGAGTGCTTGCTCGGATCAAACGATATTCCAGGGAGCAGAGAAACGCTGCCTTGAAAGCCGTGTTTCAGGCTGCGAAGGCAGACACTTACGAGAGTTTCGCCGATCAACTGACCACAATTCGAGCTCGTGGTTCCGCGTGGGGATATTACGGCAACTACGGATACGGATTCGGTTACCCCTACTATGGCTATGGTTACGGCTACGGTGGTGGCCTCGTGTCCTACGGAAGTAGCTGGGACATCGCGGACCCGAATGCCTTGTGGCTGGCGGCTGCTTACACGAATGCTGCTGCATGGTCCCGCTCTCGTTCCGTGGCGGCCGATTTCCGCGCCCGATCCATCCTTGCCGAACGAATTGACCATCTACGCGGATTCGCGACTGGCCTCCGTTCCGGAGCCTTCAACGACAGGATCGCACCCTGAACGCGATCGACCGGCTGATCGGGGTTGTCGGTGCGGGCGTCCAGATCCAGCAATCAACACTCGTTTTGTGCGCAACTCCTGAGTTCACCGTTTCAGTGAAGCGCGCCGAGAAGTTCCCGCACAACAGAAAATGCAACGTCAGTTACCTGGGCGGCGGGCAAAGGTGATATCCTGCATGTCATTACTCACCAGTCGCCCGGACGGGCGGAGAGTTCAGAGACCGTCGCTTCCCAACGGGTGTTTTTGTGAACGACGCCGCAGACAATCTGGCGCTGGCCAGGCGAATTGATAAAGCCTGCGACGCCTTCGAGGCCGCATGGAATTCCGGTGCCCGCCCCCGAATCGAGAACGTCCTGAAGGATCAGCGCGCGGATGAATTTCGTGAGTTTCTGCAGGCGCTTCTGACGCTTGAGATCGAACTCCGAGAGCATTCTTCCGAAGCCGTCCGCGTTGAGGACTTGCTTCAGCGGTTTCCTCAGCACACAGACATTGTCGAGACCGCGTTTCAGGCGGCGCACGAATCCGTGTCACTGACCGGTCTGTCGATGAATGACTCTGGCGTCCGGACTCTGACAGAGTACGACGAGGACGGATCCCGGCGTTTGCCTTTGCCACAGAAATTTGGCCGTTACCGCATTGGTGGAATTCTGGGGCAGGGAGCGATGGGATGCGTGCGGCTGGCCGAGGACACGGAACTACAGCGTCAGGTGGCTCTTAAGATTCCTCGTTTTCCAGACGGCGACGCGGATTTCCAGGAACGATTTCAGCGGGAAGCTCGCTCGGCTGCTCAGTTGCGACACGCAAACATCTGCCCCATTTACGATGTGGGAGAAACGAACGGCATTCGCTACATCGCGATGGCGTACATCGACGGACGGCCGCTTTCAGACTACGTGCAGCCCGAGCCTGTTCTGTCCGATCGACGGATTGCGACGCTGATCATCAAGCTGTCGCGAGCCGTTCAACATGCTCACGATCATGGCATCGTTCATCGGGATCTGAAACCAGCCAACGTGATGCTCGACGGAAGTCAGGAGCCCATCATCATGGACTTCGGCCTCGCCGTTCAGCTACGTGAAAACGCGGATGTGCGGCTGACACGGACGGGGACTCAGATGGGCTCGCCGGCCTACATGTCTCCGGAGCAGGTCGAAGGTGATCCCTCAAAGATCGGCCCGGCCACCGATATCTACAGCTTGGGCGTGTTGACCTACGAACTGCTGACCGGCGTGACGCCGTATCGCGGCGGTGTCGCTTCTGTCCTCACCCAGATTCTCATGCGGGACCCCGACCCGCCATCGACTCACCGTCCCGACCTGCCGGTAGGACTCGAGGAACTTTGTCTGAAGATGATCGCTCGGCAGCCGACGGACCGTTTTGAGTCAATGGGTGCGGTCGCGGATGCGTGGCTTGAATTCCTTCGCCGGACGTCGCCAGGCACGGACCTGAACGACTCGGGGCCCCTGCCGACTATTCCGGCGAGAGTTCAACGAGAATGTGCTCACTGTGGCAATTCGCTGAGGCTGGTACGGAGTCACGCCGGAGGAGCCGTGCGCTGCCCGAAATGTGAAGGCAAGCTGAGTGTGGCTGCCGATCTTTCGACAGTGGCGCCGTTCGTTCCGGCCAGCCAGCGAAATGCAGAACAGGCAACGCTGCGGGTTTCCGATTCGGATACCGAACCCGGGATCACGCTCGGACCTAAGCGAATTCAAACGAGACCGTCCGACGCATCTGGCCAGCTTGACCACAGGAGTCGACACAGTGCACCCGCACAAACGGGGCAACGCAGTCACACCGCGGAAGACCCACAACCGACCAGCGAGTCTCTGCCTCGAGGGGCACCGAGTCACGTATTGGTCGTCGGTCTGTGTCTGGCGATATTGGCCAGTCTGATTGGCTGGGTGGTCTGGCCCTCCGGTTCGGACCCGGACAGCGCGACGACCGCGTTGAATTCGGGAACAGACGTGCCACCGGAAGATCCGGCGGACACAGCCGATGCGGCTGGAGCGGCAGTGATCCCCGAAACCGAGTTCGAGTCTGTGATAGCGGTGATTGCCGATCGGGTCGTCGATGAACTGGCCGAGATGGAAGTCACAATCGAGTTCTTGCCCGGTCACGGTCTGGCGTCATCAGACTTCGAGCTGCGACTCGATACCGATGCACCTGCCGGGATGACGCTGGCTGCCCAAAGTGGCCTGGTCCAATGGCGCCCGGAGGAATCTCAGGGGCCGGGGAATTACCCGGTTCAGGTCGAGTTAGTTCGCAAATCCAGCCAGCGTGTCGCCGCGATCCAGGAATTTCGGGTCGAGGTTCGGGAAGTTAATCAGAAGCCCGTCCTTCGAATTCCGGAAGTGCTTACCACGGTTGCCCGAGGGGACACGCTGCAACTTCAGGCCCAGGGCAGTGATGCGGATGTGCCGCCGAACCGGCTGGGCTATGAACTTGCGGGCACGATTCCGCCGGGCGCATCGATCGATCCGCAGTCGGGCCGGTTGACGTGGTCCGTGAGTGCGACTGCTGCGCTGAGGAAGTATCAATTCACCGTGCGTCTCTCAGACACAGCGATTCCGCCGCAGACAGACACGGTCTCGGTGGAAGTATCCGTCACGCCGGCCCTGGCACGATCTCCAGTGAATCCGACGGACATTCCGCGACTGCAACGGGAATGGGCCAGCTTCGTCAATGCCCGGCCAGTCATGACAGATTCGGTCGGCATGACCCATGCGTTGATTCCGGCGGGTGAATTCCTGATGGGCTCGCCGGAGACCGAAGAAAGCCGTGATGCGCGTGAGACGCAGCATCTGGTCCAAATCACGAAGCCATTTTACATGTCGCAACACGAAGTGAGCCGCAGCACATTCCGGGCATTTGTGCAGGCGATGGGGGACGACTATCGGACCGAGCCGGAACAATCCGGGGCCGGAGGCACCGGGCGTCTGGCGAATGCGAAAGGAACCTCGCGCGACCCGAAGTTCAACTGGCTCGATACGGGTGAAACACAGACTGACCAGCACCCGGTGGTCAATATTTCGTGGAATGACGCTCAGGAATTCTGCCGCTGGATGACTCAACAGGAAGGTCTCACGTACCGCCTGCCGACCGAAGCGGAGTGGGAATTTGCCTGTCGTGCTGGAACGGTCGAGCGGTACTGGTTCGGTGAGACCCCGCAGGATTTTCAGACGCTGGCGAATACATCAGGGGCAGCACCGGCAGCGAATCAACAGGCGGGCAGGGATGTGTTCCGCTTTACGTCTCCCCGCGGCACGTTCAAACCCAATCCTTTCGGGCTGTTCGACATGCACGGGAACGTGCAGGAGTGGTGCAGCGACTGGTATGGTCGCGACTACTATCGGGCATCGGCGAAAGCACTGTCTCCATCAGGTCCAGGTGTTGGAACGATGCGGATCACGCGAGGTGGATCGTGTCACATCCCCGCCAGTGGCTGTCGCTCGGCCCGCCGTGGTAATCGCTCACCCACTGCGGGATACGACTGTGTGGGCTTCCGCGTCGTTGTGGAACCGTGAATTGTCTCAGTGTGGTTGTGGAGCCATACGATGAATCCGTCACAGCAGGCAGGTCGATCAGTCGGGCAATGCCCCGCCTGCGGCGTCCGTTACCAGCAGCGACCGGACAACGCCGGACGGCGGGTTCGTTGTCCTGGCTGCGGCGACGTTCATCGGCTGGCGGATCCAGCAACGGATTCCAGCCGGCGCACGCACGGCGTGTTTGTCGTGGAGCCGAACGGGCCTGCTGCGCCGATCGGCGCTTTCGGCGCTGACAGAACGATCAGCCCTGGGCTGCGCCAGCACGACACTTCGGTGTCGGCACAGTGCAATCTGCAGGATGACAGTGGCCGGCAGCCGCAGCCGCCGACTCAGACCGTTCCGTTGACCTGTCGGGGATGCGATCACGCGTGTCAGTTGCCCGTGGAATTCGCAGGCAGAAAAGTTCGATGTCCCAGGTGTGGCGACGTCAGCCGAGTGTCACGGGATCCTGGCAGTTCCGGTTTCACCAGCACGCATGAGCGGCAGCCGACTCCCCGCGTGAACGGTAATTCAAAACGGCAAACGCAGGCAGAAGTGTCGGCAAAGACAACGGTTCCAGAGTGGGTGCTGCCACTCATTCTGACCATGGCCGTCGTGGTTACCGGCGGCATGACGGTCGTTGTGCTCTCTGGAGACGATTCCGCCACGTTGGTCGCCTCAAGTCCCAACGTCGAGACGGACGACGTTCACGACGAGCGTGACAGCAGCCGACGCAACGGGGCCGAGCCGGGCAAATTGGATTCCGATTCCACATCGACTGCGGGACCCGTTGTGAATCTCGTCTCCAGCCCATCCTCGGCCGAGAAGAGTTCAGCCGGACCGGAGACGGGTCTTCGGCCACTGCCTGTTGTTGGCCAGTCCGACGTCGCAGAGAGGGCATCAGCAACAGAACCCGCCGACCCGCGGCTTGTCGCATCGATCAGTCAGCAGGCGGCGGCGGAACTGATGCCCGAAAACCGCCCCGTCACAAACAGGGGCGTCGGCCGAACAGGTCCGGCGGAATCAGCCGTAATGCGACAGGCCCGCGAGCTTCTGCAAGGCGGGCAGGCATTCCCATTCGACTTTGATGTCCGCGATCTCGACGGTCAGTCGCTGCGGCTGTCGGACTTGCAGGGCAAGGTGGTCATTGTGGACTTCTGGGGGACATGGTGTCCTCCCTGTCGTAAAGAGATACCGTCGTTTGTCCGGCTGCAGGAAGAGTACGGTGACCGCGGACTTCAGATGATCGGACTGAATTACGAACGGGGCTCGCCGAGTGCAGCCGTGGCCGGAATTCGAAAATTCCGTCAGTCAGCAGGAATCAACTATCCGTGCGCTCTGGGCAACGCCGCCCTGAAGAATCAGGTGCCTGGCTTCCGCGGCTATCCGACGACCCTGTTCATCGATCGGACCGGCAGCGTGCGGCTGAAGATCGTGGGATTGCACGCGTACGACCTGCTGGAAGCCATCGTCCTGACCCTGCTGGACGAAAACGCGGGCCGCACCGGCTGAGGCAGCCAGCAACCCGGTTGACGGCGATCGTTTCTCTGCCCGCCAGTGATCACTGGTAGACATCGACGTGACAATTGTTTATCGATGTTAAGTGAAGACACGTGAGTGGTTCGAGCAGAGGACACGCCGATCAGGATCACGCTGAAGGTCACCGACGGCCCGCACAAAGGGCAGGAGTACGGTTTCGACGAACACGACACGTTCATCGTTGGACGAGGAAGGAACGCTCACTTCCGCCTTCCCCGGAAAGACCCGTACTTCTCTCGCGCGCACTTTCTGATCGAAGTCAATCCGCCTGCCTGCCGCCTGACTGACCTCAACAGCACCAACGGCACGAAGCTCAACGATCGTCGTGTGGGTGAAATGGACCTGCACGACGGAGACACGATCAAGGGTGGTGATACGACCCTGCTGGTTGGACTGGAAGGCGAGAGCCCGACTGATCGCGATACACACCTGGCGGTGCAGCCGAGCACGGCGCCTCCCGGCGTCATCGATGCCGAAAATCAGGAACTGTTTGACGAAGAAGACTACCTGTCCGGTGAGCGGGAATTTGGCGGGTACCGACTGCTGAGGATTCTTGGTCGAGGAGGGATGGGTGTCGTTTACCTGGGGGAAGACCCGCGGACTCAGCGTAAGGTGGCGATCAAGATGATGGTGCCCGGGCAGGCGATTCCGCAGCGGGACATCGATCTGTTCCTGCGAGAGGCCAACGTGCTGAAGCAGCTCAACCATGCGGCCATCGTGGCGTGCTTCGACAGTGGTGTGATCGATCAGCGGTTCTTTCTCGTCACGGAATTCGTTCCCGGCCAGAACCTGACCGACCTGCTGGACGAGACGGGTCCGATGCCCGTTCCTCGAGCCATCCGGATCATCCGGCAAACGCTCGCGGCACTCGACCATGCCCACAGGAAGAGCTTCGTGCACCGGGACGTCAAGCCGAGTAATCTGATCATCACCTCGGCTCAGGACGCCGACCGCGCCAAACTGGCGGATTTCGGGCTCGCCAAGCTGTATCAAAGCACCAGTTGCAGCGGACTGACGCTGCAGGGCGAAATGGGCGGATCATTCGCCTTCGCCGCTCCCGAGCAGATAACCGACTTCCGTGCGGCGAGCCCCGCGAGCGACCTGTATTCGGTCGCCGCGACGCTCTACACGATGCTCACGACGCACCACGTGTACGATTTTCCGGAAACCGTGAGTGGGATCGTCCTCAAACTGCTGCATGAGGACCCCGTGTCGATTCACGACCGTCATCCGGGTATTCCCAGCGCACTGGGTGAACTCGTTCACCGGGGACTCAGCCGGAATCCCGATCAGCGATTCGCGTCGGCTCGCGAGATGGGCGATGAACTCAAAGCGTTTGCAACCGCCTCGACTCCCTGACGTCCCGAGGGTTGGGACTCGTCCGTCCGATGTCCCACTGGCGCATTGAACGCAGCGATATTCTGATCGTCGAGCGTGTTCCCATAGAGCTCACGTTCTATCTTCGCCCAGAACGGGTTTGCTTCGTACACACGCCTGAGATCATCCTGAGTAAACCAGTCGTCAATGTTCGTTTCGCGGTGCGCCGTGTTGCGTCGTGGCAGATTTCGGACGGCGCGTTCGTCTTCAGCCCTGACATCGATGAAGTGGCGTACAACCTCCAGGAAATCGTCGACCAGACTCTCCTGCCGAATCCAGTAATCAACACGACCACACATCATCGACTTCAACCCGTCGTCGGCAGATACAGTGGCCCCCATCGTCGTCAGCCACCCCAGGATCTTTCCCCGCAACCGCTCCATCCTGCGGTGGTCGCGGCGAATAATGCGTCTGGCCAAAGCGTCGGCGACACGCTGGGTCCACCTGGTCAAACCGCATACTGGTTGAATCTGCCCGGCCCGCAGCACTTCCCGGTCAATCGGATGACCGTAGAAGGTCTCGATGTGCTGTGCTCGACTGAGCAGCCAGTGCGGCAGGCGGCGGATATTCATGATCCGTTTTCGGTTCACCGTCAGATCGGCGCCGGAGTTCGCCTGTCGCTGCTCGAATGATTCGTGCTTGCTGGGCGAGCGAAGGTCATCGATGCCGTCAGCGGCTCCGACGAGATGAAACATCTCACTTGTCGAATTGCCCCCCGTCTTAGGCAGGTGTGCCCAGACGAAGTCATCCGCGATCACCATGCTGCAATTCTCCTGACTGCGGGATTCGGTTCGAATCCCAGTTCCCGCCGGCCATTCCTGTCGGGTATTTCGCTGAAATCGTGATCTACCTCCACACCAGTTTGACGGAAATACGGGTCGACACATCTGGCGATTCGATCTAAATGACATCTGCACGTCAGTCTGAGATTTGCCAACGAATTGGAGTCATTGGTCCACGTGTCACACGCTGCAACAGTCAAGGACGACTCGCACCGCGCCACCGGCCGAAAATCTCGTGCAGGGATGCGCGTGCGGCTGGAATCCTGCATTAGAAACTCGTTGAGTTTCCTGTCGATGTACTGCCAACTGCAGTCGGGACTGCTTTCTGGCTTCAAACGCGACTTCTCGCGAGTCGCTCAGATTCTGTGGCGCGAGGGAATGTCGGGAATCAGGAACCGTCTGCGCTGCAGTACAGCCGTGGCAATGTTCCGAGAGACGATCGGGGCCAAACCCTGGCTCGAACAATGGTCGTATCCCGATGCTCAGACACTGCACCAGCTTTGCCAGCACCAACCTGAATTCAGTCTGATTGTGGACGTGTCGGACACATCGCCGCGGCAATTGCAGGCGTGTATCGATTCCATTCGAGGGCAGTACTACCAGAACTGGGAACTGATCCTGTTGGTGCCGGGCAGACGGTCCGATCCTCAGGCCGGGACAGACGAGGCGTGTGTCTCGGAAGAGCTGCTTCTGGACCCTCGCATTTCGGCTTTGTGCCACGATGGCCGCACAGCGATGCCCAACGCGTGGAACCTGGGCATCGAAGCAGCCCGGGGCGAATGGGTGTCGTTGCTGCAAGCGAATGTCCGGCTCACTCCTGACGCGCTGACCTGGCTGCTGGTGACGTGCAACCGCCAGCCAGACGCGGCGTGCCTGTACTCGGATTCCATTCAGACTGACCGACAGGGACGATGCATCGCGACTCAGTTTCGGCCGGATTTTTCAGCCGAATACCAGCTTGCGTCGCACTTCACCGGCAGCCTGACCGTGTTCGAACGACGCCATCTGATGTGGCTCGAAGGTCTGCGACCGGAATTCGGCGCCGCAGCACGTTACGACCTGGAATTGCGTCTGTTCGAGGACGTTGGGGCCGCGGGATTTCAGCACATCCCACGGGCGTTGTGTCAGGAAACGGCAACGCCCGGGGCGACTGCCAGCGGTGAAGCTGAAGACCGACGTCGCGCGGTTTCTGAGGCACTGAATCGGCGAGGCATCTGCGGTCTGGTCGAAGCAATGCCGGAAGTCGACTCAGCCCATCGCATTCGATTCACGCCGCACGCGTTTCCACGCGTGACTCTGTTCATTGCCACGCGCAACGCCGTTCAACTGGTCAAGACGTGCGTCGATTCCATCCACCAGAAGACGAGCTATCCAAACTACAACATCGTCATCATCAACAACGCGTCCGACGAGCCCGAGCTCCTGTCCTGGTTGAGCGAAGAATCTCAGTCCGGTCGGTTGTCGGTCGTCGAGTACGACCGCCCGTTCAACCACTCAGACATGCACAACAGGGTTATCAAAGAGTGTGACTCCGAATTTGCCGTGCTGGTCAACAACGACATCGAAATCACGAGTTCCGGCTGGCTCGAACAAATGGTGGCAACGGCTCAGGCAGACAAGACGATTGCCGCTGTCGGGGGTCTCCTCCTGTATCCCGATCACACTGTGCAGCATGCGGGAGTGCTGATCGGTTATCGCGGAATCGCGGGACACTATCACCGTGGCCTGAACGTGCAGAAGTCCGGGTACAACGGTCGTCTGCACTGTCTGCAGGAAGTCTCGGCCTGCACCGGAGCTCTGCTGCTGCTGCGCCGAGAGGCCTTTCTGGATGTTGGCGGATTCGACGCCGAACACCTGCCCACGAGCTTCAATGACGTTGATCTGTGCCTGCGTCTGCGCCGTGCCGGCTATCGCTGCATCTACAACCCGGCCGTCCAGGCAATCCACTTTGAATCCAAGACACGCCGCGTCAATCCGTCCGAGGAAGGCCGCTACCACCAGAAGCTGCTGACTGACTGGGGGATGCAACTGCGGCACGACCCGTTCCACAATCCGAATCTCTCGCTACTGAGCGACTCCTTCAGGCTGCTCCGCAACAACACCCCGGATGTGACTGCCGTTGCAAAGTCGATTTTGTCAGCCCACGCAAACCCTATGCCCACTCGGCATCCGCCAGCAGACCGAAAGTCACGTAAGCTGCAACGGATGGGCCACGAGTCAGCCATCACCGTTCAGCACAGCGAAACCGCCCCGGGCGGGGATACCTGACGCCCGAGCTCGACTCCATCCGCGAGTTTGTACAGTCGAGGAGGCCGCCTTACAGATCATTCAGCCACCTCGGAGCGATACACCTCGTACTTACCGCTGTCTTTCCGCGGGATCTCGTCGACATACTTAAGGGTGTAATTGAAGGGCCAACTGCATTCGTCCGTGAAGTGGTCAAACAGCCGCTGCTCCTCGTCGGGAGTCAGTTCGCGACGCGCCATCAGTCGAATTTCGAGGTCGCCGGGAGTCGTTTGAATCGCCTGGAATTTCCGCAAGGGAGCGATCTCCAGTAGCCGCACCGAGTTGATGTTCGGGATTACCTTTCGTCCATCCGGCAGAATGAACCGCTGCTGCACGCGTCCAACGACACGCTTCAGCACCGGCAGTCCGCGACCGCACGAACACGGACCACCGACCTCCGCGACGTCTCCGATTTCATACCGAATGATCGGATTTGCAAAGTTGTGTAACACCGTCACGACGACTCGGCCAGACTCTCCCTGACCGCACGGAGTGCCATTTTCATCAAGGACTTCGACGAGCACGGTTTCACTCTGCACATGCAGGTCGTCGCACTCGGGACACTGCAGCGCGATGATGCCCGCTTCCCACGCCGAATAGTTATCCGTCACAGATATATCCCAGGTATCGCGACAGAGCTGACGCACTCCGGACTCCAGCAGCTCGCCCATCGTGCGAAATTCCCGCAACCGTTTGGGCCGGCGCCCCGTGTCGAGTCCATGCTGCACAAGCAGTTCGACGACACCGGGCATGGTCTGCACATAGTGCGGGTCGACCTTCATCAGCCATTCGAACAAGTCTGGAGCCGGCTGGGCGACATCGACGAACCACGATGGCCCGGATGGATAGCACGCGACCCACGATCCCTGCGTCTGCCCGCTCGGCCGCCCGCGGGCAGAGCGGATGGTCATGTTCGTCCCCGAAAAATCCCGCTTGTGCCAGATGTGGTACCGCAACCCCAGCGTGCGGAAAAACAGACGCGTCAGACCGGTTGACTGAACTGTCAGCGGCTGGCCACTGGCGCCGGAAGTCTTGACGACGGACAACTCGCCGTGCCCTGGCGGCATCAGACTCGTCACCAGAGCGTCACCGTGGTCCTGGACATCGGTCCGCGTCAGGATGGGAATCTGACGAAACAATTCCATCGTGAGCTGCCCGTCGGTAAGTCCCGCCACATCTTTCAATTGGCCAAGATAAAACGGAACCGTTTCCGCAGCGTGGCTGACCAACTGCTGAATCTGCTGCAACTGCCGTGCCTGTAATCGTTCGGGCTCCCACCACTGCGACTGCTCGAACTGATGCAGCAGTGCGAAGACATTTGCGTCGTCACGGGAAGGCATGGCCGGCCAGACAAGACGCGGCATACTTGAGACGGGGATCGCATCTATTCGGTGTTTTCTCGTGCCACACGGGCTGGTTTGGATTCACGGGCAGAATGGGCAGAGCCTAATTTACTTGACCATCGGCGGGCATGTGAGATTTGCGAGATCTGGCGTCCGCGGTCTGGAGTGCGGGGATGCATCCCCGCTTTCCATTCTTCCATCCCGGCGCAGCCGATTTCCGATACGCCCCCGCGCAGTTCGCGCCGCATCCGCGGCCACCGAAACAGGGCTCCGGCCCGATCGAAAGCGACACCGTCGCAATGGAAAGCGACGATCCATCGTCGCACTCCAGAGCCGCAATCGGCCGCCGCCACTCTGCAGTGCGGGGATGCATCCCCGCTTTCCATTCTTCCATTCCAGACGCCCCGCAGAACCGCCGTCCCTGCAAGCCCCCTCTCCCTGCGGGGAGAGGGTCAGGGAGAGGGGCGCACCAGCCGCCCGACGCCCCGCAGAACCGCCGTCCCTGAAAGTCCCCTCTCCCCCGC
>Ga0302123_10000685_pt1 | contig 25766 bp, 36 predicted proteins | sample CB21_321_MG_FD_203109 | JGI IMG/M metagenome (GOLD analysis project Ga0302123, IMG submission 203109) | Marine microbial communities from Western Arctic Ocean, Canada - CB21_32.1 | ecosystem: Environmental > Aquatic > Marine > Oceanic | place: Canada: Western Arctic Ocean | collected 2017-09-28 | reverse complement strand
CAGCTCCACCAACTGAAGACCTTAAAGAGGTAGAAAATAACTTAAATATTGGGTCCATGTCAGATTGGAAAGAGTTAGTACGTGATATGGAAGATGGTAAAGTGCAAGCTTTAATGATTGATAGTGCTGATCCAGTATATGGATTGCCCGAATCACTAGGGTTTAAAAATGCATCTTATAATGTGCCACTTATATTCTCATTTGCTAATATAATTAACGAAACTTCCGCTATGGCTGATTTGATATTACCTACGCACACATCATTAGAAGATTGGGGTACCGATGTGCCTGTTGCTGGCCCTGGATACCAAGTGGTTGGTTTTCAGCAGCCTGTAGTTAGGCCATTTTTTGAAGATCGTGGCGAAGAATTAGGTACAAGAAGCGTGTCAGATTCCTTGTTAGGAATCGCTTCTAATATGGGAGTTGACCTAGGTTTGGGGAGCTCAACATTTAAAGGCGTTGTGGAGAATGGAGCCAGGCAACTTTTTGAATTAGGGCGCGGGTCCGTAAAAGCTAGAGATTTTAGAGCTTTTTGGCAGGGCGTGTTACAGCGTGGCGGGTGGTGGGATACAACTTCGGTAGTCTCATCAATTAAATCGTCTGTTAAAAAATTGCCTGAACGTATTTCTGATCCGGAATTTGCAGGACCTGAAGGCGATGATACATTTCACTTAATCCCATTCTCATCATCATCGCTTGGTGAAGGAGAAAACGCACATTTACCGTGGATGCAATCGATGCCTGATCCAATCACTTCAGCAACTTGGCAAACTTGGATAGAAATTAATACTAAAACTGCCGAGAAATTGCAAATAACTGAAGGTGATGTAATTAAAGTCATATCGGCTCAAGGTACAGGTAAATCTTCGGATGACGGAATAAGGGTCATAGCGTATCCTCATCCTGGTATACCACCAGGGGTGGTTTCGATTCCAATAGGTCAAGGACATACTCAGGGTGGGCGATACTCTAAGGACAGAGGAGCTAATGTGTTGTCCATACTTGCTTCCAAGCTTGACTCAGACACGGGCTCTTTAGCTTGGGGCTCAACAAAGGTAAAGTTAGAAAAAGTAGAAGACTGGAAACGGTTACCTAAATTTGAAAACTCTAAACCTGATCTTGCTAGAGATAGTGAACATAAGATAATAAAAATCACTCCTTTAGTAGAAGAAAAACATTGAAAGAAATGATTTTAATAGAAAAGGACAATCGGCATGGACGGTAAAAAATGGGGAATGGTAGTTGATCTAGATAAATGTACAGGTTGTCAGGCGTGTGTTGTTGCCTGCCAGTCTGAAAATAACATCCCAATTAATGATGAATCTCTGTTTAATCAACGGAGAGCTATTCAGTGGATTAGGGTTGAACGTTATTGGGAAGGCGAATTCCCTGATATAAAAGCACGATTTATACCTGTCTTTTGTCAGCAATGTGATGATGCTCCGTGTGAGCCAGTATGTCCAGTTTATGCGACTTATCACAACAGCGAAGGCTTAAATGTTCAGGTTTATAACCGATGTGTGGGCACAAGATTTTGTGCAAACAACTGCCCTTATCAAGTTAGATTCTTCAATTTCTGGGAACCTGAATGGCCTGAGTCGTTCCAAAATCAGCTTAACCCTGATGTTACTGTTCGTAGCAGAGGAATTATGGAGAAATGCACTTTTTGTGTACAAAGAATACGACGCACATCAAGGGATGCTAAAAAGAATGGGGTTTCCGTAGAAGATGGGGATAGGGCTCTAAATCCAGCATGTGTGAATGCGTGCCCAACCGGAACGTTGGTTTTTGGAGATTTTAACGACGTTGAAAGCCGGGTTTCTAAGCTAGCTGAGACTGAATTAAATGGCCATGACGGTCGAGGGTATCATTTGATGGAGGACTACGGCACGAATCCAAGTGTTATATATCTAAAAAAAGTAGATGAAAATGCTGTAGTTGAGGAAGTACACTAGGTTTAATATGAGTGATCACAATAATCAACCACTAGGCTTTTACGCGGATAACCCCGAATGGACTAGTCCTGCAGCTATAAATGAGGATTTGGTTGCGAGACACGAGTCAAAAAGTAAATATTTTAAGCCTATTATTCTAGCCTTAGGAGTTGGAGTAATATTAGGTGTTATAGGCTTGATACTTCGTTTAGTTGACGGTGTGTCTAATACATCTCAATGGGGATATACTGCAGCAGTATTAGCTTTTTTGTTAACGACGGCGTCAGCTGCACCTATGGTGGCAATTGCACCCAGAATAGCAAAAGGTCATTGGAATCGAATCATATCTAGGCCTGCTGAAATGTGGTCTGCAGCTGGATTAATAAGCCTTTTGTTGTTTATACCAATGTTGTGGGTCTTGCCTAGCCTAGAGGACGGCAGAAGATCATTATGGTTTTATCATCCTGGCGAGGTTTTCGCATACTCACCACATTTGTGGATGACCCTTTCGTTACTAGGACTTGTGGTTTTAGGTTTCGCATTACTCTGGCTTTCTGCTCTTCCTGATTTCGCACTTTTAAGAGACCGGGCAGATGATGGCAGTAAAGAGAAAAAGAGATACACATGGTTAGCAAGAAATTGGACTGGAGCTACGGGAGACTGGATTTGGCAAAAACATAGGTTGGGAATTATAGGCGCTTTATATTTCCTTATGTTGATTACGGTTCATTTTCTTTTTTCAGTAGACTTTTTGATGACGCTAGTTCCGGCTTGGATAGATGCTCTATACCCAGCCACTCACGCTGTTCATGCATTACAAGCTGGAACCGCTACTATGTTAATTACCATGTTTATCCTGAGAAAATTCTGCGGCTATAAAGAGATAGGATATGATCAATTTTGGGGATTAGGCAAATTAATGTTTGCTTTATCATTAATGTGGTTTTGGTTTTGGTTTTCAAGTTTTAATGTTTATTGGTACGGAAAGAGACCAAATGAACTGCAAGTTTTAGAGCTTTTCGTTAAAGGACCTTACTTACCTCTATTTTATGCAAACTTTGTATTCGTTTTTGTTGTGCCTTTATTCACGATGATATGGAATTTCGTAAGAAGAAGTGTGTGGGGGCCAGCTCTTATTTCAGTTTCCGTCTTAATAGGTATCTTCTTGGATAGGATTCGTGTATATGTAGCTGCATACTCGGTCAGTGATCAAAGCGCAGAATTTCATGGTATAAAAACCATACCTCCGACTGTATATCCAGACGTTGCAGACGTGTTTATTGTGATTGGTGCAATCGCTGCGCCAATACTTTTGTACATGTTGATTTCAAGAGTTGTTCCTATTATCAACATTTGGGAACAAAAAGAGCTTTTGCTGTATAAGGTTCACAAAAAATATCACAGAGCCACGGTAATGGTTCTAGGTAAACCGGATTAATTTTAAATGCAAGAATATTCATACTCATCTGATAAAGAGTTAAACAAGAATCTGCTACGAGATGTATTAGGAATGCCAAAATGGTGGATGGCCGCTTTTGGTGGGTTATTCTTGATTTGGTTAACAGGTATGGGCGCTTATGGCTGGGAACTGAACCAGGGAATGGGCGTAACCGGTGTAAATCGACCAGTCTATTGGGGGTTTTATATAACTAACTTTGTGTTTTGGATTGGAATTAGTCACGCTGGAATTATGGTTTCAGCTATATTGCGACTAACTCAAGCCGAATGGAGAAGACCCGTAACAAGAGCAGCAGAAGTAATGACTCTGTTTTCGCTGATTGCTGCCCTAACAAATATCATGTTCCACGTTGGGAGGCCATGGCGCCTATATTGGATAGGCCCATATGATTTCTCAAGAGGAATATGGCCAAACATTAGATCCCCTTTTGTGTGGGATCCAAGCGCAGTTGGTACCTACCTTATTGGTAGCTCCTTATTTGTTTTTATTGCTTTAATTCCAGACTTGGCAGCGGCGAGAGATAGGGCAACTGGATTTAAGCGGAAAATATACGCTGTATTAAGTTTGGGTTTCAGAGGCACACCAAGGCAATGGAAGCTACAAGCGGTAGCAGGAATTTTGCTTTCTGCTTTAGTGTTACCTGTATTCGTGTCAGTTCACAGTATAGTTTCCTGGGACTTTGCTGTATCAATCGGTGTTGAAGGCTGGCATTCGACAATCTTCGCCCCTTACTTCATTATTGGCGCAATACACTCAGGTGTTTCTGCAGTGGCCATGTTGATGGCAATAATGGTTTGGCTATGGAAATGGGATAAATATATTACTCCGGATCATTTTGACTCAATCGGCAGGTTGTTGATAATTGTAGCGACTACATGGTTCTTCTTTTTTGCGCTTGAGTGGATATTTGCGCTATACACTCTTGAGTCATCTGAAATCGCATTAAGAGAGTGGCAAATATTTAGACAACCTATGGGACCATTATTCCTTGTATTTATGCTTACTGCTTATTTTATTCCTGTACCCGCATGGCTCTTTAAGAAGGTAAGAAGAAGCCCGATGGGAATGTTTATAACAACAATATTAGTTAATATTGGTATGTGGCTGGAGCGATTCTTGATAATAGTTCCTGGTCTGCAGCGTAGATCTCCTTTGGAGTTTGATTGGGGCAGTTATGCTCCAAGTATTGTTGAAATCCTTCTTGTTACCTCGACATTTGCGTTTGTAGGCATGGGTATATTGTTGTTTGCAAAGGTGTTTCCATTAATACCAATTTTTGACATGAAAGAAGGAGTCCGTCTTAGAGATGAAATACAGATCGGTCGTAAAACTGTGCCCGCATCTATTAGAGAATAGTTATTATAAAAATAAAATATCGAAATAATAAGATGCTATATAAAGAAAAATTTTTAGTAAAAAAGATAAACGAGTTAAGGGGAATGTTATGATATCGAGCCGTAGTGTTATAGCTCTTTTCAAAGATGTAGATTCAGCTGCAGACGCACTCGATGCTGTTCGAGCTGGAGGTTTTGAAAGACATGAATATGAAATCTTAACTGGCACTCCATACCCTGAAGGTGCTTTTGGAGAGGATGAACCCCATCATGGTTTATATAGATATCCGCTTGTTGGAGCAGCATGTGGGTTTATTATAGGACTAATAATAACTGCAGGAACACAGTTAGCATATCCACTTGTTACAGGAGGTAAACCAATACTGGCTGTACCTCCAATGTCCATAATTATGTATGAAGGCACAATGCTAGGATCGATTATTTTCACAGTGGTAGGAGTAATCATTGAATCCCGCCTTCCTCGGATTTTTATGGGTGCATATGACACTAGAGTAACTGAAGGGTATATTGGTCTTACGGTTACTACGTCCGAGGAAAAAATATCTAAAGCTGAAGAAATACTTAAGAAGACAAAACCTGAAGACATAAAAAGAGGTTGGGAACAAACTGATTTTGATTAATCTAGGCTATTAAAACGTGAAAATGAATTTCAGAAACCATAAAAATCAATCAAAAACTACATTAGTACTCGATCAGGCATTTCGGGGTCTATTAGTATTGCTCGTAGCTCTTTTAGCAATGACGCTTAACGGTTGTTACAACAGTAATACTGGGGAAACAGGGATTCTTGGAATTGCTGACCTCAAATTTCCAGCTTTCCCTGAAACTGGAAGTCACGCTGTAGTAGTTTTTTCGGAGATGCACTATTCACCGGCTTACGATGATCAAGAAGGCCCAACAATAGGCCCTCCAACTGACTCCATTCCTGTTACTGGTGGTGAAATTAAATACACCGCTGAAGAATATAAATTGTTACGCATGTCTGGATCAAGTGAAAATAGTTACCAGCAAGATGAAGCTGAAGAGATATATAGAGTCAACTGTTCCGTTTGTCATGGTGAATCCTTACAAGGAGATGGAGCAGTAGCAAAATATCTTACTCGTGGAGCCTCACCAGCTAACTTAATAGATGGTTCAGCTGCTGAAGCAACTGAAGGTGAGATTTTTGCCTGGATATCATATGGAAGCCGAACTGGATTTGCTTTAGAGATGGCTGGACAATCTAATCCCACAGCGATGCCTACATTTAACAGGCTACTTACTGAAAAAGAACGTTGGCATTTGGTCGAATATATCATGCGCAAGCAAAGTCGATAGAAATTTTGGACTGTAGATTTACAGTCTAATTAATTAAAAATCAAAGTCTGTACTCAGGAATTAAAGCCAAGATAGGTTTAAAGCCTAGACACTATTAATTTTTTTTACGTACTCCAATTGGCGTAACCCAAATTCGTTTAGAAATCTCATAACTTATTACTACGTCATTCTGATGTGCCGTCAACGTGATAACCCCACGGTATGGAGATGCATCTTTTATTACCGCAACATTTTGAGGCATTATTGAGTTTTCTACAAAATATTTAAGTAGTTCGGGGTCATCTTCCGGAATTCTATCTATGTTTACAGTGTTGCCTGTTTTGACTTTATCTAGAGGCACTGTCAATCTATCTTGCACAAACCCACTCCCCGGAATGGGGTGGCCAAAGGGACAGGTAGTTGGATTTCCTAATCGCTCGGAAATTTTTGTTGCCAGATCATCTGATATTGCGTGTTCAAGCCGATGGGCTTCCTCATGAGCTTTGTGGGGTTCCAGCCCTAGTAAATCCACAACCATTTTTTTTGCTAGCCTTTGCCTTCTCACAAGTTTTTCGGCAACTTCTTTACCACGATGAGTTAATGCAATATCTTTTTCTGGAAGCATTTCTACTAACTGTTCTCTAACTAAGCGCCTAATCATTCCGCCAATTGAAGGCAACGTAGTTCCAAGTTCCTCTTTTTCAGGCAATCGTTTTAATTGCTCTGCTAGTTGAGTGTTGGTAACCTTTATGCCAAGTTCATCTAACTGAAAAATCGAAACTAGATAGTTTTCAGCGGCCATAGATAGACGTCCGAATTGGTTATTATTTGTTGTCTTTGAAATTGCCATGTAATTTTTTGCGATTTAAATGATCATCTGATTTTATACGAACTCAACAAATTTAGTTCAATTTATTTATTTTCAAACAGCAAATTGTAATATAATAGCGTTAACGAATTCGACTAAGATCACTCATTGGGAAATTTGATAAACATTGCTTCCCTCGCTGTTGACATTAGTAATCATACGGCGATAAGATTTATGTTTGCCGCCCGTTTAGGCGGAGGTGTTTGAATTGTGCAATTTAACACCCGGATGAAAGGCTTAGTACTCTTGGTAATATCCCATGACGAAAATCAGAAAGCATTTCATTTTGTATGACGTTAATAGTATTAAGGGTTAAAGATTAAATATGCCGACAGTAAATCAGCTGGTTAGAAAAGGGCGAAAGTCCAAGATCAAGAAAGCAACAGCGCCTGCGTTGAGAGTTACATATAACTCATTAAAAAACAAAACTGAAACAGGGTCTGGCTCTCCTCAAAAAAGAGGAGTGTGTGTCCAGGTCAGGACAATGACGCCGAAAAAACCTAATTCAGCACTTCGAAAAGTTGCGCGTGTAAAGTTGACAAACGGCATGGAGGTAACTGCATATATACCTGGAGAAGGGCATAATTTGCAAGAACACTCTGTGGTTCTTTTACGCGGAGGCAGGGTTAAAGACTTGCCGGGTGTAAGGTACCACATTGTAAGGGGAGCCTTGGATGCATCTGGGGTTGATAAGCGCCAGAGGGGTCGTAGTAAATATGGAAGTAAGAAAAATAAAAACGCAATCGTTGCAAAGTAAATATAAAAATGGCTAGAAGACACAGAGCAGTAAAAAGAGAAATAGATGCAGACCCAAAATATGGGAGTACTGATGTTGCTAAGTTCATTAATCGGGTAATGATAGGCGGAAAAAAAACGATAGCCCGTAAAGTAGTTTACTCAGCGATTGATATCGCGGAGGAAAAATCTAAACGTCCTGGCATAGAGCTGTTTGATCAGGCCATTAGAAACACAGTCCCAATGTTAGAGGTCAAGTCTCGAAGAGTTGGAGGGTCAACTTACCAGGTACCTAATGAGGTAAGGCCGGAGAGACGCAGGACTTTGGCAATGAGGTGGATTATAGCCGCAGCAAGATCTAGGTCTGGAAGACCAATGGCAGAAAGACTTTCGCAAGAATTGATAGACGCGTCTAGAGGGGAAGGAACTGCAGTTAAGCGTAAAGAAGACTTGCATAGGATGGCAGAGGCTAATAAAGCTTTTGCTCATTATCGCTGGTAGGAACGTTTAAAAAACCGACCACTTTTTATAAGTAATTATCTAATGAACTCTACAAATAATTTAAATAAAACTCGTAATATTGGCTTTATAGCTCATATTGATGCGGGTAAAACTACAGTTACCGAAAGGGTTCTGTACTTTGCTGGCCGAATCCATAAGATTGGCGGAGTGGATCAGGGCACCACTGCTATGGATTGGATGGAGCAAGAGAAGGAACGGGGAATTACTATAACGGCAGCAGCCACTAACTGTAATTGGGACGGATATAACATTAATGTTATTGACACCCCGGGGCACGTTGATTTCACGGCTGAAGTCGAAAGAAGTTTAAGGGTTCTAGATGGCGGTGTGGTTGTTTTGGACGCAGTGGCTGGAGTGCAATCTCAGAGTGAAACTGTATGGCGGCAGGCCGATAAATATCAAGTTCCACGAATATGTTTTGTGAATAAAATGGACAAGGTTGGCGCTGATTTAGACCGTGTGATGGAAAGCATCGTCCGTAGATTGAGGGCAAATCCAGTAGCAATACAACTTCCTTGGGGCGCCGAAGCGGCATTTAAAGGTGTTGTAGACCTAGTTGACCGTAAGGCTTATTTATATCCTGAAGAAGGAGAGCAAATTCCTGTAGAACACCCTGTGCCGGATGAGATGAAAGACGAAGTGGAGAAATATAGATCAACATTGGTGGAAAAAGTCTCAGAGTTTGATGATGACTTAATGCTTAAATATCTTGAAGATGCCGAAATTAGCGGCCAAGAAATAAAGACTGCCTTACGAAAGGCAACAATAAAAAATCAAATCGTACCAGTTCTAGTGGGTACAGCCCTAAAAACCAAAGCTATCCAGCCTTTGATTGATGCAGTAAATCAATATCTGCCGTCTCCGCTAGATGTTCCTGCGGTTATAGCAAGAGAAATGAAGACAGGTAAAGAGGTAGAAAGAAAGCCAGATGCAAGCGAAGCATTCTCTGCACTGGCATTTAAGGCTGTTACTGACCCTTTCATCGGCCGTCTGATTTACTTTAGATCCTACTCAGGGACTGTTAAATCCGGAGCGATGGTTATTAATTCTACTACTGGAAAGAAAGAGCGAATTGGGCGCATAGTAAAAATGCATGCTAATACCAAGGCGGACGTTGATGTAGTAGAGGCGGGCGATATAGCTGCGGCTGTAGGTTTAAAGGGAACCTCTACCGGGGATACTTTGTGTGATGATTCGGCTCCGGTGTTATTGGAGTCGATTACCTTTCCGGAACCTGTAGTTTCTGTTGCAATAGAGCCGAAAACAAGAAGTGATCAAGATAAGATGACTGAAGCTTTAGTAAAGCTGGCGGATGAAGACCCTACTTTAAGGGTTTCTTATGATGAAGAGGTGGGGCAAACGGTTCTTTCGGGTATGGGTGAACTGCACTTAGATATTATTGTTGATAGGATGAGGCGCGAGTTTAACGTTGAGGGTAATGTAGGGAAGCCTAAAGTTGCATATCGTGAGGCTATTAGGATTGCCTCAAAGGCTGAGGGTAAATTTGTCAGGCAGAGTGGGGGGCATGGACAGTACGGTCATGTAAAGATTGAAGTAGAGCCACTGGATTCTGATAAAACGTTTGAGTTTGTCGACAAGATTAAAGGTGGAAATGTCCCTAAACAATATATACCTGCTGTTCGTAAAGGACTTGAGCAGGCCTTAGGCGCGGGCCCTGTCGCTGGATATCCGGTGGTGGGGGTCAAGGCAATATTGTTAGATGGCTCTTATCATGATGTTGACTCGTCCGAAGTGGCGTTTACCGTTGCGGGGTCAATGGCGATGAAAGAAGCGCTTAGTCGAGCTAAGGGATATCTTCTTGAGCCAGTGATGAATCTAGAGGTAACTTCGCCTAGCGACTTTTTAGGGGAAGTTGTAGGAGACTTGGGTAGGCGTAGGGCGCAGGTTAAAAACATTGATGCTGTCGAGGACACTCAGCTCATTTATGCATCTATTCCATTGGCTGAAACTTTTGGGTATGCAAATACTCTAAGATCTCTTACTCAAGGAAGAGCTAGTTTTTCGTTAGAATTCTCGGCTTTTGAAGAGGCACCAAAATCTGTTGTTGAAATGCAGAGGGCAATATAACTTATGGTAAACAAGAAACAAAAAATGAGAATTGTTTTAAAAGCGTTTGATCATAAAATATTAGATCAATCAGCTGGTCAAATAGTTGAAGCTGCAGAGAGAACAGGCGCGCAGGTTGCGGGTCCAATTCCTTTACCAACCTCAATAAAAAGATTTTGTGTAATACGCTCTCCGCATGTTTTCAAGAAATCGAGAGAACATTTTGAACTCCGAACTCACAACAGGTTAATTGACATATTAGAACCCACAAATAAAACTATAGACACCCTGACAAGCCTTAATGTGCCTGCTGGTGTTGATATATCAATAAAGTTGTAGCCTGACATGAGTAATAAAATGACAATACAGGCTATTTTGGGTCGTAAATTAGGAACTACAAGTATGGTGAGGGAAAGTGGGGACATGGATTGTGTGACAGCAATTGTTGCAGGCCCATGTACAATTACTCAGCTTAAAACTGCAGACAATGATGGTTACGCAGCTATTCAGATTGGGTTTGAAGAAGCAAAAACCGTAAACAAGCCAATGACGGGCCATCTTTCTGCGAGCGGAAACAATTTTAAACATCTAGCCGAAGTGAGACTTCCTGATCCTGAATCAACTGGGGCAGAAGTCGATAGCCCATTGAATGTTGGGCAAGTCATAAGTGTAAGCAGCTTTAACACTGGGGATCGCGTAGATGTAACAGGATATTCAAAAGGCAGGGGCTTTGCAGGCACCATTAAAAGGCATGGTTTTCATGGTGGTCCTAAAACACATGGGCAATCTGACAGGCATAGAGCACCAGGATCAATAGGGGCTGGTAGCACTCCGGGCAAAGTGATTAAAGGCAAGAAGATGTCAGGTCATTATGGAGATGAAAAAATTACGGTCCAAAATCTTGAAGTGGTTCAAACCGACAGTGTTCGCAACCTTATATTTGTAAAAGGGGCGATTCCTGGAGCTAGAAACTCAATAATGTATTTACGCAGAAGTATAAAGGACCTTAGAAGTCAAGGACTGATAGTTGAATTACAAGAACCGGAAATTGAAGATCCTATAGTTGATGAAGAGCCTACTACTGAAGTGGTTGAAAAAGAACTCAAAGAATAAGCGAAATATAAAACAGTGAAAATTAGACTTTTAGACATAGAAGGTAAATCTTTAGGACACGTTGACGTGGAGGATCATTTATTTGATGCTCCTTCTAACGAGGCCTTGGTGCATCAGGTTGTGGTTGCTCAGCAAGCGAATGCAAGACAAGGTACGGTCGGTACAAAAAATAGGGCAGCTGTATCTGGGGGAGGAAGAAAACCTTGGAAGCAGAAAGGCACTGGTAGAGCCAGGCAAGGATCAATAAGGTCGCCTCAATGGAAAGGCGGAGGTGTAGTATTTGGACCGTCCCCTAGAAGTTATAGGCAAAATACTCCTAAGAGAATGAAGAATGCTGCTTTGAGGTCTTCAATATCTAGTAAACTTCGTGATGGAAACCTTATAGTGATTGATAAACTTAACTTGGAACAAATAAAAACAAAAAATATTGCAAATATTCTAAAATCATTAAAAATTCAAGGCTCAACACTTTTAATTGCTGATGGTTCAGATCCACTAATATTTAAAGCAGCAAGAAATTTAGATAAGGTAAAGCTGATCCCATCATTTAAGTTGAATTCCCTTGATGTGCTTTTGAAAAGCAAAGTGGTAATGACCTTGGAAGCTGTGCGAAATGCAGAAAATATTTGGGGGTCACCATTTCTTAGAGAGAAAAACATTATTGATGTGCAATTAGTTGATGAGGACGTAAAGTGAATTCTACTGAAATCATTATAAGACCATTAATTACCGAGAAAAGTACTTTCCTTCAAGAAACGCAGAGAAGGTATGTTTTTGAGGTAAGTCGACAGTCAACTAAAATAGAAATAAAAAAAGCGATCGAGAAAGCATTTAACGTGAGTGTAATCAAAGTTAACACCATGAATGCTAAAGGCAAGACAAAGCGATTTGGCCCTCGTCCAACCGTTTTGAAAACTTGGAAAAAGGCCATTGTGCAATTAGCTCCAGGCGAAACTATAACTATATTTGAGGGCGTGTAAGTAATGCCACTAAGAAAATTAAAACCAAATACTCCTGGGCAACGTGGGGTGGTTCTCCAAACTACAGATGATATAACCACACGTAAGCCTAAAAAATCGCTTACTAAAGGAATGAAAAGAGGTTCCGGTAGAGATAATAAAGGCAGGATTTCTGTAAGGCATAGAGGTGGATCTCATAAACGTCGCTATCGAGAGATTGATTTTAAAAGAGATAAACATGGAATACCAGGAGAGATATTCTCCATAGAGTATGACCCTAATAGATCGGCAAGGATTGCTTTAGTTAAATATAAAGATGGAGACTGGAGGTACATAATTGCCCCTCTCGACCTCAAGGTTGGGTCACAAATTATTTCTGGTGAATCTGCTGAAATTAAAGTTGGTAACGCATTGCCTTTAAAGTCGATACCTACAGGTGTCGCAGTACATAATATTGAGATGAATCCTGGAGCCGGTGGGCAACTGGTTCGGAGTGCGGGTGGTTCGGCTCAAGTTCTTGCAAAGGAAGGCAACCAAACTTTAATACGTATGCCATCCGGCGAGGTTAGAAAAATTCTTAGTGAGTGCATGGCAACTATAGGGCAAATTGGAGCCACTGATAACAAGAATACAAAACTAGGTAAGGCTGGACGGCGTAGGAATATGGGGTGGAGACCTTCAGTGAGAGGGGTAGTAATGAACCCAAGAGACCATCCACATGGTGGTGGTGAAGGTAAGTCGCCTATTGGTATGCCAAGTCCGAAGACTCCTTGGGGAAAGCCTACATTGGGATTTCGAACGCGCAGAAATAAATCAACCGATAAGAATATAGTTAGAAGGCGGGATCAAAAGTAGCATATGTCAAGATCAATTAAGAAAGGCCCATTTGTACATCCGAAGCTAGCGGCTAAAATTGACAAAGCTCGGAATAGTTCGGGAAAAGTTGTGGTTAAAACCTGGTCGAGGGCGTCAATGATAATGCCTGAAATGATTGGATTAACAATTGCTGTTCATGATGGAAGAAGGCATCTGCCTGTATTTGTAAGTGAGAATATGGTCGGACATAGATTAGGTGAATTTGCTCCAACTAGAACTTTTAGGGGACACCTAGGCAGGTCAGATAGATCGAGCGCAGTGCAGTAAAGTAATAGATTAAATATTTAACAGTGGTTTATGAAATGTCATCCAAAGCAATAGTAAAAGATACCGGAATTTCGGTAAAAAAAATCCAACTCATAGCTAATTTAGTTAGGGGAATGAAAGTCTCTGAAGCGTTAATAACCTTAAGGTTTTTACCTTCACCTGCTGCGAAGGTTGTGTCTAAAGTTATTAAGTCTGCTAATGCTAATGCAGAAAATGAAGTTTCAACTCGAGCAGATGATTTAAAAGTGGTAGAAATTTATGCAAATGAAGGCAAGACAACTAAAAGGTTTAGGGCTCGTGCTAGAGGTAGGTCTGCTCGAATTTTTAGAAGGAATAGCCATATAACAGTAGTTGTTGATCAAGAAGGGGCGGTGAATTAGTTGGGACATAAAACACATCCAATAGGATTTAGGCTGGGCGTAACTAAGGACTGGCAGTCAAGATGGTACGCGCCGACTGGTAAAGAATACCGACAATTTGTATTGGAAGATCTACAAATTCGTAACAGTATTCTTGGACAGTATCCTGATGCAAGTATTTCGAAAATTGAAATTGAGAGAAACTCAAGTGATCTCATAGCTACGATATATACAGCTAGGCCAGGTATTGTAATAGGTAGGGGTGGAGCAAGAGTTGAAGAGTTACGTAAAATGCTTGAAGAGCTGACCAGTAAGAAAGCTCGTTTAAATGTCCAGGAGATACGACAACCTGAACTTGACGCATATTTGGTAGCTAGAGGAGTGGCCGATCAGCTTGAGAGGCGAATTGCGTTTCGAAGGGCTATACGCCAAGCAGTGGGTAGGACTATGCAAAGCGGAGCACAAGGTGTTCGCGTTAAGGTGTCTGGCCGATTGGGAGGCGCGGATATAGCTCGAACTGAAAATGCTCGAGAAGGAAGGGTTCCATTACATACATTAAAAGCTGATATTGACTTTGGGATAGCTGAAGCCGCCACTGATTTTGGTCGAATAGGTGTTAAAGTTTGGATCTATTATGGTGATGTAGTGAATGAGGCTGAAATAGCTGAAGCGGAACTAGAAGACATGTTGCCAATCGAGGTTACGTTAAGCCCGGTAGAACCTACTGCTGAGGTAGTTGAGGTAGAATCTACTGCTGAGGTGGTTGAGGTAGAACCTACTGCTGAGGTGGTTGAGGTAGAACCTACTGCTGAGGTAGTTGAGGCAGAACCTATGGTTGCTCCTAAGGCAAAAACAAAGCGGGCAACAGCTAAAGTTAAAAAGCCTAAAACTGCTACTCGAGCTAAGGCAGTTAAAAAAACAGTTAAAAAAACAAAAGTAATATCTAAGCCTAAGGAGGATGACGGTGCTTCAACCTAAAAGAGTTAAGTTTCGTAATCATCATAGAGGGCGCTTAAAAGGTGTGGCAAATGCAGGTAGCACCATAAACCTTGGTGAATATGGTTTGAAAGCTATGGAATCACACTGGATTACCGCTAGGCAAATTGAATCTGCTCGTAGGGCAATGACAAGGCATGCAAAGCGCGGCGGGAAAATATGGATCAGGGTGTTCCCTGATAAATCTGTTACGGCAAGAGCTGCTGAAACAAGAATGGGTAAAGGTAAAGGGGCTGTAGACCATTGGGTAGCAGTGGTAAAGGCGGGAAGAATTATGTTTGAAATGGCTGGCGTTCCTGAAGAGGTTGCGCGAGAAGCTATGAGGCTGGCGGCAGCAAAATTGCCAATTGCTACGAAGATTGTAAAAAAGCATGGGATTTAGGGCTAATTGCATAGGTTGATGAGGTCATAGTTGTGAATATTAATGAAATAAGAGCGTTGAATGTAGAGGAATTGTCTAATGAATTGCAGGACACTGAGAGTGCCTTAATGAATCTTAGGTTTAAGTCGGTTGCGATGCAATTGTCTGATGTTAATGAAATTAATCGGACTAAAAGGAAAATTTCCAGAATAAAAACTGTTATTAGAGAAAGAGAATTGTCCAAGGTAGTTTAATGAGTTTTGAATCACGAAAAACAAAAATAGGAAGAGTTGTCACAGACGGCATGGATAAAACGGTTGTTGTGGCTGTTGATAGAAGGCGACGCCATCCTTTATATAAAAAGTCGATAGGTGTAAGGAAGAAATACGTTGTTCATGACGCTAAAAATCAAGCGCATGTGGGCGATTTAATTAGCTTAATCGAAACACGTCCCATGTCTAAAACGAAGCGTTGGAAACTTCTGGATATTATAGAGAAAGTTGATTTGGCAGAAATAACACCTGAGGATATCCAGTTAGCTGTAGATGTTCAGAAAGCTCAAAAAGTTGCCCTCAAACCTACTGCTGAGGTAGCTGAGGAAGAACCTACTGCTGAGGTAGCTGAGGAAGAACCTGCTGCTGAGGTAGTCGAGGAAGAACCTGCTGCTGAGGTAGTCGAGGAAGAACCTGCTGCTGAGGTAGTCGAGGAAGAACCTGCTGCTGAGGTAGTCGAGGAAGAACCTGCTGCTGAGGTAGCTGAGGAAGAACCTGCTGCTGAGGTAGCTGAGGAAGAACCTGCTGCTGAGGACAAGAAAGAATGATTCAAATATATACCAGACTTAGAGTAGCAGACAACTCAGGGGCAAAGGTAATTAGCTGTATAGGAGTTCCGGGTGGAAGTGGAAGAAAGTATGCAGGCTTAGGAGACTTGATAATTGCTTCTGTTAAAGAAGCAATTCCAGCGGCGGGAGTTAAAAAGGGTGAAGTGGTGCGCGCAGTAGTTGTGAGAACGTCAAAAGGATATAGACGGAAAGATGGTTCTCATATTCGATTTGACGACAATGCCGCAGTCTTGATAAATCAAGAGAACCTTCCCCGTGGAACGAGGATATTCGGTCCTGTGGCAAGAGAACTTAGAGATAAAAACTATATGCGCATTATATCGCTCGCGCCTGAGGTTTTATAAATTAAAGGCATTAATTTTTAATTATGAAAATACGTAAAGGTGACAACGTTTTAGTTATTAGGGGCCGTGACAAAGGTAAAAAAGGTCGCGTGGTTCAGTCTTTCCCAAAAGATTATCAAGTTCAGGTTGAGGGAGTTAATGTGGTTAAACGCCATGCTAAAGCAACTTCAACTGTTACACAAGCAGGCATCATTGAAAAGGAAATGCCATTGGCGATTTCAAAAATAGTTTTAATATGCCCCATTTGTAATAAGCCGACTAAGGTAAGAGGTAAATCGATAGCTGATGGCTCGAACGTTCGTTTATGCTCAAAATGTGAGGAAATAATCGAATAATCTAATTATTTTGATTTGGAATTGGAAAAATGACACAAGAAAACAAAGAAAAGAAAAAGACTGTAAAAACAAAAAGCACACCCAAGAAGCCTGTAACTAAAAGGGCTGTTAGGGCTAAAGCTGAGAATCCGACTGTTGCAAAAAAAACGGTACAGTCTAAAAATATTGAATCCACTCAAATTAAACCTAGGCTTAAAGAGTTTTACCAAACAGATGTGCGGGCATTATTGATTAAGGAATTTTCATATAAGTCAGCTATGCAGGCTCCAACGTTGGATAAAATTGTTGTTAATATTGGCCTTGGAGAAGCGCTAACTAACTCAGGTGCAGTTGAGGCGGCCTCAAATGACATAGGGTTGATTACAGGTCAAAAGCCGATTATTAATAAAGCTAAGAAATCTATTGCAAATTTTAAATTGAGAGAAGGCACTCCAATAGGCGTTAGCGTGACTCTACGAAAGACTAGAATGTGGGAATTTTTTGATAGGCTAGTAGCCTCGTCATTGCCTCGTATTAGAGATTTTCGCGGAGTTCCGAGGCAATCCTTTGATGGAAGAGGCAATTATTCTATTGGCCTTCGTGAGCAAGTGATATTTCCAGAGATCGACTATAGCTCTGTTGATAAATTTAGGGGCTTGCAGATTGTTATATGTACTACGGCAATAAATGATCAAGAGGGGCTCAAACTTCTGGAGTTTTTAGGTATGCCATTTGTTCGGTTAGATAACGTCACTGCGGCTTAGAAGGAACACATTATGTCTATTACCGATCCAATATCAGATATGTTAACCCGAATACGTAATGCGATTATGGCTAGGCACGACTTTGTTTTAATCCCAGCATCTAAAACAAAATTAGCAATAGCTGAATTATTTAAAAAAGAAGGATTTATTCAAGGTTATGAGTTGACTGACGTAGATGCTCCTCAAAAGAACATAAAGGTACACCTTTATTATCATGACCGCGATGACCCAGCCATCGTTGGTTTGAAAAGAGTAAGTAGTCCAGGCCTTCGGGTATATGTTAGGAAAGGTGAAATACCAAGATATTTTTCTGGTATTGGGGTGTCAATTCTTTCTACTTCTAAAGGTGTTATGACTGGTAAAGATGCTTGGAAAAATGGTATAGGAGGAGAACTCCTTTGCTATGTTTGGTAAAGGGGGATTTATCTAATGTCTCGTATAGGAAATAAACCAATAGCAGTGCCACAGGGGGTAGAAATATCCATTGACGGATCCGATGTAAAAGTTAAGGGTCCTAAGGGTGAATTGTATATTACAGTAGATCAAAGTATGAAGGTTAATTCTCAAGATGATGCGATTGTTGTTGAAAGGTCGTCTGATGCCAACCATCATAAAGCCATGCATGGACTTACTAGAAGTCTGGTAGCAAATATGGTTATTGGGGTAAGTGAGGGATATACAAAGAAATTGGAATTAGTTGGAGTAGGGTATCGAGCCCAACAACAATCAGAGGGTGTTCAATTAAGCGTCATGTTGAGTCATGGCGTTACCATATTGCCTCCAGCGGGGGTGAAGATTAAAGTTGAAAGTCAGAATTCAATTACGATTACTGGCATAGATAAACAGAAAGTTGGTCAAATTGCCGCGCAAATAAGGAAAGTTAGACCCCCTAATGCTTACACTGGTAAAGGAATTCGATACGAAGGTGAGCAAGTTAAATTAAAAGCAGGTAAATCCGCGCGCAGGGTTTAGTCAACAAAAATAATCAGATAGTGGGAGAAAATTAAATTGGCAGGCCGTAAAACAATAAAGCAACGTGCATCCTTAAGGCATGTTAGATTGAGAAAAAAAATAAAAGGTACTGCAGCAAGGCCAAGGCTAGCAGTTTACCGTAGCTTGAATCATGTGTATGCACAACTTATAGATGATGATTTGGGCGTTACTATTGCTTCTGCATCAAGCGTGGAAGGCGACGTGAAGAAAGATGTATCTAGCCAGAACAAAACTGAAATATCTCGATTAGTTGGCACACTTGTGGCTAAGCGAGCTATAAACCATGGCATATCAAAGATCGTTTTTGATAGAGGTGGTAATAAGTATCATGGAAGAGTAAAGGCATTAGCTGATGCTGCAAGACAAGGAGGGCTAGTTATTTGACTTCAGAAAAACCAAGACGTGAAAGACGTAACAGAGATAGAGGTCCTGATGACGGCATGGAAGAGAGAGTTGTTAAAATTTCCAGAGTCGCTAAGGTAGTTAAAGGTGGTAGGCACTTAAGTTTTAGTGCTATGGTCGTAGTCGGGGATTTCAAAGGTAAAGTGGGTGTTGGACTTGGAAAGGCTGATGCCGTACCTGATGCCGTAAAAAAGGCTGGATATTATGCTAGAAAAAACATGATAAATGTTCCTATGTCTAATACTACTATCAGCCATGAAGCTAAAGTCAAATACTGTGGTTCTGAAGTTATGTTAAGACCGGCATCTAAAGGTACTGGGATAGTAGCTGGGGGCTCAGTTAGAGCTGTTGTTGAGTTGGCAGGAATTAAAGATATATTAACTAAAGCAACACATAGCACCAACCCTATTAATCTAGTCAAAGCAACGTTTAAGGCTCTGTCTACGCTTAGAGACCCACAGGTTGAAAAAGCGAGAAGGCAGGTAGTTATAGACGCAGGGATCGGAGTGGCTAGCAACAACACCAGTACAAAAGTTTCTGTGAGTTAAAAATGTCCAAACTTTCGATTACATTAATTAACAGCGTAATAGGTAATAAACAGGATCAACGAGATACTGTAAGAGTGCTTGGTTTACGTAAATTACATCAAACAGTTGTCAAAGACGATAACCCTTCTATTAGGGGTATGGTTCAAAAAGTTAGGCATCTTGTTAGTGTTCAAGAGATAGTGGATTAGTTTTTTATAAAGGTTTCAAATTGTCTGATAAATCATCTTTAAAATTAGAAAAATTAAGTGCTCCTAAAGGTTCTAAGCATCCAAGAAAAAGATTAGGCCGTGGAGATGGCAGTGGACATGGTAGTTTCTCTGGCAAGGGCATGAAGGGGCAGAAGGGTCGCTCAGGTGGAGGAGTTAGGCCAGGATTTCAAGGTGGGCAAATGGCCCTAATAAAAGGACTTCCAATGGTAAGAGGTTTTACAGCCCGGAGCCATAAATCCTACCAACTTGTAAACTTGGATCAACTTATGCTGTTTGAATCAGGATCTCAGATCAACCCAGCTATGCTTGAGAAAGTAGGCCTGATAAGAGATAGAACAAAGTTAGTAAAGATTTTAGGACGTGGGGATTGCGATAAACCGATCATCGTTGAAGCTACTAGGTTTTCAGATTCTGCTAGAAAAAAAATTGAAGACGCTGGCGGTACAGCCCTTGAGGCGGTTTAGTGACACAGAGGAGTTCTGCTGCAAGACAGCGAGAAGGATCATCGTCTAGGCCGCAATTAATTCAATCAATGATTGATGCGCTGAGAGTTCCAGACCTTAGAGCTAAAATTTTATTTACTTTAGCTATGTTGGTAATATTTAGATTTGTTGCTCATGTCCCTGTTCCTGGAGTTGATGGGGGCGCACTTGACAGGGCATTTGAACAGAACGCACTTCTTGGGTTTCTGGATTTATTTAGTGGAGGCGCATTAGCCAACCTAAGCGTTGCCGCACTTGGCGTGTATCCGTATATTACATCCTCTATAGTGATGCAGATATTAACTCCTGTGATACCTTCGCTCAAAGCTTTGTCTCAAGAAGGTGACTATGGCAGGCAGAGAATTAATCAAATCACTCATTGGTTAACTGTGCCGATTGCGATATTACAGGGTTGGGGACAATTAACCTTGCTACGCCAGTCGGGTGTATTGCCTGGACTAGATTTTGGTTTAAACCTCGGTACAATGGGCATTATAGTGTCTTTTGTGGCAGGCACAATGTTTCTTGTTTGGCTTGGTGAATTAATTACTGAAAAAGGGTTAGGGAATGGAATTTCGCTGATCATATTTGGGGGAATCGTAGCTAATTTACCAAATTTGATTGGGCAAGGATTTTTAGCAAAAGACGACATGGGTGGAATTTTGTTATTAGCTATATTTGGATTGGCAATAATTTATTTAATCGTACTTTTTAATGAAGCACAAAGAAGGGTTCCAGTGCAGTATGGGAAGAGTGTGTTTAGAGGTGGAAGAATGCAAAAGCAGACCGGATCCTCATTTTTGCCATTGCGAGTAAATTCGGCAGGGATGATCCCTTTGATTTTTGCGTTTTCTATTATAATTTTACCCACGACTATTGCTAGTTATTTTAGAAATCCATTGAGTGATGGTTTTGTAGCAGTTGCCGCTCGTTTTATTTCTGATACATTTAGTCCTAATCATTGGCCTTACTGGCTTGTTGTTTTCTTTTTGGTTGTCATATTTGCTTTTTTCTATACTTTAGTTATTTTTCAACAACAGCGTCTTGCCGAAAACCTACAGAGAAATAATGGATTTATACCTGGCATTAGGCCCGGGACTCCGACTCAGGAATATTTAAATAGAGTGATAATGAGAATTACTTGGGGTGGGGCATTATTCTTAGGTATGATTGCAGTTCTGCCATTTTTGATAACACTAATTACGGATATAAGAGCATTAACTATTAGTAGCGTAAGTCTTTTGATAATGGTCGGCGTTGCATTGGATACTATGAGGCAACTTGAATCTCAATTATTAATGCGTAATTATGAAGGATTCATAAAGTGATTGGACGTAAAGCACAACCGAATGAGTTTAGGGTAATCCTATGAATAAGGTTGTTTTAATGGGAGCCCCAGGTGTGGGGAAGGGAACTCAGGCATCTCAAGTTGCGAAATATCTGGACGTTAATTGTATGGCATCTGGAGACCTATTTAGAGACCATTTATCCAGAGAAACTGATCTTGGACTACAAGCAAAGTCATACATGACGGTTGGAGAGCTTGTGCCAGATGAGGTAACAATAGGTATGGTAACTCAATGGTTAAATAAAGGAGAACACTCTAAGGGATTTGTTTTAGACGGCTTTCCTAGGACTATAGTTCAAGCAAAGGCTCTTGATAATGTTCTCAATAATGGAACTGGAAGCTTGGATAGAGTGATACATATTGTGGCTCCGATAAGCGAATTAATTACGCGCTTAAGTGGAAGGTATATTTGTACAAAATGCCAGAAGCCCTATAATTTAGTTTCATCCCCGCCATTAATTGAAAATCAATGTGATGAGTGTAATGCTCCAATTTACCAGAGAGATGATGATCGTTCTGATGCAGTGAAGAAAAGATTAGAAGTGTATGAGGAGCAAACAGCTCCTTTGGTTGAATACTATGTAGGTTCAGGATTGTTAACTGAGGTTGATGGAGTGGGAGAAATTGATGAAGTGAGGACGACAATTCAAGAGGTTCTTGAGTGAATTTCACCTATAATTATATATATGAGGAAAAATAATCGAACACAATATAGGCCTAGCTAGCAAAAAACAAATGGGAATCACAATAAAATCTTCAAGTGAACTTGATTTAATGAGAGAGGCGGGAAGAATTGTGGGGTTAGCAAAGCTAGAGGTTGCAAATGCAATAAAGCCGGGAGTGACAACTAGATCTCTCGACAAAATTGCAGAGGAGGTCATAAGGTCTGAGAATGCCATACCATCTTTTAAAGGGTATGGAGATTCTCAGAATCCATTTCCTGCGTCTATTTGTGCGTCTATTAATGATGAAATAGTTCATGGGATACCTGGAACTAGAATTATATGTGACGGAGATATAATCAGTGTAGATTTTGGGGCAATATGGAAAGGTTTACATGCGGACAGTGCTTTTACAATTGGGGTTGGAAGTATTAGTAATGAAGCAGCTAAGCTAATTGATGCTACTAGATTGTCTTTAGAGAAAGGTATAGAGCAATCGGTAATTGGAAATAGGATCGGAGACGTATGTCATGCCATACAAACATATGCTGAAAACGAAGGATACACATTGGTGCGCCACTATGTTGGACATGGAATTGGGTATAGCATGCATGAGGATCCGCCAGTTCCAAACTGGGGTATGGAGCCAGGCCAAGGACCGTTATTAAAAGTAGGCATGGCGATTGCAATAGAACCGATGTTAAATATTGGAAATTATAGAACAAAAGTATTGAGTGATGGATGGACAGTGTCAACTGATGACGGTGAGTTATCTGCACATTTTGAACATACAGTATTAATAACAACTCATGGGCCTGAAGTAACAACTCGCTCTTAATTTATTATTAATTAATTTAGAGGCATAAGTGACTAATAAAAAAGACTCTATAGAAGTAGAAGGCGTGGTTAAAGAATCCCTGCCTAACGCGACGTTTAAAGTAGAATTAGCAAACGGACATAGAGTCCATGCTTATATATCAGGAAAGATTAGAAAAAATTACATACGTGTTCTCCCTGGAGACAGGGTGTTGGTTGAGTTATCGCCATATGATCTTGCAAGAGGTAGAATCACATATCGATTTAGATGAGATAGGCAATTAAATAACTATTAAAAAGAAGATAAATACACGGTAGATCAGTTAAGGTAAAAAATGAAAGTATCAGCTTCAGTAAAAAAGAGATGTGCAAAGTGCCGAGTGATTCGACGAAAAGGGCGTGTGCACATAATTTGCGAAAATCAAAGACATAAACAAAGGCAGGGTTAATATGGTACTTGTAGCAGGTGTAAATATTCCAGATGATAAGCGTGTTGAATACTCGCTCACTCGTATTTATGGAATCGGACCACAACAAGCGAAAGAAGTATTGTCCCGTGTCGGAGTTGATGATAATCCTCGGGTTAAAGATTTAACTGAAACAGATATAGTAAAAATACGAGAAATTATTGAAAAAGAAAAAATAGTCGAAGGTGACCTGAGAAGAGAAATTAATTCAAACATAAGAAGACTGATAGATATAGGCTCTTACAGAGGGCAAAGGCATAAACGTGGCTTACCTTCAAGAGGGCAAAGGACACGTACTAATGCGCGAGCAAAACGTGGACCTAGAATGCCTGTAGCAGGTAGGGGTCAAAAAGGAAAGACCAAGTAATATGGCTAAAAGATCAAGATCAAGAAGAAAAGACCGACAATCCGTACCTAAGGGTAGGGTTTATATACAATCGACTTTTAACAACACGATAGTAACTATCACAGATTTAGAGGGTGGGGTTATATGCTGGGGTAGTTCTGGAACTGTTGGGTTTAAAGGTTCACGTAAATCGACAGCTTTTGCTGCGCAAAGAGCAGCGGAGGATGCTACCCGCAAAGGTAAAGAACAAGGTTTACGAGAAGTAGACGTATTAGTTTCAGGTTCTGGAGCTGGCAGAGAAGCTGCGATAAGAGCCATGGTTGGGCAAGGCATAACTGTAGCGTCTATAAGAGATGTTACTCCGATACCACACAACGGATGTAGACCTAAAAAAAGGCGTAGAGTTTAGTAAATTGAGTATGATTCAAACGATTATGGAAAACAGAAATTCCCATATATTTAGGGAACAGGACTTGCGAGGTTTAACTTGGCAAGTATTGTCTGTGTATCGAAATAATTTTAGTCAATTTTCGATATTAACATTAGCCGGTATGCTGCCGGTATTTTTAATTTCTTATTTTGTAGCAAATAGCCTTATTGGTATATTAGTGGTTGCATTTATAGAGCTGCTCGTCATAACGGCTATAGCGGGAGCTTTTATATATTCGGTCCCATATTATTATGTAAATGGTAGAGTTGATTTACAAATATCGTTAAGAGCGTCACGAGCTGTGTATTTTAAATTACTAAGCGTTACATTAGGCTTGCAAATTATATTGGGATTATTGTTGACGTTTAGCGTCATATTTCCTCTTTTGTTAGTTCCGTTTGTTGTTGCCCTGCTTTATATGGTTTATTTTGTTGTAACACAACCTGTAGTATTAATTGAGCGACAGAAGCCAATGGATGCATTTAAGAGAAGTTTGAGTTTGGTTCGTGGTAATTGGGGGAGAGTGTTTGGATCTACGTCAATACTGGTGCTCACTGTCTTTGGCATTGGAGTATTAGCATGGCTTCCATTTTTTTTAATCTCTTTGGTTATACCAGAGGGGTCTGAATTACGAGGATTAATTCAGGAAATCAGTGTGTGGCCAGCATCAATGTTGACTATTCCACCGATATATATATTTTTAACAGTTCTTTATTATGATTTAAGATACAGGAAGGAGGATTTCAACTTTAAACAATTATCAGATGAAATTAGTTGCTGATAATTAAAAAATTTAAATGTTGATTTACTAATGGCAAGGTATACAGATGCGAATTGTCGGCAATGCCGAAGAGTAGGGGAAAAACTTTTTCTTAAAGGGGAAAGGTGCTACACACCGAAATGTGCAGTAGAGCGCCGCAAAAATCCTCCAGGAGATAGAAGTTTAAAGAGAAGAAGAGCTTCAGAATGGTCGCTTCAGTTGCGCGAAAAGCAAAAGGCTCGATTTAGCTACGGAGTTTTAGAAAGACAATTCCGTAAATATTATCAATTAGCGAATGAACGCCCTGGCGTCACGGGAGATATATTATTGCAATATCTCGAACGTAGGCTGGATAACGTTGTTTATAGATTGGCATTTGCTGGATCTCGTAAGCAGGCAAGACAACTAGTTACCCATGGCCATATTACAGTTAACGATAAAAAGATGGATATACCGTCTTATCTTGTTTCGACTGGTGATGTCGTTAAATGGAAAGGTGCAAACGGGAGTGTCCCAGAGTTTGCAAAGTCTATGATGGAATCAGGAGGCAGGTTATCTACCCCTGGTTGGTTAAAGGTTGGATCTGAAAAAGGGCAGGCCGAAGTCTTAGGAGAACCAACATTGGAAACTATCCAAAGTAATATTGATGTTAGGTTAATTGTTGAGTTCTATTCGAAGTAAACATTTTTGAAATTGAAAGATAACGTATAGGAGATAAAGAATCATGGTGCTTGAATTCCAAACATTGGTTCCGGAAGAATTACCAATACAGGAAAAAGAAGTTATACCTGATGCTTCCGTAAAGGTTCTAGAAGAAGAAGGAAACTATGGCAAATTTGTGACAGAGCCTCTTGAAAGAGGGTATGGCACTAC
>Ga0302123_10000682_pt1 | contig 25828 bp, 20 predicted proteins | sample CB21_321_MG_FD_203109 | JGI IMG/M metagenome (GOLD analysis project Ga0302123, IMG submission 203109) | Marine microbial communities from Western Arctic Ocean, Canada - CB21_32.1 | ecosystem: Environmental > Aquatic > Marine > Oceanic | place: Canada: Western Arctic Ocean | collected 2017-09-28 | reverse complement strand
AGGAGTTCATGTCGCCCCCCCCCAGCATCGGTGTCGAATCGGAATTCTGACCACCCGTATTCGAATACACCTGCGTGTCGAGCATCACCGCTTTCACATTGGGGCGGTTCTGCAGCACCATCTTGGACACGTTTTGATACCCGATGTCGCCCATGGCACCATCTCCGCCGACGATCCAGACCTTTGGTAACTCCTTGATCTCGTCAGCGGTCATCAAGTTGTCGCTGAAGTGGGTGTAGTCGTAGTGATCCTGCTCCGTCACCGAGGCACCCGTCTTGTTTGGCTCCTTGAACCATGAGATGAGCGTATCGGCGAGGCGCTCGGGGATGACCGAGCGACGTGCGTGGTCGACCATGAAGCTCTCGCCAAAGAGCCACCCGATCGTCGCGCCGTCCTGGAACAGCGAATTCATCCACGGATAGGGATGGGGATTGTTGGGCGGGGTCGACCCGTAGACCGTGTTGCACCCGGTATGGGCCGCCATCGCCATGACGCATTGGCCATTGTCCAGCCGGCCGTCGAGGGCCTGCAGGTCCTTGTGATTGAACGACTCCTGCTCGAGCACGCTCGCGAGCGCGTCCACGATCGCGTCATCCGAGATCGGGCCGTGCGCTTCGAATCGCGCGTCGGTGTCCTCGTCGCTGTCGCCACCGAGTCCCATGATGACGTGTGCCACCGTGCGAACGAACAGCGCGTGTTGCTCCGGGTGCAACGCTGCCAGGGCCGCCAGACCGGAGGCACCGCCCTGACGGAGCTTGCCCGCTTTCTCAGAAAACCGATCGGCCTTGGCGTGATAGAGGGGCCGCATGTAGGCCTCGGTCACCGACGCGATCGCGCGCAAGACGCTCTTCTCGCCACATCCGGCACAGGCGCCATCGCCCGACACCAGGGCATCGTAGTTCCGACGCACCATCAGGTGGTTCCGCAATGTCGCCGTCTTGGAATCGACGGGGTGTTCGTCGTTGTAGAACCCGAGGAACTTCTGCTCCGTATCCGGCAGCAGATCGAGAAACGCCGTTCCGGTCTCGTGCTCCGCATTGACCTTCTCGGTCTCGGCCACCATTCGCAAGGCGTCGTGGTCACCGCACGCGGTGACGCACGCTGCGCACCCCTTGCAGAGGTCGGACACGAAGATCGAGAACACGCCGCCGCTCCCCGGATTCTTCTTCTCTGGCCCTTTGAAGATCGCGTTGATCTTGCTGTACGCGACCGGCGCCTGATCGAGGATGGCAAGAAACTGATCGCGGGCCGTGTCCGAAAAGCCGTTCAAGCCACTGGTGGCCTCGCGGACGATCTCGGGAAACGGGGTAAGGGTCTTGCCGCCGATCGCATCGTTCATCAGCGACCGCGTGCGTTTCTCGATCTCTGGTACGTGGGCGATCAATTTCGCCCGGTCATCCGTGCTCTCGACATAGTGGTTGATCGCCGTCCGCAGCACCGTCTCGATGTCCTGCGAGCAATTCGGAAGCGCTGTATCCGGGCAGACCGAGATGCACTCCATACACTGGGTGCAGTTCTCGGCGATGAACAGCGGTGTCTCACGGCGGGCAACATACTTGGACGCCGTGTCGCCGGTCCCTGCAGCCATCACGCTCATGGCAGCCAGTGGCGAGGCCGGCTGGTCGTAGCCGTAGTCCGACCGGAACTCGGAGTCGAATACCCCGACCTGCGTCACCGGGGTCCTCTCGGTCTGTTCCTCCGGTAGCGGCGTCGAACGGCACGAGCCACACCCGCCGCCGTCGATGTCGAGCGGCAGCATGGGAAGGCCTCGGAGCGTGGAACGATCCGCCGCCGTTATCTCGCCCACCTTGATCTCGGTCACACGACCGAAACCCTGGGTCATGACCTCCATGTTGGACTCAATGACCGCCTGACCCAGTTTTCCAAACTTCTTTTGATACTGATTGCGGACGACTTCTTCAAACTGCTCGTTACTGATTTCGAAATCCTGGAGCAACGGGGACACCTTGAAGAAGGCGCCAAGAAATGCATTGCCCTGCATCCTCAGTTGCAGATCAGCGCGGTTGGTCGCCTTACGAGCGATGTCAAAACCGGAGAGCGTGAACACCCGGATCTTCTTGTCCAGAATCTGGGTGCGGGCCCAGATAGGCAGCCGCTCCCAGGCTTCATCCGCCGTCTCGTCAGACTCCCAGATCAGCGCGCCGCCTTCGGACATCCCGTCCAGCGGATTGCAATGCGTGAAGGCCTTGGGGTCGCAACAGAGCACCACATTAACGTGCCGCAGGTCGCAATTCACCCGAATGCGTTCAGGCGCCACCACGAGGAAGTACGAGGTTGGCGCACCCTTTTTCTCCGATCCGTACTTCGGATTGGCGCTGACGTGAATGACCTCTTTGGGACGACCGAATTCGTCCAGCTCAGAACTGCGCGCCGAGAGGAAATCGTTAAAGTCGCCAATGATCGCGCCCAGGTTCTTGCCGGTCGTAATCGCCCCCCAGCCACCGATCGAGTGAAATCTCACCGCAATCGCCCCCTCGGGGAGCAACGACGGCGCCTCGTCCGATACAACCGCGTACGGGTGGGGAATACCCAGCACAAAGAAGGATGTCCCGTCCTTCGCGGTGCGACCATCCGTCCGCGCTCGACCCGATGTGGCGTACTCGTACGCGCCCAGGATGTGCTCGGGACGGAAGTCGCGTGACCCTAGGCCGTAAATACCGTTGAAGATTCGCGGCAGGTCGCGGGCGGGTATTGCGGGAAACCCTTCCTCGATCGGGTGTCCCTCGATGACCAGCGCCTTGTTGAGCGCGGTTCGAATGTCGCGGCCCAGGGGATTGTCACCGGCGAGCGGTTCATCGGTCCGCTCGAGCACGATGGCGTTGCGCTTGCCCGCGAGGGCCTTCGCGATGGCCTGCTCGGGGAACGGTCGGATCACGTTGACGTGGATCGACCCGACCTTGGCGCCCCTGGTCTGTCGCAGGTGGTCGACCGCCGCTTCGCAATTCTCAGCCGCCGATCCCAGCGAAATGAAGATGGTCTCGGCATCCTCGGTCTTGTATTCCGTCAGCAGACCGTAGTGACGCCCCGTCAGACGACCGAACTCCTCATGCGCCTCCACCAGATACTGGAGAATCGGCTCGATGAAGTTGTTCCGTCGGGCCACCACACCCTGCATGTAGTGCTCCTGGTTCTGGACCGGACCCAGTAGCACAGGATTGGCCAGATCGTACATCTTCGGCACGCGCCGCCGTGTGGGACCGAACAGCGTACGCTGCGCGTCTGTCGGACACTCGATGATGTCTTCCGGAGCTCCCATGTACCTTCGGATGAGCTCTGACTCGTGCTTGTAGAACGTCCGCTCGAGGTGCGTGGTCAGAAACCCATCTTGCACGTTCATCCCAGGGGTCAAGCTCTTCTCTGTGACCCGACGCAAGATGAGCGATTGGTCCGCGGCCTGCTGGGCGTCCTTGCCGAACACGATGATCCAACCGGTATCAAGCACCCCATTGATATCGTCGTGGCCACAGTGCACGTTGAGCGCGTGCTTGGTCAGCGCGCGCGCGCCCACCTGCACGACCATGGTCGAGGCCTTTCCCGGCGCGTGATAGTACTGCTCCGAGGCGTAGGGAAGCCCCTGGCCTGAGGTGAAATTGGTCACCCGTCGCCCGCACACTGAGAAGGCGATGGCTCCGCCCTGCGCCGCGTGCTCGCCCTCGGCTTCGATCGCCGTCGTGCTGCGGCCAAAGACGTTGAGGTTCCCTTCCGCATACGACTGCTGATACAGCTCGCCCCCCTCGGTGGACGGCGTGATGGGATAGTAGACCCCCCCGTCCGTCACCCGCGCCTCTGTGTGATAGGCAACGAGCTGATTGCCGTTGGCGGTGATCCGAATACCTGGATACGCAGGTCTATTCACTGCAGTGTTGCTAGAATCCTTCCCCATGACACTCTCGCTTCAAACTTGAACAAGCCGCAGCGCCCCACAACAGGGCCCGCACTCCTGTGTACATGTCCCTACCAATGCAAATATTTTACTCGCTCAGCTCGCAACCGGCAATGACACGCGTGGTCTCGGTCACTTGCGGCGACAGCATGTCTACAAAGCCTTCTCGGTCCCAGGTCCGGTCGAAGCCATGAAAAAAGGCATCGAGCAAGGTATCCGCAGGGTGCCCGAGAAAGCCGGATGCGCCGCCCGAGCTGGCACAGGAAACCCCGTGCGGGCTGACCCCGCGATTGATCTATCGCCGAATCGCCGCGTATAGTGCCTCATTGGTAGGACAGACGAACGCGGTAAGCTACCGCCCGGGAAAGAGGCGGAACGTGCCATGACCAACGCCGAGCTTATCGCGCGCGATACCGCACACTTGATTCATTCGCTGCACGATACTCGAGCCCAGCAGTCGGCCCGTGTTTGGGTCAGCGGCGAAGGCGCCCTGCTGAGAGATGCGGACGGGCACGAGTACATCGACGGGCTCGCCGGCCTGTGGAACGTGCTCGCCGGGCATGGGCGACGCGAGCTGGCAGAGGCGGCGCGCGCCCAGTCCGAGACCCTCGCGTACATGTCCAGCTACACCGGCAGCTCGAACAAGCCGGCAATCGAGCTTGCCGAACATCTCGCGGCCCTCACGTACCCGTCAATCAACCGTTTCTTCTTCACCTGCGGCGGCGGCGAGGCGACCGAGAGCAGCGTCAAGATGGCGCGCGCCTACTGGAAACTGCGCGGCAAGTCGAACAAGACACAGGTCATCTCCCGTGTCGACGGCTACCACGGCGTGACGCTGGCGGCGATGAGCGCCACCGGCATGAGCGCCTACTGGCCGCTGTTCGAGCCCCGGGTGCCTGGATTTCTCCACATCCCATCACCCTACCCCTATCGCTACGACGCCCCGCCGGGTGTGAGTCAGGGTCTCGCGGCGGCCAACGAGCTCGAACAGGCAATTCTCGCTGAAGGCGCCGACACCGTCGCGATGTTTCTGGCCGAGCCCGTGCAGGGCGCTGGCGGCGTCATCGTCCCGCAGGACGACTACTTCCCTCGCATCCGAGAGATCTGCGACCAGTACGACGTGCTGCTGGTGGCCGACGAGGTGATCACGGCGTTCGGGCGCACGGGCACGCTGTTCGCACTCGACCACTGGGGCGTGCAGCCGGACATCGTCCAGTTCGCCAAGGCGATCACCTCCGGGTATGTGCCGTTCGGCGGCATCGGCATCAACGACACAATCGCCGCCACGCTCGACAGCGACGGGCGTCCGTGGATGCACGCCTACACCTATTCAGGCCACCCTGTGGGTTGCGCGGTCGCCATGCGCAATCTGCGGATCATCGAGGACGAGGACCTACCCGGCCAGTGCGCGGCCAAGGGAGACCGACTGATCGGCGCGCTGCGAGCCGCGCTTGGCGACCACCCCCACGTCGGCGACATCCGAGGCAAGGGACTGATGTGCGCCGTCGAGCTCGTGGCCGATCGATCCACCAAGCAAAGCTTCCCCGCCGCCGATGCGGTGGGGCCCAGGATCCACCGGGATGCGGCCGGTCGGGGCCTGTTTAGCCGGGTCAAGGCCGATACCTTCCTGCTCGCGCCACCGGCCGTCATCACCAATGACCAGTTGGACCGCACTGTCGAAATCTTGAGCGACTCCGTCCGCGCCGTCCTCGGGTAGCACGTCCACGAAAACCGTTTCTGCTTCGCACCGACCCGGACGTCCTGGCGGCACTCAACCGCTGGGCCGCTGACGAGTTGCGCAGCGTGAACGAGTAGATCGACTTCATTTTGCGACGCGCGTTGCAACGGGCCGGTGTCGCCGCATCACCCGCGTCACGAGTCTCGGCCGCGTGGCCGTGTATCGATGTCGCGCGCGCTGCGGTATGCTGTGCCGTCCCGTCCGCCCGCTCGACAACAGGCATGCACGAACACGGATTCGCCGACCTCCATCGATATCTCGATGGCATGCGTGCGCGCGACAGGTATCGACAGCGCCGCACGCTGGACAGTCCGCAGGGCCGCGAGGTCGTGGTCGAAGGGCGGCGGCTCCTGAATTTCTGCAGCAACGACTATTTGGGCCTGGCAAGCGACCCACGTATCGGCGAGGCGTTCAAAAATGGGATCGATCGCTGGGGAACGGGCACCGGCGCCTCCCACCTGGTGTGCGGGCATACCGCGGCACACGAAGCGTTGGAACTCGCCCTAGCCGAGTTCACGGGCCGACCCCGCGCGCTGCTCTACTCCAGCGGTTACAGCGCAAACGTGGGCGTCGTCAATGCGCTGCTGAGCATGGGCGACTTCGTCTTCGAAGATCGCTTGAACCATGCATCCTTGCTCGACGGCGGCTGGATCAGCCGGGCCACGTTCGCCTGGTTCGACCATCTGGACACCGCGCAGCTCGCGGGTGCCCTAGACGCGGTCTCCGAGGCGCCTGGACGCAGGCTGATCGCTAGCGACGGCACGTTCAGCATGGACGGAGATCAGTGCCCACTCGACGACACGATCGACATCGTGAAGCGGCACCGAGCGTGGATCATGATTGACGATGCCCACGGCATGGGCGTGCACGGACGCGAGGGCGTGGGGCTCGTCGATCCACAGCGGTATTCGACCGATGACGTGCCCGTGCTGATCGGCACGCTCGGCAAGGCATTCGGCACAGCGGGAGCATTCGTGGCCGGCGACGAGGGACTGATCGAAACGCTGATCCAACGCTCGCGCAACTACATCCACACTACCGCCATGCCGTCTGCGCTGGCGGCAGCAACGCTCGCGAGCCTTGAGATCGCGCGCACCGAAGAATGGCGGCGCGAGCATCTCGCGCACCTTGTCGACCACTTCCGGGCCGGGGCGTCCACGCTCGGGTTCTCCGTCATGCCCTCGACATCGCCGATTCAACCGCTGGTGGTAGGCGACCCGGCGCGCGCCCTTGCCCTGAGCAACGCACTCGAAGCGCGGGGGTGCCTCGTTGTCGCGATTCGCCCGCCGACCGTGCCCGAAGACACCGCGCGGCTGCGGATCACGCTGACCGCGGCGCACAAGGCGTCGGACGTCGACTTCCTGCTTGATGCCCTCGCGTCGATCAACCGCGAGCCGGAAGGAGTCTGATGCGACCTCGCCCCTTCTTCGTCGTTGGCACCGATACCGATGTCGGCAAGACGTTCATTTCCAGCGCGTTGCTTGGTCTAGCCCGAGGACGCGGGTTGCGCTGCATCGGCATGAAGCCGATTGCCGCGGGTTGTCGGCTCGACGCCGGCTCGCTGCGCAGCGACGATGCGCTGTCACTCATGTCGGCGAGCGACACACAAGTCGAGTACGAGACGATCAACCCGATCGCGTTCAAGCCGCATATCGCACCACACATCGCAGCCGCGCAGGCGGGGCGCGCACTGCGCGCCGCGGACCTGACCGCGCACTGTCGCGCGGTCCTGGCCCGGGCGGTCGATTTCGTACTCATCGAGGGCGCCGGTGGTTGGCTGGTGCCGATCAACGACACCGAAACGCTCGCCGATGTGTGCGTCGAGCTCAACGCCGCGGTGATTCTCGTGGTCGGGATGAAGCTCGGGTGTCTCAATCACGCGCTGCTGACGGCCGCAGCCATCGAGAGAGTCGGCCTTGAGCTTGCGGGATGGGTCGCCAATTCGGTGACCGGGCCGATGTCTTGCCTTGACGAGAACGTCGATACCCTGCGCGAGCGGTTGCGGGCGCCCTGCTTGGGTGTCGTACCCCGTCTGGGGGCGGTCGATCCCTCGGCGGCGCAGCCGTTTCTCAACCTCGACCCGCTGCTCTCCTGAATCAGAAACGACCGAGATGACCGACGCGCTAGGTAGCGGGTGTGGCCGGTCCTTCACTCCTGACCATGCCAAACCACGGGCCCGCGCCGCAACGGGCCGGTCACGAGCCAGGGTGCCGACGTGCCGAACGGTAGAATACGGATGTGCGCGTGGAACGGTCGGGAGAGTCCGACCGCGTCCGTACAGCACGCGACCGGAGGCAACCTCAGCGTGACACTCGACGATCTCAGCCAGGATGCGCTGCTCGCACGGGAGCGCGAGCTCACCGCCACGTATCAACGCTTTCGCGACGCCGGTCTCGCGCTCGACCTCACGCGTGGCAAGCCCAGTCCAGAGCAGCTCACGCTCTCGGACGGGCTCGACGCCATTGAGGGTGGGCTCGTGACCGACGACGGCACCGACACCAGGAATTACGGTGGCATCGATGGACTGCCGGAGGCGCGGGTGCTCGGCGCCGCACTGCTCGGAGTCCGTCCCGAGGACGTGATCGCCGGCGGCAACAGCAGCCTGACGCTGATGTATTGCTACCTGCTGAACGCGTGGCTCTACGGTCCCGCTGGGCCAGGCACCGCCTGGCGCGACGGCGGCGCCGTGCGGTTCCTATGCCCGGTCCCCGGCTACGACCGACATTTCGCGATTCTTGAGGACCTCGGGATTGAGATGGTCAATATCCCGATGAAGGATGACGGTCCGGACATGGACCAGGTCGAAGCCCGGGTCAAGGAGGACGCCTCGGTGCAGGGCATCTGGTGCGTGCCCAGGTTCTCGAACCCGGGTGGGCAGGTGTACTCCGACGCCACCGTCGACCGCCTCGGCCGGCTTCCCACGATCGCGGGTCCGCACTTCCGGATCATGTGCGACAACGCCTATGCCGTCCATGAGCTCTACGACGATGCGCCCCGGCTGGCCAACGTCATGGACGCCTGCCGGCGGCACGGCACCGAAGACAGCCTGGTGCTGTTTGGGTCGACCTCGAAGGTGACCCGGGCAGGTGCGGGAATCTCGTTCATCGCCGCCTCGACCACCAACCTCGGACCGTTCCGCAAACGGATGCAGGTGTCCACCATCGGGCCAGACAAGGTAAACCAGCTGCGTCACGTCCGGTTCCTCCATGATCTGAACAGCATGCGTGCCCACATGCGGAAGCATGCCGCGATCCTCAGGCCCAGATTCGAGCTGGTGCTCCACCACCTGTCGACAACGCTCGACGGCGCAGGGATGGGGTCGTGGACTTCGCCGCTGGGTGGCTACTTCGTGTCGTTCGACGCGTTGCCAGGTCTGGCCAGCACGATCGTCGGGCTGGCGACCGACGCGGGGGTGAAGTTGACCCCAGCTGGCGCCACGTTTCCCTATCGACGGGACCCGAACAACGCGAACATACGGCTGGCGCCGACGTTTCCCGAGATCGACGAGCTCGACCAGGCGATGCAGATTTTCGTGGTGTGTGTCCAGCTGGCGTCCATCAGAAGCCGGCTACGCCGGTAGCCGCCACCAGACATAGGCGGCGTGACGGTGCCGCCTGGCGCAGACGGTGGGTGATGACGCGGCCATCGAGCCGACCCAGACCTGAAGCTTCGGACGTCAGTAATCTCGGGACAGCTGTGCCAGGACGAAGGCGGCCATCTCGGCGAGTGTCGAGGCACACAGGACCTCGTCTGGCAGATTCGGAATCTGGGAGCGATCCGTCACAAACGCCACACATGGCCGCGCATACCGCACCGCGAGCAGCACCTCGCTGGAGGTGCCGGGACCACCCGGCAGCGCGATGACGACATCGGCGGTCAGCACGTTGATCTGGTTGCGTGACAGCGGCGCGGTGCCACGTACACCTCTCAGCGGCAGATGAGTGCGAATCGCCAAATCGACCCATCGGTTCGGGAATCCGGCCGGCGCGCGGCATCGCGGGTCGTCCTCGGCGCTCGGCAAGACCCCAATCATCAGACCACGGTGGTCCGGCACAGCCGCGAACGCCTCACCGACCGCCGCCATGACGCCCTCGCCACCGCCGGTCAGCAGGTGGAACCCCTGGGTGGCGATCCAGGTCCCGACCGCGCCGGCCAAGGTGTCATGCCGTTCGACGCCCGACCCCATCACCCCGATCACCGGGCGGCGCCGTCCTCTAGACATCTCCTAATAACCCATGGTGAAAGTCCCGCGGCCCTCACGACCTAGCGGAGCGCTCGACGACCACCTCGGACCCGCTAGTGGTCTCCTCATGGACCGGCAGATACAACCCGAAGGTCGTCCCGCGCCCAGACTGGCTGTCGACGGTGACAAAGCCGCCGCTCTGCGTGACCACGCAGGCGACGGCCCCGATACGCCCGAATCATGTCGCCGTCGTCCGGGTAAATAATGTCCCACAGGCTCGTCTGCATCAGCTCATCGTGCGTGTACTCGCTGAGCCGAACAAATTCTGGATTCAGATAGACCGGACCTTCCTCCTGGAGCAACATGATCAACGCGGGGCTGCTCCCGGCCAGCAACCGGAATTTTCTCTCGCTGTCCTCGAGCTGGCGTCTCGCATTGGCATAGCCCAACGCGATCGCCAGGAAGTCCGCCGCCTCACGCAGGGTGGACTGTTCGTGACCCGACCACAGTCGCGGCGTCGTCGCGTCGAGCAACAGGAGCCCCACAAGTGTCTCGGAGTAACAGACCGGCGCAACGAGCACCGCCCGAACGTTGAGAGACGCGAGGCCCGCCGACAGCGCGCCGATAGGAATGCCGGTGGCAGTGTCCTCGACGACGATCAGGTCGCGGGAGCGCAGCGTCTCCATCACCTGGGCCTGGAGCACAACTTCGCCTACGCTCGCGGGCCAGGCCAGCCTTCCGGCCCAACTAAACGGTCAACGGAGATCTGACCGTCCTGGGACACGGTTGAGTATGCCGCCCGAAGATTTAAAAAACGGACATGCAGGCTGTCGACGGCAGCCTGCATGATGTCGCCTGGCGACTGAGGATCCCGCATCGTCTGCGCGATGTCTTTGATCACCGCTAGGCGGACGGCGAACTCGGATTCTGCCGGACCGGACTGGTCGTGGTCGCTGCCCATCTCTTGCCCCCGGTCGCACCCGCCACGTACTAACACTCAACGAGACGGCTGCGATTATAGCGTGGGCCAGGTCAGCTCTGTGCCAAGCGTGGACGGGTTGGAGCGAGAGGCAGCGTGCACGATTCTCAGAACCCGCGTGGGCGATCGGGATTGCCTCGGATGCTTCTCTTTCGTCAGGAGGTCGGTGGTTCCCAGCATCGGGTGATAGGCCACACCAATCCTCTTGCCACACGTGGCGCTACCGTGGGTGTTTAGACCTACGACCAACACAGGCCATATTGGCCGTATCGCGGCAATCATCCCTTCCGTTGAACCACTACGGCGCTGTCCATGCATACGGGAGCATGGCGTCCGTTGGCGGAAACAACAACTGTGGTACGTTATTAAGGACGCATCGTTTGATTGATTTTGTCGGGGCGTGGCGCAGCCTGGTAGCGCGCCTGCTTTGGGAGCAGGAGGCCCCCGGTTCGAACCCGGGCGCCCCGACCATTCCCTTCACAACGAACGCCGGCCGGGGTGTGGGGCGGAGCCCCACTTAATTAGAAGAACGCCCGGCCGTGCCAGGAGTCTGCAGCGGGCAACTCCCAGCGGCCTTCGCGAACAGCGCCGACCGTGGTCAGCGTGTTGTCGAAGACCACCGTGGCCTGGCTGACCGACCCCGACTCGACCAATTCGGCGAACCGCTCGCGCGAAACTCGCGCGATACCGTCCCCGTCGCGATACAACACCGGTGCGTGATTCACCAACTCTATCCCCAGCTCGACCTGCAGCCCCTTCATCCGCCGCACCAGGGCATCGACCGAGCAGCCGGAGGCGCCCGCGGCTCGCTCGTCCACCGCCACGAACACGAACCGGTCGTATCGCAGATCGCGGGCGGTCGTCAGCGGCACGTCATGGGCGGCCCACTGTCCAATGAAGGCATCCACCTCGCCGAGCACGCGTGCACGTTCAGGCTCGGACAGCGGACGCTCCGCACCGAAGATCCAGAGATGAGCGTCCGGCGGCAATTCGTCGAATGACACATGGGGCATCCGGTCATTATCGCACATCCGCGTCCTGCCTCCGCCGCGGCCTCTCGACCGCCGTAGCCTCGGCGGAGGCGGTTGGCGAAGCCGGACGCGAGTGACTGGACGCCGTACAATGGACCGATGACCACGCCATCGGCGCCCGCTGTCCACACCATCGGCGCGAGCACCTTCGGGCGCTACCTGGTGGCATCACCGACGCACACCGGGCCGGCGCCGTTGCTCGTCGGGTTCCACGGGTACGGGGAAAACGCCGAGCGGCACCTGCAGGCGTTGCGCGGTATCCCAGGCGTGCAGCGGTGGCGTATCGCCTCGGTTCAGGCACTCCACCGCTTCTATCAGACGCAGACCGGCGATGTAGTCGGGTCCTGGATGACGAGTCTGGACCGCGAGCAAGCGATCCGCGACAACGTGGCGTATATCCATTCCGTCATGACCGAACTCCAGGACACGAGTTCGCCTGACACGCCGCTGGTCTATGCCGGTTTCTCGCAGGGAGTCGCCATGGCGTACCGGGCCGCGTTTGGCGCTCCTCACCGATGCGACGGCCTCATCCTACTAGCCGGCGACGTTCCGCCTGAGATCCAGAACATGGCGGACGGTCGCTGCCCCCCGGTGCTCCTGGGCTGCGGTCGCGACGACTCGTGGTACACGCAGGCGAAGCTGCGGTCCGACCTCGCATTCCTGGAGTCGCGCTCGATCACATTCGACACGGTGGTCTTCGACGGCGGGCACGAGTGGCACGCCGACTTCTACGTCGCGGCCGGACGCTTTCTCGAACGCGTCCGCACCAGCCATCGAGAGCAGATCGATGCGGCCGTACAGGCGAGATCGCAGACTTAGACCCTTGGTCGCGCTCCAGTCGCCAGACCGCTACAGCATCCCGCTCGGCGACGCCGATGCGGTCACCGCTCTCGCCTACACCGCCAACCGAACCGCCTCGAGGGTCGAGGCCACGCTGATGCTGGGACACGGCGCCGGGGCGGACCAAACCAGCCCGTTCATGCTGAGCTTCGCAGCGGGTCTTGCGGAGCGTGGGCTCGATGTCATCACCTTCAACTTCCTGTACACCGAGCAGGGCCGGCGGGCGCCGGACCGTGGCCCACGTCTGGAAGCCTGCTACCGGGCCGTTGTCGAAACGATGCGGGCCGACCGCCCCGAGGTGGCCGGGCGTCCGCTGCTGATCGGAGGCAAGTCGATGGGTGGCCGCATCGCGTCTCAGATCGTCGCCGCGCCAGAGGAGGACGCGGCCGAGACCGGCCCCAATCCGGACGTCGCCGGCCTCGTCCTGCTTGGCTATCCGCTGCACCCTCCCGGCAAGCCGGACCGGATGCGTGACGCCCATCTGCCTCGAATCGGCGTGCCGATGTTGGTGGTACAAGGGTCGCGGGACACCTTCGGCACCCCGGACGAGTTGAGACCCGTACTTGCAGCCCTGCCGGCGACGCGGTTGCACGTCGTCGAGGGAGGCGACCACTCGCTGACCATCCGCCGCAAATCCGCCCCGCCACAGGAGCAGATCTACGCGGCGGTGATGGACGAGATCGTCCGCTGGGTGAGGACGGTCGTCAGGTAGGCACTGAGGCAGGTCCGCTCGTTTGCCGGCATGGCGCAGGCCCGCAGGGCAAGGCGGAGGCTTGGCCGGCGTGATCGGATGCCCAGACAATCGCCTACCGGGGCCGAGCGCCGCCCCGCGCCCTACACCTCTTCTTTCATGGTCACTGCATCGAGGAACGGCATCATGCCGCGCAGCTCTTGACCGACCGTCTCAATCTGGTGCTCCTGCTCGGCCTTGCGCTGCGCCATGAACCATGCGCGGCCCGCCTTGTCTTCGGCGATCCACTTTTCGGCGTAGGCGCCCGACTGGATGTCTGTCAAGATGCCCCGCATTGCCTCGCGGGTGTCATCGGTCACCACCCGCGGACCACCCGTATAGTCACCGTGCTCGGCCGTGTCACTGACCGAATAGCGCATATAGTTGAGCCCACCCCGATAGATCAGATCCACAATCAACTTCAGCTCGTGCATGCACTCGAAGTAGGCGATCTCCGGCTGATACCCTGCTTCGACCAGCGTCTCGAATCCCGCCTTGATGAGCGCGCTGACGCCGCCGCACAACACGGTCTGCTCGCCAAACAGGTCGGTTTCGGTCTCCTCGGCGAACGTGGTCTCGATGACACCCGCCCTCGTGACCCCCAACCCCTTGGCATAGGACAACGCGAGCTTGCGGGCGCCACCGGTCGCATCCTGCTCGACTGCGATCAACGCCGGCGTACCACCACCCTCGAGAAACACCTCGCGCACACGATGTCCGGGTGCCTTGGGTGCGATCAACGTGACGTCGATGTCTGCGGGCGGTGCGATTGTCTTGTAGCGAATGTTGAACCCGTGAGCGAACATCAGCATGTTCCCTGGTTGCAGGTTCGGCGCGATCGACTCGTCGTAGATCGCCCGCTGCGCGGTGTCGGGTGCGAGCACCATCACCACGTCCGCCCAGGCGGCCGCCTCGGCGCCGCTGGTCACCGTGAATCCGTCCGCCTCGGCCTTCGTGCGCGAGCGGCTGCCCACGGCCAGCGCCACCCGCACCGACACGCCACTATCTTTCAGGTTCAGCGCGTGAGCGTGGCCCTGTGAGCCGTACCCGAAGATCGCCACCTGCTTGCCCTGGATGAGAGAGAGATCGGCCGATTCGTCGTAGTAGATCGTTGCCATGTAAGTCTGCCTCGCGGTTTCGATGACCCGGGCGCCGGCCCGGCAATGGATAGGACGCTGTGTATTCGGATGTCAGACGGAATGGGACACGCTGTCGTCGGCTATGTCCGCCGGTGCGCCGCCGCTCGGCTCGGTCGCCACGCTCTGCCGTCCGCGTGCCATCGCGACACGGCCAGTCCGCACCATCTCGAGCACCCCGAACGGCCGGAGAACCCCCAGGAGCCCGTCGACCTTCTCTTCGGTGCCGGTCGCCTCGATAATCAGCGAGTCGGGTGCCACGTCGACGACGCGCGCGCGGAATGCATCGACCAGCTGCATGACATGGGTGCGTGTCTCACGACTGGCGGCGACCCGAATCAACGTCAGGTCGCGGATGACCGCCGCTTGCCCCGTCAGATCGGTGACCCGCATCACGTTCACCAGCTTGTACAGGTTCGCCTCGATCCGTAGCGCCTCGTTGACGTCGGCGTTCACCACGATCGTCATCCGGGACACCCCCTCGGTCTCGGTGTGCCCGACTGTGAGCGATTCGATGTTGAACGCCCGGCGGCGAAACAGCGAGGCGACCCGGTTCAGCACCCCCGGTTTGTCCTCAACGTGCACGACGAAGGTATGGCTAGTCATCCGCTGTCTCGACGATCGGGCTGGGACTCGGCCGCCTGATCATTGCATGCAGGTCGGCACCGGCCGGCACCATCGGGTAGACCGTGTCCTCCTGCTCAACCTTGAAGTCGATCACGACGGTGCCGGCTTCGGCGCGAGCCATCTCGATGGCCGGGACCACATCCGGCCGGTGCGACACGGTTGCGCTCCGCAAGCCGAAGGCCTCGGCGAGCCTCCCGAAGTCGGGACTGAGCATCGGCGTGGCGGCGTATCGGCGCTCGTAAAAGAGCTCCTGCCACTGCCGCACCATGCCCAGAAAGCCGTTGTTAATGATGGCCACGTTGATCTTGATCTTCTCCTGCGCAATGGTCGCCAGCTCGCACATCGTCATCTGGAAGCCGCCGTCACCCACGATCACCCACACCTCGGCATCTGGCCGCGCCAGCTTGGCGCCGATGGCCGCCGGCAACGCGAAGCCCATCGTGCCCAGCCCGCCCGAGGTAATGAGCGACCGGGGCTCTTGGTGATGGTAGTACTGCGCCTCCCACATCTGATGCTGGCCGACGTCGGTCACCACGACCGCCTGACCATCAGTCAGCCGCCAGATGTCATTGATGACATGCGCCGCGTAGAGGTGCCCGCTGTCCGGGATGTTCTGGACATCGCGAACCGCTGAGTCGCCCTTCGCCTCGGCGATAGTGGCGAGCCAGCCGCTGCGGTCGCCAACCTCAATTTTCGGCAGCAAGTCGCGCAGGACGGTCGACAGATCGCCCGCCAGCGCCACGTCCACGACGACGTTCTTGTTGAACTCGGCCGGGTCGATGTCGATGTGAATCTTCCGCGCGTTTGGCGCGTACGTCTTGACGTTGCCGGTGACGCGGTCGTCGAACCGCATGCCGAATGCCAGGAGCAGATCGGCTTCCTGGATCGCCTCGTTCACCCAGGCTTCACCGTGCATCCCCATCATCCCGAGATTCAGGGGGTGCAACGCCGGGACCGAGCCGATGCCCAGCAGGGTCATCGCAATAGGGATGTTCGCCCGCTCGGCGAGCTCTCGCACCACGTCCGTGGCGCCCGAGAGTATCAGCCCATGGCCGGCGAAGATAATCGGCCGTTTCGCGCTATTGATCAACTCGACTGCCTGCTGATAGTCCGCGTCCGACGACCGCAATTCCGGCCGGTAGCCGGGGAGCCGAACCGGGCTCGGGTCCCAGACAAACTCGCCGGAAGCCTGCTGCGCGTCCTTCGTAATATCGACCAACACGGGTCCGGGGCGGCCTGACCGGGCCACGTAGAACGCCTCGCGGATGGTTGGCGCCACCTGGGAAACCTCCGAAACCAGATAATTGTGCTTCGTGATCGGCAGCGTCACCCCGGTCACGTCGGTCTCCTGAAACGCGTCCGTGCCGATCACCTTGCTACCTACCTGTCCGGTGATGCACACGATCGGCGACGAGTCGAGCATCGCCGTGGCGATGCCGGTCACCATGTTGGTCGCGCCTGGCCCGGAGGTAGCTATCGCCACCCCGACCTCGCCACTGGCCCGCGCATACCCATCCGCCATGTGGGTCGCGCCCTGCTCGTGCCGCACCAGGACGTGCCGGATCGGGTAATCGAGCAACGCGTCGTAGGCCGGCAGAATTGCCCCGCCTGGATACCCAAACACCGTCGACACCCCTTCCCTCACCAGGGACTCCCAGATCATCTGCGCGCCGGTTCTCATCTCTCCCATGTTCTAGCAGCCCGTTACCCTGTCACCGCCCCTTCGGCCGCCGAACCGACCAGTCGGCTGTACTTCGCCATGACCCCTGTCGCAAACCGTGGCTCCGGTGCCTGCCAGTCCTGCAGCCGCGCCGCAATCTCAGTGTCCTCGAGCTCGAGCCGCAGCACGCGCGCATCGAGGTCGAACACCACCGTGTCGCCTTCACGCACCGCCGCGATCGGTCCACCCAGCGCCGCCTCCGGCGCCACATGCCCGGCCATCAGCCCATGCGTGGCACCCGAGAAACGGCCGTCGGTGAGCAGGGCAACCGAGTCGCCCAAACCGGCGCCAACGATGGCCGCGGTCACCGCCAGCATTTCCCGCATACCGGGCCCGCCACGCGGCCCCTCGTACCGAATGACCACCACGTCGCCCGGTCGCAAGGCGCTCTGCTCTACCGCAGCGAAGGCCGCCTCTTCGCTGTCGAACACACGTGCCGGCCCGCGGTGCTGCCTGGTCTCGTAGCCGGCAACCTTGACGACACAGCCGTCAGGCGCCAGGTTACCCTTGAGGATGATCAAGCCTCCCGTTGGCTGCATCGGATGGGACGCCGGACGCACCACCTCCTGACCCGGCGTTTCCTGCGCCGCGTCCGCTTCGTCACCGATCGTCCTCCCGGTTACCGTGATCGGATCGGCATGCAGCGCGCCGACCTCCTGCAGACGCTTGGCCAGGAGCCGGCTGCCCCCGGCGCGGAAGAGGTCGGTCGCGACGAAGCGACCACTCGGCTTCAGGTCGGCCAGCAGCGGTGTCCGGCGGCTGATGCGGTCAAAGTCGTCGATGGTCAGCTCCACCCCGGCTTCCCGCGCGATCGCCAGCAGATGGAGCACGGCGTTCGTCGACCCGCCGGTCGCGGCCACCGACGCGATGCCGTTCTCGAGCGCAGCCCGCGTCATCACCTGACGCGGACGCCGGTCGGCCAGCACCATCTCCATGATGAGCTGTCCGCTCTCACGCGCGACCGTGTCCTTCGTGTCATCCAGCGCCGGCACCACGTTGTGACTCATCGGCGAAATGCCAATGAGCTCGCACACCGTGGACATGGTATTGGCGGTGAACTGTCCACCACAGGCGCCCGCACCCGGGCAGGCGCTGTCCTCGAGCGCCGCCAGCCGCGCGTCGGTCATCTTGCCGGCCGCATGCGCGCCGACCGCCTCGAACACGTCCTGGACCGTAACGTCGTGCCCCTCCCACCGGCCCGGCGCGATCGAACCGCCATAGAGGACCAGACCGGGAATGTCGAGGCGCGCCAGCGCCATGACACCACCGGGAATGGTCTTGTCACAGCCGACCAGGACCACCAGCCCGTCGAACAGATTGCCCCGCGCCACGAGCTCGATCGAATCGGCGATGACCTCGCGGCTGACAAGCGAGGCGCGCATCCCCTCGCTGCCCATGGTGATGCCATCGGAAATCGATACGGTGTTGAACTCCATCGGGGTGCCGCCCGCGGCGCGGATGCCCTCCTTGACGCGTTCACCAAGCCCTCGCAGGTGGAAATTACAGGGCCCGATTTCGGTCCACGTGTTGGCCACGCCGACAATCGGTCGCCCCAGTGCCGCATCATCGAACCCCACGGCCTTCAGCATGGCTCGAGCCGGCGCCCGGGAGGGGCCGTCGGTGATGGCGCCGCTACGTCGCTTCCCTGGTATTGCGCTCATGGGTACCCTGAAAAAACAGGGCCATCATCCGGTTCGGATGATGGCCCTGTTGGTGTTCTTCGCAGGTCGGCACATCATCCGCTGGCCGCCGGCGCAATCGCTACGCCGACGCTGCGAACAACGACCACGACAGGACGAACATCAAAACGAAACATTGTCGATACCAGTAAAACACTGTAATTCTAACGTGAGGACGGTCCCGCATCAAGATTATAATTTTTACTGTTTCATAATCTTGACTAATGGCGTCATGCTCGTATTGTACCTTCCTTTTGTACCTTCCTTCTCGCCCGACCAGGGACCTCTCCCCGTCGGCGACGCCACGAGCCGATCCGCTCTGGGCAGGCAGGAGAGGGCGAAAGCGGGGTGCTATTCGTGCTACGTCCGCAGGTCCGGTAGGGGTTCGCCCTCGGGAACGAAACGCAGCGCGACGCCATTATTGCAGTAGCGAAGTCCTGTCGGCTCTGGCCCGTCCTTAAAAACGTGGCCCTGATGCCCGCCGCACCGGGCGCAGTGGTACTCGGTGCGAGGCAAAATCATCTTGAAGTCCGTCTTGGTGCTGACACGATCCGCAATCGGCGCATAGAAGCTCGGCCAGCCGGTGCCACTCTCATACTTGCTCGCTGACTCGAAGAGCGGAAGATAGCAGGCGGCGCACATGAAGATGCCGGCCCGCTTCTCCTGATTCAGCGCACTCGACCCCGGTGGCTCGGTCGCCGCCTTGAACAACACCGCACATTGATCGTCGGTCAGCAACCCGCGCCAGTCCGCCAGTGGTTTCTCGAGTGTACGGATCTTCTCGGTCACATGTGCCTCCTGGCTGCCCGGGGCGTTCACAAGACCCCTCAATGTTCTTGCTTCATGGGTGAGGATATCACCGCCGCAGGAAACCCGCGTCGTGGGACGCTCAGCCGGTGACGAGAACCAGGGCGGTCACTCGACGAATGGTGCGCTCTCGCGCATGAGCCCGCGCCAGTGAGTGGGCACCCGCCAGCAGACACCCGTCCCTGCAGTTGGCACACGCGCCCGCCGTCGGCCTACACAGCGCATCCACAGCGCACTGGCCGCGTCGGACCGAGCCGCCCGGCGCCTCGCGCAGGCGCGACCGTCATCCGGAGTTACCCTCACGACACCCTCTTCGGGACACATACGTCCCGCACCGGCAGGGAATCCATTTTTGGGGGCTGTATATCGAAACATCGATTCGATGGCATGGCGCTTGTAGTAGCGGTGCCCAACGGGCGTCGAGCCCATCTCGACACCGCGTGGCGCAACACTGCTCCGCGCCCCAGCACGGGAGAAAGAATATGACAAAGCGGAAGGCACTTGCGATCGTCACGCTGGCGGTTCTGGCCCTCGACGTCCTGGGCAACGACTCCGAACAGCCGGCACGATTGACCGAGCTCACCGCGCTGAGCTTCTACACGCAGGTGCCGTACTGCCTGCTGATGATCCTCATCGCATGGGTCTGGACCCCGGAGCCGATGCGACTACCGTCGGGACTCTCCACTATCGAGTTACTGACGGAAGTACACCGCTACCGCGAGACGATGCGGTCGGGGCCGCTGCAGTCGACCGGCCGACTGCTCTCCTCGTACTCGATGCTCTGGCTGGCCGCCGTGACCAGTATCGCCCTCAAGGTGGTCACCGGACCGTCTCTCAGCGCCACTGTCGTGGTGGCGATGATGCTCCTCACGGTCTGCGCCGCCGGACCGATTCTCGGCGCCGCCGTGAGGCTCCTGCCATGACGGCCAACCCATTCGTTTCACTCGTCATGACGCAGGGCTCGCGCACGGCTGCATGCAAAGAGGCCGCCGTTTTCGTGGGGCGAGTGCCACGACATTCAGCGCGCCGCCTGCGACAGGGCCGCCTCTCCGCGTAAGCTACCGTGATGAGCTACCACATCATCAACGCACGGATCGTCAACGAGGGCACCGTGACCACGGGCGATCTGTCTGTGGCCCGGGGGCGTATCCTCGGGGTGAACGTACCGTCGCCACCCGGCGCCGAGCTCATCGATGCGGCCGGCGGCTACCTCCTTCCCGGGATGATCGACGACCAAGTGCACTTTCGCGAGCCTGGGTTCGAGCACAAGGCCACGATCGCGACCGAATCGCGCGCAGCCGTCGCCGGCGGCATCACGAGCTACCTGGAGATGCCGAACTGTGATCCGCAAACGGTGACAGCGAGAGCGCTCGAGGACAAGCACGCAAGAGCCGCCGCCCGTTCAATGGCGAACTACGGGTTCTACCTTGGCGCGACCAATGACAACCTGGAGGCCATCAAGACCGTCGACCGGCGGCTGGCATGCGGTATCAAAATCTTCATGGGGTCCAGCACCGGCAACATGCTGGTCGACGACGAGCGCACGCTCGACGCCATCTTCGCCGCAGCTCCCCTCATCGTCGCCACCCACTGCGAGCACACGCCGACCATCGCCGCGAACGAGGCGGCCGCCAGGACCAGGTACGGGGACGACATCCCGTTCACGGAACATCCGCTCATTCGCTCGGTAGACGCGTGCTATCAGTCGTCGAGCCTCGCCGTCGAGCTGGCGACGCGCCACGACGCGCGGCTCCACGTGCTGCACATCACGACGGCCAGGGAGCTGGACCTGTTTGCATCGGGAGACCTGACCAATAAGCGGATCACGGCGGAAGCCTGCGTCCACCATCTCTTTTTCAACGATACGTCGTATGCGGCCAAGGGCGCCGACATCACGTGCAATCCGGCGATCAAGTCGGCCGCCGACCAGCAGGCACTCTGGGCGGCGGTCAACGACGACCGCATTGATGTGATCGCGACCGACCACGCGCCCCACACCGCGAACGAGAAAGCCCGGCGCTACGGGGAGGCACCCGCCGGACTCCCACTGGTGCAACACGCGCTACTCACCCTCTTCGAGCATGTACGGGACGGCACCTTCAGTGTCGAGACGATCGTCGACAAGACCGCGCACGCGCCGGCGCGGCTGTTCGGCATCACGGAGCGCGGATTCATCCGCGAGGGGTACTGGGCAGATCTGGTGCTGATTGATCCCACTACGCCAACGAGGCACGGTGCGATCTATTCCAAGTGTGGGTGGAGTCCGTTCAGCGACGTGGTGTTCGGGTCACGCGTACGCATGACGTGGGTCAACGGAGCGCTGCGATACCGGGATGGCGACCTGCAGACGGGCGCGGGCGGCCGAGCCTTGGAGTTCGAGCGACCATGAACAGCCTGACCGGTATGACGAATATGCTCGTCGCAACGCCGGACAATGGCCGTGCACATCCGGCGACCGGAGCTCCGCCCGCACACCCGTGCGGGCGGAGCGAAGCGGTCGCTAGATGCCGTCTTCCATCCGGATCGTGATTGTCTCGCAGAGCCCTTCGATGGTCCGGTGCTCGTCGTCACCAATCTGTACGCTGAACCGGTACTCGCCCGCCTCGAGCTGCATCTCCATGCCGTCCGAACCGTCGCCAAGATGGATCCACGGATCCGCCTTCGGGATGAGCTCGCCGACCGGCAGGCACTCCGTGTTGACTCCGAGGTGGAAGTGTCCGAGATTTTCCCGTGCCAAGGTGACCTCTTCTTCCGGCACCGCGCCGATCTGGAAACTCTCCGCCCCGAACGTCAATCCGAGTGGCACCTCGGTCGGGTGATCGGTTTCATCAATGGGTGACACGAAAAACACTCGCGGCGCTGCCATGGCCGCGTCACCCGCCGTCGACTCCGTCTCGCCACCAGACGAGCCCCCCCCGCACGCAGCCGCACCTGCACACACGAAGACGGCCAGCGCAAACCAAACCCTGAGAATTAACGACTTGTCATCACTCCTGGTAAAATACACGGCTTCCCCCCTTTAGACGAAACGTCCGTTCTTCCCACACGCTGACACCTTCTAGGTCGGGCGATACGCCAACACCAATCCAGCCCCGACAGCCGCCATTAGGATGCCGACGAAGAAGACCGGCGATGGACTATGCTCTGGTGGATTGTAGAGCATCGCCACGAAGACACTGACAACCGGGGCACCGGCGAAGACCAGCGGCGGCACCACGTTGGGTCGGCCGCCATTGGCCAGCGCAAGCACGATGCCGAGGGCGCCAAGCGCGCCGAGCACCCCGGCCGCGATGGTGAACGACACACCACCTGATGTGAACAGATCCCAACTACCCGCCCTGGCAATCATGCCCCCAGGAATCAGGATCGCCACGAGCAGATACGCCACGCCCACCATCAGGAACGCATGCACCCCGCTCCCGCCCAGGGCAACCTGCCCTTTGTGCAACGTCGGGATATAGGTGCCCCAGCTCAACACGGTCAAGACGACGAACGGTAGCCAGCTACGCATTCCGGTTCTCCTTATGAGAGCGAATGAGCCGCCTCCCCGAGGGAGCACAGTCAAGCCTCACATTGTACCGCCCGAGAAGCCGCAGTGTCGCTTCCAGTCGTGACCGCGGCGCCTTGACTACATATTAGGTCGAATAACCTTATGGTTGCAGTGCCGAAGCGTCATCCGAATTCTTTGGACACTACGTGATCGGCAGGGACGTCACCATCCCTTCACCAAACACGCCGTGTTTCTTGATGCGCCAGCCGTCTGCCGTCTTGACGACCGTACTCTCGTATCGACCGGCCGGACCGATCCTAAGTCCAGTTTGTCCACTTTCCTGCGTCATGATGTACCAGAATGCGGAGAGCGTCGCGCCTTCGTCGTTCGGTGTGATGTAGAACGTGGACGTCCAGTGCCGCATCTTACGGTCAGGATCGCTCCTATAGTAGCTGAGGGCGAACTCCCTGATCTCGTCCTCCCCGGTTACGACGCGCCCGCTGTTGTGGATCTCGCCATCGGGCAAGAACGTGCTCGTCCACAGGTCGGCGTTGTCCTTGGTCGCGAAGTCAAAACCCTGGTGGTTGGTCCAGAGAAGCCGCTGGATCTCATTGTAATCGTCGGCTGTCAATCCACTGTCGCCGCTCGGCTGCGCACAGGCGAACCCGACGGCAAACGCGATGGCTATGGCCATGATGCTGGTGAGTCTGTGTCTGATCACTGCGACCTCCTTGTCGGGTAGGCGGACCGTTCGATTCGTAGGCTGTCGATCATAAGATGTCCATGTACATGTGTTCTGCTATGGTGTCAACGTGACCAGAGGCTCAGCGCGGAGATTTCGCCTCTGGAACGATCCGGTTCACGAACCCAACCCGTACCATCGTTTCCAGGAAGTCCGCCCAGCTCAGTCTGATTCAGCCGGGAGGTAGGTGGGTCAATCGATTGCACCAGATCAATCGGCGCGTGGGGAAGAGGTTCGAGCTCGGCACAGGAATGTGCGATGGCCGAGAACAACTCCACAAGGGAGCGGAAGTGCGAACCGGCTTCTGCGACTGATGCAGGGCGTTGCGCGTAAGAGGACATTGTCATGAACACGAGGTGGAGCGGTGGCAGCGCAAGGGGCTCGATACGCGTCGGGGCCGCGTTGGTCGGCTTCACTCTAGCGGTGACGCCGGGGTCGGCGGCCGGGCAGACCGAAGCAGAGGTAACGTTTACGAAGGACGTCGCACCGATCCTGCAGCGATCCTGTCAGAGTTGCCATCGGGCGGGCCCGGGCGGCGGCGCCCCGATGTCGCTACGCACCTATAGCGAGGTGCGCCCATGGGCCCGCGCCATCAAGGACCGGACGGCCCAGCGGACGATGCCACCCTGGTTCATTGACAAGAACGTCGGTGTCCAGGCGTTCAAGGACGACCCCTCATTGAGCAACGCGGAAATCGCGACCATCGCGCGGTGGGTGGACAGCGGCGCGCCGCGCGGCAATCCGGCCGACCTGCCGCCGCCGCGGGAGTTCTCCGACGGCAAGGAGTGGACAATCGGGGAACCGGATTGGATTGTCTCGTCTCCCGAGTTCGCCGTCGCGGCGGTGACCTCCGACTGGCACGGCTACTTGGATCCGTCGCCGACGGGGATGACCGAGGACCGGTACATCAAGGGGGTCGAGGTACACGAAGTCCGAGTGCAGGGACCCAAGGGCAGCTCGAGCGGCCCTGGCGGGTATTCGACGGTTCACCACATGGGCATCACCGCGAGCGTTCCCATGCCTGGCGGGACCCAGGAAGCGCGGGGTCCTGGCGGTGCCAGCGGCGGGTTCGGGATGACGCACGAAGCGGGCCAAAATGCCACGCGGTATCGAGACGGGATGGGCGTCCTGCTGCGGGCGAATTCGGAGCTCGCGTGGCGGGCCCATCTCTCCTCGTTCGGCGAAGATATCGTGGGCAGGATGGACATCGGTTTCACCTTCCATCCCGTGGACTACACGCCGAAGTACACCGTGCCGGCAGGCGTCTTCATGACGAACAACGACCTGGATATTCCGGCTGGCGACAGCGATGTGCGATTCGACGCGATCGCAGTAACCCGCTCGCCGTCGATGCTGGTGACGTTCGAGCCGCACATGCATGCAGGCGGCAGGAAGATGTGTGTGAACGCGATCTACCCGAACGGAATCCAGGAAACGCTGACGTGTGCCGCGTACGACCACAACTGGGTCAAGGTGTACCAGTATGCGGATCACGCGGCGCCGCTCCTGCCGGCAGGGACGGTCCTGCATACCATGGCGTGGTACGACAACTCCCAGGCGAATCGCAATATCCTCGAGCCGCGGAACTGGCATGGACTCGGGAGCCGTTCGATGGATGACATGTTCTTCTTCCTCGGGCGGTTCGTGGGTCTGACCGAAGCGCAGTACGACGAGGAGCTTGCGGGGCGAATGGAGATGGGCGATCCCACGGCCCCTGGCATGGGTGGCCAGATCGTCACGGGACAGGACGGCGCTAACTAGGCGGGGCTGCGCCCAGAACCCCCCGCGGGGCACTCCGTGAGGACCACTCCGCGCCAGCGAGGCGCGCCGTGCGCGCCCTGGAGGAACCACGCGGTCGGCGATGGAGACTCGAACATGACGAACGGTCGGCGAGAGCGGCCTGGGCCGCATAGCATCTGGCTACGGGCGCTCGTTGTGTCCGTGGTGGTCATGGGGTCGGTCGTGGCGGGCGCGCTGACTGCGAGTGGGCAGATTACCTACCAGCGTGGCCAGAGCATTGCTCCGTCTTTTGAAGGATGGATGCCGAATCCCGACGGGACGTTCGAGATCTACTTCGGGTACATGAATAGAAATTTCGAGGAGCACCTCCACATCCCAGTCGGTCCGGACAACTACCTCGAGCCCGGTGGACCAGACCTGGGACAGCCAACCGCTTTCTTGCCCAGGCGGAATCGGGACGTGTTCACGGTCACAGTGCCAGC
>Ga0302123_10000676_pt1 | contig 25854 bp, 24 predicted proteins | sample CB21_321_MG_FD_203109 | JGI IMG/M metagenome (GOLD analysis project Ga0302123, IMG submission 203109) | Marine microbial communities from Western Arctic Ocean, Canada - CB21_32.1 | ecosystem: Environmental > Aquatic > Marine > Oceanic | place: Canada: Western Arctic Ocean | collected 2017-09-28 | reverse complement strand
CGGCCTCGTGAACCTGTGAGGCTATCCGGCGGCACGGGTCTTGGCGTCCACTCCCGCTCCGATCAGAAGCGAGCGCCCGGCCATCGCGTCGGGAACGGCAAGCCCCATCAGTTCCAGCAGTGTTGGCGCCACGTCGGCAAGACGGCCAGAGGCCAACCCGGACACCGTGGCCGGCGCGTTGACCAGGACCGTCGGCACCAGATTGGTCGTATGGGCGGTATGCGGGTTGCCGGTGTCTTGGTCGAACATGGTCTCACAATTGCCGTGATCGGCGGTGAGGAACATCGTGCCGCCCACGGCTTCCAACGCCTCGGTAACCCGGCCGAGGCAAAGATCGACAGTTTCGACGGCAACGATCGCCGCCGCCAGATCGCCGGTATGTCCGACCATGTCCGTATTGGCGAAGTTGGCGACGATCAGATCGAACCGCTGGCCAAGAATGGCCTCGACTAGGCGGTCGGTAACCTCGTCGGCCGACATTTCTGGCTGCAGATCGTAGGTCTTCACCTTGGGCGAAGGGATCAGGATCCGCTCCTCGCCGGGAAATGTGGTTTCCCGGCCGCCGTTGAGGAAGAAGGTGACATGGGGATATTTCTCGGTTTCGGCGATCCGCAATTGCCGCAGGCCGGCATTTGCCACCACCTCTCCCAGGGTCTCAACCAGATCGACCGAGGGGAATAGAGCCGTCATATAGCTGTTCAATTTCGTCGAATACTCGACCATCCCAGTCACGGCGGAAAACGCCGGGACCAGGGGGCGGTCAAAGGCGTCAAACTGGGGATCAACCAAGGTCGCGAGTATCTCCCGCGCCCGGTCAGACCGGAAATTAGCGAACAGCAGGCCGTCGCCATCCCGCATGCCGTCGTAGTCGGCGATGATGCTTGGCTCGACGAATTCGTCAGTCTCGTCGCGGGCATAGGCAGCAGTCACCACGTCGATGGCGGTATCCACCCGATGCCCCTCACCGAGTGCAAAGGCGCGATAGGCGGAATTGACCCGCTCCCAGCGATTGTCCCGGTCCATTGCGAAAAATCGACCGGTTACCGTCGCGGTGCGAACTCCGGGACGATCCGATGCATGGAAGCTTGCGACATAATCCAGCGCGCTTTTAGGTGGCGTGTCCCGACCGTCTAGAATCGCATGCAGCAAAACCTCGATACCGGCCTCGACCAGGATATCGGCGAGCGCACCGATGTGATTCTGGTGGCTATGAACGCCGCCCGGTGACAGCAATCCAATCAGGTGGCAGCGTCCACCCGCGGCCTTGATCCGGTCGATGAACGCGCGCAGTTCCAGGTTCGCCGACAGGGTTCCATCGCTAATCGCGGCGTTAATTCGCGGCAGGGCTTGCAGGACCACGCGACCAGCGCCGAGATTCATGTGGCCGACCTCGGAATTTCCCATCTGGCCATCGGGAAGGCCGACATCACCGCCCGACGCCCTTATCAACGCCGATGGCGATTCACGGCGCAGTCGATCAAACACCGGTGTGCGGGCCTGGACAACGGCGTTGTGGTCGGTCTCGGCACGGTCGCCCCAGCCGTCCATGATGCAAAGCATGACAGGTTTCATAGAGATGTTTATAGCGGATTGACCGGTAGGGAGACAATCAGTCTCGATGATAAGGGTGGCCGGCGATAATCTGCTGCACGCGATAGAGTTGTTCGACCACCAGGCCGCGCACCAGGAGATGCGGCCAGGTCAGCCGACCTAGCGAAAGGGTCAGGTCAGCGCGGACCAGGACATCGCCATCCAAACCGTCGGCCCCGCCAATCACCAGGGCAAGATCCCCCATGCCATCGTCCATGCCGCGCGAGATCCAATCAGCCAAGCCGCGACTGGTCAGGGTTTTACCGCTCTCGTCCAAGGCGATGACCAAGGCGCCTTGTGGCACCGCCGCCAGCAAGCGCTCGCCCTCTTCGCGACGCTGGGCTTCCCCACCACGGTTGCTCCGCGCCTCGACCTCCCGCAGGTTAATCGGCCATCGCAGGCGTTGAGCGTAAGTGTCATATAGGTCGCGAAACAGGCTTTTTCGGTCACGACCAACCGCCGCGATGGTCACGCGCATGGTTTCTCCCGGGAGCCGATATAGCGTCAGGCGTTGGCGGCTTGCGATGCGTCGGCGCCGACCGCTATCGTCGGAGCACCAACATCAACGCCCCACATCTTTTCCAGACCGTAGAATTCGCGCACTTCGGGACGGAACAGATGGACGATTATATCGCCGGCATCGATCAGCACCCAGTCGCCGGCGGTCATGCCCTCGACGCTGATTCGCTTGACGCCCGTTTGCTTTAGTTTACCGACCAAATGCTCAGCCATCGCGGCAACGTGCCTGCTCGAGTTGCCACTAGCGATGACCATATAATCGCTTATAGTCGACTTACCGGCCATATCGATGGCTACGATATCCTCCGCCTTGTCGTCGTCCAGTGATCTGCTCACCAGATCGAGAAGGTCGTCCCGGGGTAGGGACTTAGTCTTGGTCTTTATAGCAGTCTCCCTATGTTTTTCAGTGCCGGGCCATGTCCGGCAGGTTGCAGTTTGGGCCATCAAGAAGCAATCCTCGCTCGTGTTCGAATATGGGTCGCCGATACCGGATTCAGCAGGGTGTGGTGAAACACCCAGACCGGTGGTCGCCGCCGCGTCAGCACCCGTCCCTGTCGTTCCGGGATGCGGAACCGAGCGAATCGTCGCGCCGTTTGGCCAGACAGCGCCTTTAAAGCATAGGAGGGTCGGTCGAAAACGGCAACGCCGACGCTACGAAGAATGGCCGGCCAGGCGCGCCAGGACGCCATCTGCAACAAATTATCCGCTCCCATGATCCAAACGAACCGGGTGCTTGGAAAGCGTTTGCGCAAAAGCCGAAGCGTGTCGGCGGTATAGGTCGTGCCAAGATCCGCCTCCAAGGCGGTAACCTCAATCCTAGGGTTGCGGGCGAAGCGGCCGGCCTGGGCGAGGCGGGCTTCCAACGGCGCCATGTCCGCACGTGACTTCAAGGGATTTTGCGGTGAGACCAGCCACCACACCCGGTGCAATCGAAGCCGCTTCAGGGCCAGTTCGGCAATCATACGATGTCCATCATGGGCCGGATTGAACGATCCGCCCATCAGCCCAATTCGCTGACCTCGGCAATCGCCAAAGCCAATCGTCGAGAGGTGACGGCGGGATCGTCGCTGCATAGTCACGACCGGGGTGCACCAGTAGCGGAGCGGGCGAGCAGCAGCAAAACAGTGGGCACGGTCGGGATCGTCACGGTCGGGTCTGCCCGCTGCCTCTGACAACATATTTAAAGGTGGTCAGTTGCTCGGTGCCGACCGGGCCGCGCGCGTGCAGCCGGCCGGTGGAAATACCAATCTCGGCGCCCATGCCAAACTCAGCCCCGTCAGCATATTGGGTCGAGGCATTGTGCAGCACGATCGCGCTGTCGACCTCGGTAAGGAAACGCTCTGCGCTGGCCGGATCGCCGGTCACGATGCTATCGGTATGACTCGATCCATAGCTGTTGATGTGATTGATCGCCCCGCTGACCCCGTCGACCAGTTTCACCGCCAGGATTGCGTCAAGATATTCGGTGGTCCAATCCTCATCCCGGGCAATCTCCATACCCGGCACCAAGGCGCGCGCGCCGTCATCGCCGCGCAAGACGCAGCCGGCACCGATCAACGCTTCGGCGATGGCTGGCAGCAGCTGCTTGGCGCCCGCCTGATCGACCAGCAGCGTTTCCGCCGCGCCGCAAACGCTGGTCCGCCGCATCTTGGCGTTGATCACCACCGCGCGGGCCATGTCGGGATCAGCCGCGGCATCGACATAGACGTGACACAGCCCTTCGAGATGCGCGATTACCGGGATCCGGCTTTCCTCCTGCACCCGTTTGATCAGCGATTTGCCGCCGCGCGGTACAATGATGTCAATATATTCCGCCATGGTCAGGAGATGGCCGACGGCGGCGCGGTCTCGGGTCGGGACCAGTTGCACGCAGGTTTCCGGCAATCCGGCAGTTTTGAGTCCCAGATGCAGACAATCTACGATCGCGGCGGAGGAGTGAATCGATTCCGAGCCACCGCGCAGGATCGCCGCGCTGCCCGCCTTCAGGCAAATAGCGCCGGCATCGGCGGTCACATTGGGTCGGGCTTCATAGATGATGGCGATCACGCCAAGCGGCACTCGCACGCGGCTGATTTCAAGACCGTTTGGTCGGGTCCAGCGATCCATGACCATGCCTACCGGGTCCGGTAATTCAGCGATCGCTTCCAGTCCTGCCGCGATCCCTTCCAGGCGCTCCTCATCAAGCGCCAGTCGATCGATCATCGAGTCGCGCAGCCCTTTGTCGTTGCCAAAGGCGATATCGCGCGCATTGGCCTCCAGAATGGCCGGTACGTTGGTCCGGATTGCCGCCGCCGCCGCCCGTAGCGCGGTGTCCTTTTGCGCCGTCGGCGCCTGGGTCAGCGCCCGCGCCGCCGCACGCGCTTGCCGGCCAAGATTTTGCATGGCTCCTTCGAGATCATCTTGACCGGTGGTGACGGCGCTATCGTCGATTGGGGTGGCTTGTGCGGTCAACATTTCCCACTCCTTAGAGCTGAACCAATGAATGACGAGCCTCAGGGTGGCTCAGCTTGAATAGTGAATACGCTTCTTATCCATAAGACAGAGGGCGATTCACGCCTTAGTCGACATTGCCGGATGATGCCAAATGCGATTCCGACACCACCGATCGTTCTCTAGTCAGTCAGGACTAAATCGTCGCGATGGATCAACTCATCGCGCCCACGGTAGCCGAGGATCGCCTCAATTTCACGGGATTTATGGCCCTGAATAAGCGCCGCGTCCTCGGATCCATAGGCAGTCAGCCCTCTCGCGATCTCTTGGCCGTTGGCGCCATGTACAGTGACCAAGTCTCCCCGCTTAAAACGCCCGGTCACCTCGGTCACGCCAGCCGGCAGCAGGCTACGGCCTTGGGTGAGTGCGCGTTCGGCGCCGGCGTCGAGATGGACGGTACCGGCCGGGTTGATCGCACTGGCGATCCAGTTCTTACGAGCCCCGCGCGGTGTGTCCGAGGCCTGAAACCACGTGCAACGCGCCCCCGCCTCCATCGCCGCCAGCGGGTGCATCGGAATACCGGCGACGATCGCCATGCGGCAGCCGGCGGTGGTGGCAATTCGCGCCGCCGCCAGCTTGGTGACCATGCCGCCTGAGGCATAGCCGGTGCCAGCGGTGCCGGCCATCGCCTCTATCTCGGGCGTCATCCGCTCGACCAGCGCTATATGCCTAGCGTTTGGATCGGTCCGGGGGTCGGATTCGTACAGCCCATCAACATCCGAGAGGAGCAGCAACGTGTCGGCGCTGATCATTTGTGCGACCCGAGCGCCGAGCCGGTCATTGTCGCCAAAACGGATCTCAGCGGTCGCCACCGTATCGTTCTCGTTGACCACCGGCACCGCACCGAGCGACAGCAAGGTCGCTATGGTGGCGCGCGCATTCAAATGGCGCCGCCGTTGCTCGGTATCTTCGGGTGAAAGCAAAATCTGCGCGACCGTGATGTCGTGGCGGGCCAGAGTCTCTTCATAGGCATGGGCGAGGCGGATTTGCCCGGTCGCGGCAGCGGCCTGTTTTTCTTCGAGTTTAAGCTCCGGGCCGACAAGACCGAGATGACGGCGACCGACAGCGATGGCGCCGGAGGAAACAATCAGCACCTCCTTACCGCGCCGCCTGAGATTAGCGACGTCGTCACCCAGCGCTGCCAACCATTCCCGCCTGATCCGACCGCTTTCCTGATGGACCAACAGCGCCGAGCCTATTTTCACGACGATCCGCTTTGCGTCCTTCAGCGGCGAGGTGGAGACCATCGCGCTTAATGCGGCGACCATGCCGCGCCCCCCCCGGACGCCACCTGTTCGACTTGGTCTCGATCGACTCTGGAAGCATGCACCTGGCCCAGCAGCGTGGTGAGCAAGGGATCCAGGCCTTCGCGCGCGACCGCGGAAATCACATGAATTGGGCTATCCGTCACTTCTTGCAGGAGACTGAGAACGATGCTGATAGTTTCCTCATCCAAGGCATCGGACTTGGTCACCGCGACAATCTCGGACTTTTCGGCCAGACCGCCGCCGTAGGCCTCAAGCTCGCCGCGCACGGTGCGATAGGCCGCTGCTGGGTCATCCTGAGTGCCGTCGACCAGATGCAAAAGAACACCGCACCGCTCTACATGGCCGAGAAAACGGTCGCCGAGACCAGCGCCTTCATGCGCCCCCTCGATCAGTCCCGGGATGTCAGCAAGGACGAATTCTTGGTCGGAAAACCCAACCACGCCAAGGCCCGGATGCAGGGTGGTGAATGGATAATCCGCGATCTTTGGCGTGGCCCGAGTGACCGTTGAAAGCAAGGTCGATTTGCCGGCATTTGGCAAACCTACCAGGCCGGCATCGGCGATCAGCTTCAGCCTGAGCCAGATTGGTTTTTCGACGCCGGGCCAACCGGGCAGGTTCTTGCGGGGCGCGCGGTTGGTCGAAGTCTTATAACGGGCGTTGCCAAAACCGCCATCACCGCCACGGGCAAGCACGAACCGTTGGCCGACTGCCGTCAGATCGGCGATCAGGGTTTCCTGGTCGTCCTCAAGGATTTGCGTTCCGACCGGCAGCCGCAAGACAATCGGCTCACCAGAAGCGCCGGTTTTCTGCCGTCCACCGCCAGAGCGACCAACTGGAGCCTTGAAATGTTGTTGGTAGCGATAATCGATGAGCGTGTTCAGGCCGTCGACGCAGATCGCGATCACATCGCCGCCCCGTCCTCCATCACCTCCGTCGGGGCCGCCGAACTCGATATAGGCCTCGCGGCGGAAACTGGCCGCACCACCGCCGCCATCGCCGCTCTTGATATGAACCTTGGCTTGATCGAGGAACTTCATCGCTGCCGCCCTCTTTCAAAGGCTTAGTTTCAGGCTCCCGCTAGAATCCGGGGGCTGGGGTCCGGGGCCGGGGTAACTGTTTCACCGAGTCGGTGGCGGACCATGAAAAAAGGGAACAGCTGAGCTATTCCCTTCATCAAGCCGCTTCCCGATTTGGAGGCGGCACTACTCAGCCGGTGCCGCCGCAGGCTCTACAGTGATGTAAGTGCGACCACCGGTCTTGTGCTTGAAGGCGACCTTACCTTCGACCTTGGAGAAAATCGTGTGGTCTTTGCCCATGCCGACATTGAGGCCGGGATGAAACTTGGTGCCGCGCTGGCGAACGATGATGTTCCCGGGGATTACCGCCTCGCCGCCGAACTTCTTCACGCCAAGCCTGCGTCCCGCTGAATCGCGGCCGTTGCGTGAACTGCCACCAGCCTTCTTATGCGCCATGACATGCTACTCCTTGTTCTCGGTGACGCGGGGCGTCGCCTCGGCGGCGGCAGCCTCAACCGGCGCTTTCCTGGCTTTCGCCTTGGCGCGGCGGGCTGTCTTTTTGCCGTCGGCAAAAATATCAGTGATCCGCAGCACCGTCAGTTCCTGGCGATGCCCTCTGGTGCGGCGATAGTTCTGCCGGCGCTTCTTCTTGAAGATGATGATCTTCTTGCCGCGCTTTTGCTCCAGCACCTCGGCGGTCACCTTGGCGCCGTCGAGATTAGGATTTCCAACACTAGCAGTTTCGCCATCACCAATCATCAGCACCTCGTCGAGATCAATTGTGCTTCCGGCCTCAGCCGCAAGCTTCTCAACGATTATGATATCGTTCTGAGCGACTTTATATTGCTTGCCGCCAGTTTTCAGGACTGCGTACATCGGACATCCCGAGACAATGAGGAGACGCGCCGGCCAAAAGCGGCCCGCGTCGGAGCGCCGGACTATAGCGACGGCGCCGTTCGTGTCAACCGATAATGCCCAAGAAACCGGGCGACGGGAGCTTAGACCCCATCAACGACCGAGAACAGGAAAGAAAGAGGTTGGCGTGGCCGGTACGAGCCTGTGAAACCCGCCTCCGTTAACGCCCGCGGTGGGGTGCCGGAGTGGTCGAACGGGGCCTCCGCTTCCTTTTCGATAATCGTTTTCTGCCGGGTAAACTCCGTATCACTGATGATTGGCGAGAAGGCCGCCGACTTGATCCGCGGCAAGGCTCCTCATTCAACAGGCAAGGCTCCTCTCCAAGAGGCACGGCTCTAAGCGCTGGAGTTCAAGATCACGCGCCGGCCCAAGTTTTATTGATCCAATAGCCGATGAGCAGTTGATTATGATCATCCCGGATTATTTTCAAGCAGATTTAATCTTTGAAACTCTGACGAGAAAATGAATTGTTCTAAGTCTACTCAGACGGGGCGCGCGACTCCACATAGTGAGGTGCTATAATAGTTCTTCACACTTTGTCTATAAAGAGCTATGATTGTACCGTTCAGAAAATTACGAACACTTATAACCTAGGGTTTTTTACCCTGCGCACATTCATGGTGGCGGCTAAGCCGTGCACCCGGGATCCGTCAAAGTCGCTGCGTGGGCATACTAAAAAATTTCCGAAAATCGATCAGCCTCCATTTTTGGGGCCGATTGTCGCGTACCTATTCCGATCATTGCTGTCAAAAGCATGGAAGAATTTAAAGGAGTAAAATTTGTGAAAGAGCAACTATTATTCACGCCGGGGCCGGTGAATCTGGCCCCTAGCGTGAGAAGTGCTATTGGCAAAACTGATATTTGTCACAGAGAAGTTGAATTTGAAATCTTGCTGAAGAGTATTGAGGCCAAAATCCTGAAATTATTTCAGTTGGAAGAAAAATCCGGCTACAGGGCTGTCGTCATTACAGGGTCCGGAACGGCTGCAAACGAGGCTATTCTGTCTTCCGTCGTCGGCGACCAGCATATCCTAGTGATATCGAATGGTGAGTTCGGGGAACGCCTGCACGCCATTTCGACGATCTACAACAAGAACACCCAATTGCTCGAATTCCCCTGGGGTGAAGAACTCGATCTGGCTCGTATTGAGGCCTATCTTGAGAGCCATCCGATCGATGTGGTGGCGATGGTTCATCACGAAACCAGCTCCGGAATGCTGAATTCCTTGGAAAATGTTGGCGCGATTTCCAAGGCAAACGGAGCCATGTTTATTGTCGATTGCGTCAGCAGTGTCGGCGCCGAGGTCATAAATCTAAAGAAATGCGATATCGCCTATTGTTCAAGCTCGAGTTCGAAGGCGCTCGCCTCACCCGCTGGGCTTTCCTTCGTCATTGGAAAGATTCCGGAATTTGAAAAACTGAAGGATTTCCCTGCTAAAACCACCTATCTGAACCTAGCGACCTTTTATCATTTCCTGAAAACCCGCTCGCAGACGCCGAACACGCCGGCCACGTCGCTGTTCTTCGCCCTAGAGCAATCGCTGATCGATATCCTCGAGGAGGGCACCCTCAAGCGATTTGAGACTCTGCGGAATAAGGCAAATGCACTAAGGCGGGGGATGCTGCGTCTCGGATTGAGGTTTCTGATCGACCAGAAAGATATGTGTTCTATCCTCACGACGGTTCATCTGCCGTCGCATATAGATATGGCGACTTTCCGACAAAAATTACGCGAAAAAGCCATCATCATCTATGGAGGCAAGGGTTGCTTTAAGAACCGCGTATTTCAGGTCGGCAATATTGGCGAATTGTCGTTAGGGGATATTCAGTTCTTTTTGAAAACTCTAGGCAGTGTCCTCGGAGATTTCAAAGAGGCGCGGCCACCAGCAGCCTTCGCTCCGAGGCTCGGACCCCATCCTCAATCGGATCAATATGGGCGTGGTTACGTCGAGGGATAGCGTGTGAACGATAGATTGATGGGACTATGGGCAACAAAAAATAAGGATGACGAATGGTGGTCGCCGTTTGTGACATCGCCGATCGCCATCGCCGCCAGCTATGCCGCTTACATGCAATCGCAAAGCGTTCTACCCGTGTTTCTCGCTTTTATGGGCGTCGCCTTCTACACGCTGCGCGGATACTCGTAGTACATCAAAATTTTCGCTCAGATGACGACTGATAGGGATTACTTGGACAAGAGTATCAAGGAAGAAGCCCGCGCCCAACAAACGTCCGAGGTCGCAGTGCTGGGGTTTGGCTTGCTGCCAACGTGCGCTGGCTTTTCAAGGAGCAGCCAAAAGTTCTCTTGTTCAATGAAGGTTTGCTCGATCGTTTAGCTCCGATGTTATGGATATTTGCCGTCACGTAGATTTGTATTGGCCTGGGTAGCGGTTGGCGGCGGGGTTCTCAAGTCGGGCGCGGCGAGAACATTACAGGTATCAAATAACCTTCCCTGCCGGCATGTCGGCGCGGACCAATCCGTTCGATAGAAAGGAGCCAATATGAAAGCGATTATTCTGGCGGCCGGGATGGGTTCAAGGATTAGACCGTTGACCGACAACTGCCCCAAATGCCTCCTGAAGGTCGGTGGTCAAACGATTTTGGAGATGATGCTCTCCCATATTCAGCGTTGCGGAATCACCGAAGCGATTTTTGTGCTGGGGTATCGCCAAGACCAGATCAGGGATTACGTAAAGAAAGCCTTCCCGGAATTGGATGCGACCTACCTGGTAAACGATGATTACGCCACGACAAATACCGGATATTCACTGATGCTGGCGCTGAGGGAGACAAAGGGCTGCGCGTTTGTGAAGTTCGATGCGGATGTCGTGTTTGATGAGGAAATTCTCCGGCGGCTTATCGATAGCGAGCATGAAAACTGCCTGTGCATCGATAAAAACATCCAATTGGATGCGGAAGAAATAAAAGTTACCATTGAAGGCGACAACAAAGTGGTCAAGGTCAGTAAATTGGTTCGCCCGATCGATGCTGTCGGTGAATCCATCGGCATTGAAAAGGTCAATGGTCATACCGCTGAACTCCTGCTGGCCGAGCTTCAGAAGAATATGCTGGATGTGGCAAACCACCAGAATTACTACGAAGATGCCTACGAGCGGCTCATCGCAAAGACCGTCCCTTTTCATGCACTTGATATTTCAGAGTTGAGATGGGCGGAAATCGACACGCATGAAGATTTTGCGATGGCTGAAAAGATATTCGGCCTGTCGTTGCCTCACGAAGCTGATCGAGATCCTGGAGACATTCTGCATTCCTCTGCGCATGTTCAGGGAAATTAACTGTCACCTCGTTCAAAATACTCACTATTTAGTGGGGGCGAATAAATTGGCCCTCGTACTTTTAGGAACTCCAGATGACAATTGAAAATTCTGAATCTCAAAGTCAACAACCCAAATCTATCATTTCTTACCTCTGGGATCTTCCTAATATTCTCTCTCTTGCCGGTCTCGGATGCACAACCCTTGCAATATACTTTATAATTTTAGGCGTGTACCCGGCGGCGATGATAGGAATGATTTGGGCCGTTGCGTTTGACTGGGCCGACGGGCTCGTCGCCCGCAGGATGAAGGGACGAGTTGGTTCAGACCAATTGTTTGGTGGGCAGCTTGATGTGTTGATAGATATCGTGAGCTACGGTGTCACGCCTGCGATACTTCTATTAAGTTATGGAAAGTTCGAGCCAGAGTTCCTGCTGGGAGCATTTTTAATGCTTGTAGCTGGAGCGATAAGATTGAGCTATTTTAGTGTTTTTGGTCTTGCCGACGGATCCAAATACACAGGTCTGGCGATTGATAACAACAGTATAGCGATCGTCTTTCTATTTCTATTTGAAGGCCTGATCAGCTCGGGCGTATTTTCAGTAATTCTCTATCTTATCGGACTGAGCCTTGCGGCCTTGAATGTATCGATGATTAAAACGCCTAATCTTTCTGGAAAACCAATTAATGTCGTTCTTTTAGCGTCTTATACTGTTGCAATAACAGCGATTTATGGCTGGAGACTTTTATAGGCAATAAGAGCAATAACAAGCGCCAAACTGCAAAATATCAACCTAATCCGGATTGCTCACACGATCAGTTTGGTCGCTTATTCTGAGCGTTTCGGTACCTTTATTTCGCCGCGTTGTCGTTAGGGATACATGATCGTCCATGTCAAATGGCTGACGCGGCCGAAATTGAGCCAGGTCATATATAATATATATTATATAAAAATGCTATATGATTGTAACTAATAATAAAATACTGCTACGGAGTAACCTTATCGTGTTGGATGAAACGCCGGTGTCGAAGGATGCCTTGCCGCTTTCCGGGAACACGGAAATCGAGCTGCAGCTTGCCGCCGATGCGAAGGGTTTGGCTCAGGTTCTTCGGCGCACGACGGTCTGGTCGGGACCGGTGCGGGCGCAACCCACGTGCTGGATAACGTCTATTTCGGCACCATCGGACACGATTTGCGCGCGACCAAGGCCACGCTCGTGCGGTTGCCGAATGCCCAGCATTTTACGATCCTCACCAAAACGAAAGATGGCCGCATGGTGTGAGTGAAATACGAGTTTCAATTGCCCTAAAAATTAGTATAAACATCCCGCAGCGGAGAGGTGGCAGAGTGGTTGAATGCGCCGGTCTCGAAAACCGGTGGGCGTGTAAGCGTCTCGAGAGTTCGAATCTCTCTCTCTCCGCCAATTCATGTTGATATTAACCGATAATTCTCAAGTAACTGATGACGTTCCCACAATCGCTCCCCGATAGGAGCCATGCTAGGGGGACGGTCATTCAATAAAGAACGCATCGAAAGCTGTGATTTTCCGGCACTGGCGGCAATCCCTAATCCGGGGGTCACCGCAACGCGCAAGAGCAATGCGTCTAGATCGAGCGCGTGCCAGTTACCGGCCAAAACGGGGGCCGCCGCAACCTACGTGGAGTCGCGCGCCCCTCGCCTTCCTGGTTCGTTTTTGAGGCCCGTAGTGGACCCGAAAACCACCTGGTGTCGGCGTTAGATCCGCAATAAAAAAGTGACGGGATACCTGGAAAGATTTCCCGCCTGTCTCCCGCACAATCCGCCGTCGTCCCGTTGAACAGCGATTACGGCCGAGCGCGGCAAGGAGCCACCTCCGTCCGGGAAATGGCTGTTGCCTTTCTCGCCAGGATGTTGGACCCTGATGAAAATCGTCTTACGGCCGACTCTCCGACCTAGGAATTGGCGACGGTTCATCGCACGCTCCACGACGCCAGATTCTGGCACACCATATTTCTACGCATCGCGGCTACGTAGCTTACCACTCTTCGGCACGCCGCAAAAGTTTGGGCGCGTAAGCAATAACCTTCCCTATTCCGACGTCCCCCCTTCCTCATATTTCGAACGCCATCGTCCGCAATCGTTCGCGCGAAGGCTCTGGTTAAGAAAAGTATATCGGGAAAGAAATGAAACCCGATCAGCAGGGCCGGAATGTAGCTTAAATCAGTAGATAGACTGTCGATCGATTGGGGAGGGCGTCACCGCTCGTCCTCGCGGCGCCTCGGGGAATCGCCGATGGTCGATCGTTCGGCCTGCATACTGGTCTCCGTATGCTCAGGCCGTCAGCACCACCGAGCCCATGGTCTCCCGCGCTTCCAACGCCCGGTGCGCTGCCGCGGCGTCGGCCAGTGGATAGGCCATCGGGGCGGCGACCTTGAGCACGCCATCGGTCAGTCCGGTGAACAGCGCCGCCGCCATCGCATCCAGGGTGTCGCGATCGGCGGTGTAGTGAAATAGCATCGGCCGGGTCACGCTGTACGAACCTCGGCTAAGGTTTGAGATCTGGAACGGTTCGACCGGCCCGGAGGATTGGCCGAAATTTACCAGATGGCCGAGGTCCGCCAGACAGTCGAGCGAGCCGCTGAACGTGTCGCGGCCAACTGAATCATAGGCGACATCGACGCCGCGGCCCCCAGTAATCTGCTTGACGCGCTGAACGAAGTCCTCATCGCGATACAAGATAACCTCGTCGCAACCGGCCTTTTTGGCCAGGTCTGCCTTGGCGGTGCTGCCGACGGTTCCGATCACTGTCGCTCCGATATGCCGGGCCCATTGGCACAGGAGCTGTCCGACCCCGCCGGCGGCGGCATGCACGAGTATCGCGTCCTCGGGTTCGATCGCATGAACCCGATGTAACAGCATATACGCGGTAAGACCCTTGACCAGAACGGCGGCGGCGATATCGTCCCCAACGCCGTCCGGCACCCGCACCAGGTCTTGCGCGGGGATCAATCGGGCACTGGCGTAGCTGCCATAGCGGTTGGTGAAATAGGCGACCCGGTCACCCGGGCAGAACTCCTCGACATCTGGTCCCACGGTCTCTATCACGCCGGCCGCCTCAAGCCCGGGAATACCCGGCAAACTCAAGGTCTGGTAAAGGCCGGAGCGCACGTAGCAGTCATGAAAATTGACGCCGATGGCGGTCTGCCGCAAGCGTACCTCGCCCGGCACGGGCGCGCCGATATCGACGTCCTCCAGCCGAAGAACCTCCGGCCCGCCGGTTTCCCTTAAAACGATCGCCTCGGCCATCTCGTACTCTCAACCCCTGCTACCCAAAAATCATGGACTTCATCGATTTAGCCGGGACTTCCCAAGTAAAAGCCTCCCAGCCCGCATAGTGTGGTTCGGATTGGCCAGACCTACAACCAGCTTGCTTCTCACGGCTCCCGGAAAGCCAATTCGGTTGATTGAAGGCCGATTAGCTGGCCATGCCGGGTCTGCTTCGCGATATCGCGGCGGGATAGGTGCCATAAAAACCTCTCGCCGGGCGTCCCAAAAAATCGGAAGCATTCTGGTCTAAGAAAATTTTGTGAACCCGCCTTCCGTCAGACCTTAAGGGATTCGTGTTTCGGGTTCGGGTCTAGTTCAACCCCGTTAACTGTCATTGCTAGCATCGCGTAGTAACCGATGCAGGTCGTTAATTGCACATACTCATCTGCTCCTAACCGCTCCATGACCGCTCGCGCTAACGGTTCGTCTACGCGGTTTGCGCGCAGCAGTTGCCGGGCGAAGTCGATGATCTGCAGGTCTTCAGGAGGAATTCCATCGGCCCGATCGTCACGGACCGCGTCGATCGTCGAGCGGGGAACGTTCCGCTCCGCGCCAATCACACCCTGGACGCCCCAAACATACTGAGCTTGGAAGTGTCGGCCGACAACGAGTGCCGCGAGCGTACGAATTCGCGGTTCCAACGTACCTTCCCAGCGTACCAGCGCACCCAGATGAGCGACACGTTCAGCCCACTCTGGCGCGTGCATCCAGACTGAGAAGGGGCCCTCCAAGGATTTGCGGGTATCGACGATCTTTTCCGCGATACGGCGGGCGTCGCCGGTCAGTTGGTCAGGGGAATTCAAGACAGGGACGCGGGCCATGCGATGTCTCCGGTTTTGTTGCGTTTGGCCAGGGGCTGACTGGCCCAGGGTGGCCAGCTCAATGTCGATCTTAATGCATCCAGCTATTCTGACCATGCATATCGACAGTAAACGAAACTGATCATCCGGCTGACGGGCCTTAGAACCTGACAGGCACCCCCCCCCGCGATCACCGTCCACAATTCTTGTGTTCGCGCGCCAGACACTCGCTACTCTGACATTATTGTTGACTTTGGAAACGGGTCCAGCCTGCCCGAAACGCTCTGCAGACCCCACAGACGAGTTGACTACCAGGGCCCCAATACCGGGCGCCTCAAGAGGCGGGACAAAGGTCCCCGAAGCGCCAACAAGCGGTAATTCCATATGAGGACGACCCACCCTCGGATAATCGACGAAACGTCGAAGGTCTGTTGCACAGACCGACCGTTCTGCTCGACGAGCGATGCGAGGTTCAGGATGTTCTTGACCACCAAGAGAATTTAAAGGAACAGCACATTCCGATCTCCGGTGGCGAATAGGGCCCGACCCCGCACAATTAAATGATGGGTTTAGCCACGGTCGGGCCGCCGACCTGAACGACGAGAGGAGAATTTGAGATGGCAACTAAAAAAGCATCGCGTGTTCATTTGACGGCGGCAGAAGGCCAAGCATTGGGAGAGGCGGCCATGCGAGGCACCGGTTATGATGAGGAAGAAATCCGCTTTCTGGCACCGCTGTTTTGCTCGACAATACCGGCATGATTGCCCTCCACCGGGCCGCGGAAACCGCGACCGAACGGGCGACCACGCACGCGCTTGCCATGGGCGCCTTGGGCAAGCTCGCCGCCGGGATCAGACCGAAAGACTCCGTCTCCGGCGACTTCTTTGTCGCCTTCAAGCCCGACTTGTTTCAGTCGATGGATGATTATGGCCGCGAAATCACCAAACGTATCGAAACGATCAAGGCAACGCCCAGGATGGTTGGTGTCCAGGAAATCCGTACCCTGGTGAGCGTGTGCAGGCCGAGCGTCGTCGCCTCTTGGTTGAAGGGATTGAGATCGACACTAAGGTTTTCGGCGCTCTGAACAATCTTGCCCGAGGTAAACTGGATCACGAAGGTTAACAAGGCGCGGCGCGGTGGTAAAATCAGCGAAGGTGTGATGAAGCGAGCGTCGCGGTGGGAATGGAGCAAGACAAGGATGGGCTAATCGGAAACCGGGCTATAGTCGCGGTAACGATAGCCCTTCACAAGGTAGACGAAGCCTCATGAACCAAGCGATTGAAACCAATCACTTTGACGCCCTCGTCATAGGCGCCGGATTTGCCGGCATGTACCAGCTCTATTGCCTGCGCGAGAAATTAGGCCTGAACGTTAAAGTGCTGGAGACCGGAGACGGTGTCGGCGGTACCTGGTATTGGAACCGCTACCCGGGCGCGCGCTGCGACACGGAAAGCCACGCCTATTGCTTCACCTTCGACAAGGACCTGTACCTCGGCTGGGAATGGAGCGAGCGCTATCCGGGGCAGCCAGAAATCATGCACTACATGAACTATGCGGCCAACAAGTTGAACCTGAGAAAGGACATCCGCTTCAACACCAAGGTCACCAGCGCGGATTGGGACGAGACTGGTAACCGCTGGGTACTGCGAACCGAGACGGGCGAGCAATACACCTCGACCTATCTGATCACGGCCATCGGCTGCCTCTCCGCCGCTAATGTGCCTGACTTCCCGGGCCGCGACGGCTTTAAGGGCGATTGGTACCACACCGGCTCATGGCCGCATGAGGGCGTGGACTTTACCGGTAAGCGGGTTGGTCTGATAGGCACGGGTTCAACTGGCGTGCAGGCAACACCGGTGATTGCGGAACAGGCTGGGCATCTGACCGTGTTTCAGCGCACGCCGAACTATTCGGTGCCAGCGCGTAACAAGCCCCTGACTGAGGCATTCAAGCAAGAGGTCAAGGAAACGGCGGACGAAATCCGCTTCAATATGCACCAGACCACGAGCGGTCATCCCTGGGGCCCGGAACCTCGCCTGGCCGTGGAGACAGGGCCGAAAGAGCGGGAGCGCATTTACCAGGACGCTTGGGATCTCGGTGGCCTACAGTTCCGTGCGTCTTTCCAGGACATCATGATCGACATCGCCGCGAATGAGACCGCCGCCGATTTCGTCACCCACAAAATCCGTGACTTGGTGAAAAATCCGGAAACCGCGCGCAAGCTCACCGCCTTTGATCATGCCTACTCCACCAAGCGCCCAATCATTGATAGCCATTATTTCGAGGCCTATAACAGAGACAACGTCTCGCTTGTGGACGTGAAGGCCGCGCCTATTGAGGCAATTACGGCGAACGGTATCGTGACCGCGGACGGGGTGGAGCATCTCCTCGACATCATCATCTTCGCGACCGGCTATGACGGTGTCACCGGCCCACTCATGCGCCTGAACGTGACGGGGCACGATGGCGTCTCCCTGAACGAGTTCTGGAAAGACGGGCCGAAGACCTATTTGGGCCTGCAAGTAGCTGGCTTCCCGAACATGTTCACCATTACCGGCCCCGGCAGCCCGTCCGTCCTGACCAACATGCCGGTCGCATGCGAGCAGCATGCCGAGTGGATCACCGAGTGCATCGGCCACATGCGCGAACATGGCAGCGCTCGGGTCGAAACCAACCCCGCCGCCATGGTTGCTTGGGGTGAGAAGGTTCAGGAAGCGGCGCAAGCCACTCTGCTGATCACCGCCAAGTCGTCTTGGTATCTGGGCGCGAACGTGCCGGGCAAGCCGCGCGTGTTCCTGCCTTACGCTGGTGGCATGGCCAAATACCGCCAGATCTGCGCGGATGTGGCGGCCAATGGCTATAATGGCTTTACCTTCTCAGCGGCGGGATAAGTTCTCAATTGAAGAACCTCCCTCATGGAATGACTGCTTCGGGTCAACAAGAGACCTTTATGCTTGAGGTTTTCACGTCCGCTTTCGGGTAATTCTTGGACATTCCCGATGGCAATCTATTGGTCTCAAAGGCACCAGGAGTGGAAGGCCGCAAAATCATCCAGTAATGTTTGCGCAACCTCCAGGTCGCCCTTATCAAAGCCTTACTATTCAGCCCCAACCCCGAGAAGTCATGGTAAACGCGGTCTCGGGCTGTGACTTGTCTGACGTCAGCACCTGTGGGATCGATTAGGTGCTTTGCGCAGCGTTGGTCTGGCAACGCCATATTCAGAGCCTGGGTCTAGGGCTGAAGACGCGTTTCGCCGCTGGCCGGGCCCCAACTCTGTCGACGTAGCTGTGCAGGTGGGTCAGCCGGCCGTCGGCCTGCAGCTCTCTATCGGCGCTGGAGAAAAACCGGTAGAGGCAGTAGAAGCGGATGTCCGCGAGGGAGAAGCGCGACCCACCGGTGCCACTTCCGCTGATTTTGCACAGGTACTCCCGCCCATCCGCCGCCAGTTGGGCGTCCAGGAAGGCGAAACCCGCCCACATCTGCTTCAAGGAAGGCGCCCGGAGGGAGGCGTGCACCTGACCCGGGCGGGTATTGCGGTAGAACTCGACGGCGTGGGCGGCGTGGCGTGCCCGCTCCATGGGCCCCAGGACCTTGTTCTCCAGCCGGACCAGCCACATCTGCGTTTCCGCACGCTCCTCCGCTGTCGTGCCCAGCAGCGGCGTCCCGATCGCCCCGCCTACCATCGACGCTGCCACGGTCTCATCGAGGAATCGGCAAATCGCGACACTTTCGGAGATGCACATGCCGCCGTCGGTGATGAGCCACGGGATCTCACCCAGCGGGTTCATGGCCAGCATGTCCGCGGTCCGGTTTTCCCGGCGGCGCACGTCGAGCTGCACGCGCTCCGCGCACGCCTCCGTGCCGGTCTCGGCCTGGTAAAGGTGCACTACGTCGGGGTTTGGGAGGCCAGCGCCAGTGTAAAGCCGCATCTGCTGAGTGCCTCCGTGTGTCTTGGCCTGAGAGCCAAGTTAAGAGTGACCGTCCGGTGAAGGCGCTCTGGGGAATTATCAGACCAATTTTCAAGGCTTGAAAAACGCCTGAACGATGGAAATATCAAGCCGTAAAATAAAAAATGACCTGCACGTGGCCTCTACCTATGCCTAAAAGCCTTTACGTGTTTCATGGTCGGGCAAGCCCACAGCATTGATCAGTGGAGCTTCAGTTTGAATTCTATGACGAGCCGATTTACCGAGTTCGCCCTCCAATCTTCTCCGCCGTCGCATGGCCCCCAATCCCAGCAGCGTTACCAACATTTCTCCGCAAATGATGGCTTGGCATGAAATATTGTGACCGAAGGCAAATTTTAACTCGGAGTAGCTTTAAGTTCCTCTGTTGGCGGCGACCGGTTCATGGAGGCGCCATTACAATATTCAGTCCATGAGTTTCCGTCCGTCAAGTAATCAAACTCTAAAATGAACTTTTCCGACCGTGACTACCGCGCAACTTGGCGGCGTAGTTTTCGCGCGTTACAAAGCCAGCCCATTCGCTCTCTGGGCGAGGATCGACCACTGGTGCAATAAATCGCTTGCGACCCCAGTTGGAAGTTTATTCGCTGCAGGGCTCGCCAAACCTTGCAAGCGAAAATTAGCTCCGGTCAAAATAGGCTGATCATCGATATAGCCGTTGTCGAGCAGATACCGTTCAAGGCCCTGGATACTGGCTTTCCTAAAACCCTTGAGCCGTGGGTCCTTGTTCGTTTCTAAAAAAGCGAGAAGCCGTTCCGGATCCCCATCCAGCTCTCCAGCGACTGTTACAACATCATCGAGGTACCGCTCTCTCAAGGCACCGCTATTCTCGAGGGTCGCGCGGTCCACAGGCCGTCCCCTGCCCTGTTTCCACAATTCGCAGAACACGTCGAGCAATTCGGTGCGGGCTGTAATCTCATGAGAAGAGATCTCGCCGGAACAGAGCCTGTCAGCCAGCGCAGAATCGCAGACAGTTTTCCATTGCCCCGCAAACTCGACGTTGTTGGCAAGAAGATCGTGCAAAAGGTCAAGCGAGTCCGGCAGGAGATAGAAAAAGTGCTGCTCCGCAAAGCCGAGCACTGGCTGGAAGCCGGGCACGCTGAGTGCTACGCCATACGCCTCAACTGACAACGCCTCGGGCGCTGGAACCCTTTGTCGCGGGGGAACGTGAAGCAAAAGCGGATCGCTGACACTTGCGACGCTCGTGCGGATGAAACCGAGGTCTATCGTCGAGGCTATTTCATAGTTTTCTTCGGCGAGAGCCCGGCGAATCCGCTCGACGTCGGAGGGATCGCTTGTCAGATAAAATATCTGGCGTTCCTGGTCGCTCGCGACACGGCCGAGGCTGCGCACAATGGCTTCGAAGCGCTCGGGATCGCTTTGATCGAGCGTCTCGTCAAGAAACAGGGGAAGTGTTCTACCCTGCTCGACTTCTGCAGCGAACGCGATGCGAGCCGCCAGCAGTAATTGGACGCGCGTGCCGTCTGACAGTTCATCCAGGCCCTGTCCCTCACCGCTGCGGAGTTCGACCGCAAACAACTGTGGTGCGTTAGCCTCCCTGCTCAAGCGTAGCTCATATTTGTGGTGGGTAAACGCCGAAAAATGAGCGTGTGCGCGCTCAAAAACACGCGGCATCTGATTTTTTTCATGCTCGGATTCTACCGAAGCAATCAAAAATTGACCCGCCCTGGAGAACAGCGCCTCGTCACGGCGGTCCAGCAATTTCGTGCGAGCTTCTTCTCGAGTGGCAATCAGATCCTGAATATCACTCCCGAGTTTCGCCCCATTCACCTGAGCGTTGATATCAGCAATCTCGTCTCGCAGACCGGACGCCTTTTCCACCGCTTGCGAGAGTTTGGCCTGCAACGCCTCCAGCCTCGGGCGATCGTACTCAGCGAGCTTAGCCTCGCCAGCCTGCTCAAGCACGTTTTGATCCAGATCAATCTGGCCGCCCAGGCGGGTTGTGTCGCTCTTCAATTTCAGGTGATGTGGCCATGCGTTGAGCAACGCTGTGAGGCCGCGTAAATCGTTATTTTTCAACGACGCATCGACATAGATTTTTTCTATCGCATCAAGAGAACGTTTGCGATCGGCGGAATTTTGCTCGAGTTGATCGGTTACTGCTTTTTCGTCGAATATGGCCTCCCTCAACAGCGTGTTGCGACGTGCTAGCTTATCGAGGAGGGCCATGCCCATTTTGGCATCTTCGGGTTGCACTTCGTCATGGCACTGAAGGACATTGGCTAAATACGAAAGAAGGGCTATGCACTTTTCTTCGAGTTCGAAGACCTTACCTGCCGCTTCTTCGGCATTGATGCGGGCCGTCCGCAGTTGATCGAGCGCGCGTGCAAAATCGACCAGTTCCGCATCGGGAGGGATCACCTCAAGTTTCAGGCTGTTTGCGAGTGCTTTTCTTCTCTCTTCGAGACCTACCTCCATTTCGGTGAGCCCTTCGAGCTCACTTTCCAGTGACCGTCGTTCCACATCGCGATCGCGCACCCGCTGCATGCGGGCATCAAGCGTCGCGATTTCACCCTCAATGCTACGCAACCGAAATTCTACCGACGGGACATCCCAGGCCTCGGGTTCCTCTATACCAAGCTTCGCAAACGTGCTTTCGGCGATGGCACGTGCACCAGAAAAAGCATTCAGGTACCGTAAGATGAACACCGGTATGGCAACGCCCAACCCAGCAGCCGCCAACAAGGCAAACGTCGGGTCGACGAACGCGGCCAAGCTAGCACCAACAACGGTCATCGCTATCGCGAGTAGCACCCAGGAGCGGCGCGCCCGGATCCTGTCTGAAAAGGTTTCAGGTTCCGGCGCGCGCAGCCAGGAACGCAACGTGTCGGCGAAACTTCTTAATTTTGCAAGCGTGCGTTGGTTTTCTTCAGGACGGTCGACATGCGTCAGAAGACGCAGTCGTTCCTGTATAGCTTTGAGTCGGGCCCCATGCCCTTCGACGGCACGCAGGAATTCGAATAGCTGGCCATGAGCGGCGAGATCGAGTGCCGACTCATCGACATTGCTGCCGCCGCATGCTGAAAGTGCGGCGGCAAGGGCATTCTGACTCGCACGATGCTCGGTTTTCGCCGTACCCAGCGCCAGTTCAACCCGGCCCAGCTCATTCCCATTTTCGCGCCAAATAGCGAGTGCTGCTTCATCCAACGTCGCGTCGAGGTGGGCATCACGTTTCGCGTCACGCGCAGCATCGCGTTGACCTTCGAGGATTCGGACCCGTCCGTCCAATGTGTCGATCTGACCCTGTAGCTGCTCAACTTGCTCGACTTCTTTGCCGGTCAGGTTAGCCAGTCCTTCGGGTAGGGCCGCTATCTCAGCCGTGACCTGGACGAATTCCTCAAGACGCCCCGCAAGGTCCAACGCGCGTTCAACCGCGACGAGCCGCCGAGCGCTTACTTCTGCTGAAGTGAGCTGTTCTCTAAGGGCATCGAACTGGTCGGCACGCCGCTGAAGGCCCGCCTGTTCTCCTTCCGCCTTCTGGACCTCATGTAATGCCGCGTTGAATTCGTTCCGCTCGCGGCGGCCATGCCGTGCACCGACCCCGGTGAACAGGTCGGAAGCAATCTGGTTGAGGTCGAAGCCACCCGACATCTGGCGGCGAATTTCAGATGCTATATCGTGGGTGCCATCCGCAGACGGATCGATCAGATCCCGTAGGCGGAGGAAAAAATACCGGTGATTATGGGCGGCCGGCAGGTTTGGCGCCGCGCTTTCTTCGCCACGAAGTTGCCATCGCACGCGTGAGCCATCACGTTCCGCCCTCCAGGCTTCTCCGTCCAGTTCAAATTCGCCGGTAACCGAGGTTCGCAACGACGACCCGCGACTTTCCCAGTACAGCCCTTCGACCGCTCGAGAAAGGCTCGATTTGCCAATAGCGTTCGGGCCAAACACAACATGAAAGCCGGCCCCCGCCGCATCGATTGTGAACGGCTGGTTGATCCCGGGCAGCTGATTGATGGTGAGCTGCTTCAGTTTCAAGAGCGATCACCCTCAGGATTGCCAGCAAGCATGGCATTGAGCGCTGCCTTCCCCGAACGCATGAGAAGGTCGCGTAAAGCATCGTTCGAGAGAGGGTCGGTGGCGTTGCGTTGATCCTCAACAGGCGACCAGTTATCCTCACGCGCGATAGGGCCCAACTCGGTTCGTGCCGCGTCGAGTATGACCTGCGATTGCTCATCGCCTCGCCCTAGGGCGAGGAGCCGCTGCGCCATCAGCGCGGCCGGATCGTCTCCCTTGGCAATCTCGATGACGTCCAGACGCAACTCCATCGCGTCGACGATTTTGTTGAAAAAGACGGCCGTTCCGTCGACGACCCGCCCCATATCGTTCCACTCGCCTGCAGCGACCCGTTGCCGGATTTCCTCATAGTGGGGGCTTGCTCCGGTCAGGCGCGCGCGTAGACCGAGCGCCTGCGGCGCAACCCCGGATTCAACAAATTGGCGGACAAATCTTTCCGCTTCGGCGAGTAACCTGTCGGGCACGTCCTCGACATGTTCGAGGCCGCCGATCGAAATGGACACGTGCTCCCAGCGCAACGGCGCGAGCGGTACCTGTTCGAGATGCAAGGGACCACTATTCGGCACGCGCACGAGCCAGGGCCCGTGTGGACCCGTTTCCGACGGATCGAGGCCAACGAGAGAACCGAGATAGCCGGACGGGCGACGCCCCGCCGACGCAGCGAGGTTATCGAACGAGGGTTTATGAATGTGCCCAAGAAGCCAGGCATCGTAGCCGGTATTATCGAGCTCGCCCTGGCGGATCGGCGCATAGCGTCCGCCGGACGCGTCAAGATCGGCATGTAGCAAACCAATCCGGGGGATGCCTGCCGCAGGCGCCGGGAACGGGTTGGCTAATAATTGTGCGACCGGGCTTTGGCGCACGTAGCGTTCTCCAAAGGACCAGCCAACTACCTCGGTTATCGGTGTCTGATTCTTTGTAATGGTCCGCGCTTCCCACTGGCCACCGGCGCCCAACAGGCTGAACCCGTCAATTACCGCCGCCAATCGTGGCAGCGCCTCGAAATCATGATTACCCGCGACGGCTATGACCTGGATATCCTCCGCAAGGAGCCGCCTTATGGCGTCCTCAAGCGGCAGGATTGCCTCGAACCGGGCGTTGGAGCTTTCGACGATGTCGCCGGCAAACATCACGGCATCAACTTTCTGCTCGATCGCCAAATCGACGGAACGCCTCAGCGCGGCGGTCGGCGTGAGTTCGCGGGGGTCAAGGCCCCAGGACGGAAGCGCATCGGGCAGGCCGGAGCATGCCGTGCCGAGATGGACATCACCAATCGCAAGGATCGCCGCGCCGTCACCCATTTGGTTCTGATCCGATCAATTCTACCGGAAGAGAGTGGACCATAGACAACGGCGTACATTCAATCCGTGTGATGCGAAGACCCGCCCGCACAATGGAAACTAGATGGGGGAAAAGGGCGTTGTAAAGCGGCAGAGCAAGGCGATGAAAAGCACATAAAATCGTGTTTGCAGATAGCTCATAGAGGGTTGGTTGAAACGCAATACAAACTGGGAAAGTTGTTTCAACTTCGACAAGCGATCATCGCTTACCCGGGGTGGTGACTAGATCGAGGCGCGACGCGGAAACACCTAGATGAATCTATGCCAGTTGGACCAACCGAACAACAATGCCATGGGCGGTGTTTTCCCTGGCGGTCCGGCGAGGCAAACCGAAACGATTTCAATCGGATCGAGTGTGTCATTGTTGGGTCGGCCAAACAGATCCTTGAAGTGCCAGGTGATAGAGGGCGTGGCGCTGCCTTTTCGCGCGCCGTCACGTGGGTTATCATTCACCAGATCCAAATGAAATGCTCGGGCGATCAAAAAATGCGATTTCAACAATCCTTTGATCTGGCTGAAATTCCCGATGCCTCATTCGACTAGATCGATCTGCCAGAGAACGCGTGAATGGTTGGCCGATGGTGATGCGCGCCCGTTTTTGACATTCGTCGATCAAAGAGGATCCGCCCACGAACTCAGTTATGGAGAATTCGACAAATACGCTCGTCGTATCGCCGCCCGTCTTTTGGAGCTGGGGTGCAAGCGCGGTGATAAGGTTTTGTTTTGCCGCTCACATTCCGTGGTGCTTCTCGCGAGCATAGCTGGATGCCTGTTAGCCGGTATCGTTCCGGTAGTTTTCGCGAGCCCCTCGCAGAAATTCTCGACGGAAAATTACCTGGAAATGATACGCACCCTGAGCAGCCAACTTCAACCGGACATGGCGGTCATCGACGATCATGTATTGAAGGTGGTTCGGGACATTTTCCCGTTCAAGCTAGTTGGAGGCAGTTCCTTCGCGCCGGGTTATCTGCGAAAAATCCTGGGTATCCGAGGGGCTAAGTTTCAAGCCCCAAAGGATAGCGTGGCGTTAATTCAATATAGTTCACGAACCACCGGGTTGAAAAAAGGCGCGGTATTGACAGAAACCGCGCTCCTCGATCAAGTCGATAACTATGCAGCGGCGCTGAACATGTCGTCCGACGATCGAATCGCCAGCTGGCTGCCATTGTATCATGACATGGGGCTTGTCGCCGGCTTTGTAATGCCTTGGATTTTAGGCCTGCCGATTGTTTCAATGTCGCCGTTTGATTGGTTGATCCGACCGGAGTTTTTTCTAAAAACCGTCACGGCATCCAGGTCGACGCTGATGTGGCAGCCAAATTTCGCGTTCTC
>Ga0302123_10000673_pt1 | contig 25996 bp, 32 predicted proteins | sample CB21_321_MG_FD_203109 | JGI IMG/M metagenome (GOLD analysis project Ga0302123, IMG submission 203109) | Marine microbial communities from Western Arctic Ocean, Canada - CB21_32.1 | ecosystem: Environmental > Aquatic > Marine > Oceanic | place: Canada: Western Arctic Ocean | collected 2017-09-28 | reverse complement strand
TCGACAGAATCTACAAGGACTCCGACAACCTCAAGGAGCGCATCAAGAGGGGCCTCACCCTCGACGAGGCCCAGGCATGGTGCCGCGACATCGAGACCAGCAGCAGCACCTGCACCAACCCCATCGGCGAGCAACGCACCAGGAGCCGCGGAGACTGGTTCGACTCTTACGAGGAAGAGAAATGAGCAGCATCGGATACAAACGAACGCTGGACCGAGAGCAAGCGCTGGAGTGCCTGTACCTCGCGAACCTGATCCTCAGCAAAGGCAACGCCGACGTGCCGCCCGAGAGCGTGCGGGGCTACTTCCTGACACAGGCAGGGGCCTCTCGCCGCCGCGGCTACCTAGCCCTGGAAGGTTTCCTCAAGGGGGTCGCCGAAGACATCGAGCAGTACGGGCTACTGGAGATCAACCACGTCGGGCACGCCTTCGTGCTCCGAGCATTCACGGAGAACATGAGATGAGCAGACTGGACGTATACACAGACGGGTGGCTCTTCGTAGACATCACCTTCATTGAGGGGGTGGATGAGAAGGGCGAGCCCCTCGTCCCTACGAAGGACGCGGCAAGTGCCCCTTTCTTCGTCGATTGGACCGCACTACGGGCTGGGTCGGAATTCCGCTACGCCTCGACGCGGGAGATCGCTCCCCGGGTAGCGGAGCTACTCCGCAAGCCTCGGGTCACCGACGCTGAGGCCTGGGCTGAGGTCCGGGTCCAGAGCGGGAAGGTGATGATGTTCCACGCCGCAAAGAGTGACGCGGAACCGACCGACGTGGACGGTGCGGGCGGCATGGCCTGGACGAGGCAGAAATGAAGAGCGGACGACCGAGAACCCTGAAGAGGTGGAAGCCGATCACCATCCCCCTGGAGGTGGCCGTGCTCAAGAAGATCGACGCCATGGCGAAGGCTCGGGGCGTCACACGCTCTGCGCTCGTGCGGGGCCTGCTCGGGGAGGCACTCCGGTGACCGACATCGCAATGTACGCGGTACTGATCGGTCTGGCAGTGTGCGCCCTCGACCTGTGGTTGCTGGACCCCTGATAGGAAAGCCCCGTCACACTAACGTGTGGCGGGGCTTTTTTCGTTTTAGGGTAGCGCTCACCCCCCGACGTTCCGCCTCCTATCCTCGCGGTCCCGGGTGAGGTTGGTCACCAGTGACTGAACGGACCGCACCAGGGCGTCTAGGTCCCCCTCAATCCTCTCCGTGCGCGCATCGATGTCGTGCAGTTGCTGGCGGGCATGCATGTCCGACGACCTGGGCTCAGGGACCGTGACCGTAGGAGCCGGCGCAATCGCCCCGACCTTCACCAGCAACTCCCCAATGAACCAGAGCATCATGCAGACCCCCAGGACGGGCTTGCCTACTTTGTCCAACCACGCGGCCTCGGGCATCTCAGCCCGACTTCTTGCCGAAAAGCTTCCTGGGCACGCTAGAGATCTGCGCGAAGAGCCCCTGTACGAAGGAGTCAATGAACGTCAGGGCTGCGGGTGCTCTCAGACCGGCTCCTTTGAGCCCTCCCGCGATTGCTCCGGCCAACACGTATATCACCACCAAACCAAGCGAGATAATCGCTGTGGTGGGATTCTCGGCTGTCCACCCCATCCAAGTTGCCAACATCATGTCCATGTGGATTCTCCTACAGCGGCGGGTGCGGTTCTGTGTACCTGACTCAGGGTGCTCGGGCTAGAAGAGCGAGATCGTGAAGTGGGATGCGTGCATGTCATCGTCATACAGCGGCAGCCCGTGCCCCCTGCGTTCGAGCACAGCGGGGCCAGTCGGCGGCCCCGAGTCGTCTGACCCGCCCATCGAGATCCCAGTGCCGGAGCTTCCACCCGTAGGGTTGTGGGAGGCCCAGGTGTAATTGGCTTCCCACCCCGTGGTGTCGAACACCAGGGACAGAGCTACATGGTTGAAGCTGGTGACGTCGCTCCCCCAATCTGGGGTGCCACCAGTCAGGTCAAGCGCAAACCTGGAAATCGCCGAAAGGTTGATGTCTGCGCCAGCCGCATGGGTGAGGAACTCCAGGCTCCGAATGTTGCTGTTGCCCCTCGCAATGGCGAACTCGATTTCCATGACAACCTCGGTCTTCTCCAGCATGACCGGGGGCATGACTTGATCACTGAAGTCTGGTGCGGTAGCCGCATACTCCCCAGCCGCAGGAAATGAAATCGTAGAGGTCCCGTTCTGCACCTGTAGTTGACCAAGGTTGAGACCATTAACGGTGACCACCTTGCCGTCTGCTATACGGATCTCCCCGTCCGGCACTCCCGCGTTGTCTATGTGCTGGAAGACGGTGTCTACCCCATCAATCACCACCCGGTCCCGAGCACCGAAGACACTGAGCGCACCACCTGCTGAGGTTCCGGTCCAGCCCTTGAGCATCTCGTCGAACTCTACGAGGTCGCTGTACTGCAGCGTACCTGGCGGCAGCCCCTTGGCGGGGGTCGCGGTGCTGACCAGAACGTCCCTGGACCCACGCATCGTGGCGACCCCAAGATCCGCAGAAGTGACGGGAGCGTCACCCGTCACCGTGAGTGTGAAAATAGGGTGGACGAAGACCGCGCTCTCTACATAATGCACCGCACCAGTTGGAGCCCCTAGCGTGTCTACCGATATCAGCCTAGCGCCTACCGGGAATCGAGATACTGGGTCCGCGGTGGCAGACATGTTCGATATGGCATAAGTGCGGGCCACGGCATCTGCGGTGATGCTCTTAGGAGTGTCCGCGGGGTCCACCCCTGTCAGCGGGTAGCTGTACGACGGGTCTGCGTACCAGGACGCGATAGCACGCATTCGCTCTCGTGCTGAGTTGTTGACATCCGCGCCCACCCAATTCTCAGGTGCGCCACCTGCCGAAGGAGCAGCGAGGGTGCTCTGGCCGTTCTCCGCTGCGTTGTTTGGGGACCACTTGAGTATATCAGCCATGCTAGTTACTCCAATCCGTAATTGATGGCGGCGTTTCGAGCGGAGGCCCGCGCCGCGACAGTCTTCATTCGTGAGATCCACGCCTCCCGGCCCAGGTCTACCGGGATGGCAAGCAGATCGCGCATGATCTTCGGATCGAGCAGTGCCTCGCGCAAAATTGTGTCTACCTCGGTCTTGTTGGTGAAGGTCTTCATAAGGAGCCCGAGGCCCTTCTGCAACCTCTCACGGTTGCCCGCCATGGCGACGTCGATCACGCCTTGCGCGTTGATCGAGCTGCCAGTGGACTGTGACGCGCTTGGCATCCCTGCGGTGCCCCATCGGGTCTTCTGCAGGTTCTTGAGCCAGCGCTCCGCGTGGTCCCAGCTCTTGCGCCCAAACAGCTCGGTGTAGGTGCGCCGCATCGCCGGGTCACGCATCTTGGTGAGGCCCTGCTGCACGGCGTTCTTGTTGAGCGCCGGCCCCACGATCTCCTGCCAGAACGCATCCTGCACCTGGAGCAACGCCTCGGGGTCACCCTTCAGCGCCTTCTTCACTTGGCGCGCGACCTCGGCGGGGCGGGCGCTGCCCTTCCCACGTACAAGGGCCTTCGCGATAGCGTCCGGCCTCCCGTTCAGGGCTTTGACGACACGGTCTGCCACCTGTAGCTCGGAGTCGATGCGCGCGGCCTTCATCTGCGACTGGGGCTCGTAGGTGCGGTGGTAGTCACGCGAGGCCGCCCGAGCATTTCGCAACGCCGGGTCATTGACCCGTGCAATCGCCTTGTCAAGCTCCCCGTCGAGTGCGTCTATCAGCTCGATGGTGGCGGGCCATTGCTGCCGTGCGTTCGGGTCACGCAACACTGCTTTGAGTTGGCTCAGCTCGTCCTCTAGGTGAGATGCGGGTATCCTGTCTCCGTAGCCCTTGATGCGCGTGACCACGCTCGTGTCGAGGGCGGCACGCTTCGCTGGAGACATCCTGGCGAGCACCGACTGGATCTTCGCCTTGACGCCACGGGTGCTGACGTGAGACCTGAGTGTGCTCTCCGCGTTCTTGTACGCCTCACGAACCTTCTCGCGGGCAGTCCTTGCCGCCGCGTTGAATGACTCGCTGGTGCCGATAACGGACGCCGCCGGGGCACCCCCCGCAAGCTCGTCCCGGGCGCGCTCCTCCGCAGCACGGCGCGCGGTGCTGACCCGCCCACTGAACTCGGGGTCTGCGGCTGTGAGACTCTTCTCAAGCTGGGCGACGTGCTGCCCACCCGTCTCACCGAGCGCCTGTGCAGTGGTGGGGGGTGTGTCTCCGAAGTCAGCAACGACCCGGCCAAGTTCCTCGGTGGCCTCATCGTACATCGCCCGCGCGCGCTCCAACTGCGTGCGCCGCGCGGGGCTGAGCCCTGGGTCTGCGAGTATCTCATCCGTGATGCCAGAGCCCGGCATGATGCGTTGAAGCTCCCGGGCGGCCTCCTCGGCAGCCTTGGGCGAGGAGCCGGGAAGCATGCCGCGCGTAGCTGCGTCCACCTGGCCCTTGACTGCGTTGCGTCTGGCAGAGCTACCTGCGGCGTTGACCACGCCCCCAGCACTGGCACCACCGGCCACATCCGCGCCTAGCTGGACCCACCACGGTGCCCCTGCTTGACGAGCACTTTCGCCCGCAGTTGCGCCGGCTATCCCCGTGGCGAGACCCAGGCCCATGCGCGGAGCGGCCCCCAAGAGTGTGCTTGCGGCACCACCTGTGCCGATTGCCCCACCGGCCATGCCCAGCGCACGCGCGTACTCACCCGGTATCGTCTGCGGTTGGTAGTCCGCACCCACAGCTTCGAGCCCCTGCTGGTACATCGTGGGCTCGCCCGCTATGCGTTCCGGGTTCCACATACCGTAGGTGTCTCGCATCCGAGCGATCTTCGCGTCTCGCTTCACATCGTCGTCTTCTGTCAGGCCTAGTTGCTGACCGACCCAATCCCCACCGCGGACGGTGGCGTCGAAGGCATTCCATCCGAAGATGTCCCCCGTACCCGCAGCTCGGGCGGTCATCTCTGCGAGGGCAACCGGTGACGCTGCGCCCTGTACGACGCCGGATCCGCCGCCCTTCATGATGTCCTCGAAGTAGCCGACCTCGGACTTCACGCCCTCGGCGTCCAACTCCTCCGGGGTCAGTACCTCGTAGCTGGCGGCCCCTCCGGTGGGGGGCTCCTCCTCCTCCTCCTCATCGATTACTTCGAAGGCCATCAGTTCATCTCCCGCACCACACGCCCGTCAGGGAGCCTGTACAGGCCCGGCTTCCCTGGGACGGAGGTCGAGCCCTCCGGGAGCTTGTCCATGCGCTCCCCCGTCTGTGCCGGTGTCGCGACCCCGACCGGCTTTTGAGGCCCGACGCCCTCGCTGGGGCTGTAGGCGAAGCGCTCGGAGAAATTGACCGGGTCCGTGTATCCCAGCCCCGTCAGATTGGTGACTCCTTGCCGGTCGCTCTCTTCCATGAACGCCTTGTAGCGCGGCCCCTGCGCGGTCGTGGTTGACTTCGCGAGTCGCCGAGACTCTTCGTAGATCTTCCGCATGAACGGCAACGGCACCGTGCCGTCGATGATCATCTGCTTGGTGACGCCCAGCTTGTCAACGAACGATTGGAACTGCGCGGACCTGTCGTACTCTGATCCACGTACCACGGAGTCCGGGTCGAGCATCTTCTGGATGCCCACTGCGAGGGTTTGGTAGGCGAGGCTGTTCGGGTCGATTTTGCCATCGCCCAGCATGGCCTCCTCGTATGCAGTGTAGGAGTCGTGAATGCGGGTGAAGTTCTCCATCACGTTCTCGTAGACCACGCCGCCGATCTTGTCGTACCGGGCGGTGAGATACTTCGCCATTTCGATTTGCTTGCCGCGGAGGCCGGCAGATGCTGTAGCCTTGTTCGCCTCGCCGGCTTGATAGTTAGCCATCAGGACCTCCAGCGCCTTCTCGGGGGCAACGCCGCCGGTCTGCGTGAAGATCATCATCGCGGTCTGCATGTCCTGCGGCGTCTGGATACCGTTCGGGAGCATCTCCTTGAGTTGCTGCGCGGCAGCCTGCCGTCGCTGATCCGATCTGCCGCGCTGCTGGCGGTCGCTGTACATCTTGCTGAGGGCCGCGGCACCCTCTGGGTTCCCCCGACCGATCTGGTTCGCAACGCTCCCAGCCTGCGCTATCCGGCTGACCCCTGAGAGAATGCCCCGAGCACCCCCTATAGCGTCATACCCGTCGCTGAGCGCGCCCCCCACCCGCTGCAGAAGAGAGGGCTGAGGACCCCCGGAGCCGCGAGTGGGAGAGTTCCCCCCTTGCAGGGGTATGGGCTCGTCTTTTTCTATCTGAGACGCCATATCGACCCTACCCACAACCGAGTCTGGGTCCTCCCCACGGCTGTAGTTATCAGGTCCATGTGCCCGGATGATGTCCGCGTAGGCCATGCTGTCAGATCCTTATATTGCGAAAAGGGCGGCGACTAGACCCCCGATGCCACCACCCGCTGCCGCACCACCCGCTGCCGCACCACCCGCTGCTGCCGCACCACCCGCTGCTGCCGCACCACCCGCCGCTGCGACGGGTGCCGCTGCTGCGACGGGTGCCGCTGCTGCGACGGGTGCCGCTGCTGTGATGGGTGCCGCTGCGATGGGCGGCCCTGCGATGGGCGGCCCTGCGATGGGCGGCCCTGCGATGGGCGGCCCTGCGATGGGCGGCCCTGCGATGGGCGGCCCTGAGATGGGCGGCCCTGAGAAGGGCGTTGGTGACGGGGTGCTGCCGATGAGGTCAAGCTTGGAAATTGGCGGGTTGTACCCCATGCCTGGGCTGGACCCGAACATGTCGGAGCCGCTCCCAAATGACCCGTTATTGGCCTGGAGCCCCCTCACGTTGAAGTCCTGTATGGGACCCGGCAAGCTGGGGTCCGGCAAAGGCGCACCCCCAAACCCGGCGCTCCCCTCGGTTCGCAGACCCAGACCCGGATCAAGTTCAGTCTTCCAGAGGTCCCCACTGGGTGTGAGGTCGCTCTGGGATGTTCCAAACTCGCCATAACCCTCCGGGGGGCTGAAGTCTTTGAAGTACTTGTCGTAGAGCTGCCTGCCCTGCCTGATCAGGCCATCCGAGCCACCCTGTTGGTCCTGGCGGGCCTGAGCAGCCCGTTCCTCATCCTCTCTCCGCTGTTGCATCCTACGAAGTTCTTGGAACTGCCATTGCTGTGTGAAAGGGCTCTGATAAATAGTCATGTTACCTTGGGGTACCTCCAGTGCCTTGCCCTCCCTGGCCCCCGATACCTGTACCGAGAAGCCCTCCGAGCGGGTCTAGAGACGCGCCGGCTTGCATTACAAACCCCAGCGTGTCGAACTCGTTAGTTGCCACCGATGTCCCAGCGCCCATGAGTGGGTTGCCCCCGTAGCCTGCGTTCATCATGCCGGCTTTCTGCAGCTCCCAGTCTCGCTCGCTCATCTGTTCAGCACGGAATGTATTCTCGATATCTTGGAAGCGCTGCTGCCCCGCATACTGCATCTGGTCAACTATCGGAGCCATGCCCATCGCAGCGTTCTGGTACCCTCGCTCGGTGCGGTAGTTGTTCTCGTACAGGTTGGCAGAGACCCCTGCCCTCGCGTCTGCCATCGCATTGGCAAAGACCCCCGACCCAATACGATTCCCGCCGGCAGACCCCATGATCGGATCCCGCCCGGCACTGGAGACCGAGCGGTTGACTACGTCCTGCAGGTAGGGGTTGTTCGAGGCGTCTAGGTGGTCGCCACGTACCGTGGCCGCGTACTGCTCTTGGAAGTTCTTGTTGACAACGTCGTCCTGTGCGATCCTCTGCATGTCTAGCAGGGACTGCCGTTGTGGGTCGGACATACCTATGTACTGGGCAGTCTCGCCCCACTGATCGACCATGCCAGCGGTCTTCCTAGTGCCCGCCCTCAGCCACTTGTTGAGCTTTGTTTGCGTTGTGGTAGTAGTGTCAGACACCTAGAGCACCTCGATGTAGTTCACGGACACAGGCTCCGCTGAGAGTATCTTGGACCAGCCGGGCCTGCCTCGGAACTCAATTTGGTGGCATTCCTGGCCCTTGGCGAACTGCCTGATCCCGTCCCATGCGATGTTGATCCAGGTTGCCAGATCCTGCCCGCCCATCGCGGGGAAGCTCAGAACCTTCACGCCTGTAGGATGCACATCGACCCGCGCGACGAGACAGGCGAGCACCTGCGATGCGGCAGAGTCCCAGATGACGAACGTCTGCAGGTAGTCCTGTTCTATCCCCTCCCGGATGTGGTCAATGCTTGTGCGTGACGACACCATGCCATGGTCAAGCGCAGGCTCAAGGATACCCGAGAGCACCGACCACTCCTTCAGAGCGTGCTCGGTCGTGAGCAGGGTGAACCTCAGCTCGGGAGGGGAGAGTTCTGCGCTCATGGGGCCTCTTGTGTGTCTGCGATCAGGTAGATATCCCAGCTCAGCCACGTCGAAGCGTTCGCCTCCAGCGTGACATCCGCGTCCTCACCAATGTAGTAGAGCCTGACCGCACTGGGGCCTGTGGACCCAGCAGGGTCAATCTTGAAGAGCGGGGAAGCGGTCCCGTGCGCCGCGAACGAGATCACGAACCCTGTGCCGTAGCTAGGTACAACGGTGGCAGGGGGGTCAAGCACGGAGGTCCCGACGCCCCCGGCAAAGAACTTTGACGTGGCGGTCGAGTTGCTGAAGCGGAATTGTGCCAGCACCCGGGCGGCCCAGTGGAGCCCAGACGGCGGCGCGGACAAGGTGGAGAAGTCCAGCTCATCCGCGACAAGGTCGTAGAACCCGAGGTTGTCCTCGATGACGGTGTGTAGCAGGGTGGCGTGTATCCAGTTGGACGCACCTGTCCCCACCTGCGCGACACCTCCCGTCGCGGTGACCAAGCCCGAGTAGGTGAGACGCGCGTCGGTCTCCACATCCTCCACGAACCCACCGATGGACACGAGGTAGTCCGAAATCTGGCGGCGATGCTCTACGGCATCGTCCCAGAAAGCCGGGGGGCTGGGCGCGAATATCACCGTGTGCCCCCCGACACAACCACGGGCTCGAACCCGCGGAATTGTGTGACGAACCCATTGAAGAAGAAGAACGGGCGCAGGTAGCGCCCCTGAATTCTGTACGGGATGCGCCCGAGTGTGTTGATGCCTGTGATCTTCGCCATTTCCGAGGGGGCCTTTCCGGGCAGGAGCCTGGCCTCAACACTCATCTGTATATCACTCGGGTCAGACACCGACCCGAAGACGGGTCTCACGTTTCGCAGAAGGACCCGCGCGGAAGAGGCCTGGTCTGCAAAGTCACCACCACCAATCTTCCCCTGCAGTGGAGCGCCCGAGTTGGTGAACCCATAGGGTTGATGGTCTGCCTGCGGGAACCCGATCAGGATCTCGTCTACCCCTGTCTGAGTCAGAGTATTTAGAACCACACTCCCCAAGTTGGGGGCTACGGTGCTGTCCATGTTTCTGGAACCGTAGTCACCCGGCACAGGGTCCGTGGTCTTGTTCGTGTCCATGGTGTCTGCAGTAATAGGGATAGTGGTGCCGATCCAGTCGAGTGTCACCGTGAGACGGGTCCACCTCTGCAGGTCGGCGTGGTATCCGTACACCCTCCCAGGCCCCACGCCCGGGAAGTTCCACCATATGGTCCTCCGCTCTGGGTCGTAGGCGACAGACGTGACATTCGTGACTGACTCCATGTCAGTCCCGACCTCGTCCCGCCAGAAACGGTCAATCTTCTCCAGTCCGATGGGCCGCACGCTAGCGCCGTCGCAGGACATCCAGCCGGCCTCGGACGGGAAGTAGGTGAGACCTCCCACGGAGATCGCCCCTCCGGTGGCAATACACCCGCGGTGGCTGTCCACCTTTCGGAACTCGAAGATGTTTGAACCTCCAACGAAGTCCATCCTCCACACCTCCCGCTCCCGGAAGACAAGTGCGTACTCGCGCGAGGGGACGAGGGAGGTGATGCGCCCACCACTCCCCTGCAGCACCTGGAAGTCACTCAGCACGTCAGTCGCTGCGGCAGTGCCCACCAGAGGCCAGAGCAGTGGGTTGCCCTGGGCAGACCAGTGCAGACCCCCCTCCTGCCTGCCGTAGGCAGCCGATAGGTCTATGTCTCCAAGGACGTAGAACCCTCGAAAGATCATCGAGACGTTGGCACTGGGCACTGACACGCTGCCGGTGGTCAGTGTGTTGTTAAGGATAGGCAGGAAGGCCGCGCCTGCGTTGGTCGTGTACACCGCACCGTTGCCAACACCCGGTGTAGCAAGTATCAGACCCGGAGGGGTTCCACTCGGCGGCTCGTACTGGCTGAACGTCCACCGCCCAGAGTCCGACAGGGCCGTCATTGTAGGGGTGACGTCCGTGAAGGGCTGCCCATTGCGTGACAGGTAGGCGTTGCTGCTGGTGCCCGCCGCCATCCACTGGGTCCCGCCTCCAGCGGAAAGACGCCCATTGCCGTACCCACGCACAGTGTCAGAGATTACGTCCGCGGTATCTAGGTCCACCGCCGAAAGCCCGTGCATGGATGTGTAGCCGTTTGAAGTAGCTACTACATTGTCCGCGATACGCACGCCAGGGAGCATCACCTCTGCCTGGTCAGGTATCCATTCGCCTACGGGCTGCATGTGGCCTCACGAGTAATGTATGAAAGCGCCATCATCGACCGCACCTGACTTGCGCTCCCGCAGACCGGGTCGATACCGGGCACGGGCATCCGCGCTCTGCAGGGCTGCCTTGGTGGCCTCATAGAAACTGGACCACTTCTGTGTGGCCCCATCGTCTGAGAAGAACTCAGTGGCTTTCTTGAGCACTGCATAGAGGTAGAGGTTCGGCTCCTTCAGCAGCAGCGCGTTGCTAGACGTAGGGACGCTTGGGACCAGAGCAAGCACGTTTCCGTAGTACACCAGTGAGTACACATATGCAGCGTCGGGTATTGGACCAAGCTGGAACACCCCACCGAGGCGGGTGTACACCATGGGGAACCCTGAGACCGTGTTGCGCCCCGCCTCATAGAACGATCTCGGGTCCATGTACTCCAACACCCTGGACCTGCCAGAGGTGTTCTCCACTGTGAAGACTACCGTCTCGATGAAGTCAGTGGGTTCGGCGAACTCTGCCACTCCAGACGCAAGGGTGCCCCCTAGCGCACTCGACTTGATCATGAGGTCAAGCCGCACGTCCTTCCTGAAGTCCGCTTCCGCAAGTTGGACAAAGAGCGAGATGTCACTGCTAAGCAGATCCTCGTTCTCCAGGTAGCTAGAGACCGAATCCGAGAGGGTCGAGTAGTCAATGATCTGTACCGGGTTCGCCATCTACACCCCCCTGCCGTGTCTCGTGAGGGTCACTTCTTCGGCCTCCCCATGTAGTCCTTGGACGACCTGTCGAAAGCCCTGGCACCAGCCAAGGCCTCAGATTTCATACGGCGTTGGTCGTCCATGGTGGGCGACAGTTTGTCACTGCGCGGGTTGATGGGGGGTCGAGGACCCGTGAGCTTGGACTTTTTCGAGGGTGTCTTCTTGTACTTATCGACCTTCTGGCCCTTCACCCAGACGCCGCCTTTGGGGTCTGCCACTAGAGCCTCCCTCCTGCAGTACGCAGTTGGGTGTAGTCCCGGTCATTCAACTTCTTCATCAGGCGGGACTTGTCCTCGTCGTTCCACCGATACATGTTCGGCCCATCGTTGAGCATCCAATCCTCCACGAGACTCAGGGGTATGCTGGCTACCCGAACTTGGCTTGCGCCCCCCCACAGAGAGCTAGTGCTGCGCTCTGTGTTCAAAAACGAGCTGTTGAGCCTGAGTGCCTGCTCCAGGTCGTCACCGTGGTGACGCTGCCGGGCGAGGGTATCCCCCGTCACAGGGTCTATCTTCACCTGGCGCTCCAGTAGATCCCCAGGCTCTCCTGCGGCTTGCCACCCGTTCACGCGATGCTCCGGGTCAGACAGAAGTAGAGGAACTGCGTGTTCGCGAGAGTACCCTTGATGGCGATGTACCTGGGGAGCGGACCCGGAACCTGCACCATAAGGCTCGCCGTGCATACATAGGTCGTGTTCAAGGCGTAGCTTACGAGCGGCAGGGTGGTTCCATCTACGGGGCTCAAAAGGGTGTCCCCGCCGTCAACCTTCATACCGCGAACCTCTATAGCCCCCACAGCACCGACTGCTACGATGAGGTCATCCATAGAGCTTGTGTCTATCCAATGCGGGTAGTAGTCCCCTGCCACCACAAGCAAACCATCCCCAAGCGGGCTGGCTAGCACACTGTTGTGGGTCTCTAGTTTTCTCGATTTATTGGGCATGCTACTGGATGCTCCTGTGGATGTTTCTATGCAAGGTTGTCGAGGACACGAGACACTTGAAGTCAAATGACTTCGGTATTGGCGACTGGAACTGCTGCATAACCAAAGTGTTGGCGAATATTGTGTTGCCCCATATAGTCCTGAACGCAACAATGGTAGAAGCAAAATCGTCAAGATCCGGGGCCAAGCCCACCTGCACAATCAATCCAGCGTCCAAGTTCAAGGTGCAGGAATCACACGCAGATGTGTCAATGCGCCGCTGAGTGTTTGCGTCCATGGGAACGCCTAGAGCGCTATGCGTGCGGACTTTTAGAGGCATGAGACCCTCGGGTTGGAGGGGGGCAGGGAGCAGATCACTACCCCCCTCCGTAAACCCGGTTCCAGAGAACCGGATCAGTTTGCGTTGGTGAGAATCATCGCGTGGGCTCTGGGGTTGCACACCTCCAGGGTCCACTCCACCAACAGCTCGCGCCGGATAGAGTCCCCGCTCTTAGCCAGGTCGAACTGCTGCCACGGTCGCAGGTACGCGACCTTGAGGTACTCGGGATCGATCAGGAAGACCTTCCCGTCCTGCAGCTCAGCGGCGGTGTACCCCTCCGTACCCGCAGCACCCGTAGATCGGATGTGCCTGGACGGGACCACGTTCAGTGTGCCGAAGTTCGACATATACACGTCTGCGGTGGCGTAGATCGTGCGACTTGCGCGATCCGTCCGCATGGTGCTGTCCGCGCCCACGTTGCCGACCCCGTCGAAGGTTGAGATCAGGGTCTTGATCGTAGGCCCGGCGACGATGAGCGTCGGCTTGCCTCCGTTGTCCCATGCGTTCTCGACAGCATCGTCGATGTCGGTCTGGGCCATAGTCCCAGGGACCCCAAGTTCTGACCCAGAGCCCCAGATGTTGTTCCCGTCGTTCGTGCCCACGCTGGCCGCCGGGGAGGCGTTCGTGACCACCGAGTTGCCAGGCGAGGCGTCTGCCGGGAGAGTCATGAAAGACATGAGAGGCCCAGCCACCCGTGTCGGGGAACTCCCGGTACTTGCATTCTTCGCCAGATTGACCGCCGAGATCGAGTAGTCCACGTCGTTCTTCAGAGACCGTGCCTTGATCGCAGACTGGTAGGCCATCTCGCTGTCGCGACCCGCCTTGTCCACAACCTCGGTGGTCCCAGTCACCCGCACCGCTTTGGTGCTGATCTGGGTGTAGTTGCCGAGGCGTGTTGCCCCTGCCCCATCGGTGAATGTGATCGAGTCGTCACCCTCCGCAACCGAGTTGGACCCGGGCGTGTCGAGGGTGTCTGTCAACCACTCATGCAGAACCCCCGTCGCTGTCGTCGAGCCTGCAGCCGTGAGAATAGGCGATTCTGTAGGGTCGATGTTGTAGATGATATCCGAGAGATCCTCTCGGGCACCACCTACCTCTCCGAGCCCCTGCCGGACCTGATTGGTGCTATATGATCTATTAGGCATACTAAATTAGTCCATGATGTTAGTTAAGACCCAAGAGAGCGAAACGCAGCCGCGATATCGTCTGTGCGTACACCCCCTGACTCCTTCAAATTCTTCATGGCACGGTCTCGCGTATCCCTGCTCGTGTCCCCGGGGTCTCTATTGGTCCCGGGACGAACTTTGGGTAGCGCTGCCATCTGTTTCTGGATTCTAGGCCTGCGAGCACTTGCCGCTTGGTTTCCCGCTTGCCCAACCATTGCTAGTTCGAGCAAACGGACCAAACGGGCGTCAACAAGCCCTGCCCATTCGTCCGCGCCGAGGCTTCCCCCGTTCGGACTCGTCGCCCACGCACCGACCTGTGCGTAGCGCTCCTCGAAGTTCGTATTGAACTCTGGAGATACTCGCATGAGCGTTGCACGCTCCTGCGGAATTCTTTGCTGCAACTGGCGGCTCTTCTCCGCATCCGCCGCAGATGTGGCGGCCTGCAGCATCCGCTCCTGCTCCTGGCGCTGGATCACGTAGGCACTGTAGGCCCCGGGGTCTTCCTGCCGGAACTGGTCGAGCTGTTGCTGGCTCGGTTGTGACTGCTGTAGCTGAGCCTGCAGTTGCTGGGAGAGACCACTCAACTGGTGAATGTGCTGCTGCTCCTGAACGGTGCTCTGCACGCTCGTCTCTTCAAACTGTCGTCTCTGAGACGCCAGGTCCTCCATCTTGCGGGTGTAGTCGGCCTCCCGCGAGTACGAGCTTCTAAGCTCGTCGAGGGTCACATCCTGTGAGACACCACCGGGGAGTGTGACCTGTATTGGCGTCTCAGGGTCGTAGTCGTAACCGCCTTCGGTGGGGCTCTCGACAGCCTCGATGGCTTCGCTGTCAAGTTCTGACGAGGGCTCGGGCTGGCCGGCCCCGGCAGCGGACTCCTCCCCACCCGCCGGAGTTTCGGACTCGTCCGCTACCGAAGCCTCTGAAGTGTCCGTGTCCGCCTCCGCACTGGCGTGCTCCTTGGCGAAGAAAGCCGACGCTGTTTCGCCCACAACCCCGCCTGTAGGTCCTGTGTAGTTAGGTGCGCTCATGAGGTCTGCCCCCTCTCCCATTTCCACTGATCGCGCAGTGCCCAATCGGCCCGCGCGGTCTCCGCTTCTTCGAGGCGATTCCGTACCGCTCCGGTGTCATCGGAAGTTTTCCGTATTTGCTGCTGTTCCGCCACGAGATCGGCCATCGCGGACTCCCCATGCTTCCAATACGCTTGGAGAGCGCCCCACACCCGATCTACTGCCTGAACGTGCGCCACCGCGACCCACGCTTCATCAGGCCCCACGGATCTGCTCATGTTCTCGATACAGGACGACCTGACTGCCAAGAACCCGCTCCTGAGATCCTCGTCCTCAAGTAGGTGCTTAGCACGGTCCCCCCTGGCGATGTCTTCGTCCCTGGTCATCCTATGCACCCGCATCTCTCACACGGTCCTGTGTCAGGTGTGCTGTGCGAGAACCTCGCCCCCGCACTGTTCCTGTAGATGTGGCCTATGACCATGCATATCAGCCGCAGAATCATCTCTATCACAAGGCTGCCCCTCCCATGTTTTGCAGATTCTGGTCCTGCATGTTCTTGTCCTCGATTACCACCTTGTGCTCCTCGACACCGAACCGAGCCTCATTCTCCGCGTCGGACAGCCGAAGCTTGAGCATGTTCTCCTCGTGGTCGTACTCGATCTTCTTGTCTCGTAGGGCAAGTTCCATGAGCTTGGCCCGCTGCTCTAGTTCCAGAGCCTGCTCCACCGGGTCCGGTATCTCGCCCTGCGCCTCCGAGATCTTCTGAGACTCCTCAGAGGCCGGTGACAGCACGAAGCGCTGCGTGTCCTTGAACCCGAGGGCCTCTGCCAGCGTGGAGAGCGTGTTGTAGACCTGCTCCTGGCCCACGAGGTTCTGATACCCGCCCGTGATGGCCTTCTCCTGCGCCATTGCCATGGTCTGCAGGTTGTTGATCTTCTCCATCTTAGACCCATGACCAAGACCCACGGATATCTCGAAGTCCATCTCGTGGTTCCATGTAGACGGGTCCATCGGTACCCAGTCACCACGGAGTTTCAGCATCATCTTGTCTGTCTGATGCATGCATAGCTCGCGTAGTATTAGCTGGAACACATCTTTGACGAGTGTGTCGGCGAGCGTGCGTGCGTAGAGCATGATCCGCTGCTGCTGGGCTGTGCTCTGCATCATCGCGCCGAACACATGCTTGCTGATACTGCCCGGGTTGATCCCCTGGGCGTCAGCGGAGACCCCGGTTCGGTTGGCTACCCGCTTGTCGTTCAGTTCCATGGCCGGGATCAGGGTGTCGCTGTTATCACTGCGGTCGAGAGGTCGGAGCGCACCCGGAGAATACTCCTCGATGTAAGACCCCGGCACGCCATACGCAAGTTGGTTCAGGTTGACCATCGGGGTGGCGGCCTCTCCAGGCCCGCCTTGGCTGAGCACCACATACCGTGGGTCGTTGTCGAGGTAGCGGGCATCGAGGTACTGCCGCCACAATGTGGTGTTGATGTGCTGGAGGTCCATCACCACGTCTGCGAGAGAGAACCCGAAGAAGCGGTGCGGAATGGGTATAGGTGTGCCAGATGCGTAGGGGTGCCCGGCGACTGGGTCAGCCGACAGCAGCACCTGCCCGTACTCTCCTGCCACTACCACGTTCCACCACTCGCTGATACCGTCACCGTCCATGTCTATTCGGACATAACAATCGTTGACGTGTATCGTCCGCTCGCTGTCACTCCGGTAGCTGTTCACAAGGGGCTGCCCGTCGTCTTGGCTGGCCCGGATGATCCAGTCCTGGTCGGTCGTGTAGGTGCTCTGGCTGCCCGGCAGACTGTGGACGAGGTCTACGTCGTACCCGAGAGCAACCAGGTCTGACTCGGTGGAGCGCACCCGGTGCCCGACGAACCTGCACGTCGGGTCATGGAGACCACGCGCGTCACGGTTGATGATGAACTCCTCGGGCGGGATGCACTCCAGCTCGACGTGTCCGGTGCCGTTGGTCCTCACCCCCTTGATGTCGAATCGGACAGCCTGCTCCATCTCCGGGGGGATCTTCTCCAAGATGTTCGGGTCAACCTCCTCCCCATCAACCTTGACTGTTACAGCCCGTACCTCGAAGTTGTCGTCCTGACCGAGCTGCTCGAACTCGTCGATACTCTTCCCGTTGTAGGTCTCGATCTCGGTCGTGCGGCTGTCGTCCCACTGAACCTTGATGATCCCGTTCTTGCTGATGAAGCTATCCTTGATCGCCTCAAGCAAGACCTGGGTGCCACGCTGGTGCCGGAACACCCAGTTGCATGCGTCCGTGGCCTGCTTCGCCCCCTCCTCGTCGTCCGGTGCTACCGGAATCGCCTCGCACACCGTGGCGCTCGACGTGAAGACCTCTGCCATCTGAGGCATGGCCCACTCAACCGTCTCAAAGACCTCGCGGCTCACCACCGAGCTTCGGCCCTCACGCTCGTCTCCACGGGTGTTGCCCATGTACATGTTGAGAGTCTGCCGCCTGGACTCTGCGAGTCGGGTGCCAGTCCAACCCAGGCCGGAATCCAACTCTCGCTGCACCACGGACACGAGTTGCTGCTCGTCGATCCCGGGCTCCATCTCCCTGTCGTCGTCGCCAGGACCTTCCACATCCTCAGCGACCGGGTTGTAGCCCCCGGTCGCACCCATACTGGGCCTCAAGTCTGCGCCCCGCGCGTCCCCAGCCGCCCCTAGCGGGTTCGGAGCCTCGGTGCCCCCATAGTTCCCGGTCGGGTTAGGTGCCAAGGGGTACCCATCGCGGGTCGTCCGGTAGTCCGCACCTGGAGCGTTCACGTATTCGTTGTCGTCCCCCTGGTGAGGACCCCGTGTGGTCTGACCGTGCTTGGACTGCATGCCTTACTCCAGTTTCGTCTCGTCTAGCTTGTGGTCCCCGCACCAATCGGCAGGGAACACAGCCGGGTAGCCGCTCATGGTGGGCGCGTGCCGGCGACAGCGACCCACCTTGGCGGCCCCCTCGTAGGTGCTCACCTTCGGCAGGTACCACATGCATGTGGCACAGGTCATACCCACCGCACGGTGCTTCCAGGGATCTGCAGACTGCTGCCCGCCCCGGCCAGGCAAGGTGCCCACCTCCGGGCGGCGCGCGCCGAGGGTCTCGATTGCCTGGTCCTCGGTGTAACTAGGCACTGCGCTGCACCTTCGGCTTCCGCGCCTTCTTCCGCACCGCCTTCTTGCGCTCGGGAGCCGGGGGCTGTGTCTCGCCGTCTACGGTGGCGCTCGGCGGGGTCTTGACGCTGCCCTCTTCGAGCATCTCCCGAAGGCTGATCAGCTCGTCTCGGTTATCGGACACCGCACGCATCACCTCGGTGACGCTCTTGAACCCAGAGATCTTGTTCATCGGCATCGGCGTGACTCCGGGTTCCCAACACCCTGCGGTGATGGGGGGTGGTAGTGGAATTTATCTTTGAGGTCTTCGGTAGACATGTCTGCTCCTATGTTACCCAGTTGGCTGAAATCTCAGGTCGGTCAATCTTAGCTTTGCTGCGTATGCCCATTGCTAAGTAGCTGAAAGCGTCAGCCCCGTGCGAACTCCAATCATGTATGGGTTCGTTCCGCAGCTCGCCTGTCTGAGCATTCTCAGCTCGATGCCATGATCGTAGAGCATCAATACCTCGCTTACACTTCTGGAGGTCGAAGTAGCAGCGCGGCAGTATCAGACGACCCTGCTCGATGCGCTCCTCGACCTCGCTCCGCGCGCGCTGGGTGACACGCGGGAGTTGCCGAAAGTGGATGCCGAGGCTCGCTGCCACTTCTAGGCGCGTCTTGCCGGTGCCCAGCTCGCGCACGCTGATGTCGTGCGGTGCGATGTGCTCCCGGTAGGTGTAAGGCTTCTCTCTGACGATCTTGCAGTAGTGCGCGAGGCTCTCCCCGCTGTTCTCGTAGTAATCGATGACACGGATCTCGGTGCCCGCCTGTTGCACGAACCAGACCGCAGTGGAGTCGGCCATCCCCAGGTCCCACGCCGTGATGGTGTCCAAAGCAGGGTCGTGCGGCACCCGTGTAAGACGCGACTCTGTGTCGGCAACGTCTACCAACCTGCCGAAGATCGCGCCCCGCACCGCAGCATTGCGGACGTTGAGGTACTCGCGGTCGTACTCCTCCTTCGACATCACACGATGCGCCGCGGCCAGCTCGCTCTTCGTCAACTCTCCAAACTCTGCCTCGTCGTCGGTTCTCTCGGAGGCTCCGGTGCTGACTACGTTCAGGTTCTTTCGGAACCACTCCGGGTCCGACTCGGCGTTGTCATACATCTGCCCGAGGGGGCCATTCGTACCCTTGAAGGTGCCAGCCAATACGCAACGCCCCTTGCGGTCTGATAGCGCCGGGCGCAACACCTCGGTGAAGATGGCGGGCTTGACGATGTCGTACTCGTCTATGCAGCAAGCGTCCAGGTAGATGCCACGCAGGGAGTCAGGGTGGTCCGCACCGTAGAGACGTAGTCTGGCACCGTTGGCTAGGTCCATCCTGAGTTCGGACTCATTGTACTTGCGTATCTCGACGGGCAGCACTCTCGTAAACAGCTTCAGATAGTCCCACACAAGTTGCTTGCACGATACGAGGGTCGGCGCGATGTAAGCCCCGCGCCAGTCGTCCATATCGGTGCGGAGCGCATCGCGGATCAGGTGGTTGAGCAGGCACACCGTCTTGCCTGCGCGCCTGTGCATGACGACCGCGCCGAATCGCCTTTCGTCCCAGGCTTCGTGTATCTCTTGCTGGTACCAGCGAGGGGAGTAAGGGATCGTGACGTTCAAACTAGACACCGCACGTTGTCGGCGAACACCACGCGCAGGCCAGGCACCGGGACAATGTCAGCCCCGAGCGGGTAGGTCGGCACCGGCAGTAGCCGGCACCGGCCCATCGTGATGGTGCTCGTCTTGGGGTCCATCGTGATCGGTCTCATGAAGTATCGGCAAGCCCCGCAGGTCAGCGCTTGCGCCCTGCCCTGGACTTGGCCTTCGACTTCGCGACTGCCGCACGTTGGATCGCTGCTGAGCTGGTCTTGGGTTTCGCCGGCATCAGGTGCCACCACCGGACATGCGCTTGGGCATGCGCCCGGGCGAGTTCGGCCCGCTCTCCTGCCCCTCAAGCAGCGGAGCCTCCCCTGCGTCTGGCAGCGACGGGTAGCTGATCTCCTTCCCCTTGCGGACATTGTTCTTGGCGGCTGAGTTCATCGGTCGCCCCTCTTGGTTCCCGTTTGCGGGGATACCGCTCGTTGACTTCAAGTTACTCAATACTTGAGTCCTCCTTTGACTATGTTGGATAGTGGGCCCGGCTCCATGTCACCAATGAGGTGCTCAGAACCCGGGAACATCAAGACATTGTAGGTGGAGTCGTCCACACCGAAGGTGATGCTGCGGGACTCTAGCTCCGCAAGGTCCGCTAGCTCAGCTTCCAACCCGTCAGCGACCTCATCCCCAATAACCGACCGGCCCCGCTCTAGTCCGCGAGTGAGCTGCCCCCGTTTGGCAGCGATGGCTGCCGCGGGCTCCATGCCGCGCTCCATGTACGCACTCAAGTCGTCCGCGATCCGCTTCTGGTTGGCGTTCAGGGCTTCGCTGTTGAGATTCTTGCCGCCTAGCAGAATGGTCGGGGGCCTCTCTGCCCGCCTCTTCGCCGGGCCATCCGGGAATCGCTGCCCATGTACACCAGCCTCTGATAGGTTGCGCTCACCCACCCGTCTTCGGATATCCGCTCCACCCCAAGCACCGTCAGGCTCTATGGCGTACTTCTCGCGCAGCGGGGTCAGTTTCTCCCGGACGAAGCCCGACTGCTCGGGCCAGTCCACGTCCTCGCGCAGTAGCTCGTGCTCGTCCACGTCCACGGTGGTCTGGTAGCTGTGTGCCGCGTCCACGTCACCGCGGAACATGAGGTGGCCGTTCTCAACGGCGTCGAGGCGTTCGAGGTCAGCCTCGACTCGCTGCAACCGCCGGATCGTAGTCTCCTTGGCCCTGATGAGGGCTTCCACTTCAACGCGGGAACTCTGCTCGGTCATTTGCTCGGTCAATTCGCGGATGCGGAGGTCATACGTGCCTTGCGCCTCTCGCAGCGTGTCGAGGTCCGCAGTGAACTCATCACGAAGACCCCCGCGCCACTTGGGCGTAGACCGCACCCACTCACCAATCTCCTCAACGAGGTGCTCGGGGTAGTTCTCGCCGGTCTCAGTGTTGATGACACCGAGGCGGCCATCCCCGCCGAACTGGTTGTGGTAGTAGGTATGAACCTCCGGGCTATCTGGGTGACTGAGGTGTCCCCCCCACCCGTGGCTCTTTTCGAGGTTCGTACCCTCGCCCGTCATGTAGGTGTCCTCGTCAATCTTCATGCGCTTGAACTTGTGCGGGCTCGCATGGAAGAGCTTCATCGCCGCCAGCTCGCCGGGGCCTGGTGTGTAGACGTCCATACCTGCGAGTGTGTAGGGGCTGACACCGCGGCGTGACAATGCGCCCGTGCTCTGCCCCAGGTGCTCTGCCGCCATCTCGTTCCCGGGGACCTGGTTGTACCCCGTCTGGAATCCAGAGAGCGCACCCTGAAGACCACCGAGCCGGCTGCCGCGAGCTGCGCCGGCCAGCCCGGTCGCGATGCCTGCGGCACCACCTGGAGCGGAAGCCAGGAGGTCTCGACCATGACGAGCCAGGCCCCCCATCGTCTCGGCGGCACCCTGGATATGCGCGAGCCGGTACGCAGCCTGGTCCTCTCCGGTCCACTCAAGAAGAGGGTCCGGTTCGCTGGGCGTCAGGTGCCGCGGGGGTGTGAAACCGTCGAAGAGCGGCATCCTAAGACCCTACCGGTGGTGTTCCGATGGTGTTAGACTGGTGTACTGAAACCAAGGAGGACATTGCGATGTCACGAGCCGATGATGAGCTACGCAACGAACGAGTCCGAGCCGAGCGCGAAGCCGCGCTCGCGAGCATGAGCCCCGGCGCGCGTGCGCTCTTCGAGAAGCACAAGTTCAGCCACGAGACGACGCGGTTCAGCGTGCCAGCGGTGGACGGGGCTGTGAGTCGCGGAGCCATCACAGCGGGGGAGGCCCAGACGGTTCTGGCTGAGCTGCGGCGACAACGCCAAGCCCCACCAGCGGAAGAACAATAGCCGGCAGATACTCGCCATCCTGCACGGCCAGGATCAGGGTCTCGTACCAGTTCGGGTCGTTGTGGATGATCTCGCGCAGTTTCTGGAAGTCCTCGCGCACGTTGACGCCGTCCAGCTCTGCCTGGTCGGCGTCACGTCGCAGGCGCTCGCCGACCTGCTCGCGAATTTCTCGCGAAGTGGTGAGCCGCTTGCGGGTCGCCTCCGTCATGTTTGCTATGTCATCGAGCATCGCGCGGGTGGCGTTGCCTGTGCCAACCTCTTTGATCAGCTCTGTTCGGTCAACGTGCCCCCCCTGCCAGACGCCGGCCTGGACCTCGCCCGGTATCCCCGCGTCGGTGAGTGCCTTCTGGAACGCGGGCAGGTTCTTGCGAATCGTCTTCGAGCGGTGTGCTTGCTGCTGCGCGATGCGCTTGTCGCGCTTCTTCTTGCCAAGCTTCTTCGGCCACTTGTCGGGGTCCGGGCTGTTCCAGCCCTTGCTCTGGGAGTAGCCGAAGTCGCTCCATGTCTTAACACCCACACCCGAGCGCGTACCCCATGGCGCGGTGAAGCCAGCGTCACCACCGAAACCATGCGCTTCAGTGACGCTCGCCAGTGCGCCGGTCTGCTGCTGAGAGAGCGGTCCCGTGCCCGTGATGTGTGCCGCATTGACGTCACCGAGCTTCACGCCAGGAGCACCGGCAGGGAAGACGCTTCCGTACCCACTGATAGCCTGCACATCGACCAGGCCTCGGACTGACTCGCCTCCTCGGATCGCGCTCAGATCCTCGGGCGAAATGTGCCGCCCGCCCTTGTTGCGGATGTCCACCAGAGGGGAGGGGGACACCGAAGGGTTTAGCTCGACCGCCTTCGTATCGGGGTCAACCCACACGCCCGTCGTCGCCTGGTCGGGAGTAGCGCCAAACCCGATCTCCTCGTGGATGATGTCTTTGCCCGTGTCGGGGTTCGTCCAGTTGAGGTCGCCCGGATCGGCTTCATGCCCGATGCCACTAAGCGGCGCTCCCTCGTAGGGGGTGTGCATCGACTGCTTCTCGAAGTAGTCCCCGACAGTCTTCGCTGCGTTCTCCTTCGACGCCGCCAAGGTCGGAAACAGGCCGCGTGCAAAGTCGGTCTTGCCTTTCTGCGCTACCCAGGCCGCGGCCTGCACTGAGGTCGGGGTCCAATCGGTGCGACCACCGAGGGCTTGGGCGTTCGCACGCTCTGCAGCGAGCACGCCCTCGTAGTCTAGGAATCTGTGTTGTGCAGCGGTGAACGCGCCCTCGGCCTTCTTGTAGCCGAAGGCCCTACCCTGATGGATGTCGTTCACACCCACCGAGGGCAGAGGACGCGACGGGTCGCCGGCTTGTCCGTAGATGCCGGTTTTCGGGGTATCAAGCGAGAGCCCACCCTCGCGCACCAACCAGGACTTTTTCGCTTGAGCCTCAGTCTTACCCCGAACCTCGCCCGACATGCCGTGCATGTATGCGTTGCGGTCGCGGATATGAAAGGTGGTCTGGTTCTGCGGCGAGGCCTGCGCCGAGAAGATGCTGCTTACGTCAACCTCGGTCGTCGGGTCTTCGCCACCTATGGCTCTGAAGGCCGCGCGCTGTCTCGTGTACCAGTCCGCGCCGAGAATGGCTCCATCCTCGATCAGAGAGTCGTAGTGGCGGCGCATTTCGAGAAGCTGATCAGCCGTGGCTACACCTTCCGGCCCACCGATGAACCCCTCATCGCCGAGCTTGAGGTGTCGTCCCGTGCGTGCCACGGTGAGTGCTTCCGCATTGTCGAGGTTGCGAAGGTTGGGGGCCTGGGTGACTGCGTTGGCCTGGCCTGCGGTGGGTTGTTGATTGTAGATCGCGTGGGGCATAGCAACCCTGCGTCCACCTCGGGCCGCCGCGCCCGATACCGCGGCTAGCTCACCTGGGCCTGGGGTGAAGACCTCCATGCCGGCTACTGCGTAGGGGTTGACACCTCGTGCCCTCAAATCGGCACCTGCACCCTCCAAGTGCTCCATGGCGAGCTGATTTCCGGGGATAGCGTTGAAGCCCTCTTGGAATCCAGAGAGCGCACCCTGAAGACCACCGAGCCGGCTGCCCCGAGGTGCGCCGGCCAGCCCGGTGGCAAGGCCAAGCGCTCCTCCGGGGACGGAGGCCAGGAGGTCGCGCCCAAAACGACCCACGCCGCCCATCGTCTTGGCGGCACCCTGGATATGCGCGAGCCGGTACGCAGCCTGATCCTCTTCGGTCCACTCGGAAGACGACGGTTTGCCGGGCAACCGGTAGTTGGACTGCACCCCGTCGAAGATCGACATCTTACGGGCACTCTGGAGCGCAGCCTCCTCTTGGTGTAGGCCACCGCTGTAGGCTCCTGTTTTCGGGGAGCCACCGCCAAGCAGACCCTTGAGCGTGAGGCCCGCCATCAGTGGAGCCTCGCGTCACCATTCGTTGCCGGCTTCTTCTTGGGTGACACTTTCCTGCCCTTCGGTTTCGGCTTGGGTGGGGCATCGCCCCAACTGAAGGACATCGGGCCGGTCAGGTTGAGGGTCTGCTCCTGGGTCGGAGCCTGGGGCAACACCGAAGCGAGTAGCGCCTTAGCGGCAACGATGTCCCCGCTCTCCGCGCACTCGATCATCGAGTCGATGATCTCATCCGCCCGGTCAGCGATAGCCTCGGCGATCCTGTGCTTGGCCTGTTGAAGTTTGTTCGACCCTGTCGGGTTCTTGCCGGGCTCGCCGGCCCTCTGCTGGTGCGGACGCAGGTTTGCGAGTTGCTGCTTCGTCGCGGGGCGCTTCTTCTTCGCCGGCATGATCTCTGTCCTCCCCCCGAGGTGTCGTGACTACCGACGTGTCTGTCCGGTCGGCTGCCTAGAGGGCGCGCTCTGGCTGCGGTTTCCACCACCAGGCCAGTTCTCCTCGACGACCTTCGTGGCACCCCCATGATCCGGGTCCACGCCCAAGGGCGCGCTGTTGTCGCCATTGTTGGCCTGACCCGAGAGCCCACCCAGCGTGGGGTCCTGCGTTCGGCTGACGTTCTTGACCCCAGACCGTATCCCGGCACGCTTGAAGGGTTTTGACTTCTTGAAAGGGACCATTCAATCCTCCTGGGGTGCCTCCGCCGAGCCCCGAGCCGCGACAAGGAAATAACGCGACCCGGGGCTCTCTTGCAGAGACCACTATGTGGCCTGCAGGATGCCACGAAACGCGAGGGGCACGCAAGTGAGAGGCCCTGGGGGCTCCTGAGAGCGCCCCAGGGCGTCTTTTGCAACCGGACCCTACCACGAACCCAGGATGCGGCCCGAATGTAACCCACCGGCCCCAAGAGGGACCCCCGGGGTCGCGCGCGCGTGTCTCTTATTAATAGACTTCCTTTTTCTCTCTCTCTCTCTAAAGGTAGAAGGGTTAGCCGAGGGGGGAGGGGGGTCGCCCCGTTGACCGGCCCATCGCCCGCTGTAATCATGGGCCTCCACCACGAACCGAGGAGGCCCTGTGCCCACCCCGATCTCGACCGACCCCGCAGTACTCGCAGCCTGGCAGCTCTCAGGCCTAACATCTTCAGATGCTAAGAAGATGAAGGTCGGACTCCTCACCGCGAACGAGAGAGACAAGTTCGACATCTACTCGAAGCCCGCAATGCTCCTGCCTTACTTCGACCGGCACGGTGCTGTGCTCCCGGGTTTCGCCCGTGTTCGTATCTGGTCCGATGACGAGGAGGCTCCGAAATATATCCAGGTCGGGGGTGGCACAGAGGCCTACCTCCCACCCCTCATCAACTGGGACAAGACCCTGTCCGATACCAGTCGGCCTATCTTCATCACGGAGGGCGAGAAGAAGGCTGCCTGCGCCACGAAGAATGGCTACCCCTGCATCGGACTCGGCGGGGTCGATAGCTACCGAAGCAAGACGAGCCTCAACACCGGCATCCTGCCAATCTTCGACGAGTTCGAGTGGGTGGGCCGGAAGGTCTACATCGTCTTCGATTCCGACATCCACGAGAACGCGGGTGTGGCGACCGCAGCCTTCAAGCTCTCGCGTGAGATGCTGAAGCGTGGCGCGAAGGTCTACATCGTGCTGCTCCCCCCCTCCCAGGCCAAGGTCGGGCTCGACGACTACATCGTCGAGCATGGGACCGAGGCATTCGACCGGGTCCTCGACCGCTCCGAGCAGGAGGTCACACTCAGCTCGATGCTCGAAGACCTCAAGCAGAGGATCGTCGTGCT
>Ga0302123_10000672_pt1 | contig 26016 bp, 37 predicted proteins | sample CB21_321_MG_FD_203109 | JGI IMG/M metagenome (GOLD analysis project Ga0302123, IMG submission 203109) | Marine microbial communities from Western Arctic Ocean, Canada - CB21_32.1 | ecosystem: Environmental > Aquatic > Marine > Oceanic | place: Canada: Western Arctic Ocean | collected 2017-09-28 | reverse complement strand
ACTTCGAACAATTTTGTAAACATAAGGCATTAGCAAATGCAATACTTAGCTCAACAGATTTATTAGAAGAAAATCAATTTGGTGCTGTTGAAAAAATGATCAAAGATGCAGTTCAAGTTAGTTTGGCCAAAAATTTAGGTACAGATTATTATGTTGATCCGGGAGAGAGATTGCGTAATTTAAAAACATTAAATGGCGGAACAAGTACTGGTTGGGAATCAATGGATGCTAAATTGTTTGGCGGATTTAATAAAGGAGAACTTAATATATTTGCAGGAGGTAGTGGAGCAGGTAAAAGTATATTTCTACAAAATCTTGCAGTTAATTGGTCACTAATGAAATTAAATGTTGTGTATATTAGTTTAGAACTTAGTGAAAGTTTAACTGCTATGCGAATGGATGCAATGAATACTGGTTATTCTACTAAGGAATTATATAGAAATTTAGATGATGTGGATTTGCGTATTAAAATGCAACGAAAAAAAGCAGGAGCAATTCAAATAGCACAATTGGTGAGTGGTTGTACAGTAAATGATATACGAGCATATTTAAAAGAATATACAGTACAAACAGGTATAAGACCAGATGCAATAATAATAGATTATTTAGATTTAATGATGCCAGCTCAACGTAAAGTACCACCGAGTGATTTGTTTATTAAAGATAAATTTGTTAGTGAAGAACTAAGAAACTTATCAGTAGAATTAGATATTTTATTTGCTACAGCATCGCAGTTAAACAGAGGAGCAGTAGATGAAATAGAATTTGATCATAGTCATATTGCTGGCGGACTTAGTAAGATTCAAACAGCAGATAATGTTATTGGTATATTCAGTTCACGAGCAATGCGAGAACGTGGTAGAATACAAATACAATTTATGAAAACTAGATCTAGTAGTGGTGTTGGGCAAAAAGTAGATTTAGAATTTGATGGTAATACGTTACGAATATCAGATTTACCCGAAGGTGAAGAAGAAAGTCCTGCCGAAGATATATATGCAAAACTTAAAAAGAAATCTACACTTACAAAAGTTAAATCGGGGTTATCTGAAAACCAAGTGGTTGAAGATACTGTTGATCATAGTGATAAATTACGAAATATGTTAAAAGGTATGCAATGAATCAAACTGAACAATTCAAACATGCTAATTATTTTACTACAAATGTAGAATGTGACCAACTTAATTCCCAAGATGCCTTTGCTAATCGAGTATTACTTAAAATATATGGAGGTATTGGGGATGTATTAATGTGCCTACCTATAATACGTAGATTGTCCGAATTACATCAAGTAGATATTGCATTACGAAATGCCGATAATTCAGATATAGGTGAATGGACAGAAGAAATAATACAAAATAATCCGTATGTTAATAAGGTATTTACATGGAAATTTTGGACCGCCAATATACGCGACTTTCGAATATATAAAAAAGTTGTTGTGTATAATCCTTTTCCATACGATCAAGAAATGTTTTATGCAGAACCCATTCATAGAGTAGATTTTGCCGCCGAGGGTATGGGAGTCACTGATTGTAAATACCATGATATAAATGTTCATTTAACAAAAGACGAAGATATGTGGGCATATAATAAATTAGAATTAATTAAAAATCCTGTAATTATTCAACCAACTGTTTTGCGGGATCCGTGGCCTAATAACCAAGGTAAACAAATTCCGTTAGACATTTATCCTAGGCTTTTTAAAGACTTTCCTGAGTTAACATTTATAGGTATTGGAACAACAAAAGGCAACAATGGTGATGGAATGAATTTAGGTGAATGGGATAATTATGTATCTTTTATGGATCAAACAACAATTAGGCAAGCAATTGCATTATTAAAATGGTCAAAATTTCATATTATTCCTGATAGTTTTTTAGGACATGCAAGTGCAGGGTATAATAAAAAAGGTATAGTTATATTTGGTAGTACGTCTCCGCAGGTATTTGGGTACAAAAATAATTATAATCTTTGGTATGCTCCGCCATGTGCTCCATGCAGAATACAATCAGAGCCAACAGAATGGCACACGGAATGTTGCATTAAAGATGGAATACCAGTAGAATATGATAATTTAAAACGAAATATTAAGAAATTAATAACTGAAGAGCTTTCAGGAGTGCTTGACCTTGAGTAGGGTGGACATCTCGACTACTTGCCATTAAATTAATAGCCGCCATAGCACTATCTTTTATCTGAGGACCCAATTGCGGATCGGGGTGCAATGCTGACGGATCTATGCTTTGTATAGCACCAATTACACCAGACGGATCAGCAGGTTCTTCTGCTTGTGCCAGTGCTTCTTCATCAGGAACTGGTTGCCAGTTTGCTTGGTATGGGCTTGCTTCATTTAAATCAAGAGCTTTCATAACAATATTTAGCTAAATATTATACAGTATTAAAAGGATTATATATATGACATCCACAAGAAGTTTATTCGAAGAAATTAGTTCAATCGCAACTAAACGCGATAGTTCGTTATTAGTCGAATCTAGAGCAGAACATATTATTGCAAGTGTTATAAATTTAATACATTTAATACAAGAATCGTATTCACCAGAGCAGTCGGCGGATTTAAATAAACGATTAATAAATGCAATACGGACCGAAGATGTACGCAAATTTACTAGAGGTATGCGTAAAATAAAAGAACAGGTTGAACATGAAAATTAAAGATATTTTAAATGATATAAGTCCTAGAATAAGGGCAAAAAAAGATATTAAAAAAAGATTTAAAAGACGCAAAGGAAAAGATTTTCATTCCAGCACAAATTTTGATCATAAATTCAAAATTTCTAATATTACAAAGCGAATAAAAGGCGCATTGTGTGATGACATTAACGACAATACCGAATAAACTAGATCATCTAGAAGAAGAAAACAAAAGTAGTTTTCAACTAATTAATACTTTAACTGAAAGTAGGCTATTCAGGCAACCTCAGGTTTTAAAAAATTTAGGCAAGCAAGGGGTAAAAGATTTAACTTTCTTATATATACTTTTATTATACATATTATATAACGAACCCGAAACTCACGAAAAGGCAGTACTTTACGCAAAACGAACAAAATCATACCGAGACTTTGATACTTTTTATATAGGTGGAACAGATTTGTATCTGCTTATTAACGATAACCTAGGCTCGATCAATAAACCTCTATTGCTTATGTTTCTTGATCGTTTGGCAAATGCAAGTATAGAACGAGAATTTGTTCAACGATTCTTTTTAAATGCACAAAACACATTACACGTAAACAATAGTGTATTAAGATCTGCTAGAAGATACGTTCAAGATTGGCACATAATGGGCCAACAACGTAAAAATCAAACAATGACCCAAATATTATCATTTGTACGAACAAAAGCAAGGTACATAGAAGTGTATGATGATATAACCGAAATACATAGAAAATATTCATAATTTGATAAATAAAAATAACAAGTAAAAGTTATTAAGGAGATTAATTATGGCTTTAGACGACAACGCAAGAAGTAATGCAACAAATGCTAGTTATGGAGCACCTATGTTCCTGTATAAATTAGCATGTACAGCAATTCACACAGGACATGCCGCATCAGATTCTGATTTTGCAAAAGTTCTGGCTGCTATTGGTCAGTGGACCTCAGTATTAGCATGGGAAACCCCAGCAAGTGGTGTTGCATATGTTTTATGCGAAGGTGGAGTAGATTTAACAACCGCCACACCAGGAACAGCAACCGCAGGAACAATTACTGCCGCAGAAGGTGGACAAACAAATAGTTGTGTAATTACCAAACATGTAACGTTTGCGTAATAGCATATAGAATTGAGGCGTCTTTTACTAGGCGCCTTTTTTTATGACCGATAAATACCAATAAAGATTATATGTCAACATTTCATGATGCCGGTGAGTTTATCGGCGCAAATATTGAGTTCTTTTCAATATTCAGTTTAATAGATTTTTCAGACTCAGATATGGGAGCAAATGCTTCACCTTATAAAGGTGACGGCACTAAATTAGATTTAACAAATATTGAATCTAAACCTTATCATCAAGCTCAAAATTTAAATATTTTAATTCAATCCATTGGTTTTAGATGCCAACCCGCAATGATATCTGTAAATTCCCAATCAGTTGCTATTACATCATTTAATAATGCTCATAATGTAAATTTAGGTTCAGCTTATACAGGTACCAAAACATTATGGACAGTAAAATTTGCAACAGAACATCCTGGTTCTTGGAATATTACATTATTACAAGATGAATTATACAGTATGCCCGTAGAAGGTTCGGCTGATTTAACTGACTCAACTAGTAATATTATTGGAAATATAATAAATACTAACGTTGATGATGACCTTAATCGAAACACTATCATCGAAATGGCTGAAATACTTTAGGCGAATACTGGCTCCAAATCGATATTACTATATCGTGAAAATTAGTGGTAAACACTAGTAAAAGTGATTTGGAAAATAAATGTCTGATATAGAAAAAACGAGCTTAGAAGCTCATGTTGAACTTTGTGGCGAACGATATACTCGCTTAGAAGATAAATTAGATGAAGTTGTTAGACGTATAGAACGTAGTTATGTACGATTTGACAAGATGGAGCAATCTATAAATATCATCAAAGAATTTGCAACAAATCATCATACTGATAGATTTAAAGCTATTGAAATACGACAAGGTTCATTAGAATCTCGTATAACAAATTTAATGAAACTTATTCTTTCTGGTGCAGTTCTAATTATTGGAACTTTGGTTACTGGAATCTTTACTCTTCTTCCCTAATAACAATAAATACAATAACAGGAATTAATAAATGCATATTATTGAAGTAGCAGAGCCTCTTATTGAAACAAAAATTGTTTGGGCAAAAAAAGGCAAAAACAATATTACACGAAAATATAGATGTTCTTTCGGTAAACGAAAGGGCAGAGTTGTTGCAAGTCCGATGCAATGTTCCGCTCCAATAGATATGAAAAAACGATTCTCACTTAAAAAAACAAGAGCAAGATTGGGTTCTAAAATGGTAAGAAAAGCAAAGAAAACCAAACGATTTAATCCTGCAAGTAGAAGAGTAAGGGCATTGAATAAACAATGAAAGCATTATTAGCATTAAATGAAAGCACTACAGCAGAAATACTTGCTGATTTATTACAAATTGATCCTGAACAGGCACAAGCAATGGCAGGACAAATGCGGCTTAGTGAAATATTAAGTCTTGTCCAAGAACTTAAATCAAACAATACGTTAGAAGCAACTGAAATTTTAAAACCGTATCTTGCTGAATTGGGATCCGGTACCAAAGACCAAGGAATGGGCAGAGCAAAACAAGGTATAAAAACTGTTCCAGCACCAGCACCAGCACCAGCACCAGGAGCAAGTGGTCCCCCAGGACGTAATTATCCACAACAAGCAGGATCAAATAATGTATCTCCCTCTACAGTAGGATCTACTAGATCAACAGTAAAAGGTCAAACTGCCGATGCTGAAGAAGAACAACAAACAGGCGAACCGGCAGGTGGAATCAATGTATCTATGACAGACCCAAATGGTAATGAAGTTTATTCGGGAGATGTTAAAAAGTCAGGTGCAATGCGGGCTGTGAGACAATTACCTAAATTTGCAAAGGGTTCTGCAATAAGGAATATAGGGAATACAGCATGAGAGTAGTAGAAGTGGCAGGACCGTGTCCTGTTATGGTATCAAATAAAGAAGCATCTGTGTATGATAAAATATGTACAAATGGCAGTTGCACTAAAGAAGATTTGTCAGAACGAGAAAAAATGGTAGCGAAGAATCTTATTACTAAAGGGGTTGTTGATAGGATTAATGGTCGCTTATATCCAAGTTTTCGATAAATAATATAAACTGAGTACGGGGATTAAATTATGAATATTTCAGATTTTGAGGACAGAAAAATCAAATTAGATAAAATTAACAAATATCTACAAGAAACATTTGGATTTTCGATTAAAAAAGAGGATGTTACCTCAAAAGCAATTCGAGGTATATTGCAACAAGTTAGAGCCAAACAATCGGCGATTGTTAATGAATCTAATGTTACTGACTTCCACAAGCATCCAGACTATGCAAAAACTATTATGGTTGCTGAAGCATTAGCAATTATGTTAAAAGAAGTTTCCCCTACGAAAAGAAAGATTAAAGCAAAAGTCAAGGAATCCAAAATGGGCAAAAAAGTTCAAGAACACAAAACGGTAACACCGCATAAACATCCACACACAAAAATGGAAGCAAAAGCAGTTAAAAAAGAAAAAATTGAAGAAGTAAAAAAAGATGTTAACCCTCGTTCAGTAACATTAGAAAGTCTTCGTACACTAATGGAACAAGATTTAGATCAAGCAGAACTAGTTCTTGCCGCTAAAGATATGGTTGATAGAGTACAAAAAATGGCAGAAGATTTAGCATCTATGCAAGTAGAAGATTTAATGCCATTGGTAGATGCCATGCGTGAATCATTTGGAACCGAACAAGCAAATGCATTTAGTGCATCTGTAGATGCAACATTAGGTGCGGCTTTAGAAACAATTAAAGCAACCCGCGAACAAGTAGACCAATCAGTACTAGTGCTTACCGGTGAAGGTGCCCCTGTTAATGATATGATGGGCGGAGAAGCAATGCCAGCAGGCGATATGGGCGATCCGATGGCAGGCGGTCCAGAAATGGCTATTCCAGCAGAAGATGAATTTGCAGGCGAAGAATCCGCCGCAGGTGTAGAAGGTGAACCATTAGGACGAATTCCTAAAGAATCTGTACAACATGCCAAAAAACTTTTGCTCCAACATGCAAAAAACGGTACGTTAACAAAGGCATCTATCAAAGAAGCCGCAAAAATAATGGCTGGCAAGTGAGGCCAGAATGCGAGCTCAGGAAATAATACTTCAGGAAGACCGTTGGGATCCTGAATATATCAAACATGAAGTGTTAACGTTATTAACATCTGCCGCCGCCGAAGGTATTACACAATTATCACCAATTAATTTATTACAAGATCTTAAAGCCATGGGGTATCCTATGACAATGAGTGGGTTATTTGATTTATTACAAGGTACACAACTTGTTAAAAATATGAGTAATGATGTTATTGAACTTGCAATAGCTGACGCAGATATGTTTTCTAATGTAGAAAAAAGCGAAGCAGATGCAAACAAAATACATAATACAGCAGTAAAGCAAGCAAATAAGGAAATAGGAATATAAAATGGGATATTTTGTAACCGCCAAACAAGCAAGAGAAAAAGCACGAAAAGATACAATTATTCAAGGTGAAACTGCGGCTATTGAAGCGGCAGTATTTTCAGCAATAGATTCCAATTTATTAACAGTAACCCTCGGTGACGCTACTACAATGACGCACACAACCGCAGGCGCCCAATTAATTTTAGCCCAGTTGTATTATAGTGTATGGCAAGGTGGCACCACAGATGCAACAAAATCAGATCAAATGGCTCAAGTCATTAAGTATTTTGTTGATTTGGGTTACAGCATTCATAGAATACAAAACTCCGGAGAGACAACTGTCTTTCAATGGGTGGTCAGTTGGTAGAATGAACATTGATACATACAACGAATATTTCATAAAACTCCCCTTTACATTTAATATAGCCGAATTGCGAAAATCCGTGCATATAGTTAGAAATATCGCAAAAGCAGTAATTGGTCAAGATTTTAATGGCACAAGTACAATATGTTTAACCCATAAAAAGAATGGCGATCCGTGGGAAGGACAAAAAATAAGAGGATTTTATTGGACACGACCTGACGATACTTATGAAGAAGTTAAACGAGAAAATCCGTTTAATGAGGCCGAGTTTACAGAATTTAATAATCATTTTAAGCACACATATTTTGCAAAGGTACATACATTTTTAACAAAAAAATATAAAATAGGTAGAATGCGTTTAATGATACTCAACCCTAGATCTACAATAAGTTGGCATAGAGATCCTGATAAAAGAATACATATTCCAATAACATCTAATGCAGGTTGTAGACACATTATAGAAGATGAAGTCAAGCATATTCCGGCAACCGGAGAGACTTGGATTCATGACGATACTAAATACCATACAGTTACTAATGGCGGAGAGACTCCGAGAATATCTTTGGTAACAACTCTTCTAACTTAATATATGATAAGAAAAATATTTGGCGAAAGTATAGGTGTATATATCTTACCTAATGCTGAGTTATATAATGACGACGTTATTAAATTTGCATACTATTCTAAAGATTTGGCAGAAAATACAGATATTTTCAAGTTAATGAAAGAGTCTAATGTTCCGCATGATGTAAAAGATCATATAGAACCTTTCATACATAGATCACATCTTATACCCGGGTATCCTGTAAAATTTTTAGATGATGTAATGTGGGCATTAAAAGAATATACAAAGGAATTGGGTTCTGAATTTAATCAACATAACTTTCCTTATTTAACGCCATATGTATCGCGAGCATGGACAAACATAACTCCTCAGGGAGATTATATAGGATCACATGATCATAAACGATTTGATGCTAAGTTTAGTGTATCGTATTATCCTAAATTTTTACCAGAGCAAGGGGATTTACATGTAGAGAATACAGATTTAAAAGTAAATAAAAGAGTATATCCTTGTAATGATGTTCCTGTAAGAGAAAAGATTCCAGGTAAAGCAAGTCAATTAATGATATTTCCTGGTTACTTGAAACATCACACAGAAATTAATAAGTCAACTGAAGATAGAATATCTACTTCATGTGATATTAAATACTTAGGAATTAATAGCGATCTTCCACCTGCAAAATTAGTAGAAAATTTAGCTTTAGCATTTCAACAAGAATTAACAACAAATTTTAAATTATGATAGATAAAAATACAATAGATGAAAAATGGACTATAAAACGTATTCTTTGGTTTTCACTTGGTATGTTTTGTTTAGGCATGGCATATATAGGTGTTGTAACACCAGGTATACCTTTTAGTATATTTTTAGTGATAGCCGCATATAGTTTTGCAAAGTCTAGCAAAAAATGGCATGACTGGATTTATAATCACAAATATTTTGGACCGTTCTTAACTAATTGGGTAAATTATAGAGTATTTCCGCTTTATGCAAAATTTTCTATGATTATTGTTATGGCGTCAAGCCTTGTTTTTACCTGGTTTTTGCTCCACAATTTGAATATGATATTATGGACAGGAGGGTTTATGTTAAGTGTTGCAATATGGGCATGGCGTTATCCTAGCACAAAAGAAGAACATGCTCGTCGACTAGAAAATGGCAAAAAAATTGGTTGGATTCATTGACAATATTTAAAATAGATGTTATACTATATACATGAATCTAATAGAGAAATACGACTACCCGTCCTTAGACAGATTTAATAATTCAGGAAAAAGATTATATAACACCCCATCTGGTAATCTCCCTTCGGTTACTACAATATTAGATAGAACCAAAGATAAAACATTTCTTGTAGAATGGAAAAAACGAGTAGGAGAAGAGGAAGCAAAGCGTATAACAAAAGAAGCATCGGGATTAGGTACCTTGTTTCATAAACATTTAGAAAATTATATATTAGGCGAAGAACGACCTAAAGGTAACAATGTTGTTTATAAGTTAGCAGAAGAAATGAGCAATGTTGTTATAGAAAAAGGATTAATTAATGTGAATGAAATATGGGGCTCAGAAATAAGCCTGTATTATCCAGGTTTATATGCGGGTACTACCGATTTAGTTGGTGTGCATAATGGTACACCAGCAATAATGGATTATAAAAGCACAACTAGACCTAAAAAAGAAGAATGGGTCGAAGATTATTATTTACAATGTTGTGCATATGCATTAGCTCATAACGAATTATTTGAAACTAAAATAACGAAAGTCGTTATTATAATGTGTTCACGAAAAAAACAGTATCAGGAATTTATATGCGAAGGCAAAAAATTTGAAGATAACTGTGAGAAATGGGCCGAACGATTGGACGAATATTATAAATAAAAAACTAGCCGATAAAAAGAAACTCAAGGAGATCAAATTATGAAGCCAACTTTTTTCCCTAATGTCAGGTCATTTCATCCTGGCATGGGGCAAGCCGTCGCCGAACGAACAGTATTAAGAAAAAAACCAAATGGAGAATGGGAAAATTGGCATGATGTAGCCAATAGAGTAGCTATGGGCAATAGTTTGCTTTGCCCGAAAGAAAATGATATAGATAGAGAATTTAGATTATTAAAGAAACATATAGCAAAAGCAAGTTTGCTAATGAGCGGCAGACATTTACAACATGGCGACGAAAAACAGCCAGAACGAAACATGGAAGTATTCACAAATTGTGCAACATCTAGCACAAGTTTTTTACTTTTTTATTTACTATTAAATGGCTCAGGGGTTGGAAGATGTTATGATGATGACATGATGATAGTTGATTGGAATAATGCACCCCAATTAAGATGTGTATTGGACGAGAGTCATCCGGATTTTGATTATTCAGCACATACATCCTTGCGAGACGGAAAACACAAATATGGCCAAGGAGCAAATACTCTTTGGTATGAAATTCCCGATTCTCGGGAAGGTTGGGCTCAAGCACTAGAACTTTGGGAAAATGCCGCATTTGAAAAAATTCATAAAGACAAAATGCTAGTTCTTGATTTTAGTAAAATACGAGCAAAAGGGACAGCAATTGGGGGAATGCAGAATAGGCCGGCAAGTGGTCCTGTATCTTTATTAAATGCCTTTGAAAAATGTGCATCTATTAAAGACGCTGGCATGGAGCCATGGCGACAGGCTATGTATGTAGATCATTACATGGCAGAATGTGTACTTGTAGGAGGCGCTCGACGGGCCGCTAGGATGAGTACAAAAACCTGGAAGGATAAGACTGTATTGGGATTTATTACAGTTAAACGACCTATAGAATATCTTGGGCTAAACATGGAAGACATAGTTCAATATAATAAAGAATCTGCATATCCTCCAATGGGCTTTTTATGGTCTAGTAATAATTCTGTAACAACAGATAAAGAGTTTTGGAGCAGAGTTAATGTAAAACGAGGGGATGTCAAATATAACGAAGACACAACAAAACATGCTAGAGGGGTATTTAAACTACTTACAGAGGCCGCTTACGCCGACGGAACAGGCGAACCAGGCATACTTAATTCCGACCTGTTAGTACAAAATGACGAAGGATGGGATGATTTAAATAGAGGTGATTATGCTGGTAGCCCTAAATATGTTCTTCGCGAAGACACACAAATATTAATGAGTCGTCTTGCTAAACGAGCAAAGAAGAAAAAATATCATACAATTACTAATCCTTGCGGAGAAATTGCTCTCAATGTATTAGGTGGATTTTGTGTTATTGCTGATGTAGTACCTTTTCATGCGGATACACTAGATGAAGCAGAAGAAGCCTTTCGTGTTGCTACGAGGGCATTGTTGCGTGTAAATGGTATGAAAAGCATATACAGCAAGGAAGTTAAACGCACAAATCGTATTGGTGTAGGAATGACAGGGGTTCATGAATTCGCATGGAAGTTTTTTAAATTTGGATTTAGGGATTTGTTAGACGAAGAAAAATCTAAGGATTTTTGGTTAGCATTGGCTCGTTTTAATAGAGCAGTCAAAGATGAAGCAAAAAAATATTCTGCTTATTTAGGCCAATCTGTTCCTCATACAATGACAACTATTAAACCTGCAGGAACAACAAGTAAATTATTTGGTCTTACTGAAGGATGGCATTTACCTGCATTAGCATGGTATATGCGATGGGTTCAATTTAGACATGACGATCCATTAGTAGAAGCATATAAAAAGAATGGTTATCCTACTAAAGAACTAGTACAATACAGCGGAACAACAATTGTAGGATTTCCAACTGAACCAGTTATTGCTGGTATGGGATTAGGAGACAAATTTGTTACAGCAGGCGAAGCAACTCCTCATGAACAATACCTATGGTTAAAGTTAGGTGAAAAATATTGGATTCGAGGTGTCAACGAAGATGGAAGTGCAGGGGAAGACCTTGGTAATCAAATTAGTTACACCCTTAAATATGTTCCCGAAATAGTAGATTATAAACATTTTAAAGATATGATATTAAAACATCAATCTACTGTAAGAGCTTGTTCGGTAATGCCACAAACAGATATATCAGCATACGAGTATCAACCAGAAGAAGCAGTTTCTAAATTTAAATACGAAGAAATTAGTAGAGCCATTGCAGTTGCAATGACAGAAGATATAGGTAGAGAACATGTCGATTGCGGTGTATCGCCTGGTGGTTGTCCGATTGATTTTGATGAAGAACAAAAACAATGGGAACTTGAAGAAGAAGACCCTAAAACAACGTTGTTAAAAGAAGTTGCATGAATGTAACAATTTACACTATTGATAATTGTAAATTATGTGATCATGCAAAACTAATAATGAAAGAGCGGGGTGTAGAATATGACGAAATTCGTATAGGTATAGATATACCAAAAAAAGAGTTTAAAGAAAAACATAATGCAGATAAGGCTCCGCTTGTTTATTACGGCAATTGGCGGGTAGGCGGAGCATCAGAACTGTGGACAGCAATTTATAGAACAAATTTAATTCCTGTTAAAATATCCGCTGTAGACCAACTCCCAAAAAACAAATAAATATGTTAGTAGAAACTAGAAAAAAAGGCGATGTTATTACGTTAAAATTAACAACGTCAGAAGAGCTAATAGGCTCTTACGAAGATGATGATACTGATTCGTATACTATTGATAGACCATTTATGTTAGCAATGAGCCAACAAGGTATTATATTAATGCCGTGGTTACATGCAGTAGATATGCAATCAAGTAAATCAGTAAAGATTGATAAAAAACATATCGTTGCAGTTGCTGAACCGGTAGCAAGTATAGCAAAAGAATATAGTTCACAAATGAGCGGTATAAAATTAGTATAAGGAAATATGAATGCCAGCCGCAATGACAGAATTAACAAAACCTCCAAGCAAAGTTTGTGTAGCAAACGGCTTGGAAATGATGGATTACAGTCGAATAAATTTTATTCCAAATCCTACAGTAAAATGTAATGATAAACCTATATCATTGCATCAGACAGTTCCTGATACATCATATCAAGATGCAATAAAAACAAGGGATTCACTTCAGCCCTCACATAGAGTTAACACCCCAAAAACATGTTTTATAGATGGTAATAGTGCCGCTAACGAGTCCGATATGGAAATGTGGCATAACTTACGTCAAAAATATGGTAGTGGAGGGTCAACTCCTCCTAGTAATGCTTGTGCCGGAGCAGGCCCGGGTAATACAGCAAATGGAGTTCCGGCAGATTATCAATGGTATTTGCCTTCAATCGAAGCAAGTCCGGGTGATGCAGATTGGGACAAGAGTAATAAAACTGGATTGGATTTAACTAAAACCCCGCCAAGTAATCCTAATCCGTTGCAAAGTTACTATGGTATATATGATAGTGCAATTAAGAAAAAATTAGAAAAAATGGTTTCTCCTAATGTTAAGATAGGTGGATAATGGCATACAGTGATTTTAGAGATAGCTTAACTACATTTGATAATTATATTTCAGCCGAAAAACATTCAGTTGGTCTCCAAGGTACATATGGTGACAAAGCGGTAGTGCGAGCAGAAATAGGCGGAAATATGAAAACCATGATCTGTAATTTACTTGCAGGAAATGGTTTAAAACCTATGCCTCAAATACAAATTTGTTTAGATATGAATCTAAATGAATTATTAGGGCTTGCCGCAGGAAATGCGGCGTTAATGGGAGCAATGGCGACTTGTCGAACTGCTCTTCAAGCATTTAATACTCATACAGGATTGTCTGCTACACTAATGAGACTTAATGCAGTTATAGGTGAAGCCGCGGCAATAGCAAGTATGATTAATTTTTGTGCAAAACCAATTAATCCCAAACCTATCCCAAACTTATTAGAAACAGTAATGGGATCATTCTTGGGCAAGGGTGAAGCAATTCTAAATAAATTAGGTAGGGTGATACCAGATAGAGCAAGTGTTTGTTTTGATTTTTCTACAGGAAAGCTCAACACTGATGCTTATATAGATGGCGGCTTATTACAAGAAATTCGAGATTCGTTAGAAGCAGGTATAGATATTAGTGCATTATGGGAAGATTGGGTAGCACAATTAATGGCTATTGCAGATGATTTTGCAAGAATTGTACAATTTGAAAATGACATAGCAAATGCGGCTATGGAACAAAATGGTTTAGGTGGAGGAACAGGAGATAGTCTTGCACCTGTAACATTACCTGATAGTAATCCGGATGTACAAATATTTCAATCGGGATTTAGCTCTGTGCAATTTGCCGCAGACGGTACAGAAGTAACACCAATAATAGTTACAAAAATAAACAATGCAACAAGCACAACATCAACAAAAGTTACATTAGATGTTCTTGTTAAGTTTACAGAAAAAATGGATCCTGCGTCGCTTACTTGTAGGTTACCTGATTCATCGGTTCCTAGTTCGGGATCCTACGGAACTATACGAATATTGGGCGGACCCGATGTTAATGGTAGCAATGAACGAGTTTGGAATGCATCCGGTGTACAAGCAATAAATCCTATGCCCGAAGGCGATGGCGATACGATATTTGGTGGAACAATTGTTTTAGATACATCAACGTATCAAAATTCAACATTTACATTTGCAGTTGGTTCAACAATGCACGATACTACTCCTCTTAAGCCTACGTCGATTACTGGTAAAGAAATGCTTTCAGTAAGAGCAATTCAATTTACTTGTGCCGAAGCAACAGCAGGAGTCGGAGCAACAAATTATGTCGGTACAGCATTGCCAAATCAATCAGCAGAACAACAACAAAAGGCAATAGCAAATTATACAGATATGCCTACGGCAATTAATAATGCCCAAAACATATTAACTATATGGAACCAACTTGCAGGATATCCTATTCAACGAACAGATGGTACGATTTTAACTAATATATTTGATGCGTTCTTAGATGATGATGCAATTGCATTAGCGGCGGCAGGAGAAAGTTATATTGCACCTATCTACACCAAAGTCGAAGAAAAAGATTATTGTGGTAACGTAATTGGATACAAGTATGAATTTACCCAGGGATCATTGGAAACACCAGATGCAATTGCCGCACAAACAATAACAACATTGGCTTCAGAACGACCAAGAGTTTTAGAAATAATTCCGAGTTCAGGCGATATAACAGTTGTGATAGATTCTACAGTTCAAGTACGATTTAATCAAGATATGGATTTTAGTACATTTACGTTAGGTGACACAAGAACTACTTGGGACGCAACTAAAACATATGTTTTGGGTGATTTAATAGAATATAATGGAGCAGAATATTCATCGGCTGTTGGTAGTAATACAAATCAAATACCACCGACTAGTTCGGGCTATTGGACAGCAACAAGTAATGTGACAGTATTAATAGCAGGCAGTGGTTCGGTAAAATTTAAAAATACAACTACTAATGAATTTGAAACAGGCGGAACATTATCGTATAGTAATAAACTATTAACGTACTCTCCACCAAATAATTTAATAGCAAGTAATGTATATCAATTAACTATCATAGGCCAAAATACATCTTCGATGTATCCTGGAATAGGAACATCAACTGATAAGGTGTCGCCCGTAGAAAATTCTTCAGGTGTTGTTATGGCTAGCACATTTCAATCTTCGTTTACAATAAATGCCGCAGGAAATTCGACTGCCGCATTAACAGTAACCTCGGCGGCAGGTACAATTAAAACACCTAGTTATACAGTTGCGGAATTAAATGCTTTAGCGGCATTTTATACTACTAATGATCAAGGGTCGCAAGCATGGTGTTCAAATGAAACAGGCGGTGCTTGTATGGTTGTTTACAATGGTACTAACTGGATAAGAATTGATAATAGTAATATAATTGCTGAATAATAGACGGTTGACACACCCTTTTAAAGATGTTATAATAAATAATTATGTTGTTATAGACTCTTTGTTGAAAACGACTGGACGGCGGTGCGATTCCGCCCACCTCCACCAGATAAAAATTAGAAGCATTTGGAATATTAAATGAAACTCGATCCTACTGGAGATAAAGTATGGAAAGGGAATTTGCAATTATTATTATTGTTGCTATGTCAATAGCAGCCATAATGTTTGCGACAACTTTTTTAGAACATGCTCATAATTTGCATCTTTAGTTTTTAACTGAAGGGGGTGAAATAGATTTCGACACCGTGGGATGCAAAGACGAGACGACATTGAACTTAATCGCAAATAATAACGATTATACTTCCGCACAGATTGCCCTCGCGGCATAACCTGTAGCCGAGTTAGAGGATGGTCCTCTTGGGGGGAGTCACTTGGGAACAGAAGAATTCCCCCCACCACACACACAGACACACAAAGGAGAAAATTATGTCTAGTAATCCATATGAACTTAGGTTCAGACTACTTGAAATGGCCCAAGGCTATCTTCAAGATGAATACTCAAGAAAAGAAAACTTTGTTTATCAAGCATGGGAACATGCAAAAGAACAAGGTGAAGCAACTTCGAAGTTATGGAATGAACTTCAGCCTGAAACTTATACCATTGAGGATATTAAGAGTAAGGCCACTGAACTCTATGAATTTGTAGAGAAGAAGTAGGTAACTTGAAAAAAGGGGAGTATTTGTGAGAACAAAAGGCTCCCCATATTTTTGGAAATTATAGTAATAGTTAACCACCAAGAAACACTAAAAAGTAAGCAAATCAACCAAATATACCAAAAAACCAGATAAATATACTTGTGATTGACAAATAATCACAACAGGAGAGTAAAACTATGGATATTATTAAAAATATATCTGCTTGGATCAGAGGACTTACAGAAGTAGGTCTTTCGGTCATAGCACTCGGCGTTGTATTCCAAATTATTTTTGGTGCAAACGTAGTATTCCTTCCTATTGACATCCTAGGTAATGTAATCAGTTTCGTGAAAGCATTGGGTGGTGAAGGACTTGTAGGCTTAATTGCATTGTGGATCCTTTGGGGAATCTACGACAAAAAGTAGCAAGGAATTCTAAACTATCCCTGTCTTATTTCACGATGATCCTAGGCAGGGATCTTCCTTTTACTACAGAGGTTGACCATTATGAAAAAAATCATTTAATTATTAAAATTTAAGGAAACTAATAGTATGAACAAACTTATACTAACCGCCTTGTCATATCTTCTTTTTATGAATATGGCGATGGCAATAGAAGGCGAAATTTCAAAAGCAACAAAGCTGATTGAACGACATACCGAACCAAAATTTAGAAATTCATTTATGTTATTTTCTAAAGACGAGATCGAATGTCTTGCTATGAATGTATACCACGAAGCACGAAATGAAAGTTTATCAGGAAAAGTTGCAGTAATTATAGTTACAATGAATCGAGTTGCTGATAAAAGATTTCCGGCTACTATATGTAAAGTGGTCCGCCAAGGAAAACATTATTACAGCGAAACATCCAAACAATATATACCGCACAGAGATCGATGTCAGTTTAGTTGGTATTGTGATGGTAAATTAGATGAACCAAAAAATACAAAAGCCTGGGCGTACTCAATGGCTTTATCGGATTATTTTCTCAAACGATCTATGTCATTTATCGATTTTACAGAAGGTGCAACGCATTACCACGCAGACTATATAGATAGTCCTCGTTGGGCAAGACGTAAAAACTTTATAAAAACAGTACAGATAGATACACATATGTTTTATAGATGGGAGAACCCTGAACTACTTGCATCACGATAAATATTAGTATGTTTATGTTTGAAGTGACAAAACCAAGTGCTCGTAATAAAGTGTTACTTACCTTACAAGGTATGGAACCCGAAATAGTTGGTAAACGATTAGACAAATATAAATTAACTAGTATCATCCAAGATGCGTTAGAACCGTTTAGAGTAGAGGTTGAATTTATAAACACATCAAAAGTACCGAAGGATGAAATAAATATGAATGCTGGGTATTCACAAGAAGTTGATAAGTGGAAGGATCCAGATATATATGCAACAAATTTGGATTTGTTGTTTAATAATAGACAAAGAATTTTTAATTTTTCAAAAAAAGGATTTGATGAATTAGTTGCTAGACTTAATGATGCAATTGGACATGAACGAATTCACCAAAGCCAAGCAAGAAAAAGAAAATTGCGACATCCGGGATCGGAATATACTGGACCAGGAAAAGGTAAAACAGAAAGAGATTATTTAGGAAAACCCGACGAAGTAGAAGCTTTTTCGTACAACATAGCAAGTGAGTTATTACGTCGGCATGATAAAGAAACTATCATAAATGCATTTAGAATGGGTGATTTAAGTATTCTAAAAGACAGCATAAATTTTGTAGCATATCTAGCAAGTTTCGAGGATACAGATAACAAAACTATGCGGAAACTGATTAATAAAATTTTAAAGTATATAGAACAGTTATAAAGGATACATGAATGTACGAATACAAAGCACGGCTTGTACGAGTTATAGACGGAGGCACAATTGATGCAGATATTGATATGGGATTTCAAGTTCATATCGGCCAACGCATCAAATTATTTGGAGTAAATGCCCCTGACTCTAAATCGCACGATAGCGTTGAACGAGAAAAAGGTATAGCATCGAAAAATAGATTAATTGAGATATTACCTAAAGAAATAGTAGTCCAGACAATGTTAAATAAACGAGGTAAGGTAGGCAGGATACTTGGAACAGTTCTTGTTAGAGAAGAACACGGCGAACTTACAAACATAAATGATTTAATTATAAAAGAAGGTTTTGCTACCCGCTATCCTACAAATGAAGATAAATAATTAAAATACTTAGGAGTAATATAAATGTCACAAGAACGATTTACAATAACTAGCCCAGCATACGGATCAGACGGATCTTCGACCCAAGGTAAAACAAATGGGTCCGGCGAAGACCATGTCGGAGCAACATTTTTAAACGATCCATTAACAGTTAATAGCACCACAAATATTTCTAACTCAAATGCTAACGGCTCCGCTACTCCTAAACTATATGAATATGCTATTACCACAGGAACTATGTCTGCCTCTAGTACAAATGGTACAGTCGCAAGTGCAGATAGTTCAGCATATGCTTCAGGTAACGTAAACACGGATGCTAAAGCAGAAGCAGTAGAACGAAGTAATATGCGATTTCATAATATGCTTGCTAGATTGGGCGAAACAGAAGAAATTGTACGATTTGAAATTGATAGTGAAACATTACCTGCGGCAACAGGTATCCCAACAGCATCAAGTACATTTACAGTAACATATGCAAAACAACCAACTCATCCAACTGCAACTTATACTACCGGAGCATTGGCAGTAAAACGATTAGCCGCTGAAGGAATATCCTTTAATGGTGTTGCAACCACACAAATGAGACATGTTTATTATCCCAATAAACTATCAACTGGATCTGTTAATAAAGTTTATACTGCACGAAAAGATATCACAGTACCGATATTAGATACGGATGTAGCCACATTATATGGAAAAATGGGCTGTACCGAGACTATCGTAAATGCAACGCATAGTTCACCATAGTGTATGACAGAACCAAACAAACAAGTTATTAAAAGACAAATACACGAACCATTCGGATATAGAGTGGGCGTATATGATCTAGATTGTACCCCTTCAGTAAATCAATGGTTAACAAAAAGAGCATATACTCTTGATAAATTTTCACGAGAAAATGCAGATGTTTTTAAGAAAATACCTGGCGGTGAGACCGGTGTTAGAACAAAATATAATGATAACAATGAATCATTTATAGGAGCTCACACATGGATCATGAACAGGTGTCATAATTTTCCAGGATTTCCACAAGAATTGCTTGGTAAAATTATGACATGTACATATGATTATGCAAAGTATATAGGTGCTTCGTTGAAAGCTCCGAGTAATTGTGCATTATATATAGAACGAGGTTGGTCTACAATAACAAAACCCGGCGATGTAATTAAAGGACATAACCATGCTCGCCATATGTTTTCCTCAGCATATTATCCTAACTTATTACCTAAACAAGGAAATCTTTGGTTCGATAGAGGAGATCCACATAACCATAGTATATTATACGAACCGAATAAAGGACCCGCAGAACGTATTCAAATGGAAATAAAAACAGGACAATTTGTAATATTTCCTTCGGTTGCTTTACACGGAACCCAACCAAACAAGTCAGATGAAGACAGGATATCTTATTCATTTGACTTTGAACCTATAGGATATGATTATAAATTGCCGCCTAGTAACTTAGTACAAAGTGCATGGCAAGATTTTAATTCAACTATATTAGATATCGGATTAACGGAGGCATTATTGGAATGATATTTGGTTTGTTTGTGCTATTTACAGCATTATTAATATCAGGGGTGGCCGCTTGGTATTCTATTGTTGGACTAATGGCTATTTTTAGTGGAGCCGCTCTTGCTATTGCAATTATGGGCGGAGTATTAGAAGTAGGTAAATTAGTCACAGCAAGTTGGCTTTATAATTATTGGAAAACAGTACCTAAGTTTCTTAAAATATATCTTACTAGTGCAGTTATAGGTTTAATGTTTATAACTTCTATGGGTATCTTTGGCTTTTTATCTAAAGCACATTTAGAACAAACAGCAATATCGGAAGAACAAATAGCCCAAATATCTGTACATGAAGGGAAACTAGTTAGATCTAATGCAAAAATCCAGCGATGGAATGATGACATTGGGCGACTTAATAGAGGAGAAAATGTTAGAGTAGATCTTCTTATCAGAACTGAACAAGAACAATTAAACATTATATATGATAGAATTAAAGATGAAAAGGCACAACTAAAGGTAATAGCCGATGAACAAGTTGTAGTACAAGAAAATAAATTAACAGAATATGCAGAACGCACAAAAACTGATTTGGCTTTATTACAACAACGACCCGATGGTAAGGTTGATGAGGAATCAGGTAAAACAGAAAAAGAAATAGCAATAGATAAAGTACGTAAAAGAGACAGAGGTGTTTCGTGGACTGCACGAGATAAAATGAGAAAGATAAGCGAGCAATTACGTACAGACTTTAATAAAATAGGTAACGAATATGCACCTCAAATTAAAACTATTAACACACGAATACAAGAATTACGACAGCAAGCACAATTAAAAACAGAAGATCTTGATGCAAAAATTATTCAACTTGAAAGATTTATTGAAAAAGAACAAGATATAGTTGATGACATTAGAGAAGATAAGTTAGTATTAGAACAAGCATATAGAGAACTTGAAGTAGAAGTCGGACCAGTAAAATATATTGCAGAATTTATATACGGCGATAATGCAGTGGGTATGTTAGATAGTGCAGTTAGGGGAGTTATTTTATTATTGATATTTGTATTTGATCCCCTTGCAGTATTATTAGTTATTGCTGGAAATATGACTATACGACAACATATAGAATTAAAACCGTTAAACATGCGAAAAGAGAATGACGATGACGAAATTAGAACAGAATATGCTAGTTTAAACGAGTTACGAGAAGCATTTGATACTGAAACAAAGGAAGATTCTGGGCCCGAGCAAGAAGTGACTGTTGAAGCATCTATTGATAGAGGTGTTGAAATTAATGAACCAAACCCTGTGATAGGAAAAGCAGTACGATCGCATGAACCCGGAATTGCGGGAATTATTCATGTTGATCCGGTAGAAGAACCAGAGCAAAATATAAATGAAATAAAAGAAATATTAGAACAAGCAGATCCGAAAGTACGAGAAGAAGTAGCAAAAGAATTAGAAAAAGAAGAATCAGTTCCAGTGTTGGTGGATAAAACAAATAAAACAGTTTTAGAACCATTAGTCAGCAAAGGGAGGGCATTATTAAAATCATTAGCATCCGGCAAAAGCAAAAAAGTAAGTTGGATTAATACACCACATGAACCAAAACACTAAAAACTTTATTTGTAGTTTTTGTCAAAAAACTAGAGAAGAAGTTAAAAAATTAATTCAAGGCCCAGATAATGGTGTCTTTATATGCGACGAATGTATCAAACTTTCTTTTAATATTATTAATGACGAAGATAGTGAGATCAACGAGCATTATGTTTATACCCCACAAGCAATTTATGACCACTTAGATGAATTTGTTATAGGTCAAGAAGAAGCAAAAAAAGTCCTAGCAGTAGCAGTATATAATCATTACAAACGAATCAACCATATCGCAACAGACATAGAATTAGATAAATCTAATGTATTGTTGCTAGGCCCATCTGGCTGTGGTAAAACATTACTAGCAAGTACTATAGCAAAAATATTAGATGTACCATTTGCTATTGCTGATGCAACTACTGTAACAGAGGCAGGATATGTAGGAGATGATGTCGAAAATTTGGTAACTAAATTATTAGCGGCGGCAGATTACGATATAGATCGTGCAGAAAAAGGTATTATTTACATCGACGAAATAGATAAAAAAGGACGAAAATCGGAATCAGCAAGCATTACTAGAGATGTATCAGGTGAAGGTGTCCAACAAGCATTATTAAAAATGATAGAAGGAACAGAAGTTCGTGTTCCCCCGGGAGGTGGTAGAAAACATCCCCAATCGGAGATAGTTGAAATTGATACCAAAAATGTATTGTTTATATTAGGTGGTGCATTTATAGAATTAGAAAAATATATTAAAAAACGGTTAAACAAAACTAAGTCTATAGGATTTGGTGCAATAATAGATGAAACACATGATGATACAAATTATTTTAGTTTTGTTGAACCAGACGATTTAGTTGAATATGGCATAATACCTGAACTTGTTGGCCGAGTACCAATACGTGTAGGTTTAAAAGAACTTACTAAAGATCAATTAATCCAAGTATTAATAGAACCAAAAAATAGCATTATAAAACAATTTCAACGAATATTTGAAATGGATAATGTTAAATTAGAATTTACCCACGGAGCATGTGAAGAAATAGTTAAAATTTGTAATGACACAAAAGTCGGCGCAAGAGGATTACGCTCAGTTATCGAAAACACATTATTAGATGTGCAATTTAATTTACCAACATATGAAAAGAAAGGTATAGAAAAGGTAGTAATAAATGAAGACACGATCACAAAACAACAGGAACCGTTCATCGTTTACGGGAAGAAACAACAGAAAAAGTAATTATATAAGCCATCCAATGTTACGGCTTATAGGCGAAAATGGTGAACAATTAGGTGTAATGGAAACCAGAAGGGCCATCGGACTGGCTCGAGAACGAGAGTTGGAAGTTGTTATTGTATCCGAAAATGCAGATCCTCCGGTCGCAAAAATTGTTGATTTAAATAAATACGTATATAAAGAACAACAAAGGAAAAAAGCTCAGGCAAAAAATGCCCGTGCAAGTCGAACTGAATTAAAAGAAATGCAATTTAGACCAAAAATTGATGACCATGATTTTGCAGTTAAAGCAAGCAAGATTAAAAAGTTTTTAGATAAAGGTGATCAAGTAAAAATTGTAATGCGATTCAGGGGACGAGAACGACACATATATAAAGAATCTGGATTAGAACTATTTGACAGATTAGCAAAAAGTTTTGAAACAGAGTTTGTGTCTGAGCCTAAGTTTGTCGGTTCGAGTATCGTAGCAATATTAAAATGATAACAATAGAAGTAAAAAATGGTAATGCCGATAGGGCAATTAAATTACTAAAGAAAAAAGTAAACGCAGAAGGTACTTTAAAAGACTGTCGTGATAAACAGTTTTATGAAAAGCCGACAGATAAAAGACGTAGAAAGAAAGCACAAGCTATTCGTCGTATAGAAAGAAATATAGAAAAATTATACGAAGAAGGTGAAAAAACTTATTGACATCTCTATTATAACCTGTTATAATAGTTATAAATAATAATGAAGAGAAAGTTAATGCCACATTAGGGTTAACTTCCCTCTGTCTTGCTTATAAAGGAGAAAATTATGACTAGCAGACATCTCACAACCGCCAATCTAGGCGATTTCATTACATCGTTAACACCATTTACTGTAGGAATGGACAGAATGTTTAGGGACTTAGAACAGTTCTCTAATTCATATGTTGATTCATCTACTGGGTATCCACCCTATAACATCGAGCAAATTGATGACGGTAAATGGGTAATTTCAATGGCCATTGCTGGCTTTGGAGAAGACGATATTACAGTTTCACAAAAAGAACGCAATCTTACAGTTAAAGGTAAAATTGAAAGCAAAGACGACGAGAAGACATGTGTAGATCATTTTGTTCATCGTGGTATTGCTAACCGTTCCTTTGAGAGAACTTTTCGTTTGGGAGAACATGTACTCGTTAAAGATGCAATTCTTAAAAACGGCATGTTAACTATAGAGTTGGAACAAGAAATTCCAGAGGCAGAAAAGCCTAGGGAAATTCCTATCACGGTTAATTAAGCAACTTAGATGCGATGCACCATTATGCATCGCATCTATTCCAACTAAATACAAAAAAAAGAGTCGCTTATGTCAGAAATTGAAGTCGAAGCAATTATAGAAAAAGACACAGAAACAGTTCAAGATATAAAAGAACCAGAAAAATATCAAGTTATTTTTGTTAATGATAATTTTACCCCAATGGAATTTGTTGTTGAAGCATTAATGGCTATATTTCATCATACTAAAGCCGCCTCAGAAAAAATAATGATTGATATACATGAAAAAGGCAAAGGAATTGCTGGAGTATTTTTTTATGAAATAGCAGAACAAAAAGCACTAGAAACTACACATCTAGCAAGATCAAAAGGCCATCCATTAAACGTAGAAATTGAAACCGTATAATATTATAGTTGTCGGCAATGGTGTTAGTAGAAAAAATATAAACCTTTGGCAACTAAAAAAAGATTATGTAGTATACGGATGTAATGCTATATATAGAGAATTCCATCCAGATATTTTATTTTGTGTAGATGATAGAATATGTAATGAAATTCATGTTAGCGGTTATTCAACAGCCCACAACGTAATTTCACCGAATAAATATAGTTGTCCTTCGGCGACACATATTAAAATAAACAATAATTGGAAAAAATGGAATTGTGGTGCATTAGCATGTTTGTATGCCGCAACGCAAGAACCAAAAATAATATATCTTATAGGATTTGACATTGGCGGAGAGGAAGGATATAGAAACATTTATGAAGGATCAATCCACTATCCTAGAAGAGGAACCATACAACATTTTACAGTGGAATCTGTTACCAAAAAACAACTTCTCTGGACCTTTCATTCCTTTCCCAATATCCAGTTTAGACGAATTGGTGGAAGTAGAATACCAGAATTCCGACCATGCAAAAATTATAAAAGAATAGAAAAACTGCCTTATGAAAATAAAAACAATTGATTACACAAGACATGTTATTGGAGATAATGTTGCATTATCTTTTGACGATTTTTACGAAGATTTAAAAGAATTAAGACTTAGGTGCCCTAATCATACTCAAGATTCAGATTATCCAAGATACAATGACGAATATTTAAAAAATTCGTGCGAGTCGGATAAATTACAATCTGAAATGGGTCAACGATTAGTTTTAGAACCAGAGATGGAAAATAGATTATATCCTCGTTTGCTACCCCAAAGTCCTGCAGGAACTGTATCAGATATTACTTCTGATAGCACAATAGTAACTGCACTTAAACCTATTATTAAAGAAACGTACAATAAAGATATAAGTAGTGCAGAAAGTCAATGTATTAGTTCTACTTTTTGGGATTATGAACATCATGTTACTGCTTGGAATGCATATCATGATGATGTTTTTTCTGCTTATTGGGATGAATGTTTTGAAAAAGGTGAAGAATGCCTTGCGGCATCAACTATTGCTGATCCTGCCGCATGGGAAGAAGCAAAAACATGGGTTAAAGATATGAAAGAATGTTTACCAAGATCATATGATAATGCTTCTTCACTAGCAGACACATATTCTAACCGACCAATATTTCTGGACCAAC
>Ga0302123_10000668_pt1 | contig 26094 bp, 19 predicted proteins | sample CB21_321_MG_FD_203109 | JGI IMG/M metagenome (GOLD analysis project Ga0302123, IMG submission 203109) | Marine microbial communities from Western Arctic Ocean, Canada - CB21_32.1 | ecosystem: Environmental > Aquatic > Marine > Oceanic | place: Canada: Western Arctic Ocean | collected 2017-09-28 | reverse complement strand
TGGTGCATCCCACGCGCACGCCCGACGACGCTTCGGTGGTCAAAGCGCTGGGCACTGCCATCTCCCGTGTACTGGGCCGGGAGGCCACGCTGGTGGCCAGCCCGGGCACCTACGACCACAAGCACGTGGCCCGCATCGCGGGTGTGGAGAACTGCGTGGCCTACGGCCCCGGCATCCTGGAGTTGGCGCACCAGCCAGACGAGTGGTGCTCCATCGAGGACTTAGTGAACGCTACCCGGGTGCTGGCTATGGCCATCGTGGACCTGGTGGGCGTGGAAAACGTGGGCTGACGCCCCGCCCCATACGTGGTGCCCCCGTCGGTTCCCCCCTACCGGACGGGACGTGATCCAGTTCAGTCCAGTCGGCTGCCGACGGCTTGGGCCATCTCCTCGGTGTCCGCCGTTCCGCCCAGATCCGGGGTCCGCACCGCACCCGATGCCAGCGTGGCCCGGATGGCTGCAACAAGCCGGTCGTGGGCAGGCCCCCGTAGGCGCTGTGGGGTCGGACCCTATTATACACGCTCCGCCACTGGTTCGGCGAGGATAACGGCCTCAGGCAGGGCGCAGAAGGTCTCGCCTCAGAATCGCAACGCGGATCGCAAGGTTCGTTGGCCCACCCCAGCTGGTGATTCAGGCGCCTGACGTGATGTGGGGTAGGTCGGCGGCATGGTCGCTTTGTTGAACTGTGAACTTGACCCGACCTGCCGGAGCCCATTGCAGTTCCCCAGTGGGGCTGTCCTGGCGCACCAACCATAGACCGCTACTCGGGTCGCAAGGCCTCAGGGCCCGTGCCAAAGAGCTGCCAGCGTTCAGGAACGGTCCTACAGGGGAGGAGCGGTGGGCTCCTTTGAGTATTCCCGCGACGTATTAGATTCTGGCACACTTTGGTAAAATGACTGGCGGTAGTAAGTCGGTAACACATTGCAGTAAAACAACTTCGGGGCGTGGCGCAGTCTGGTAGCGCACCTGCTTTGGGGGCGACTTTATGATGTCGGCGGGCGTCGACGCAGTTCTTGGCACAGTTTGGATCGTCGGACTCGCGCCGTCCTGTGCGGAGCCGCATCTCGTCCGTGTGAACTCTCCCGACCCCATCACCCGTCTCAACGCGGCGCCACGACGGAGGCCATTAAGTTGACCACGGCCCCATCCTCCCAATGGATGGAGTCGCCGACATCCAACTGAGATTGACATGGCCCTCCCCTCGACTGTGCACACCATCGAAGTCTCCCTCAGCCACATAGACCGTGGAGTGTACGAGCAGGTGAGCCTCAAGGCAGCGCGCCATCCCTCGGAGACCGAGGAGTATTTTCTGACGCGGCTACTAGCCTACTGCCTCGAATTCGTTGAGGGGATCACGTTCTCCAAGGGCGGCGTCTCAGATCCCGACGATCCGCCGCTCATGATCAAGGACCTCACCGGAGCGTGGAAGAGTTGGGTCGAGATCGGAGCCCCCAATGCTGCGCGCCTTCACCAGGCGAGCAAGGCGAGTCCGCGCGTTGCGCTATACACACATAAGGAGCCGCGAATCTTGATGCGTAGCTACGAGGGCCAGCGCATCCACAAGGCGGAGGAAGTCGAGATCTACGCGATCGACCGGGACTTCTTGGCCTCTCTCGTCGACAGTCTCGACCGCCGCATTGAGTGGGCGCTCTCGGTGACCGACAGCCATTTGTTCTTGGACGTGGGCGGTGCGTCATACGGCGGCGCCGTCGAGCGACTGTCGCTTCCCGGCTGAACGCCCCCGGCGGTCGTGCCGGTGGGGACCTGGGGTGCCTGACCTCCAGTTAAGCTCGATCATCGAGACTACGGCGCACATCTCGTCATGCGTGGGAAGAGGGAGAAGGACCGGCTCTCATGCTTAAACTCCCTCTAGGTGGACTTCCTCCATACAGCTGAGGCGCTTCCATCCCGCGACCGTGAGTTCGAGTTGGGCGATCGCGCATCACTCGAAGGTGACGCGAAATGGCACAGTTATGCACACGGGATGCACGCATGACCGGACTCTACTCAAACCTGGGAGCGGAAGTTGGGCAGGCACATGCGGCGTAATTACCGAACTTCCTCCCACTCCGCCTCGGTCGCGTCCGACGTCTGCAGTTCGAGGAGTTGTAGCCAGACCCCGTCCTTCTTGACCAGGGCCGCCTCGAAGTGGATCAGAGCCACGCGTGTGGACCCGTCTGCTTCGGTGGAGGCATACCGGAAGATCCCCACCTCATGGGCCGAGGTCTGGCTGTTCAGCCGTTCCGTAAACCGGAACTCGACGCTTCGGCGTGCCCGGCCCTCGCGGGTGTCGTCCCATGCCGCCCGGTTGGCCTCGACGTCCTCGGCGACCGTCCGTGTGATCCCCCGCCGCGCCGAGACGAAGATCGCGTCGGGGTGGTAGGTGGACAGGTAGAGGTCGGTGTCGCCGGTGGCCACGGACTGGGCCACGTCGGCCCACAGGGAGTCGAGCTCGGTGGTGACCTGGGCGTGTGCCTGGAGCGGCGCGAGGGTGAGTAGCGGGAGGAGCAGTCGGATCGATGCTCGTCGGATCATGGAGGGTTACCTCGGTCGGTAGAAGGGGCGTGGAGTTCGGGGATACCAATGTACGCGGCAAGCCGACTCACACCCGTTTCAGGCTCGGCGACGGCAACCCGCGGATCCGGCGGTCGACCCGCGTGCCCTTTGGGTCGCGTCGCGAGCTGACCTGCCTAGACCTCCTCCCTACGGTCCTGAAGGTCGTCCCACGATTGTAAAGGTGGTCGCGAGTCGGTCGTCCTAGGAGGGCGTCCCGCTTCCGCCGAACAGCTTCGCACCCGTCCGCTCCTGCACGTACTGGAAGCTCACCCCTGGACTCAGCTCGACGATCCGAAACCCCTCATCCACCACGTCGATCACGGCGAGATCGGTATAGATACGATCGACGACTCCGACTCCGGTGAGCGGATAACTGCACAAATCGACGAGCTTGGCCTCACCCTCATGCGTGGTGTGCTGGGTGATGACGTAGACGGTCTTTACGCCTGCCACGAGGTCCATGGCGCCACCGACGGCGGGGATGGCATCCGGTGCCGCAGTCGACCAGTTCGCCAGGTCGCCTGACGCAGAGACCTGCATTGCGCCGAGGACACACAAGTCGAGGTGTCCGCCGCGGACCATCGCGAAGCTGTCCGCATGGTGGAAATATGCCGCCCCCGGATTCGCCGTCACCTGGCGCTTGCCTGCGTTGATCAGCTCGGGGTCGCCGGTACCCGCCTGTGCTGGAGGCCCCATTCCGAGCAGCCCGTTCTCCGCGTGGAAGATCACATCGCGCCCCTCGGACAGGTGCGCGCCGACCCTCTCGGGGATGCCGATCCCGAGATTGACGTACGCGCCGTCGGGGATGTCGAGCGCGCAGCGTTTCGCCATCTCGTCTCGCGTGAGGCCGACGCCAGCGCTTCGCTCGCTCAAGGGTACGACACCCCTTCATTCACGAGTACGGACTCGTGCGCTGGATCGGCGACCGCGACCACACGGTCCACAAAGATTCCTGGCGTGATGACCACCTCCGGGTCGATGTCACCGACTGGAACGACGGAGGAGACCTGAACGATGGTCGTTTTCGCCGCCATGGCCATGAGGGGGCCGAAGTTCCGGGCGGTCTTGTTGTAGACGAGGTTCCCGTGACGATCCGCCGCCCGTGCCTTGATCAGCGCGAAGTCGGCCTTCAGCCCGTGCGCCAATAGGTAGTCCTGACCGTCGAAGGTTCGGCGCTCCATGCCTTCCTCCAGGGGAGTGCCCACGGCGGTCGCCGTGTAGAAGGCCGGAATGCCGGCGCCTCCAGCCCGAATCCGTTCGGCCAGCGTGCCCTGCGGCACTAGCTCCAGCGCCGTGTGCCCACTGCGGTACAGGTGGGGGAACACCGTCGAATTCGTAGAGCGCGGGTGCGAACAGATCATCTTCGACACCTGCCCGGCTTTGAGCAGGGCGGCCAGACCGACCTCGCCGTTGCCGGTGTTGTTGTTTACGACGGTCAGGTCGGTGGCTCCGTGGTCGATGAGCGCATGGATGAGTTCGATCGGGCTGCCCGCCTCGCCGAAGCCCCCGACCATCACTGTGGCACCGTCGAAAATGTCGGCGACTGCCTCCGCTGCGGTCGCTACCTCCTTGTCGATCACTGGGTCGCCTCCGTCACGCCTCGGGCCGCCAGACGCCCTCGTCCAGGAGCTGCTGCGCCACGACGTCCGTCGCCTCCCTGAAGGCCTTCACCACCGTGTCGATCTCTCCCTCGGAGATGATGAACGGCGGCGAGAATGCGATGGTGTCGGTCTGGGGCAGGGCCCGCCCGATCACGCCCTGCGCGAACGCCTCCTTCACTACGCGCCCCGCCACCTTCATGGATGGGTCGAACGCGACGGCCGGGTTGCGCCCGGCAACGAACTCCACTCCCCACATGAGCCCCATGCCCCTTACGTCGCCCACGAGCGGGTGGTCCTTGAAGGCGGCTAAGAGGCTCTCTTTCAGGTAGGAGCCGCGGGATGCGACCTGGGCGACGAGTTGGTCATTCTCGATCACGTCGAGGTTCGCGAGCGCGGCGGCCGCGGGACCGGGATGGGCCGTGTAGGTGAACCCGTGACCGAATACACCGAAACGCTCCTCCCCGGAGACGACGGTTCTCCAAACCTCTTCCGACACCATGAGGCCGGACAGCGGTGCGTACCCGGACGTGACACCCTTTGCAACCACGATCAGGTCGGGCTCGATCCCGAAGACCTCTGTCCCGAATGGGCGACCCAGCCGCCCGAATCCGGTGATCACCTCGTCGGCGATCAGGAGGATGTCGTGGCGGGTGAGGACCTCTTTGATCGCCGGGAAGTACCCCTCCGGGGGTACGATCACCCCGCCCGCGCCCATGACCGGTTCGGCGACCATGGCGCCGATCGTCTCCGGACCCTCGGCTTGGATGAGCTGCTCCAGGTCGTCCACCAGTCGGGCGACGAACTCCGCATCGGTCAGGCCCGCGCCTTCCCACAGTGGGCGTGGTGCCGTGGTGTGTTTCACAAAGGGCAGCGGGAGGTCGAACCCCGCGTGCGGGCCATGCAGGCCGGTCAGGCTCCCCGAGACGATCGTGACGCCATGATAGGCGCGTTCGCGGCTGATGATCTTCTTCTTCTCCGGCCTACCGCGGACATTCTGGTAGTACCAGACCAACTTGACGGCGCTGTCGTTCGCATCCGAGCCCGAGTTGCCGAAGAAAACCTTGGACATCGGTACAGGTGCCATCTCGATGAGGCGCTGGGCGAGCAGGATCGCCTTGTCGGACGACACTCCGGAAAAGGTGTGGCAGTACGACAGCTTGCTCGCTTGCTCCTCCAAGGCCTCGGCGATCTCCTTTCGCCCGTAGCCGACGTTGACGCACCAGAGACCCGCCATGGCGTCGAGATATCGCTGGCCACGGGCATCCTCCAGCCACACTCCCTGGCCCCTGACGATGACCGGAGCCGGCCCGCTTTGCTCGTGCGTGGCGAGCGCGGTCATCGGGTGGAAGAGGTACCGCCGATCAAGTTCTGACAGTGTAGACATGGGCGAGCTCCTGGCGCTGCATTGCCGCTCATCCGACGTGCGGTGACTTTGGCATGCGGAACCTTCCGATCAGCACCATCCTGCGCAAGGACATCTGAGTTTGAAGATCGAGTTCGAGGGCGAGGCCCTCGAAGCGCGCCCCGGCGAGAGTCTCGCGGCAACGCTCACAGCGCACGGTATTCGTTCGTTTCGCACAACCGAACGCGGTGCCGAACGCGGAGTGTTTTGCGGCATGGGAGTGTGCCAGGACTGTTTGGTTGAAGTCGACGGAAAGCCGAACCAACGCGCCTGCACGGTGAAAGTCGACCGGCCCATGAAGGTCCGACGCGAAGGGACCGGGCGAGCTCCTGCAGCATCAGGTCCGGCGGCCGGGCGACCTCCGATCACCGTTGAGGAGATTCCCGTCGAGCGCCCGCAGGTTCTGGTGGTTGGCGCGGGACCGGGCGGGCTGGCCGCCGCCTATGCCGCACGTCTCGCCGGTGCGGAAGTGCTTGTGCTCGACGAGGGATCGGCCCCGGGTGGCCAGTACTTCAAGCAGTGCTCCGCCGCGGACGTCGCTCCGCCCGACGCGCAACACCAAGAGGGCAGGCGCCTCATCGACGACGTTCTCGGTTCTGGGGTGACCGTGCGGTCGAATGTGTCGGTCTGGGGAGCCTTCAGGCCGCTGGAGTTCGCGGCGACGAAGCCTGGGGGCAGTTTTCTCGTTCAGCCCGAGCAGGCGATCATCGCTACCGGAGCGTTCGACCGGGGCTGGCCAGTACCCGGGTGGACCCTTCCGGGAGTCATGACGACTGGGGCAGCCCAGACCCTGTGGCGTACGGCTCGCCGCCTACCCGGTAAACGCGTGTTGATTGCTGGCAACGGGCCGCTCAACCTGCAGCTCGCGGTGGAACTCGTCGCAGCCGGGGCCGACGTCGTGGCCGTTGTCGAGGCGGCACCCGCCGTGGGGGTGCGCCGAGTGAGGGAGATCGCAGCTATGCTGGCCAATGCGCCCCGTCTCGTGGCGGACGGAGTGCGCTACCTCTCTACGTGCCGCCGGGCCGGCGTGCGCCTGATCAACGGATCCGTGCTGACGTTGGTGACGCCGCACTCGGGCGGTCTACGGGCGACGATCGCGGGGCGCGAAGCCGCCACTTTCGATGTTGATGTCGTGTGTGTGGGCTACGGGTTCCATCCCTCGAACGAGCTGTTGCGGGCGCTCGGATGTGAGCATGCGTTCGATCCCGAGCAGGGCCGGCTCGTTACGGTACGCGACACGCGGGGGAAGGCCAGCGTGGACGGCGTCTGGGCCCTCGGCGACTGCACCACCCTGGGGGGTGCGCGCGTTGGGCAGGCGGAGGGGACCCTTGTGGGCTTCGCTGCCGCGCGAACTATTGGCTACGCGCTTTCGGCCGAGGCCGTCCGCCTCGAGGCGCAGGCTGCGGCTGATGCCGCCCGTCACCGTCGCTTTCAGAAGGCGCTGTGGCAGATGTATCGAATGGACGAGTCTCTGCGGGTGCGGCCCACCGGCGATACCGTGATGTGCCGGTGCGAGGAGGTCACCTACGGCCAGGTCGAGGCGGCGCTGGCCGAGGGAGCGACCTCACCGGGTGAGATCAAGCAGGAGACCCGACTCGGGATGGGGCGTTGCCAGGCGCGCTACTGCGGGCCGGCGCTCGAGACCTTCCTAGCTGAGCAGACCGGCCGCTCGCAGGACGAAACGTCGGGGTTCGCCCCCAGAGTGCCGATCAAGCCGGTTTCCGTCGGTGATCTCTCGAACCCGGCTGGGGCATAGTGCACTCGCCCACCACGAGCGGCCCACTCCCGCGCGACATCCAGACGGTCGTGGTGGGCGGCGGGATCCTCGGACAGTGCGTGGCCGGCTTTCTCGCCGAAGAGGGTCGCGAGGTCGCGATCATCGACGCAGGCCGTCCCGAAGGCACGACGACCAACGCCGGCAGCCTTCACGTGCAGATGCAGAGCCGCTTCATGCGAATGCACCCCGACCAGGTACCGGCCCTGGAATCGGGGCTCCACCTCTACCCGAAGGCGGTCGCGTTCTGGTTTGAATTGCAGCGACATCTCGACGCCGACTTCGGGCTCAAAGCGTCCGGTGGGCTGATGGTGGCCGAGAGCCGGGAGCAGCTCGACTTCCTGGCCAAGAAGGCCGAGCGCGAGCGAAGTCTGGGGCTCGACTCCAAGATCCTAGGCCGGGACGAGCTCGATCGGATCGCTCCCTACCTCGGTCCCGCGGTAGTCGGCGCGGAACTGTGCGCCGACGAGGGCCGGCTCGATGCGCTCAAGGCCAACACGGCTCTGCGGCGGTGGGTCCGCAGGGTCGGGGTCATGGTCACTGGCGAGACATCGGTCGATCGGGTGCGTCGTGACGGGGAGCGGTTTGAACTCGACACATCTCGGGGTAAGGTCAGGGCGGCGACTCTCGTCATCGCCGCTGGGCCCGGGTCACGGTCCCTGGCGGAGCCGTTCGGCCTCACGCTCCCGGTGGAGTCAGAACCTTTGCACATGAACATCACGGAACCGACCGATCTGTTCATCGGTCATCTTGTGCAGCACGCGGATCGAATGATCACGGTCAAACAGCTCTCGAGCGGTCATGTGGTGATCGGGGGCGGTTGGCCAGCGGATCTGTCCCCCTCGGAGGACTACGCTGCGGTCCGACTGTCCAGCATTATCGGAAACACTTCGCTCGCGCAGCACATCGTGCCGGCGATCGGCAGGTTACGGATCATCCGAAGCTGGGCGGGCATCAACACTCCGACCGGCGGTCCCGGCATCCTCGGCCCGATTCACGCTGCACCTAACGCGTTCTTGGCGATTCCGGGGGAGGCTGGGTACACTCTTGGCCCGCTCTCTGCCCGGCTGGTAGCGGACGCGGTGCTCGGCCGGAGACCTACGGAGGACTTGGCGCCGTTCTCGCCGAGTCGGTTTCGGTAGCGCAGGGATACATCCCATTACGGATTGCTCATGACGGATTGGCTAAGCACGGAAGGTCGAAGCATTACGAGGCGTGATGCGCTCAAGCATCTCGTAGCGGCCGGGCTCGCGACCGCGGTGGGAGGGTGCGGTGGGACGGACGAGGACGGGACCATCACACTACGATGGTGGTCGACCCAAGGGGCTCCCGCTCAGCGGGCGGCCTATCGGGCGCAGATCGACCTGTTCGAAGCGGCGCACCCCGGTGTGAAGGTCGTCTTCGAGGCCATGTCGGACGAGGGGTACGCAACCCAGCTCGCCGCCGCCTTCGCATCAGGCGAGGTACCGCACCTGATCACACACATGCCTTCGTTCGCGGTCCAGGGTTACTACGCCCACGGGCTGATCGAGCCGTTCGACGATGTCATCGAAGCGATCGGCGCGGACGAGTTTTACCCGGGGGCAAACGACGTCTATCGCGCCGCCGACGGCCGATACGTCGGCACCTCCATCGGAAACACCGCAGCCGACATGCTGTGGATTCGCCGTGACCTGATGGACCGAGCGGAGATCGAGGCGATTCCCGAAACCTGGGACGAGCTACGTGCGGCGTGTCGCGCGATGCAGGGCGGGGGCATCTACGGTGCCCCTCTTCCCTACGGCTTGAACTCGGCCAACTCGCTGACTTTCATCGGCTTCATCCATCGTGCGGGCGGCTCGGTTTTCACTCCCGATCTGGAAATCGCCCTGGACCAGCAGGCGACTTACGATGCCCTCGAGTTCTACCGATCCATGTTGGAGCTCTGCCCTCCGGGCGCCACCGGGTATTCCTGGGGCGAGATGGTCACTTCCTTCGTGAGCGGCGCCACGGCCACGGGGCTTTATGCTGGCCGGGTACTGGCCAATGTCGCGGCGCAGAACCCCCAGATCGCGGATTCGATCACCTGCGCGCTCTATCCACGGATGTCGCGGGACATACCGGCTTGGACGTACAACGACTTTCCCTGCGTGTGTATCCCCTCGGCCGCCTCGAACAAGGCGGAGGCCAAGCTGTTCGCAGCGTCTCTTTTCGATCCTGCGGGATACATCCCCCAGCTACATGCCGCCCCCGGACACGTGCTGCCCGTGCTCGAGACCGTCGCAGAGAGCCCGGCCTACCGGGACAACGAGATCATCGACAGGTATCCGCAGGAAATCGACCTCATGGCCTCTGCCGCGGCGCAGGGGTACAACCTCGGATTCGAGACCACGGCCCACCAACCCAATACGAAGGCGGGCGAAATCATCGCCTCGAACGCGATCGCCGAGATGGTGCAGCGGGTCGTCTTGAATGATGAAAATCCCCGGGTCGCCGTCGGCAATACCGTTACGCGCCTCGAAGGACTCATGCGGTCCTGAGCTTGATGCACTCCGACCCACCACCGTCGCTCGAGAAGCGTTACGCCCGGATTGGCGTGGTGCTCATCGCCCCGACGGTGTTGGTGTTCTGCGCCGTCATTCTGTATCCGCTCATTTCGGCGATCTATCTGTCCCTCTTCTCGATCTACACCCCGACGTTTGCCGGGGAGTGGGTAGGGGTGGACAACTACACCACACTTCTCGCCAGTGGAGACTTCTGGAACGCCGTACTCAACACCCTGATCTGGACAGTCGGGACGCTGATCCTGCAGCTCGTCTTCGGTGTGGCGATGGCGCTCCTGCTCAACCAATCCATCGTCTTCCAGTCGTTGGCCCGGAGCCTGGTCCTCTTCCCCTACTTCCTGTCGACGGTCGTGGCCGTGCTCGTGTGGCGGTGGCTCTTCAACGACCTCTACGGCATTCTGAACCACGTTCTGCTGATCGCGGGGTTGATCGACGCGCCCGTCAACTGGCTGGGTCAGATGCCCAACGCCATGATCTCGATCATTCTCGTCGGAGCTTGGAAGTACTTCCCGTTCGTCGTGATCGTTGTGTTGGCGCGCCTCCAGTCCATCCCGGAGCAACTGTACGAAGCGGCCACCATCGATGGCGCCGGTCCCTTCCAGCGGTTTACCGACATCACGCTCCCACAATTGCGCGACGTGCTCGTGGTGGTCGTTCTCCTACGTGCGATCTGGGACTTCAAGGAGTTCGACTTGATCTACCTGATGACCGGGGGCGGACCCGTGAGGGCGACCCAGACGCTGTCGCTCCTCGTCTATGAGGAGGCGTTCAGGCTGAACCGCATGGGGATGGCGTCTACCTACGCCGTAGCCATGATGCTGGTGCTGCTCGGGTTTACGCTGGTCTACCTCCGGCAGACCAACCGGGTCGAGGAGGGTTGATGAACGCGTCACGCGCTAGGATGATCTGGAGCGTCGTCACCTGGACGATCGTGCTCGCGGTCGTCTTTCCGTTGATCTGGATGATCGTCACCTCGGTCAAGCCGCAGTCCGAGCTGTTCAGTATTCCGCCGACTCTGATGCCCGAAACAATCACGTTCGAGCACTACTGGCGGCTGCTGACCGATACGCCCTTCCTCCAGTATTTCCGTAATTCGATGATCCTGGCGGTGACGACCACCGTTGTAGTCGTCGTGCTCGGTACGCTGGGCGCCTACAGCCTCGTACGCTTCAAGTACCGCGGCCGCGAGACCCTCGCGACGCTCGTCCTGTTCACCTACCTGATGCCCTCCGTGGTGCTGGTCATCCCGCTGTATCTGATGATGGCGAAGCTGGGACTGGCCAACACGCTCGCGAGCCTGGTGATCGCCTACACCACATTCGCGCTGCCGTATGCCCTCTGGTTGCTGCGCTCCTTCATGTCGAGCATCCCCGTGGATCTGGAATCTGCGGCGCTCGTGGACGGCGCCGACCGAATGGGGGCCTTCGTCGATGTCATCCTCCCGCAGGCTCTGCCGGGCATCGTCTCGACGGCGCTGTTCACGTTCATTCTCTGTTGGAACGAGTATCTCTTCGCGCTGGTGCTCGTGAATTCCGACAGTGTACGTCCGCTGACGGCCGGCACCATGAACATGCTGATCACGTCGTTCAACATCGACTGGTCACTACTCATGGCCGCCTCCGTCATGATGAGCCTGCCGCTCATCGTGATCTTCACCTTTTTGCAGGGCACGCTCACCAAGGGCTTCGGTGCCGGCGCGGTGAAGGGGTGATACATGGCTAAGGTTGTTTTCGAGAAGGTCCGCAAGACGTTCGGTTCCACGATCGCGGTCAATGACCTCGATCTCACGATCGAGGAGGGCGAGTTCGTCAGCCTGCTCGGGCCTTCGGGCTGCGGCAAGACCACCACGCTCAGAATGCTGGCGGGTCTGGAAGAGCCCAGCGGAGGGACCATCCGCATCGGCGATCGCGTGGTGAACAGCGTCCCGCCAGCGCAACGCGATATCGCGATGGTTTTTCAGTCCTATGCGCTGTATCCGCACATGACGGTGGGGAAGAACATCGCCTATCCGTTGAAGAAACGAGGCATTCGTGAGCCGGAGCGCTCCGAGCGGGTCATGGCCACCGCACGTCTTCTGGAGTTGGAGACACTGCTGGACCGCAAACCGGCGCAGTTGTCCGGAGGACAGCAACAACGTGTGGCACTCGGCCGCGCGATGGTGCGGGAGCCCCAGGTGTTTCTGTTGGACGAGCCGCTGTCCAACCTCGATGCGCGGCTTCGGGCCCACATGCGTGCGGAGCTCATCGAAGTGCACCGACGCATCGGGCGCACGATGATCTACGTCACGCACGACCAGCTCGAAGCGATGACGATGTCCACGCGGATTGCCGTCATGAACGCTGGCGTGCTTCAGCAATTCGCCACGCCCGCCGACATCTTCCACCGCCCGGCCAACGTATTCGTCGCCGGGTTCATCGGTTCCCCGGCCATGTCTCTCCTCGACGGTGAGCTGGTGGGGTCGGGCGGATCTGATGGGGACGGGCGGTTCCGGGTTCACTGCGGCGCTCTGGACGTGGCGCTTCCGCCCGGGCTGCTTGATCGGTCGGCTGCACCGGGCCCGATTTCGCTCGGTATCCGCCCAGAGGATATTCTCCTGGGGAGTGGAGACCACACGGCGGCAGTGGGGGTCGTGGAGCGGATGGGCCATGAGAGCATCGTCCGGCTGGATGCCCAGGGTACGCCGTTGATCGTGCGCACACCTGGAGACACGCTCATCGAATCAGGTGAGACGGTCCGTTTTTCGCTCAGGGTCGAGCGGCTCCACATATTCGATTCTACCACGGGCCTCCGCCTGAACGCGGATACGGAGAACTCATGAGGCTCGAAGGCAAAGTCGCCATCGTGACGGGGGGAGGCGCTGGAATCGGCAAGGCAATCGCCCTCCGTCTGGCGGAAGAAGGAGCCGACGTCGTCATCGGGGATACGGACGAGACCGCCGCACAGGCCGTCGCTGACCAGATCCAGGCGCTCGGCAGCAGGGCTGCGGTAGCCCGAACGGACATCACGCAAAAGTCGGACATCGAGGCTCTGGTCGAACAGGCGATGCAGCTTGGTCCTATCGACATCCTGATCAACAACGCGGGAGTCGAGGAGATCACGCCGCTACTCGAGATTCCCGAAGAGGAGTGGGACCGGACGCTCGACACGAATCTCAAGGGGGTGTTCCTGTGCAGTCAGATCGTGGCGCGTGCGATGATCGCTGAAGGGCGATGCGGGAAGATCGTGAACATCGGCTCCATAGCGGGCATCATGCCACCGAGAAAAGAGCCACACTACGCGGCATCCAAGGGGGCCGTTCATGTACTGACAAAACAAATGGCTCTGGAGCTTGCGCCGCACGACATCACGGTGAATGCAGTAGCCCCCGGTGTCATAAAGAACGGACTCAGCACGCATCATTCTCTCGCCGATCCGGAGCAAGCCGAACGGATTGCAAAGGGAATTCCGCTGGGCAGGGTCGGATCCCCTCTCGACATTTCGCACGCGGTGCTCTTTCTGGTATCTGAAGAGGCCGACTACATCACGGGCGTCGTGCTACCCGTTGACGGAGGGTTCTTGCTGGGCGGTCTGCAGACGGGGTGAGGACGCCCCGCCTCGCTCGGCACCCGACCGGAGGATATCCTGGGACACACCATTTCTACGTACTTAGCCTGCTAGAGGATCATGGATCGAACGAGTGTCGATTGGACCGGCCCGATGCCGGCTGTCACGACCCCGTTTCAAGCCGACGGCGACATCGATGAGAAGTCGTTTCAATCGAACGTCGAGCGCCTGCTGGGGAGCGGAGCGACCGGAGTCGTGGTCGGCGGCTGCACAGGTGAGTTCTGGGCGCTGAGCCATGAGGAGCGCAAACATCTGTCCCACCTGGCAAAGGAGGCGGTCGGGAGTGCCGGGACCCTCATTGTGGGTACCGGAGCGATAACGCTAGACGAAACCGTGTCGCTTACCCGGGAAGCGGAAGAAGCGGGCTGCGATGGCGCCCTGATCCTGCCGCCCTATTTCGTGCAATTGACCGACGACGAGATCTTCGCGCACTATGCGGCCGTGTCGGACGCGGTCGGGATTCCGATCCTCCTGTACAACATCCCGGGAAATGCCGTCAACGCGCTGTCTCCATCCCTGGCGGGTCGGCTGGCGGAGCTGGAACGCGTGGTGGCGATCAAGGAGAGCTCGGGCGACTGGAACAACTACTACTCGACCTACCTGGAAGTCCACGAGAGAATCCGGGTCTTCTGCGGTCCGTCCTCGATCTACGGCGTACCTGCCGTGGAGATGGGAGCGGACGGCGTCATCGACTGCTTCCCGAACATGTGGGTAGACGCGCTCGACCTCTTCCATGCAGCAGCCCGAGGCGATCAGAAGAGGGCCGGCGAGGTCCAGGCGCTCGGTCGCAAGCTCACCGACCTCTGCACGACCGGCGGGCGGACTCTCTACCCCGCGACAAAGGCCGCGATGGACATGCAGGGACTGCCCGGGGGTGGGCGTCCACGGGCGCCGTTACAGCCGTTGGCTGGCGAGCCGCTCAAGGGCCTGGAGCGAGGCCTGGCCGCCCACGGCCTTCTATGAAATCACACGACAAAGTCACACTACCCAAGCACGTAGGAGTTCAACGATGAGTGCACCCACTCTTCCAAGGGCAGGGCGCGCGCCGCAGCTGGATCCGCGCGAATATGAGACCAGTTTCGGCGAGTTCATCGGCATCGGCCCGAACGGCAACCTGTGGGTCGACGGGTGTGACGTCGCGGAGCTGGTTGAGCGATTCGGCAGCCCGCTATTCATCATGTCGGAGAATCAGCTTCGGTACACCTACCGATCGTTCCGCGACGCCTTCCACGAGCACTATCCCAATTCTGAGATCCTGTTCGCGAACAAGTCCAACAACGGGTTGGCCATCCGCCACATCATGAATCAGGAAGGGGCGGGGGGGGACTGCTTTGGGAACACCGAGATGTATCTCGCTCTCCTGGCCGGAACGGACCCGAAGACGCTCGTCCTGAACGGCTCGAACAAAGAAGACGAAGAGTTGGAGATGGCGATTGCCAACGGGCTGTGCATCAACATCGATGCGATGGACGAGCTCGACCGGATCGACGCGGTCGCTAAACGGCTCGGTAAGGACGTGGACATCGGGATCCGCCTCGCGCTCGATCTCGACCCCCTCGCCGAACGCCAGGGCGTCGCCATGCATGGACCGGGAACGATGAAGGAGCAGAGCGACTCCACCAAATGGGGCATGACCCGCGAACAGACGGTCGAGATTGTGAAGCGCGCGCAGGTCATGTCGAACATGAACCTGGTGGAGATCCACTTCCACCTGAGTCGCATGTCGAACATTGCGAACGACTTCGCGGTAATGGCCGGCGAGATGATCACCTGGGCCGCGCACATACGTGATGAAACGGGCTGGGTGGCACCCACCATCGACATTGGCGGCGGCTGGACCTTCGGCAAGTGGTACGGAACGGGCCCCAACTCACAGATGGACGACGACAGCGCTCCTACTGCGGACGACTACGCCCGGGAGTGCGCCAAGGCGATCAAGGACGAGGCCGCGCGTCTGGATTTCCCGCTCCCCAAGCTCCGCCTGGAACCGGGACGTGCCCTGTCCGGACCCGCTGGTGTAGCCGTCGGAACCGTGGGCGCCGTAAAGACCGGCGACACCAAGAAGTGGGTCAATCTCGATCTATCGACCAACCACATTTCGTGGGCGGCGATACTCGACTGGTACTACCACGCTCTCCCGGTCCGGAACGCCGGTGCCGAGGGAACCGAGACGGTCGACCTGGTCGGTCCGCTCTGCAACTCAGATGAACTGGGCCGACACCGGAAGATGCCGCCGCTTCAACGGGGTGACTTCGTGGCCTTCCTCGACACCGGGGGCTACTGCGAGTCGAGCGCGGCGCGCTACAACGCGCAGCGACTTCCGGCGACGGTGCTCGTAACCGGTGATACCGCCGATGTGATCAGCGACCGCGAGGAGTTCCGGGACGCAGCAGGCCGCTTCCGTGTGCCCCCGCATCTGTTGGCCGGCTCCTTCGCACCCCAGGCGGGGGAATAGGGGTATGGATCTCGGAATCCAGGGGCGCCGCGCCATCGTGACCGCGGCCAGCCAGGGACTCGGACGCGCGTGCGCGACGTCTCTGGCCGGGGAGGGCGCGGAGGTGTGGATCACCGCCCGCACCAAAGAGACGCTCGAAGAGACGGCGCGAGAGATCGCGGAGAGCACGGGTGGGACGGTTCACGCCGTTCCCGGCGACATCACTTCAGATTCAGGACGGGCGGCGGTTCTGGAGGCCTGCCCCGAACCCGATATCCTGGTCGCCAATCCGGGTGTGAAGCAGACGCCGGACGACTTCCGGACCATGACCCGGGCGGATTGGGACTTCTGGATGGAAGCCCACTTCTACTCGACTCTGGACCTCATTCGCGCGGTGGCTCCCGGAATGTGCGAGCGGCGCTTCGGACGGATCGTCAGCATGTCCGTCAGCTTCATCAAGTTCCCGCAGATCAACTTTGCCGCGAGCCACGCGGCACGCCTCGGGTTGAGCGGCGCGATCGCCTCGATGGTGCGCGAATTGATCCCACACAACGTCACCATCAACACCGTCGCCCCAGGGCTCTTCAGCACCGAGGCGCTGCACACCAACCTGCACGCGCACGCCAAACGCGGGAACACGACCTACGAAGCGATCGTCGAAGACCGCAAGAAAGGATGCCCCGCGGGGCGGTTCGCCGAACCCTCGGAGTGCGGTGATCTCGTGGCGTACATCTGCGCCGCGCAGTCGGGCTTCATGAGCGGCCAGAACATCATCAACGACGGTGGCGTCTATCAGGGGTTGTTCTAGATGATCGATCCGCACGGCCGGGTCGTGATGCTCTCCGGAGCTACCGGAGGAATCGGAGCGGCCATCACTCGGCGCCTCTCCGAAGACGGCTTCCGTTTGTCGCTAGGCGTGCGGAATGTCGACGAGGCTCGCGAGGCGTTTCCGGGTCTTGAGACCGATGGTGGATTCATCCATCGGTTTGAGGCCGGGGAGGCCGACACAGCGAAGGCGTGGGTCGACGCGACGGCCGAGCACTTCGGGCAGATCGACGTGCTGATCAACAACGCGGGCATTTTGCGGCAGGTCTTCTTCGACGAGGGTGACGAGGATCTCCTGGACGAGCTTTGGACCGTCAACGTGAAGGCGCCGTTCCGGCTCATCCGACATGCATTGCCGCATCTGTCCGAGACCGGCGGCGGCCGGATCATCAACGTCGGCTCGACCGACGCGAAGCGCTACCGGGCCGGTGTGTCGGTGGGTTACGCCATGTCCAAGCACGCCCTCATGGCCATGAGCCACGCCGCGAAGGCCGCCGGATGGGAGCACGGTGTCCGCGTCACGGCGCTCTGCCCCGGTGCGGTCGACACCCCGATGATCCAGTCGATTCCGGGTGTGACCCCGGTCGACGAGCGGATCCAACCCACCGACCTGGCGGAGATCGTCGCGTTCTTGCTCGGGTTGCCGAACAACGCGTCGGTGCCGGAGCTGGTGGTCAATACGCGCTTAGAGTCGGGGCTTTAGATGAAGCTGGCATCTTCGGTCCGCCCCATTCACATTCGCGCGATCCTCGCAGCCCTCGCCTGTTCCGCCACGCTCCTTTCCCCATCCCAGCCGGCCCATGCTCAGGCGCAGAATGCCGGTGAGACCCTTCGGTCCTCGGACCTGAGCGCACTCGCCTGGCGCGAGTTGGGTCCGACGATCACCAGTGGAAGGATCACCGCCTTCGCCGTGGACCCCCGGGACACCCGCGTCATTTTCGCGGCGTCGGCTTCGGGAGGCGCATGGAAGACGGAGAACGCGGGCACTACCTGGAGGCCCGTGTTCGAGAACGAGGGGAGCGTGTCCTTGGGCGCCATCGCGCTGGCTCCGTCCAACCCGGACATCGTCTGGGTGGGGACCGGCGAGCAGAACAGCGTCCGGAGTTCGTCCTACGGTGACGGCGTCTACCGGTCCGACGACGGAGGGACGACGTGGCGCAACATGGGGCTGGAGGGGAGTCGCCATGTGGGGCGGATCCTCGTCCATCCCCAAGACCCCGATGTGGTCTTCGTAGCGGCCATGGGCTCTCTGTGGGGCCCCAACCCGGAGCGGGGGCTTTTCCGCACCACCGATGGAGGCGCCACCTGGACGCAGGTGCTGGAGATCAGCGACCAGACGGGGGTCGTGGAGGTGCGCATGGACCCCAGGAATCCCGATGTGCTCTTTGCCGCGACCTTCCAGCGAGAGCGGCGCCAATGGAGCATGATCGGAGGAGGATCGGAGGGCGGCCTCTTCCGGAGTGAGGACGGTGGAGAGAGTTGGAGCCGGGTTGGCGGCGGGTTCCCCACGGGTCCGGTTGGGCGCGTCGGGATCACCTTTTGCCCCGGCGCCCCGAACATCATATACGCCAGCGCCGTGGGCCCCGACGGCGGCATCTTCCGATCCGACGACGACGGCGCCACCTGGGAAAGGCGTAATTCCCAGATCCAGAGCCACTGGTACTACGGTGAGTTGATCTGTGACCCCGAGGACCCAGACCGCGTCTACGTGCCCATGACGCCCATGTATGTATCCGAGGACGGGGGCAGAACCTTCCGAAACCTGATACGAGCCGCGGTGCACGTGGATCATCACGTCCTGTGGGTGAACCCGAGCGACCCCGAGCACCTCATGGTGGGGAACGACGGGGGGATCTACATCTCGCGGGACCGGGGCGAGAGTTGGCTCTGGCAGTCCAACGTCCCCGTCATGCAGCTCTACACGGTCTCCGTGGACATGCAGGAGCCCTTCTACCACGTCTACGGTGGAACCCAGGACAACGGGTCATGGGGCGGACCCGTGGGGACACGCTTCTCGTCGGGGGTCTCGAACGAGGACTGGACCTACACAGCGGGCGGCGACGGGTTCTACTCGCAGGTGGACCCCACGGACCCGAACATCATCTATGCCGAGTCCCAGTACGGGGTCCTCTATCGGACGGACCGTACGACGGGTGAGCGCCGGCGGATCCAGCCCTGGCAGTCGCAGGACGCGGAGGTTCCCCCGTACCGCTGGAACTGGAGTGCGCCCCTACTGATCTCACCCCATGATCCCGGCACGCTCTACTTCGCGGCCAACGTGGTCTTCCGGAGCCGGGATCGGGGGGACTCCTGGGAAGTCGTCAGTCCGGACCTGACCCGGCAAATCAGCCGGGATTCCCTCCCTTTGCAGGGGCGCATTCAACCCCCTGACGCGATCGACCTCCACGCCAGCACGGCCCAGTACGGAAACATCACCACTCTGGCGGCCTCGTCCGTGCGTCCCGGACTGGTGGCGGTGGGCACCGACGACGGATTGGTGCAGGTGACCCTGGACGATGGGCAGAATTGGCTCCGCACCTCCAGTTTTTCAGGTGTGCCAGAGATGACGAAGGTGGCCATGGTGGCTTGGTCCTCCGTGAGCGAAGGAACCCTCTTCACCGTCTTCGACGGCCACAAAGACAACACGTTTCAGCCCTTCGTGGTTCGGAGTGACGACTACGGCGCCACCTGGCGTGATGTCACCGGCGACCTCCCCGCCTTTGGCTCCGCGCGGAGCGTGGCCGTGCACCCCCGCAACGGTGACCTGGTCTTCGTGGGCACCGAGCTCGGCGTCTTCTTCTCCAACACGGGTGGCGGATCGTGGCTCCCTCTGGGGGACGGCCTCCCGACGGTGGCGGTGCACGGGATGGTGGTGCACCCTCGGGAGAACGATCTGGTGCTTGGAACACATGGCCGTGGCTTCTGGGTCCTGGACGACCTTGGGCTTCTGGAGGAACTCACGCCGGCGGTCGTGGCTGGCCACAGCCACCTGGCTACTCTCCGGACGGCGACCCAGATCAGGGACGTGAACCGGGGCAGGGGCTCCGTTGGGGACAACTACTGGACCGCCCGGAACCCGCCCAGGGGTGCCGTACTGGACTACTGGATCGGCGATGCCGCTGTAGGCGAGCCCGTGGTACTCGAGATCCTCGATGGAGCGGGAAGTGTGGTGCGGCGGGTGGAGAACTCCACCGCCGCCCGAGGCGTTCACAGGATCGTCTGGGACCTGCGCCACGAAGCTCCGATTGCGGCCGACGGCCAACCTTCCAGGCGCCTTCGGGGGCGGTTCGTGCTTCCGGGCTCGTATCAGGTGCGCCTAACTGTGGCTGAACAGGTGCAAGTTCGGCCGTTGCAGGTTCGGATGGATCCCGGGCTGTCGGTGGCCGACGGGGCTCGACGGGCCCTAGACGCTGTTCTGGCGCTACAGGCCGACCTGGTGGGCGCTGTCGCGCTGTCCGGATCGGCGGTGGACACCGTGCTTGTTCAGGCAGCGACCGTACTGGAGTCCTTGGCCGGACTCCCCGACGCCCCGGGTACGCTCACCGAGCGAGCTCGCGAGTTGGAGGCCGGAGCGCGGCGCCTGCAGGTCGTGCTGGAGGGCCCCGGCCAGCAAGGCATCGCTCAGCAGGAGACCGTACTTCCCCTCTCCACCCTCGTCACGCGCCTCTACAGCACCACCGAGGGGTGGACGCACGGCCCCACCGCCGACCAGAGCCGCCTCACGAATCGTGCGCACCGCGACTTGGTGGAACTCCTCGCCGTTCTGCGGCCGTTGCTGGATCGGGATCTGCCCGGGCTCCGTCAAGCGATGGCCGACGCCGGGGTCCCATGGCCCGCCGGGGATGCCCCCGTACTTCCCGACGGACTTCTGCCCCCCTTCGCACGGTGAGCAATTCGGGAATGCAGTAGGCTCAGCTCATCGCCCTCGGAGCAGCATCTCCAGCCGCACGAAGGGCTCCTCGCGACGGAGCGCCTCCACTTCGTCGATCTCGATCGGGATGAAGCGCGTGAGCCACTCGGAGCCGGTCTCCGTGACGAGCACGTCGTCCTCGAATGCGACCCGCGTCCCGTCCACGATGGCACCCTGTTCGATCGCGAGCACCATTCCGGGCTGTAGCGGACCGACGTAGTCCCCGTTCTCGTGGACCTCGAGTCCGATGAAGTGGCCGATCCCGTACGTGTAGCTCTCGTCCCATCCTCCCAGATCCCGCAGCATGGAGTCCGCGATCTCTTGGAGGTCGTGCCACGTCACGCCGGGACGCACTGCGGCGATCACGGCTTTCTGGACTGAGAGTACGCCTTCGTACACCCGGCGCTGCTCGTCTGTGAAGCGCGCGCCGGCCGGGACCGTGCGCTGGACGTCGGCCGAGTAGTGGTTCATCCGCGCGCCCGTATCGAAGTGCACGAGCCCGCCCTCGCCGATACGGGCGTCGCCCTTGCGGGCCGCTTCTTCCTCGGCGGTCGTCTCCCACTTGAGCTCTTCATCGAGGCCGCTCGCGAGGGCGACACCCGTGGGGAATCCGAGACCGGCCCCACGCCACCGGAAGACGTAGTCGACCGTTTCCATCACTTGGCGCGTGGTGAGCCCCGGCCTGGCCACCTTCATCCCTTCCATGAGCCCGGCGCCGGTGATCTCGATTGCTGCGAGGAGGTTCTTCATCGCGAAGTCGTCGGGCACCATGCGCAGGGGGTCGAGCAGATCACCCGCGTCGCGGACGTCGAGCTCCGAGGTGGCCGCGCGTAGGCGCTCCACGAATGCGAGACGCGGGGTGGGTGGCTCGTCCAGGTTCGTGAACCGCGGGTAGTTCACGTAGAGGATCTTGTCCCCGTCTCCCCACCCGCGGGCCATATCCGAGGGCACTTCCTTGAAGCGGAGCTGTGTGATCCGCAGGTTGCGGTAGTCGGTGAGCGCGCTGCTCAGGTGCTCGAGGAAGCGACTGCGCGGGAATACATGCTCGATCCCGGAATGTCGCCGGGCCTCGTCGGGGTCGAGCTCGGTATAGAGGACCTCGCGGAAGGTCTCACCGCCCGGGTTGAGGACGAGGACCGACCCCGGAGGCGCACTCTCGTAGATGCCGGTGAGGAAGACGAAGTCATGGTTCTCCGTGTCGGGGACGAAAAACTCATACAGGTTCGGCTGCGATCGGTCGGCGCTCGTGACGATGGCGAGGCCGCCCTCCATTCGGTCCATGAGTGCGGCCCGGCGCGCGATCGCGGCCTCACGGTGCCCCTCGCGATTCTCGAGTGCGGCCAACGACGTCTGCGCCTGACCAACGGCGGGCTCGGGGCCCGCCAGAGCAGCGAGCGCGAGGACGAGGACGGCCGAGCTGAGCCGCGCGGTGCCTGCGCCGAGCCCCGTCATCGGACCACCTCGATCACGGGGCCGCCGAGGCGCTCGACCTCGACGTTCAGCGCGGCCAGATCCTCCACGAGTAGGTTCTCGAGAGACTGTGAGAGCACGCCCCATTCGGCGTCGAGGTCGCGCTTGCGTTGCACAGCGCCCGCTGTCGGCGGGCCTTCGGTGGATCCGCCCCCATAACCACCGCCGCCGTTCAGGCTGCCGAGCAACGAGGAGTACTGCCGGTCGAGACCTGCGATGGTGCGCAGGCCCGACGGGCCCTCGTCCGTCTGATGCGATGTGACGCGTCGCTGGAGCGCCTCCATCGTCGCCACGAACTCATGTGCCTGTGCCGCCGCGCCGTCGGCCTGCGACCCCGCCGCCTCGGCCCACGCGATCAGCGAATCCGCTTGCTCGGCGACCCCCTGGAGCTGACGGATCACACTGCGGAGCCGGGCGGCCGTATCCGCCACGGCCATCGTGACACGGAACTGCTCTTCATAGTCGACCATCGTGACCTCCGGATCTCGGGGGTCGGGCACGACCCTCAGTTCTGCTTCGTTCATTCCGCTGTCCCACGACAGGCGCACGGTGTAGGCACCGGGCGGCGCCTTCACGTTCCCCTGATCGTAGCGCAGGTCCCAGGCCAGGCGATGGAAGCCCTGGCTCGAAGGGAGCACCCGGCCGCCACGTTCACCGGCCGCCCACCACGTTACTTCACGGTCTTCCGCGTCGAGGACCGTGAGGCGGAGTCCCCCGAGCTCTTCCCCGAGCACGAAGTGGAGCAGGGCTCCTGAGGGGAGGTTATCGGGCAGGTTCAGATCGACCTCCTGGAGTGGAGGCGCGCTCGCCCCGCGCTGTGCGTCCCGTGGCGTGAAGAGGCGGGCCTGGGCCACCAGCGGGTCGGCGGCCAGCTCACGCAGCGGCGTCAGGTCGTCCAGAACCCAGAAGGAGCGACCCTGAGTCGCGACCACCAGATCACCGCGATGCACTTCCAGATCCGTGACCGGCGTGGCAGGCAGATTCATGCGCAGCGGCAGCCAGTGCGCTCCGTCGTCGAACGAGACGAAGATTCCGAATTCGGTGCCGGCATAAAGGAGCCCACGCTGTTCGGGATCTTCGCGCACGATCCGGACCCAATGGTCGTTCGGAATGCCGTTGGCGCCGTCCGTGAGACGCGTCCACGTCCGCCCAAAGTCGTCCGTTCGCCAGACGTAGGGGCTCGCGTCCCCGAGTCGATACGCATGGACCGTGAGAAAGGCGCGTCCCGGCTGGTGTGGGGAAACCTCGATTGCGTTCACCGTTGCCAGTCGGGGCAGGTCGGAGGGCGTCACGTCCGTCCACGTCGCTCCGTCGTCCCGAGTCAGGTGGACACGGCCGTCGTCCGTGCCCGCCCAGAGCGTCCCGGCGTCGTGGGGCGACACAGTCAATTCGAACACGGTTGCGAAGACCTCCACCCCAGTGTTGTCGGCATGGATCGGACCACCGGGAAACTGCAGCGTGCTCGGGTCGGCGTAGCTGAGGTCGGGTGAGATGGTCTCCCACGTCATGCCCCCGTCACGGGTCCGGTGTACGTACTGCGACGCGTGGTACACCGTCTGTGCGTCGTGCGGCGAGACGACGATCGGCGCCACCCACTGGAAGCGGTAGCGGAGCTCCGACGGCGCCACTCCGGTCGAGGCAGGATAGAGGTTCATGTTCCGCCGGGTATCGCTGGACACGACCATCCGGTTGATCACCCCGGAGTAGCACCCGCCCCATATCACGTCGGGATCGTCCGGATCGAAGGCGACCGGACCGGTCTCGCAGCCCGCCGCGTAGCTCCACGCCTCTTGGGGGCGGAGCTGGTTCCGGCCTGGACGCGATGGGACGATGATGGTGCTGTTGTCCTGCTGCGATCCGTAGAGCCGGTACGGCAGGAGGTTGTCCACCTCGACGTCGTAGAATTCGGCCGTCGGCTGGTTGTAGACAGTCGAGAAGGTGGCGCCGTGATTCAGCGTCACCACCGCACCCCCGTCCGTTCCGACCACGAAGACCTCCGGATCGTTCGGATGGACCCACAGGTCGTGCACATCACCGTGGGGGAGGGGAATCATCGTGAAGCTCTCCCCGCCGTTCGTGGAGCGGAACAGGCGGCTGTTGAGCACATAGATGGTGTTCTCGTCCGTCGGGTCCGCCACGACGTGATGGTAGTAGAAGGCACGTCCCGCGAGTCGATTTTCACCGTTCACGAAGGTCCACGTCTCACCGCTGTCGTCCGAGCGCCAGAGCCCGTTGCCCGGCTCCGCTTCGACCATCGCCCATACACGCTGAGCATTCGCCGGTGAAATCGAGAGCCCGACCTTTCCGACGACACCCTCCGGAAGACCTCCGCCCAGCTTGGTCCACGTGTCGCCGCCGTCCCGGGTCCGGTAGATCCCGCCGTCCTCTCCGCCCGATATCAGCGTCCACGGCTTGCGCTCGGCCCGCCACATGCCGGCGAAGATCTCGTCGGGATTGTCCGGGTTCATCGCGAGGGCTACCGCGCCTGTGCTGTCGTTGAGGAAGAGCACGTTTTCCCAGTTCTCGCCCCCGTCCCGTGAGCGATAGACGCCGCGCTCCGGGTTGGGCCCGAACGGGTTGCCGAGCGCCGCCGCGTAGACGACTTCCGCGTCGCTGGGATGGACGACGATCTCCCCGATCGCGCCGGAAAACGGGAGGCCGACGAATGCCCACTTCGCTCCCCGGTCTTCGCTCTTCCACATCCCTCGCCCGACGGAGACGTTACCGCGGATGCAAGCGGAGCCTGTGCCGGCATAAATGACGTCCGGGTTCCCCTCCGCGACCGCCACCGCGCCGACGGCTCCTGCCGTGAGCGCGTCGTCGGCCGTGGGCCGCCAGTGTTGGCCGACGTCGTCGGTATGCCAAACGCCCCCACCTGATGCGCCATGGATAAACGCGTGTAAATTATCCGGGAAACCCGCGACAGCCGTGACGCGTCCCCCGCGGAACGGTCCGACCATGCGGTAGCGCATCCCTTCGTACAGGGCCGGATCGACGCTCGGTGACGAGGACTGGCTCGACGCCGGAGCAACAGGGATGCAGGAGATGACAACGACGGCGAGAGCTATGCGGCTGTGCATCATGACGAAGGGAAGTTGAGGGTTGGACGATCCCGCTCCGTGAAACGAGCGGGGCCTCCGAACGGCCCTGCTTCGTCCGGTGGCACAATACGACCACCTTATCCGCATGGCTATGCCCGACTACTGGTTCTACCCCGTTTCTCGCGGATGGTTGAGTTACGGTACTGACCTTCCCCTTGAGGGAGTCGACCTTCGTTGGATTCTGGGATTGTGGAAGCGCTCGGACAGAATCCGCTCACCGCGGATCCGAGGGAGCTGGAGGACATCCCGATCATTGAGACGTTTTTAGAGGTAGGTCGGTATACAGCAGGTGAGGCGGGATCATCCATCATGGGGGAGCGATCAATCGTCGATGGGATTCGACCTGTGAGCGTGATTTAGCATCAACTTTGAAGTGCAACATCGGTCAGGCTCCTGCTCGCAATTGTGCTCGCAATTCGTCTGTACAGCCTGCTCAATACGGCTCTGGGACGGTGTGCAGCCTGCCCGCGCCGTTCGCAATTAGTGGTTGTGCTTGCTGCAGATTGCTCGTACCCGGGCTATTCTGATCACGTCTGATAAGCTTCGGGACCCGCCTGCCTTACAGTCAGGCGAATGGTCGCATAGCTCCGTTCCAGTTTGGCGAGACGTTGCCAAAGACCTACTAGCGTCAGGTTTGGTGCAATAGGGGAGGAGCAACTGGCTCCTTTGAGTATTCTTTCGACACGTTAGATTCTGGCACAGTTTGAAAAAGCGGTTGCCTGAGCAAGTCTGGCAAAGCGTTGCTGCACAACAACTTCGGGGCGTGGCGCAGTCCGGTAGCGCACCTGCTTTGGGAGCAGGGGGTCCCCGGTTCGAATCCGGGCGCCCCGATTGGTGAAAAGCTAGGCCCCGCTTGAGGTTTCGACCTTGGGCGGG